>Ga0079998_124414_pt1 | contig 185305 bp, 193 predicted proteins | sample PerSpoBPS_BMetaG_FD_69201 | JGI IMG/M metagenome (GOLD analysis project Ga0079998, IMG submission 69201) | Thermal spring microbial communities from Yellowstone National Park, Wyoming, USA - Perpetual Spouter B (PS_B) MetaG (SPADES assembly)... | ecosystem: Environmental > Aquatic > Thermal...
CCTCTGCGGGCGTATTCCTCTGGCGCCGGCATAGGCCCTATACCGGCCGAGATTCCGAAGGCGTCAAGGCAGTTACCCGCCGCTATGTCAAGTGTCTCTCCGAGAATTCTGTATCTTTTTTCGGCCAGTGTTGTGATTAATGTGTTTCCGCCGGCTACGTAGAGGACGACGGGGTCGCTGCAGCCGGTGAGGAGTTTGCCGATCTCTATGTGTGCGACACCGTGGTTTACGGGGTAGAGGGGCTTACCGAGCGCTAGAGCAGCCGACCTAGCCACAGTCGCGCCCGTCCTTAAACACGGCCCCAGCCCCGGCCCCTGGGCGAAGGCCACCGCGGCTATGTCGGCTGGACGTATTCCAGCGGTTTTGAAGGCTTCGGCCAGGGCTTCAGGGGCTTTGCTTGCAAGAAACTGTGAAGCCTCCCTGGGGTGTATGCCTCCGTGAGAGGGTTTGTAGATGCGGCGTACGTTGGCCAGTATCTCTCCCTCGCTGGAAACTATGCCGACGCCAAAGGTGTGCGCGGTGGACTCTATTCCAAGGACGTATAGCTTTCCCACGGCCCATCACCGTGGAGGAGGTGGATAACTATTAGTGTTACGTGGTATATTCAGGCCCCGGGATGAGCTTCAGGGAGCCTATTGTAGTGGTGCTGGGGCATGTTGACCACGGGAAAACGTCGCTGTTAGATAGGATGCGCGGCACCCTTGTTGCCGCAAGAGAGGCCGGCGGCATAACCCAGCACATAGGGGCAACCCTCTTCCCAATACAGGCGATAGAGGAGACATGCCGAACGCTTCTAGGCGAGCTGCGTGTTAAGCTGGAGGTCCCGGGGATGCTTTTCATAGACACACCGGGTCATGCGGCCTTCTCAAACCTGCGAAGGAGGGGTGGCTCAGTGGCGGACATGGCCATCCTTGTCATCGATGTAATAAAAGGCGTTCAAGAGCAGACCCGTGAGAGTATACAGCTTCTGCGCTCACGTAAGACACCGTTCGTTGTAGCTGCAAACAAGATAGACATGATTCCCGGCTGGAAACCAGTCCCAAACGCCCCCTTCCAGAAAACAATACGGGAGCAGAGCAAGCATGTTGCCGACGACCTCGATGCCAAAATATACACTTTGATGGGGGACCTAAGCTTCCTAGGCTTCAACTCCGACCTCTACACGCGGATAAGGTCGTTCACGGACACCGTTGCCATAGTTCCCGTCAGCGCGAAAACCGGGGAAGGCATCGCGGACCTCCTGCTCATCCTCCTCGGGTTGGCGCAGCAGTTCATGAAGCAGAGGCTTAGGAGGGTTGAGGGTAGGGGGGAGGGGGTTGTGCTGGAGCTTGTTGAGGAGGAGGGGCTGGGGGCCACAGCCAACGTCATACTGCACACAGGCTCCATCAGGGTGGGGGACCGTGTAGCGTTTCTGGGAAGGAAAGGGCCCACAATAGGCAGGGTGAAGGCCATTCTGCTCCCGAAGCCATTAGAGGAGATAAGAGACCCCAGGGATAAACTAAAACAAATCACCGAAATTAGGGCGGCGGCAGGTGTTAAACTAGTCGCTGAAGGGATAGAGGAGGTTTTGCCCGGCTCACCGATATTAGGCGTGGTCAACCCCGCTGAAGACCTGAAGGCAATAGCTGAGGAGGCGCAGGAGCTGGTCATTTCAACCGACAAGGTTGGCGTGGTCCTGAAGGCTGACACTCTCGGAACACTTGAGGCAGCGGTAAACTACCTGAGAGAGCGGGGAACCCTGATAAGGGCCGCAGACCTGGGAGAGGTCTCGAAAAAAGACGTTGTGGAGGCCCACGTGGTCAGGCAGAAGGACGAGCTCCTCGGAGTGATTCTGGCCTACAACGTCAGAGTTGACCCCGAGATCGAGCGTGAAGCAAACAACAGGGGTGTGCGAATTTTCAAAGGAGATGTTTTGTTCAGGCTTGTAGAGGAGTATGAGAAATGGGTTGACGAGACAATTAAGCAGAGGCAGATGGCCGAGTTCGAGTCCTTGACGAAGCCGGGTAAGCTTAAGGTCTTGAAGGAGTATATTTTTAGAAGGAGTGAGCCCGCGATTGTTGGTGTGGAGGTTTTGGCGGGTGTGATAAAGCCGGGGGTGTCCTTGGTGAACTCTGAGGGCAGGGTTGTAGGGGCTTTGTCCCAGATTCAGGACAGGGGTCAGCCTCTTCCGAAGGCGGAGGCAGGAGACAAGGTTGCAGTAGCCATAAAAGACGGCTTTGTCGGCAGGAACATCCATGGAGATGAAGTACTGTACGTCGGGCTGTCGGAACGGGATGCACGACAGCTATCGACAAACTATGCCTCCATGCTTGACGAAAAAAGCCTAAAAACGCTTGAAGAATTCATCCAAATCATGAGGCGGAAAAACCCGCTGTGGGCCCGTTAAGCCCAGCCCATCCCGGAAACAAAACAGGTAACAGGACACTACGTCTTCCATGTACGACCTGTGCAGTAAAATTTCCACCAAACAACTGTTCGACATCTGTCCCTGCACCGACTTTACCGCTGGAGGTTGATTTTATAATCCAAGGCTTTTTAGGAAGCGATATGGGTTCTCGGTGAGCCGGGTTGTCTGCAGCAACGCTTGACAGGGTAATCAGCGAGGTGATTCAGGAAGCTTTTCAGACAATCACGAAAAGCCTTGACGAAGCACAGGCCGAGGCTCTGAGAATCGTCTCAAAAACTTTAGACGAGTTCATGAGAGAGCGGGCCGCAATAGAGGAGGCTGGGCGGGCTGAAAGGGAGGCTGCGAGACAGAGGATTCTCAGCACAGCGGAGATACAGGCGAAGAACATGGCTATAGCGGCTGTGGAGGAGGAGGTGGGCAAGGTGTTTGAGACAGCGTTATCGAGGCTTGCGAAGGAGGCTGCGGGGGACGGGTTTAAACAGGTGATGAAGAGGCTTTTGGACGAGGCCGTCGAGCTCATAGGAAAGGACATTGTAGTGGAGTCAAACGAAAAAGGAATAGAGATGCTCAGGGAAATAGTGGCGAATAAAAGCTACAAGGTAAGGATAACGGTCTCCGACAAGCCTATAAAAACAATCGGAGGCCTGAGAGCGGTCTCAGCGGATGGGTTGACAAGACTCGACAACACTCTGGAAGCACGTTTGGAAAGGCTTAAACAAAGCCTCAGGTCAGAGATAGCTAAGATGTTTCTGAGAAAGGAGTAGGTTTGAGGACTATCCTACTGACAAATGACGATGGTGTGACAAGGCCCGGGCTATGGGCCCTTTACGAGGAGTTGACAAGGCTCGGCGAGGTTGTGGTCGTCGCACCCGAGTCGGCCCGCAGTGCTACAGGTATGAGCATTACGCTCCACAAACCACTTAGGGTTAAAAAAATCCTGGTGAAGGGGCGACGAGCCTACTCATGTTCAGGAACCCCTTCCGACTGCGTGATAATCGCTTTGAGGACTATTTTGAAGAATACACGGCCCGCCTTGGTTGTTTCAGGCATCAACGAAGGGAACAACGTATCACTGCAGGCTGTTTACGGAAGCGGGACAGTCGCCGCAGCGGTCAGAGCAGCCTTGATGGGCATCCCAGCCGCCGCCTTCTCCCTCGCATTCAGAGAGAACACTCCAGTAAATCCTTCATGGCTCCGCAGAGCGATGCCCATTGCCGCAAAAAGATCAGCCGAAATCGTGGAGCGTTTGCTGGAAATGAATCTCCCCCGTGGGGTTGACTACCTTAACGTCAACTTCCCTCCCGACGTCGGGCCTGATACCCCTGTTAAGATAACTAGGGCGGCTAGGACGAGGTACGAGGAGGTTGTTGAGGAAAGGAGGGACCCCCGCTTCAAAAAGTACTACTGGCTTCACGGCAGGCTTCACGAGCTTGAGCCGGGGACAGACGCCTACGAGGTCTTGGCCGCGGGAAACATCTCTATAACACCGATGAAGGTCGACGCATCCGTAACCGACCCAGTGGCATCAGAGATGCTGGCGAGGGTTTTTGCAGCCGTCCAAGAGTGAAGATTTAAACAAGGCCTACAGCACATCTGTGACGGGTTTGGAGAAGAGGGGTTCCGCCGACGGCTGGCCAGCAACCTGGAAAATAACGCTTAAGGAGAGGATTGAGATTTTGCGGCAGGGCATCATACACCGCTGCATAATCCCGATGCTTGAGTCGAGGGGTTTTCTTGTAACCAACTGGAAGCGCCCCATTTCCCTCGAGGACAAGGTGTTGAGGGACGATGGCTGGATACCGGTCTACACAAGCTTCACAACCTGGGAGACCTATGCGAAGAACGAGCCACTACACATCTACTTCAACACATTTTACGGCGACATCCATGAAAAAGCCTACCGCATCTGCTTCGTCGAATACATACTCAACAAACATAACTACCGACTCCCACCAGCGGTCACAGGAGTCTTCACAAGACTCAACACGGAAAACGGCTACTACTGGAAACACAGGTCACCGATAAGCCTCGAGGTACCCGACGCAGCCATAACAGAGATCGACAGCATGTATGACGAGCTTCTCCTGAAGCTTGCACGGGCCGGGGTCATAGATTAGGGCTTCTGACATGCCTCAAGATAATTGATGTGTTTGTTTCTACGATACCGGGAATGTTTCGTATTTCTTCGATGACTTTGTTGAGCATGGGCATGGAGTCAACCGCTATGAAGGCCATTATATCTGTTGAGCCTGTTACTTCGTAGACCTCTGTAACGCCGCTTATCTGGGCAAGCCTGTCGGCCACTGTTGGAGTTGGGGTTGAGGGGCTTACCGACACAAATGTCACAGCCCTGACGTTATAGTCTTTAGCTATTTCAATTGTGAACGACTTTATAATACCTCTGTCGACGAGGCTTTTCACACGATGTCTCACCGCCCCCTCAGAGAGGTTAAGCATCCTAGCAATCTCCGTAAAGTTTGTCCTAGAATCACGTTTCAAAATCGCGAGAATTGATTTGTCCACCTCGTCGACTTCCGGCATCGAAAATACGTGTTGCTTGGTTTGTTATAGGCTTTACACAACGGTGAAAGCCTATTAAACAACGGTTAAAGAGAATTACCGTTATTTCCTTTCTTCTTCTTTCTTGGTGAATTCCTTAACTTTTTATATCATGTGTTGGACAATTCTTCTGGTAGAAACATTCACATTTAGAGCAATAACGCCATCCATCCGCATATCTTGCCGACTTCTTACATATGGGGAAAAGAGATTTCTCATCGTCTTTATAAAACATCTCAAATTTGCCATCATATAGCTTAAAAACAACATTAATACCGACTTCCTCTCCCTTAAACAACTCCCTAAAAGCCGCTCCCAAATTAATCCTCAAGCTCAAACCTATAACCCCATAACTAACCGTAGCGGTATTGCCTTAAATATGGACTGTTATAGGCCCTCTCTCTGGAATACCCAAACATGTTTATAGTGCGTTTAGGACATTTAAGACGTATAGGGCTGCCCCCATGACATCGTACAGCTTCTTGAGCGTGTTATACTCCCTCAAGGACTCTATAACTAGGGTCTGAAGGCCCTGCTCCAAAGCCTGCTCCGCAACAAAGCCACCAAACCCAGCAACCCTCAACCCCGCATCTATGAAATCCTAGTCTAGGTCAAGGTTCTCCGAAAGCCTAAACTTTATCATGGGGAACCTACGAGGAAAATACATAAAGGCCGTGTTGGTGTCATAATAGGGGTGTCCGGCATCGGACATTATATAAAATATCTACTAAAATTTGAGTAGCTACCCAAAAAGTTTAGTGATTTAAATAGGTGGCCAGAGCCGGCCAGGTAATACATATGTTGTTAGGTCAGGCAAATCGATTAGAAAGCAACACGGATGGAAAACCCACAGCAACAAGTTGGGTACGCTGGCTTTATGATAATGTATTATCTTAAGCTAATCGATACTATCGGGGCCGTGGCAATATCATATCTGGTTTTTCACAATCCCATTTACAACTTGGCTACTCAAAATCACGTTTGAGGAGCTCCCAAGAGAACTCGAAGAGGCAGCACTTATCGATGGAGCTACAAAGACCGCAGCTCTAGTTAGGGTAATACTGCCTAACTCAATACCCATGATAGCCTCTGCGAGCATACTAACTTTTGTTCTGACATGGGACGAGTTCCTTATGGCATTTATACTTACATCGAGGATAGCATCAAGGCATATAGAGGCAGGATCAAGGATATACACGGACAGCTTCCCATCATACAACGTATTACAAGGCATGGGGTACAGGCATGAATATGTAAACCATTCGATGGGTGAGTATGCTAGGGGTGAAGTTCATATAAATAGCTGCGAGAACAGGGCATCGCTGCTAAGACAATGGTTATCAGTACATAGAGGGGTATCCAAGGACAACCTAGACGCATACCTAAGCCTATTCCAGCTACAGAGAAACACAAACAAACCACCAACAATAGAGAAGATCAAAACAATAGTAAAGATATAAAAACCACCAGCATAAAATGGATTAAGAGCGAACCCTAAATATTTTTTAGCCGTGAAGCCGATTATGGAGCAGGTCGGAGAAGACCCGAGATTTTTGGAGCTCGTCCCAAAAGGTTAGGGATTATGCTGAGTTTAAGGGTTGGACTGGTGTATAGCGGCTTTAGTCTGCGGCAGTACAGGCTACCACACGCATAGGTCTGCTAAAAACCTCCTTGAATATGTTTTGAAGAGCAGGAATTGCGTATTGGGTTTGTGAGAGGATTATGGCTTGCTTTGGCGGTAACGCCGCAGAAGAAACTTTACACGACGTGTATTAGGAGTATTATGTTGAGAAAAACGACCCGAAATACGTTAGAAGGCTTATAAGGGTTCTCAAGAATACGGAAGACCTGCCCCCTATGCAGGAGAGTTATCTCGGAGGTGTAGCGGGTGGCGGAGGAAAATGAGGAGAAAGTCGTTGAACTGGGTTTCTTAGAAACACCAAAGGACCCGGTCGCAAGGTTTGAGGGTGTAAAGCAGTTGGCGGAGCTTTTGGTGGAGGTCCACGAGGAGCTCGAGAGTTTAAAGAAGAAACTTGAGGAGGTTAGACGTATAGAGAAGACCACGGAAAACCTAGAAACAAGGCTGAAGACAATAGAAGATCAGCTGGTAATAATGTCCTACGACATGCATGAAATTTTGAACGCATCGGGAGAACTCTCCGCAACTGTAGCTCAGATCAAGAAGGCTCTGTAGCTGTGATGTTAGGGTAAATTATTCCGCCAAGCAAGATGTAACAATTGACCCGCAAAGCATTAATAGTCTCTGTTTAAGAAAATCTAGCATGCCCAAGAATGTTGTGTTTACAGATAAAGCACCACGTCCTGTGGGGCAGTATTCACAGGCCGTCAGGGCTGGTGGATTTCTCTTCATATCCGGCCAGATAGCAATAAACCCGGAGACCGGTAAAATAGAGGAAAGTGACGTGCAGGGGCAGACCAGAAGAATTCTTCAAAACATCAAGAACATACTTGAGTCGCAGGGAGGAAGTTTAGATGACGTGGTGAAGGTAACCGTCTACCTATCGCGACCAGAGGACTTCAATGACATGAATCAAGTCTACAGTGAGTTTTTTGTTAAGGAGCCCCCCTCCAGAGCTACAGTAGCTGCTCAAATACCTGGAAAGGGAGCGTTACTAGAGATTGATGTTATAGCCTATCTTGGAGAATAGCACTCCTGTAAAAACCTTACACCAAAACCGCTAAGCCCACGAACCCCGACATAGATAGGGGACCCCAGATATTTTTTTTATACCGTCTCCACTATAAACATCAACGTTCACCAATGGGGATTATGGCCAGCCATCTCAGGTAGTTTTTGAGCCTCGAAACACTCCTTAAATACATGGTCGGTGCTCCAAATCTTAAGCGTAGTTATGGGAGGTCTTGATGAGGTTGTCCAGCTAGTAAAGCGCTGGGGTTTTGCTGACAATGAAGAAATTGAGGTTGAGCCATTGAGCGGCGGTGTTTCATGTATTGTGGCGCTGGTAAAATCCCGACGGGGCAGGTGGGTTGTGAAGATAGCTTTACCTAAGCTTATGGTGAAAGAGGAGTGGCTTGCAGATCAATGGCGTATATTCCGTGAGGCCGAATGTCTACGTGTAATTAGAGAAGTTGTTGATAGTAATGCTGCACCTATGGTTATACTTGAAGATAGGGGCAGCCATGCGATCGTTTTGGAGTACGGCGAGGGAGGTGTTACGTGGAAGAAACAATTGATGGAGGGGGTGGTGGACCCTAATGTCACTTATAGAGTTGCGTCAATAATAGCTAAACTTCACAGAGAGACAAATAAGAGATCAGATATTATCAAGAAGTTCGAGGACCAAAACAACTTTCTACAACTCAGAATAGACCCATACATTAGTCATCTCATCCGGAAACATCATGATCTCGAACGCCATCTAACGAATGTTATAGCTATACTCCTTGAGCGTAGGATGGCAGTTGTTCACGGCGACTATAGTCCAAAGAATATCTTGATTTTTCCTGACGGAAGGCTGTGGGTATTGGATTGTGAGCCGGCTCACTACGGCAACCCCGTCTTTGATATAGCATTTTGCACAAACCATCTGATACTTAAGGCTATTCACCTAGCTTCAATGAAGCATTTAGAGGAGTCAGGCAGGTTATGGCAAAATTATTGGATGAACCTTAAATGGGATAACATTGACGAACTTAAACGTGAAGGTGTAAAGGTTTTGGCAACATTGATGTTGGCAAGGATTGATGGAAAGTCTCCAGTTGAATATTTAACAGAAAAAAGCAGGAGAAAAGTTAGAATGTTGTCGAAGTCCTTGATATTGGACGCCGTGGACTCGTTTGAGGAGCTTTCTAAACGTGTGGCGGAGGTTGTAGTGGAGGGTTGATGTTTATAACTAATGTTGGTGCCCGTGAAATCCTTGATTCAAGGGGGTTTCCTACAATAGAAGCCTGGGTTGAGATTGGAAATACTTTCCGTGGATATGCATCGGTTCCGGCTGGAGCATCACGCGGAAGTCATGAGGCTTTTGAGCTACGGGATGGCGGAACAAGGTGGATGGGAAAGGGTGTGTTGAAAGCCATCGAAAACATCAAGTCTGTGATAGGTCCAGCTATTATAGGAAAGGAAGCAGATATCAGATTAATAGATGAGTTACTTATAGAACTGGATGGGAGTAGGGATAAGTCTAGACTTGGGGCTAACGCTATCTTAGCAGTGTCACTAGCTGTTGTAAGAGCTATTGCGGCAATGGAGAACATCCCACTATACCGTCTTATATCCCGGATTTCTAGGATTGATAGACCCGTAATCCCAACACCCATGGTGAATATGATTAGTGGAGGACATCACGCCAACTGGAACCTGGATTTCCAAGATTTCCTCATTATACCTCTTAGGACTCGAACCCTATCTGCTTCAATCGAGGAGGTTGTACTGGTTTATCATCATCTTAAGAATATTCTAAGGAAGAAGGGGTTGTCGACGCTCTTGGCTGATGAGGGGGGATTTAGCCCTATCGTCAAAAAACATCGGGAAGCTTTAGATCTACTGGTTACCGCCATAGAGGAGGTGGGTTTTAAACCAGGAGAGGACATCGGTCTCGCAATAGACGCTGCTTCAACACATCTTTACAATAATGGAGTTTATAGGCTTGAAAATGAGGGGCTTACATTAACTAACCACGAGATGGTTGACTATATACAGGAGCTTTGTGAAACTTATCCAATATACTCGGTGGAAGATGCATGTGCTGAGGATGATTTGGATGGTTGGAGAGATCTCTATAAGAGGTTGGGAAAACGCATACAGATAGTGGGTGACGACCTCTTCACAACGAGCGTAGATAGGCTTGAGATAGGTGTTAAAATGGGCTTAGCCAACTCGTCCCTGATAAAACCTAACCAAGTAGGAACATTAACAGAGACCATCAAGGCAATCCTTTACTGTAAAGAGAATGGATTGACACCTATTGTGTCAGCACGTTCAGGTGACACAGAAGACAGCTTTATAGCAGACCTTGCGGTAGGGTCTGCATCACCACAGATAAAGATAGGCAGTATTGCGAGGTCTGAAAGGACGGCAAAATACAATAGGCTGTTATGGATAGAAGAGGAGCTTTCGGAAAAAGCGCTTTATCTCGGTGGTAAAGCACTACATATCAGTGGCGACCCTATTTTCTAGGACAACTCTAAGACTTCTTGTGTTTCATCCGCTTGTCTAAATGAATCATATTTTACCCTTTCTCACCGCTTTGACCGGTGCTGGTATTGGGTCTTTCTTCTCTATCGGTTTAGGAGGCTGTATAATCATATGATCTATTCTGAGAATGGTTGCAGCTGCCTCCACAGCGGATTTAAGGATCTGAATCTTCACTAATGATGGCTCCGGAACGAAGCTACCATAAACTAGCTTACTATACTTCGTAAGCGCTGAGCCGTTCTCCTCAATCATTTTAGACCTCATTGAAGACTTGGCAGTTAGCGTGTCGCCACCGCTGTTCGCCACAACAAATAGTGGGAGATCCTCAAGTGCCTCTGCAAACGCGAGCAACACCAATTGAGTTTTAGAGGGTGTATTCAATGCAAGTTTCCTGACTTCCCGAGCTATTATGTATTCGATGACACCGTTTCCAGGCACTAGCCTTCTATCACTGAGGATTGTCTCCAACATCTTAATAGCGGTTGCCACTGCTCTCTTTATCTCATCAACTATAAAATCGCCAGGACCTCTGATAAAAATGCTAAGTCTGCTGTTTCTACAACCCTCGAAGAAAAGCCATTCGTCATGTGCAGCCACGACCCGTTGTACCACCTTACTACAGTATCCGAGGGCCCCTGCATGTAGCTCTCTCGGCGTTAGCACCAGCTCTCCGCCAGTCGCCTCTCTCAGAATCTTCATGTCTTCAGGTGCTACATTTCTGACAGCGAGTATGCCTCGATTTGCCAAGGGTTTTCTAAGCTCTTCAGCGATATCACCACCACATAATAGAACATTCGCCCCACTATAAAAAACGGGTTGGAGAAATTCCTCGAGTATAGACCACCTCCATTCATAAAATTCACTCACTTGGGTTGGATTTGAGAGCATTACTTTCGTAAACATATCAGGTCTTTTGATGCTCATCATGCTTTGGACAAAGGCTATTCGAGCGTCGGATATTATCTTAGGCATCAACCTGTCCACCCCTTTCTTATGCAACAACACACCTTTAACCAACAGTGAATCTTCTACAGAACCTCCGCTTCTTCCCTCAATTTTCACTAGTTCCCTCCTAACCCTTATCCGACCGCTATCGTTGGATGTAGTGCTTAGTAGAGCTTCTACAGTAATTGGTGCTAGATGGCGTGCCCATGAGAAAGGTATTTTAGTGTTTAGGCATCGCTCAGCCAGCTTTATGAGGACCTCATGGTCCGAAGAATCCAGTAACATTGAACTGCTTTCTATGGTTTTGAGGGAATGGTCAAGGGCTTGTTTATAGCCTGTAGCTATCAGAGATGGATGTAAACCTATATGCACGAGCTTCCAAGCTTTTTCGATTAATAGTCCCGCAAATAGGACAGTGCTGATGAAGCCGTCTCCTACCTCGCTCCTGACCGCTTGACCCGCCTCCATCAGGATTTTAGCTACTGGGTGCACCGGCTTAACCTGCTTAGAGATTATCTCAGCATCTCTCGTGATCTCGAATTCACCGTTATCCTCGAGTAGGATCTTCGCCATACCGTCAGGCCCTATAGAAGTAGAGAATAGTTCTGTGATCAGCTTTGCAGCGGTGCAGTTCTCCCTAAGCGTGTCAGAACCCCTCGTAACCCTCGCACCATCTTTAGTATATTCGGCTAGGAGCTTGCCCATGAAGAATCATCTCTCTATTACTACGGCCCCAGGGTCCACTATACGAAGCCTTATTATATATTTCTGGAGTGCCACAGCTACTATCGCTGCCAAGATTATCTGAAGCGTAACGGCGGCAGCAAACATGGCCGGCTCATTTTGGAAGTTGAAAAAACCTGAAAGCTGTGCATTATAAGTGGCTGCAGGTGTTCCCTGCGAAATAAGCCAGCTAAAGAAGAAATCATTCCATGAGAAGAGAAAAGCTATTACGGCTGTTGCAGCTATTCCGGGCGCAGCCATTGGCAGGACAACCCGTCTGAAAGCTCCCATCCTAGAGCAGCCATCCAGCCGGGCAGCCCTTTCCAGATCACGGGGCAAGGCTGCGAAGAACCCCATCAACACCCATGTAATGATAGGTATTGTGATCGTGAGATGTAGTATTATCATTCCTAGAAGTGTTGCCCTAAGTCCTGTTAAAGTGAATAGGAAAAAGTATGGGAGGGCTATTGAGACTGGTGGAAGGGATCTGCTGGCCAACAGAAGTAGGATAAGTAGGTTACGAGCCTTAACTTTCAGCCTTCCTAGGGCATACCCAGCAGGCACAGCCGCAGCCATTGTTATGACGGTAACAATTGGGGCAACTATCAGTATGTTAATTAGCCCTCTAATCAGGTTTTCCGAACCACCATATGCTCTCAAATACCCGTACGGTCCTTGAACATCGTATCCTAGGATGCGTAGGTAAGCGTTTATATTTGCATTGACAGGGTAGATGTTCCCCGCCACCACATCTCTGACATCCATTAATGAAATGATAACCAAGCTGTAGATGGGTGCTACACTGTAAACTGCTATTATTATGGCTGCGATGTAAACTATTATTTTCCTTGGACTCATCTATATCTCCTCCAAGTTAAAAGCCTAAAATAGAAAATACTTGCAACCACCACCATCAACAGCATAATCCACGACATAGCTGCACCATATCCGAAATCTTGAGCGTTGAAAAAGACACGGAATGTATAAAGGGTGGCAGGGGTTGAAGCGAATCCGGGTCCACCACCTGTTAGTGCAAACGACAAGACAACAGATGATGCTGAAAGTATGGTCGCTAGGACAGCGGTGATAAGGACAGCATATCTGATGAAGGGAAAGGTCACTATCCTAAACCTTCGAAGGGTTGAGGCACCATCTATCTTCGCCTGCTTGTATAGATCTTCAGGGATTGTCTGAAGAGCCGAAAGAATGAAATATGCACCAATTGGTGATACGTTCCATGCAAAGAAGACGGCCAGCCAGTCAACTGCATTTACAGGGTTTAGAAAGTAGAGGGGTTTATCAACTAGTCTTATGTGTAAAAGTAGAGAGTTGAGAAACCCATAGTTTCGGTCTAGGAAGAACCTACCCGCTATTGCTACTGCGAACTCGGATAAAGCCCACGGCAGTATAACCAAAACTTTCAGTATCGATGAAATAGCAGTCCTCTCATTCAGGATAAGGGCCATCCCAATGCTGGCCAGCATTATTAGAGACACCGATTCAATCACAAACCTGGCGGAAACCTGAAGAGAGCCAATAAACACTGGGTCGCTAAAGGATTTTACATACTGGTTAACGCCTACGAATTCCGCGGATTGTTTTATAAGGCTTACGTCGTGGATGCTTAACCAGAGCGAATAAGCAATAGGGTAAATGTTAATGGAAAAAACTAGGGCTATTAGCGGGACTAGCAGTATAAACGCAAGCCCTGTGTCGCTGAGTCTCATATTGTAGCTTAGCTAGCGGCCGTGGAACTTCTTATACAGCCTGTCAGCTTCACTCCGAAGCCTGGTAACACCATCTTCAACAGAAGTAGTTCCAGCTGTAACCGCTGATAGTATCGGGAAAGATATGTCAGCCCACTCCGTGTAAAGCGGTGACTTGAAGATGAATGGTCTACCCATTGTGTTTGCTATGTCATCAAACGTCTTGAGTGTTTGTGGTGCTCTTTCACCGAGCCATCCCCTGAAAGCTTTCTGAACATCTGGATGCCTCAAGGTATCGGTGTACCCTGATCCGAGGGCATCGGTTATCGCCCATGCGGTAGCCGTCAAACGTTCACCGTCAGGTGTTCGCCACCCTAGGAATTTTATTAGACGCTGTGATCTAAAGTCATCTGTTGTTTTCTTGGGCCAGCAATATAGCCCAGTGTCGATTACACCCCAACCACTCTTCGTTACAGGTACGAGATTGGCTTTGCCTTGCGGTATTCTTGACTGGCTTGGATCATTCTGGACTTTGAAGTAGTATAGAGCGGTCGGGGTGAAAGCATATTTGCCTGTAACAATTGCTGAGACGTGATCGCTGTCACCTGCTTGAGCCAGCACAGTAGGGTCTACTAGACCTTCTTTGAAAACCTGCTGCCAAGTCTTAAGTAATTCGCCTACTTCAGTTTTAGCGTCAAAGACAGGCTCAAACTTCCTATTGAACAATGTTTTGGTGAGGTCAGGATCATTGAATACGTTAGACATCTCAGCTAGAAAGTCCCATGTTATGCCGTAGTTTGCATTAAACCAATGGGGCATAACTGGATGTTCTGCAGCTCCGGCCTTCTTTACATCACGTGCCATGTCCCAAAGCTCATCCCATGTCCCGGGCCTCTCACCACCCATTCCAGCCTTTTCGAGGATTGCATCATCAACCACTGGACACGACCGAGCCGACCAAAAGTAGGTTAGACCTGCAAGCCTACCGTCGGCGGTACTATAGGCCTCAACTATGCTGGGATACATCTCAGCCTTAATCTGCTTTATTTCAGGGAATGATTCAACATCACGTGTGAAGCCTAGTTCGATAAGTCGGGCTGCCTCAAAGAAGTTAGCATAACACATATCGATTACGTCACCTGCTTGAAACTTCGCCTCCAACAACGGGTTATAGTTCTCATTGGAGAGATGAATCTCGGTCACTTTTTCACCGAAATATTCCTCAAACTTCTTTACGTAAGAGGTTACAATGTCGTCTCGGTAATGCCAGTGGACAAACTGAAGAGGCGGCCCCTCAACCGTGGGTTTTCCTGTAACGGTCTGAGTTACAGTCCTTGTTACAGTCGTGCCACCGGCCGTTACCGTTGTTGTTACTGTCTGTGCCCCAACCGTTACAGTTTTTGTATCAGTTACAGTTCTCACACCACCAGTAGCCGAGCCTGCTAGATAACCGCCGACACCAGCAATTATGCCAACACCCACAACAGCGCCGGCAGCTACAGCTGTGCTCACAGCCCTCCTTCGCGAAACCTTTTTGTTAAGTGGGTTTGCTTCAAAACTTTCCTCTTTCATCAAATTGCAGGTTACACTCTTATATATAAATATTTTCCGAACTTTACTAATTATATTTATATTCCCCTAAACTGTCCACTTGTGTTTGAGGACACTTGGTATTCGTTAGGTTGGAAAACGTTACAAAAAAGTTCGGTAACACTATTGCCGTAAACAACGTGAATTTGTATGTCAGAGATCGGGAGTTTTTCGTCCTGCTGGGTCCCACTGGTTGTGGAAAAAGCACAATACTAAACATGATAGCCGGTTTGGAACCTGTTACCGCTGGAAACATATATTTCGATGACAGGCCCGTCAACGATGTCCCGCCAGAGAAACGTGACGTTGCGATGGTTTTCCAAAGCTTCGCACTATATCCCATGATGAACGTCTTTGACAACATAGCGTTCCCGTTACGTGTCCGAAAATATCCTAAGTCGGAGATTGAGCGGCGGGTAAGGGAGGTGGCTGAGATGCTGAGAATTGCACACTTACTTAAGAAGAAACCACACGAGCTAAGCGGTGGAGAAAAGCAGAGAGTAGCATTGGCAAGAGCTATTGTAAGGGAGCCTAAAGTTTTCCTTTTTGACGAGCCTTTATCCAACATAGATGCGAAGCTTAGGGTCTATATGAGGGCCGAGCTAATCAGGCTACAGAAGGATTTACAGACGACAACGATATTTGTAACACATGATCAGTTGGAGGCCATGACTATGGGTGACAGGATTGCAGTAATGGATGCGGGCAGAATCATGCAGGTCGGCGAGCCGTTGGAGGTATTTAGAAAACCAGCGAACCTATTCGTTGCAGGCTTCATAGGAACACCCCCCATGAACTTCTTTGAAGGCTCCCTCGTGATTGAGGGTGATAAAGTCAAGCTGGACTGTGGACACTTCAGACTAGAGCTGGACGAAAAATATTCTGACCTTATTCGCAAAACCTCCCATGACAGCGAGCTTGTGTTGGGAATAAGACCTCATGATCTGGAGATTTATAAAGAGAAGCCCGTTAAATCACATTTTGAGGCTGAAGTCTTCGCGGTAGAGCCTGTCGGAACTGAGACGATAGTAAATGTTAAGGTTGGCGATAACGTCTACAAGATCATCACGAGCCCGGACTTCACAGCAAAAATTGCTGAGAAAGTGTATGTAGCTATAGACGTAGACAAGATCTATTTGTTCGAGAAGAAAAGTGGTCTGGCCCTGTCCTAGCTGTAAGTATAAATCCTTAGAAATTAAGCCTGGTGCTGTGTTCGTGCAATAATCAAGTAATGACTAAATGGTGTTTATGGTTCTAATGGGAAGTGGTTTAGCTGTTCTACGTTATCCTTTTTAACTAAATAGTTGTTCTCCAGCCTTATACCCCCTATCTCGGGAAAGTAGACACCGGGCTCTAATGTGACTACGGCCCCGTCTACCAGTTTATGTGTGTCTCCCGGGATAAAATATGGTGGCTCCCATGCTTCAAGCCCCAGCCCATGTCCTGCGTGATGTGGGAAGAAGCGACCGTAGCCGTTTTTATCAATGACTCGGTAAACAGCTTGATAAACCTCCGCACCTGTGATGCCTGGCCTTAATTTTTCCTCTCCAGCCTTTAACGCCTCCTTGAGAACTTCATAGACCTTTAACTGGGCTGGGTTGGCCCGCCCACCTATTATGAAAGTCCTACAAGTATCTGACCAGTAATTCTTCCACACGACCCACGAGTCGAGAATTAAAGTCTCACCATCATTCAAAATACGTTGCGTTGGGGGACCGCCTATGTTTATGCATCTATCGCCTGATACTAGATCTCCGTAGAAATAAATATAACCACCGACTTTCTTAATCAGCTGACTATAGGCTGCGGCGTAGACCTCTACTTCACTTACACCGGCTTTTGCACTATTCTTAGCAGCTTGGTACGTGAAATCGTTGAGCTCCTCAGCTTTTTTAATCGCCTCCAGCTCATCCGGATCTTTCCGCATTCTCATCAAAATAATGTCGTGTGATATATCGTGGAACGATGCCTTGGGCGACATTCGGGCGAGAGTCCTGTAAAATGATACGTCAAGTCCCCATTCCTCAATTCCGATTTGGGAAAAGTTCTCCAGCCTTTTACCCAATATTTTTTGTAAAGTCTCAACAGCAGAATCAGGATATGGTCTCATTCTCAAGCTAAGATCATAGTTTATATATTCAACCATTTCACCGCCGAAGGTTTTAGAGGCCTCCTCCTTGTCGTCTCTTCCTGTTATAAGTATTGGGTCGCCGTTTTTCGGGACTAGCAGATATGTGGGGAGAAATATTCTCCTGGTTAAATAGCCTGTGAAATAGAATATGTTTTTCTGACTTCCCAAGGCCACCATATCCAGATTACGGCGATCCATGTATTCCACAAGCCTACGCCACCTGAGACGAGGGCCTTCGCTCCAAGGCATAATCTTTTCACATAGCTGCTTTCATGGGTTATATATAATTCTTCTCATATAGGTTTAGATTAGCAGGTTCAGTGAATGCCCTGCATTAAAGTTTCGTTGAAGATGTAAAGTTCATCAGCTCATTATGTGGTGCATTTATCTTCTACAAAAAGCCGGTAATTGCACTATAGGAAGAACTTGGTCATTATATCTCTACCGCTTCGTTCAGAGGTATCCAGCCAGGAGCTTAATTCAGTCTTCGATTAGCTTCTTCCTGCTCACTCACTACAACATTTATTTAACACCGAAAAAGTAATTTAATAACTCTCCCCTTCTTTACCATCATCAAATATAATGGAATATTTAACCAACCGATCCTCGCCGTTATTTTGTAAATTTTTTTGTTTAGAAGAGTTCTACCCATGTTCCTATATTTTTCTTTTTCGCTAATTGATAGGCGGCGAGACCAGCTGCTACATCTTGTATTCCAAGTCCTGACGAGTCCATTACGGTCAGTTCTTCGCTATCGGATCTGCCGGGTTTTAAGCCTGCTACAACTTCACCTAATTCAGCGTGTATTTGTTCGGGCTTTAGATATTCTTTCTCGAGAGCTACTTCACGCTTATCCACAACAACTTTGGCCACTTCGTAAACTCTTGTCTCCAGCTCCTGCTTCCCCTTATGATCACTTCCAACAGTCGTGATATGTGTTCCTTTCTCAATCCATTCAAGTCTAATGTATGGTTTTTTGCTGGGCGTGGCGGTGGAAACCACATCTGCGCCCCTCAAAGCTTCCTCCACACTTTTACAAGTTCTAACATCTAATTCCAGTTTAGCACTCATTTCTTTCGCATAATTCTCAGCTGCGGTTGTCACTATATCATAGACTCGGGCCTCCTCTAGGTCAAGCACTTCTGCTAACGCCATGAGTTGTGTTCTTCCCTGCACGCCGGCCCCAAATATAGCGGCTGTTCTGGAATCCCTCCTAGCTAAGAATCGTGCAGCAACACCAGCGACGGCCCCCGTTCTATAGGCTGTGATAACAGATGCATCCATGACGGCTAGTGGAACGCCAAGTTTAGAATCCGCTAAAATCACCACACCTGTGATGCTAGGCAGATTGTATTTAACTGGATTCTCGAAGTAGCCGCTGCTGAGCTTAACCCCTACTACATCCTGTGAATTTAGTAATGCGGATTTGACTCCCCATACCCCATTGTGTTTCGGTACCTCTATAATGTAGGGCATTGGCATTACAGCTTCACCGAGCGCCAATCCTTTGAATCCAGCCTCTACAGCATCTATTACCTCCTTCATGCTTAATAAATTCTCAAGGTCCTTCTTGGAGAGGATAAGTAGTTCTGCCATATTAGATGGGGGTTTGATTACTTTTTAAAAAGGTTTACTTACTTAAAGAATTATATACAGGTAGTTGTTCTTCGCCATCAATGAACACAACACTTTCTGAACGTCTTAAGGCCCTCTACGTCCCAGCAGTAGCGGATGTCTTAGACGATATGGGTTACAACAATCAAGTTCTCCAGTGTGAGCCAAGGCCCATACATCCTCAGGTAAAATTGGCGGGATCTGCCGTTACAGTATCTACTTACTGGTATTCATCCTATCGGAAAATGGATAGGGACATTGAGTCTCTCGCTTCAATCTTTGATGTTTGCTATGATGGGTGTGTGGTTGTTGTGGCTACAGGTGGAAATAGAAGTGCGGCATGTTGGGGCGAGCTTATGTCAAACGCTGCTCGTGCGAGGGGGGCCGTCGGCGCTGTGGTAGACGGCGCCATAAGAGACGTGCCCAAAATACTTGAGATATCTCCCCCGTTCCAAGTCTTCGCTTCCAGTTTCACACCAGCAGATTCTAAGGGTCGTGTAGAGTTTAGTGATAAACAGGTTGAGGTTGTTTGTGGGGATGTCAGGGTTAGGCCTGGAGATATTGTTTTCGGGGATTTTGATGGTGTTGTTGTAATACCAAAGGAAGTTGCTGAGGAGGTTGTAAAGGAGGCGGAAGACAAAGTTAGGAGGGAGTCGGAGTTCAGAGCCGCTATAAGGCGGGGAGAAGACTTCAGAAAAACAGTCGAACGCTACAAAGTCATATAGATTCACAAGTATGCCACAAGCTTCTATTGCATGCTTGATACATGCTCAACTGTCGTCACACCGCACCGCATATCATATAACCCTGAACCAAAAAACCTCGTCTTCACTGTATATGATATACCCCATTAGTGAGGTCGCGATAGCTGGATGTGGGTGAAAACGCCTATGTGGGCACACTACTTCAATCCACGTTTTGACTTAAATATTGGATGGTATTTTTTGCTTCATGATACCGCCGCTGATCGATCTACACGAGGATATATCTTTGTATTATGCACAGGGAGGGGCTGGGCTTAAGTTCAAGCCAGCCGAATTCTCCCAAGACATGAAATTAAGACACGGTGACATTCCTAAGTATAGGAGAGCAAATGTAAGGCTTATCTTCTCGTCAATAGCCCCCCTTACACCGACGATCTCTCCGATGAGGGTTGGTCAACTATCAAGGGGTTATGGCGGGTTCTACGGAGCCTATAGAACAAGGGCAGCAACACTCACTACACTTGAGCATATAATGGTTTACATAAACCTTCTAAACCAGTATCCAAGCGACCTAAAAGCAATTCTCACGAAAAATGATGTAGATAACTTACTAAAAGATAATAGAATCGGCTTTCTTATGGCAATCGAGGGAGCTGAGCCTTTAGAAGACGTAGAGGATCTGCATCTGTTTTATAGGCTGGGTGTCCGCTCACTCCAGCTTACATGGAACTTCGATAACAAGTATGGTGCCACCTGCATGTCAAAGAAGGACTATGGATTGACTGGTGATGGTGAGGAGCTGGTTCGACTCTGCAACGAGCTGGGCGTGATAATTGATTTATCCCATGCGAGCAAACGGACTTCGATGGAGGCGATATCTGCCTCCAAACTTCCAGTAATAGTAAGCCACGCCAACGTTAAAAGCGTTAAAAACCATTCAAGAAACATTGACGACGAACAACTAGAAGCACTTAGGAGTAATCGTGGCGTGGTTGGAGTGACCTGTATACCACCCACCCTAGGAGACAAGTCATCATACAAGAATCTAGCGGACCACGTTATGTATATCTATGAAAATTTTGGTCCAGACATAATAGCGATAGGAACGGATTACTTTGGTCTGCTAAATGTCGACGAACCAGAAGGGCTTGAAGACATAACAGGTATTATAAATCTTTGGGACGAGCTTCGAAAAAGAGGACTAAGTGACAAAGATATCGAAAAGATAGCCTACGCCAATGCTATCAGGGTGATTCAATCCAATGCTGAAAGGTGGACTAATAAATAAAATTTCATCTATCATCATTTTCTTTCGTGAGTGGAGTCGAGCCGCGTTAGTTCTTCAGCCACAGTTTCACACGAGATTTAAACCGAAAAATTAACATTTAAATACCTAAGCAGGTAATCTAACAACGATGCCATGTAAGATATCTTTAGATTGGTCTTATAAGGGAATGAGAACCCTAATAATGGAGAACAGGTTCTTAAGAATTATTTTATTAATCGATAAAGGCTCGGACATTATGGAAATACTTTACAAGCCATTGGATTTGAACCTGTTGTGGCAATCCCCGATAGGATGGAGAAACCCTTTAGAGGATACCTTGGTGAATCCCGCAATTCATGGTTCGTTCCTTGATTATTATGGTGGTGGATGGCAAGATATCGCACCATCCGCTGGCGGACACCCGGTTGTTTTCAAAGGTGCTGAGTTGGGTGTTCATGGTGAATCAGCGATGCTGCCATGGAAATGTGTTGTGGAAGAAGATTCAAACGACAAGGTTTCGGCTTATTTGCACGTTGACGGTGTTAGATATCCTTTCAGAATAGAGAAACATATAACCATTTATGAAAATGAGTCCAGGATACATTTTAAGGAGAGGTTGATGAACAGGGCAAATCAAGCAATGGAATTTTCTTGGCTCCAACACCCAGCTTTCGGGGAGCCGTTCCTCGAACCAGGATGCAGGATAGAGCTGCCTCATGGTTCAAGAGTTATAGTTATCGAAGAGAACGAGAACCCATATGGTCGGATAAAACCCGGTGAATATGAATGGCCGATGGTGATGAGTAAAAGTGGGTCAATGATAGATCTCAGTAAAATACCCGGTAGGGAGTTGGTAGCGGAGGAAACATCATTCATAACGGATTTTGAGGAGGGGAGGTACGCTATTGTGAACGAAAAAATGCAATTGGAGTTTCGAATGGTATGGGAGAAAAATGTTTTCAAATACCTATGGTTTTGGCAGAACTATAATCGTCCCGACTATCCATGGTACGGAGAGGCCTGGAATATTGCTTTAGAGCCTTGTACCAGCTATCCGGCGGGTCTGCCTGAGCAAGTGAAGAACGGGACGGCCCTAAAATTGGTGGGTAAAGGTTACGTGGAGACAGACTTAACAGCTGAGGTTATCGACCTGCGGTTGGGGAAAAATTTTTAGCATCCCGATAACGTTGACATTCGGTTGATATGGCATGCTAAAACTAGGTGTGGATGCAACCTTTTGGATGGACGATAAGTATGAGATGAAGTTTCTGAAGCTTTGTGAAAAAGCTGGATTCGACTCTATATGGTTAGGGGACCACTTTCTGCCGTGGCATCACTCATTCAAACACAACTTCTTCGTCTGGCCTGTTATGGCCGTCGCAGCCGAAAGGACCAAGAAGATTAAAGTGGGTGTAGACGTCACCGTGCCAATTGGTGGAAGATACCATCCAGCCATCATTGCACAGGCCATTGCCACCTTAGACAATATGTATCCCGGCCGTTTTTATTTAGGTGTTGGCTCGGGTGAAGCCATGAACGAAAAACGGTTTATGGGACGATGGCCCTCCTGGATGGAGAGGATGGAGAGACTTATTGAAGCAATAGATTTAATAAAAAAACTTTGGACCAGCGTGGATTATTTCGACTTTAATGGTCGATACTTTACGATGCAGAATGTTTATTTGCACTTAAAACCCAAGAAAAAAATACCGATCTATTTTTCAGCGATAGGTGAAAAGGCCGCTGTCTACGCAGGAAGGTATGGTGACAGACTCTTAACCGCTAACACTTTAGAGGTGTGCAGGGATAAAATATTCCCGGCATTTGAAAAAGCTGCTAGGGAGGCAGGACGGGACCCGAAAACACTTGAGAAAGCCGTACTACTGGAAGGCGCTATAGTGGATACAGAAAAGACAATTAAGCGTATTAGAAAGATTCACGCCGGCACCACGATAAGAGAAAACTTTAACGAAGAAGACCCTAGGAAGATAGAGGAATCAGGTCAAGGTGTATCTGATGAAGTAATTCGTAAATACTACATGATCTACGACGATGTAGATGATTTTATAGACCATCTAGATAAATTCAGGAAAATAGGTGCGCAGCATTTAATTTTCACCGATTTTAGCACAGCACCCGAAAAGACTATCGAGATATTTAGACGAAAGGTGATACCGTACTTCAAGAGTTAACTGATGTTAAGAAGATAAGCTTTTGCATCGATGCCTCAAAAATGGAGTGTTATTATGCCCATTCATGTGACGCACCCTCTGGCCTTTATTTCTAATAGGTTCACTACTTTATCACCATCTACAAGATATAGTTTATCGAATTGGTTGACGCAGGGGCATACATGATATGGGATGAACTCAAGTCTATCCCCCAGCTTTACATTCGTCTGAGCTGCGCCAGATAGTCTAATCCAACCATGTTCTTCAGAAAACCTGTAAATCTCAACACCCTCCACACCCACAGGAACAGGATACCTACCCATGTCAAAGTGGAATGATTTGGAACCCGCGTCTACAACGCATCTGTCTGGAGAAGTCTTACTCATCACAGTCGTCAGCACCCGAAGTGCACAGGTTTCAATATTGGCCGCCTCTCTCTCAACTAGATACCAATCGTTAAAAACATACATTCCCGGCTGCAGCTCAGTTACACCATCATAACAGGCACTCAACCTGACCGTAGCTGATGAACCGACGCTCACCTCAGCGGGCTCAATACCCTTTGACTTCATGATTTTAACCGCCTGCAGCGTAGCATTGACTGCTTCATCTACCAGTCTCTTCCTCTCCTCCCTGTTAGTCGGCATTCCTGCATGACCCTCATATCCCATAACACCCACAAGATAGAGGCCCTTAAGCTCAGTGACCTTCTCTGCAATCTTCCATGCTATTTCGGGTGCAACCCCAGTTCTATGCATCCCACAATCAACATCCACGTAAACCCCAATCTCCACGCCTGCTTCGCTGCAGTAGCTGCTAATCTCAATTAAATTCTCTAAACTGTCAGCCGCTACCATGAGTTTAACCTTCTCGGCCAACCTAGTCAATCTAACCATCTTTTGCTTTCCCACCACTTCATTTGTGATAAAAATATCATTAATTCCTGCTTGAGCCATGACTTCTGCCTCCCCCAGCTTCTGGACACATATCCCCGATGAACCAGCCTCCAACTGCATCCACGCAATCTCGGAAGCTTTATGTGTTTTGATATGCGGGCGGAGTTTCTTCCCGAGACTTCGTGCAAACTTACACATATCTGTAATGTTTCTCCGCAATATGTTAGCATCAACGATAAGGGCCGGGGTGTCTATCTCATCCCTCTTCATATCAACAAACGTTTCACCTTCGTCTAATAAATTTAAATGAAGTAGAGACAGGCATCATATCACAGCATGTATTGATTCTGCGTTACGTTACAAAATAGAAAAAGTCATCTTAAAATGATCGGGTGAAAGATAGCTTATTGAAAAACTCAAGTTCGGCATAGGTGATTGTGAGGAGATGGGGATAATCGAGGAATTGGACCTTAAACCAGTCATCAACGCGGCAGGTACTTTAACAACTTTGGGAGGAACAACTCTGGCTAAAGAGGTGATTAATGCCATTATTGAAGCTTCAGGGGTTTATTTAGATATGGGTGAGCTACATGTGAAGGCAGGTCAATATATAGCAAAATTGCTCGGTGTCGAAGATGCCTATATAACATCAGGAGCGGGAGCCGCCATAGTCCTTGCCGTGGCAGCGTGCATGGTGAGGGAAAGGTCTGACAGGCTTGGAACATTCCCCCACGTAGAAGATTTAAAACATCAAGTAATAGTTCAGAAAAAACACAGAAACTTTTATGACTACATTATAGAGATTACAGGGGCGAAAATTGTTGAAATTGGCACTGAGTTTGAGACATCTGAATCCGATCTAATAAATGCAATCAACGAAAAAACATGTGCAGTGATGTATTTTGTTTTTGACCCAATGGATGGTGTCCTACCGTTAAATAAAGTAATCGAGATCGCACATCATTGTAATATCCCAGTCATTGTGGATGCTGCGGCCGAGGTTCCGCCACGGGATAACTTAAAAAAGTTTTACGAAATGGGGGCTGATTTGGTCATATTTAGCGCAGGTAAGGATATAGGCGCACCAAACGATACCGGTATAATAATAGGGAGGAGAACACTTATAGAAATCTGTAGGAGGTTGGGCCCGCACAACTATGAGAATGTGGATGGTAGAACCAGAATTTACTTGGGGCGGCCGATGAAGACGAGTAAGGAAGATGTATTTGCGGTGATTGCTGCTTTAAAGAAATACCTAAACATGAATGAAAATGATAGAATTGCAAACTGGGAAAACAAAGTGGATTACATCATTTCAGAATTGTCTAGAAATGGTTTAAATAATGTTAGGAAAATTTATCCAACAAATTTTGGTCATCCTAGACCTGTATGTATACCCAGGGTTGAGATACAGCCGCCTGAAAACGACAAGGCAGACAATCTGCTTCAAAAGCTACGGGAGGAGGATCCTCCAATCTATGCTTACACTTTCGGGAATAAGTTATACATAAATCCTCAATGTGTTAGAGATGGAGAGGAAAAAATAATAGCTGAGAGAATCATAAAAATAATGCAGGTCAAAACAGGGAATCATTAGAAAGTTTCATTTATGTCTTTAACGATTTAGATTGACTCCGAGTTTATGCGTTTTATCTATGCTTCTCGTTTTCTGTTGAAGCAGCATTCATTATGGTGGTTGTATGTGAATTTCTCAGGTATTAGCTCGTTAGGAAGGCCTCAGCAGGCTTGAGAGGGAAAGTCTCATAAAGAAGGTGGGGGATAGGTACGTCACAACAGCGGTGATAAGGTCAAAACCACTAACAGTAAAACCGCAGGGAAGAATACATACGATAGCTGTTGAGAAGATATATCCTGGGTTTGCTGTTGTAATGGTTGATGACAGTTTCAGGGCTAGGCTTGAGCCATCAGCATACAACGGCCCAGGAGACCTAATAAAGGAAGGGAAGGAGATTCAGGGCGAGAGCGACAATAACAAAGATGGTAAGGAACAACAACAGTCCTTATACACGACGTGGTGGAGGCATAGGTACAACCATACCCTTTCAGACGCTATGCATTTACGTACAACAGGATCCTCTATTTTCTCCGGGCCTAACGCCTATTATTGTCGTGGGGAGATAGGGCAGAGGGTAGCATCGTATCCGTTTTAAATGCTTTAATCGAATTATAAACGAGTCTCAGATAACAGAGAAGGGTTATCTAACAGTCCATATAATGGGCTGTGAAAAGGAAGGGGTTTGCTATGGGGTTAAGGGTTCAAGCTTGAGGGGTAATCTTGGGGCTGGGTTCACCGACTTATTTATAGATGGATGAAGGGGGCAGGATTATAGCTACTTTTAAGGTGTATGACGGCAGGGTAGAGCTATTCTATTAAGTGGACGGGCAATCTCTTTACTGTTTACGTAAGAGTTCTACTAAATATGTTGAGGGGTGAGTTATTGCAGTAAATGCAAATACTACAACCCTGTTGTTGAGGAGAGTAAATATAGATGACCCACGACCACATGCCATTAAGAACATCACCAAGAAAGAAAAGGAAATGACAACAAACGGTTAAAATAAGGCTGCCAGCCGTATGTTTAATGACTGTCCGCGTCGGTATTGTGGGTGCGTCTGGGTACACAGGTGGTGAGCTGTTAAGAATACTGTCGACACATCCACATGTTGAAGTTACCGTGGCCACCTCGAGGGAGTATGCTGGGAAAACTCTCACCGCCATACACCCACATCTCAGGGGTTTCCTCACAGGTCTAAAGTTCTCCGAGGTATCGGTGGATTTGCTTACCTCAAAATGCGACCTAGTCTTCGTCAACACACCGCACGGCGTCTCAATGACCCTTACCCCCGAACTTTTTTACACCGGATTGAAGGTGGTTGACCTTAGCGCCGACTTCAGGCTGAAGGAAGTAGAGATCTTCAGAAAGTGGTATGAAGTGGAGCACAAGGCCCCCGAGCTATTGGATAAAGCTGTCTACGGACTCCCCGAACTCCACAGGGAAGAAATAAGGGGGGCGTCGCTCGTTGCGTGTCCGGGCTGCAACTCAACCGCAGCGCTACTCTCTCTCATCCCAGCGGTCGCTGCAGGGCTAGTAGACTTGGACCACATAGCGGTGGACGTTAAGGTTGGGAGCAGTGAGGCAGGCATAAAGCCCTCGCTGGGAACACACCATCCCGAGAGAGCCAACGTCATAAGACCGTATGAGGCAGATGGGCACAGACACGTCGCCGAGGTAGAGCAGGAGCTCTCCAGGATAGCTGGGCGAGGCATAAAGGTGGCCCTCGTCCCCCACGCCGTAGGGGCCGTAAGGGGAGCCTTGGCGACATCACACACATGGATGGTGGACAAGTCCCTGGACGAAACGGCGGTCTGGAAAATTTACGCACAACGGTACGGCAAGGAACCCTTCGTCAGAATAGTCCGAGGCGCACCCTTCCGATACCCAGACCCAAAATACGTCATCGGAAGCAACTACGCCGATGTGGGGTTCGCTGTCGAGAACCGGGTAGGCAGGGCCGTCTTCTTCGCCGCGATAGACAACTTGATGAAGGGGGCTGCAGGGCAGGCCGTACAGTGCATGAACATAATGCTAGGCTTCGATGAAACATCGGGTCTTAGGTATCCGCCGCTGAGGCCCGCCTAACCCATGGTCCGTTCAGGCTTTTAAGGTGATTTTACCGCAGAGGCCCCGTGATCGTAGTCAAGGCCGGCGGCCGCGCACTTCTAGCCAACAGAGACAGGATTCTCGACTCGCTGGTTCCACGCATACATGAGGGAGTTGTCTTCGTACACGGAGGAGGCGATGTTGTCTCCGACTATGAGAAGAGGCTTGGCATCGAGCCGCAGATAGTAACCTCCCCGACAGGGATACGGAGCAGGCTTACCGACATCCGTGAGCTGGAGGTCTACGTAATGGTCATGGCGGGCAAGCTGGGTAAAGAGATGTCCACCTACCTCAACGCCAAAGGTGTGAAGGCTTTGAACATAGCCGGGGTTGACGCGGGCGTACTGAAAGCGAAGAGGAAGAAACGTATAGTGGTCGTCGACGAGAGGGGGAGAAAAAGGGTTGTAGACGGGGGTTACACGGGCACTATAACATCGGTTGACGCAGAAGTTTTGAAGACCTTGACAGGTCTTGGATACCTGTTGATAATCTCCCCGCTTGCGCTGGGTGAGGAGGGGGAGATGCTCAACGTTGACGGCGACTCGGCCGCCTCAGCCATAGCCTCCGCCGTCAAAGCTGAAGCCCTATACATCCTAACTGATGTTGAAGGACTGTATCTGGACGGAAGGGTTGTCAAACACCTAACGCCGGCGGAAGCCCTCGAATCATTAGAGAAGATTGGGGCTGGGATGAACAGGAAGGTTATGGCGGCCGCCCACGCCGTAGAAGCTGGGGTCGGTGCGGCATACATATGCTCCGGCCTGGTTGAGGACCCTCTGTCCCACGCCGACGCCGGCAACGCCACAGTCATAACAGCTTCAACAGATACGTCAGATGCATAAGCAATGTTCGTTTATCGTAGTTTATTTCCGTTTACCGTATGCATATTAGAATGGGTTTAACGACTTAAATAATGGAAATACGAGGTAGGCAGTGGTGTGGTTGGAGTGGGGGAAATTCCCTGCCCAGTCTGCGGGGGTAAGGTGGGAGTGGCGGACGACGCTTTACCCGGCGAGCTATTCGAGTGCGGGGAGTGCAGCGCCCGGCTTGAGTACTTTGTGGATGAGAAGGGCAGCCCCTCGCTCAAAATTGCAGAAGAAGTCGCGGAGGACTGGGGACAGTAGTAAATGAGGGTTGGCCTGGCATACGACGTTATCAGGTTTGAGGAGAAGTCTCTCGTCAACGCCGCATCCAACCTAGGGTACGCTGTTGAACCCATACACGTAACGCGTAGCGAGTTCTGGCTGAACGAGCCCAACGGACCCAAAGCAGACTTCATAATACAGAGGTGTGTAAGCCACTCAAGGGCCCTTGCCTCGACAGCCTTTTTTGAAAGAAACAACATCTTCGTCGTCAACAGGCTAAGTGTTTTGAGGGATGCGGCTGACAAACTTATCACGTCATGTCTTCTGGCGAAGGCCGGCGTCCCGACACCGGCGACCGTTGTTGTCTTTAGCAGGGAGAAGGCGTTGGAGGCCGCTAGGAAGATCGGTTTCCCGGTTGTTGTGAAACCTGTGTCCGGGAGCTGGGGCAGGAATCTCGCAAGGGCCTACGACGAACAATCCCTCTCCGACATTATAGAGCTGCGTGAAAACATGCCGAACCCGCAGATGAGAGTCCACTACATCCAGGAATACGTTGACAAGCCTGAAAGAGACATAAGGGCTTTCTATGTGTGGGGCGATGTACCGGTCGCAATTTACCGTGTTAGCAAGATGTGGAAGACCAACACAGCGCTGGGGGGTAAGGCTCAGCCATGCCCTGTGACAGACGAGCTGAGGGAGCTGGTCATCAAGGCGGGTGAAGCAGTCGGCGGGGGCGTGCTGGGGGTTGATGTACTAGAGTCGCCGGCGAAAGGGCTTTTGGTGAACGAGGTGAACGGCGTCGTCGAGTTCAGGAACACTGTACTCGTGACAGGGTATGACCTACCATCTAAAATAATAGCTGACACCGCCAAAGTTGTGAGGAGATGACAAAGCTTCTAAGGTTTGCGGCCCCAAGGGGCATCAGGGTAGCGAAGGCAAGCGGCCAATACATCTGGGACACGACGGGTGTCAGATATCTTGATTTCTACATGGGGTATGGTGCGGCCTTTCTCGGCTACCGCCACCCAAAGATAGTTGAGGCCCTGAACGAGGCCATGAAAAAATACATGACCATCACACCAGCATTTGACACAGACTTGATGGACAAATGTCTCGAAAGCCTTGAAAAAATACTGCCCCCACATCTTGGAAACGTTTTCTTCCTAAACAGCGGCTCCGAGGCATGTGAGATGGCTTTGAAGCTTGCCCGGAGGATGACGAGGCGTAGAAAGCTCCTGGCCTTCACCAACGGCTTCCACGGCAGAACCTTCGGCGCCCTCTCGGCAACATGGAAGCCTGCATTCCGCGAGGGTTTTGAACCCTACCCATTCGACGTCGTCTTCACACCTTTCAACAACATAAGGGCTGTTGAAGAAAACTTGACCGAGGAGTTCGCGGCGGTTATTTTGGAGCCGGTGCAGGGGGAGGGCGGGATAATTCCAGCCGAGCCGGCGTTTTTGAAGGCCGTTGAGGCAAGGTGTAGGGATGTGGGGGCTTACATGATTGTGGACGAGGTGCAGTCCGGGTTCGGAAGGACGGGCGTTGTCTGGGCCCATGAGAGGGCAGGCGTCAAGCCCGATATGCTGACTGCGGCGAAGGCCGTGGCTGGAGGCTTTCCCGCAAGCCTGATAGCGGTCAGTGATGAGGTGGCTTCGAAGGTGAAGGACACCGACCATGGCTCAACCTATGGGGGGAACCCGCTTGCGCTAGCCGCCATAAACGCCGCCGTGAACGTCCTGCTTGATGAGAACGTTCCGGCACAGGCCGAGGAGAAGGGTAACGAGCTTGGCGAGCGTCTCTCAGGCTTTGTGGAGGAGTTTAGACATCTTTTCAGGGACCTTAGGAGGGCGGGGTTGATGATAGGGCTTGAGATGCGGACTCAACCCACGCAGTACATTAAGAAGCTGCAGGAAAACAGGCTGATAGGTTTTAAGGCCGGGCTGACTGTTGTGAGGTTTCTACCACCGTACCTGATTACAGAGGAGGACATCGGTTTCGCCGTCGAAGCCCTCAGAAAAGCCGCTGAGGGGTTAACGGTAGAATCCAAAAGCCCTGAGAATGTCTAGAAGGCTTCGGCCCCCTGTCTCCACGGCCTCATACCATACTCTGTGAACTGGTTTTCCCACACGTATCAGCTGTGTTAGGTCGGCTGGGCTTGAGCTTATAACAGCGTCGCAGTCAATTCTTCCAAGTGTTTCCTCAAGGTCTCTGAGCTGCGACTCTGTATAGCCTATTGCGGGGACCACGGGGCCGATATGCGGGTAGTCTAGGTATGCCTGTTTTATGGCTCCAACCGCGTAAGGTTTTGGGTCAACTATGATTGCTCCAGCCGAGACCGCCGCCGTGTAGGCCGCCCCGACGCTAAGCCCGCCATGCGTAACCGTCGGCCCATCCTCGACAACACACACCCTCCTACCTCTGAGCGATTCAACTTTCTCCACAATAAGCTGGGAGGCAGTATACACCAGCTCTGCGCGTGGGTTGAGGCTTCGGACGGCCTGTGAAAGCTCGTCGAGCTGCGTTCTCTCAGCCCTGTCTGCCTTGTTTATTACCACGACATCGGCCATAAACAGGTTGACCTCACCCGGGTAGGTTTTGAACTGGCTTGGGGGACGTGTTGCGTCAACCACGGTGATGTGGAGGTCGGGAACAATGAATGGGAAGTCGTTGTTACCGCCATCCCAGACTATTACGTCGGCCTCCTCACCCGCCCGCTTAACAACCTCGCCGTAGTCTACGCCGGCGTATACCACTGTGCCCATCCGGAGATGTGGCTCGAACTCCTCACGCTCCTCGACTGTGCAGCCCTGTAGCTCTAGGTCCTCCGTCTTCTCAAACCTCTGGACCGCCTGCCTCTCCAGAACACCGTAGGGCATTGGATGCCTTACGACGACTGGCTTAAGCCCCAGCTGCCGGAGGAGTCTAACGATGTAGCGTGAGACGGTGCTTTTTCCCGCGCCTGTCTTCGTGGCGGTTACAGCCACCACCTTCCTGTTACTTCTAAGCATCGTCGACCTGGGCCCGAGAAGCATGAAGTCAGCGCCCAGCGCAAGTGCTTTCGAAGCCTTCTCCATAACCTCTTCATGGGACAGGTCGCTGTACGACAGTACCACAAGCTCCACGCCTAGCTCGCCTACGAGTTGGGGCAGGGCTTTCTCGTCATATATCGGTATGCCTTTCGGGTATAGGGGGCCAGCTAGGCTGGGCGGGTAGGTGCGGCCTGCGATGCCGGGTATCTGGGCTGCCGTGAAGGCGACGACCTCGTACTCGGGCTTGTCCTTAAAGTATGTGTTGAAGTTGTGGAATTCGCGGGGCCTTCACCGGGCCCTGTCGCGTCCAGCCGCCCCCATTATCACCGTCCTTACCCGTTTCATGCACTGTAAAGCAACCGAGCGAGTAAAAAACTTGCAAGGTTTATTACAAGACTGTTGGCCGGGGTTTTGAGAGAGTTGGAGATTGCTGAGGAGCTGAGGGATACGGCTGTCTCGACGCTTGTCCAGCTGCTTGAGGTGTACACTCCCCCGGGTGAGGAGAGGCGGATTGAGAGGACTTGGATGAGGGTCTGCGCAAGCCTCGGGTATAGGAGGGCTTGGAGGGATGAGGTGGGGAACTACTTTGCATCAGTGGGAAGCGGCGGCAGGACAGTTATGTTGGTCAGCCACGTCGACACGGTGCCGGGCGAGCTGAGGGTGAAGGTCTACGGCGGAAAGGTGTATGGGAGGGGTGCTGTCGACGCAAAAGGGCCTCTCTCAGCCATGCTTGTGGGAGGCAGCCTGGTGGCTGAAAGGCTGAAGAACACCCGCCTAGTTGTTGCTGGGCTTGTTGACGAGGAGAGGATGGGGCTTGGTGCCAAGAAACTTGTGGAGGAGGGTGTTGCTGCTGAAGCCATAGTTATCGGCGAGCCGACGGGAACCTTCGGTGTCGCTGTCTCTTACAGGGGCAGTTTAAGCGTCAGGGTGAGGGCTTACGCCCGCGGCGGACATGCGTCGGCACCCTACATCGCCGACTCCGCCCTCGAGAAAGTACTCAGCCTATGGAGCAGGGTTAAGCAGGAATTCGGCGGCAACAGATATGAGGAGATAACAGCGGCCCTCACCACCCTACACGCAGGGGACTGGATGAGCAGAATACCTGAAAGAGCTGAGGGAAGCATCAACATAAGGTTCCCACACCCCTACACATCCAAGGATATTTTGGAGAGGCTGGAAAACTATGTGAGAGAGAGCGGCTGCGAGATGGAGGTTGTCGACCTGACCGAGCCTGTTGTCACAAGCCTAAACAACCTAGCTGTCCGCGGCCTTCAGAGAGCCATGCTCAAACTCGGTTACAAACCCCGTATAGTGAAGAAGACAGGGACAAGCGACATGAACACACTGGTAGCGGTAACAGGCAACATAGCGGCCTGCGGACCAGGCGACTCAACACTGGCACACACAGACCTGGAGGCAGTGGAGATCAACGACCTTTTGGCAGCCGCCAAAATATATGCCGCATTCCTCGCCGAACTGGATTCAGCGCAAAAGTAGGCCCAGCGTCTCCCGGAAAACTCTACTCTCATTCTCCAGCCATTCACGGATTTTCACAAGCTCCCCCAACAGCTCCTGAGCAGACTTTACGACATGCCGCGGGTTAGCCGAGCCCTCCACGGCGTAGCGCTCAACGGTTTTTACGGGGTCCATTATCTCAAAGACCTCTGAGACGCCGAGGCCGACCTCAATCCCGTGCTCTTTTAAAACCTGTTTGAGAGCCTCGTCGCTCAGCCTTCTCTCAGCCATCAGCCTACTTACCTGACCCGCCACAGTGTGGGCCTTCCTGAAGGGTATACCATGTTTGAGGGTTAGGTGGTTCGCAAGCTCTACAGCGGCCACAGGCGGCATACACGCGTAAAGGGCCCTCTCCCTCCTCACCGAGACACCCTTCACAAGTTTGGCAAGCAGTCTGAGGCTTGACTCAAGCTCTCGGAAAGCACTCCATAGCTTTGGAGTTGCCTGCTGGAGGTCAAGGCTGTACCCGCTCGGCATCCTGCAGACAATTTGCTCAACAGAGGTCAGAAGCCCCATTACCTCCGCCGCCTTCGTCCTCATCACCTCCGCCACGACGGGGTTTCTTTTCTGCGGCATGATGCTGCTTGTGGCCGCAAGCTCCTCCGGCATCTCAACCAAGCCAAACTCCTCAGACGAGTAAAGCACAAACTCCTCCGCGATAGAAGATAACACAACCGCCGCGGTAAGTAGGGCGGACATAGCCATAATAATGAATTCACGTGAAGCCGTTGACTCGAGCGCGTTTACCCCCGTCTTCCTAAAACCTAGGAGCTCTGCGAGATACTGTCTGTCCAGCGGTACGGTGGTTCCTGCTACTGCAGCCGAGCCCAGTGGGCTTTCCTCACACTCCTCCAAAACCTTCCTGAAGGCCGGGAGAGTTTTGTATAGCCTGACGGCGTAGGCGTGTAGTATGAAGCCGTATGTGGCGGGGGCGGCTCTCTGCAGATGTGTGTAGACGGGGAATATTGTCGCAGACTCTTCGACCGACTTTTCGAGAAGCGCCTGTATGCAGTCAGCGAGCTGTCGGCAGAGCTGTAGTGTTCGCTCCCTAAGCCTGATCTTTATGGCTGCGACGACCGCGTCGTTCCTGCTCTTGCCCAGCGCCAGGTTTTCACCGGCCTCAGGCACCTCCTTGGAGAGAAGCGTCTCAACGTAGATGTGGATGTCCTCGACGTCTGGGGGGAGCTCAACTCTCTCCCGCAGCATTCTTGAGAGAACGGCCACACCACGGTCCGCGGCATCCCTACTGATCACGCCCAGCTTCTCAAGGGCCCTGAGATGGGCTATGTTTACATATACTGTGGCCTCGTATATTTCTCGGTCGAATGTGGATGAGGATGTGTATGCCGCCGCCTCGGGGTCCATCTCCTTTCTGAGGACGCCCTTCCGGTGGGGTGCCCCCATCCTACTCCTTCTCCCTTAAAGCACTCAGCCTGGTCTCAAGGCTCCAGAGCTTTGAGAAACCTTCACCAGCCCTCTGGTCGAAAACACTCTCCTTCGCATACGTGATGTACTCGCGGCTGTATAGGGGGCGCTCCCCCCTCCTCCCCACAATCCTCATGGAGCCTTTGTAGAAACGGACACGGACCTCGCCGGTCACACCCCTCTGAGACGTGTTTATGAAGGCGTCCAGCGATTTCTTCAACGGGTCGGCCCAGAGCCCGCCGTAGACCATCTCCGCCCAGGCGTTGTCAACAAGCTGCTTGAATGCCTGTAAACGCCTGCCGAGAAACATCTTCTCAAGGTCTATGTGGGAGTAGATGAGCGTCAACGCGGCGGGGAGCTCGTAGACCTCCCTGGACTTTACGCCCACAACCCTGTCCTCGACATGGTCCACAATACCGAAGCCGTGTCCGCCGGCAATGTGGTTAAGCTCCCTCACCAGCTCCACAAGCCCCATCCTCCGCCCGTCAACCGAGACAGGCACGCCGTCCTCAAAACCGATAACAACCTCTTCAGGCTTGTCAGGTGCTGCGTGAACGGGTTTCACGAGCTTGAAGGCCTCCTCGGGCGGCTCTGTCCACGGGTCTTCAAGCTCCGCCGCCTCAATAGACCTGCCCCAAAGGTTTTCGTCGACGCTGAACCTGCTTTTGACGGGGTTTACCGGCAGGTTGTGCTCCCTCGCAAACTCTATCTCCTCATCCCTGCTCATGTTCCACTCCCTCACAGGCGCCAGTATCTTGAGATGGGGCCCGAGGGCTGCGAAGGTTGCGTCGAAGCGGAGCTGGTCGTTGCCCTTCCCTGTGCATCCGTGGGCGACTGCGTCACAGCCCTCCCTCAAAGCAACCTTGACAACCTCCTCAGCTATCAAAGGCCTGCTAAGAGCTGATGAAAGGGGGTAGTTTCTTTCGTAGAGCGCGTTAGCCTTGATCGCCATAGCCACAAACTCGTCGGCAAACCTTTGCTTCGCATCAACGGTGTAGTGTTTGACGGCGCCGCTCCGGTAAGCCTTTTCCTCAATCTCCTTGAAATCCTCATCCTGCCCCACGTCAACAGTAACCGTGACAACCTCTGCGTTATACCGCTTACCTATCCACTTGATCATGACGGTTGTATCAAGTCCGCCGCTGTACGCCAGCGCTACCTTCATGGGGATAAACCTGCTTAAACCTGTTCTTAAGCATAAGCTCTATCCGGCGCCTTCGCGGGCCAGGCTTTCCTCAATCTTCTTCCGGAGCACGTCCTTCCTAACCACGCCTGCCTCGATGAGGTTGACCAAGCTGTTTGGGGACGCCTCCCCCGTCACCCTGCCGAAGCTACCCTTGATCTGCCTCCACTTCAGGTCGGTGTTGCCGCTCTTCGACCTGTATATGACGCCCAGCACATCCGCTACCTTAACAAACCTTACATCCCTCATCTCCTGCAGAGGGACTTTTGAGACAGCCTCAACGTATATTGTTCCGAGGGATGGGTCGCGTTCCGGGAAGACGGACGGGTCGTTGAGATATTGTTTCGGCATATATGAGGCGCATGTGTTAAGTATGATGAACTGCCTGAACCTTTCTAGATGTGTTTTCTCGTCAACAGCTACCATTCCCCACCCCTAGACCTCCACTCAATCTTTGTCTCCCTTTTCTTGGGAAGGAGCCTGTCCAGCAAAGCCTTCAACTCCTCATCACCTATCGGGAGCCTGATATTCCCCGTCTGGACGGCCTGTATCAGGTAGGTCTCAACCCTCTCAGCCAGCTCCGGCTTTATCAGCTTGAGGTTGTTAAGCCTCTGCCGCGCCTCAGGCGTTAGAACCATACGCATGACAGCGGCTCTCTCCATCTCCCTCTGCCGACGGGCCTGCTCCTCCGCCGCCCGCGACTGAAGCTCGGCCATCCTCTGCTGCCTCAACCGCTCAAGCTCCTCGTCCTCTGCACTCATCCAACAAGCAAGTATATGTCCAGAAAATATATTTATTTCTAGCACATCCAGCAGAACACAAAAAGCTTTACAAACACCTTCAAACCCAACCTACAAGGTTAAAGCCTAAATAACTGTTGGACATAACTAGAAACAGCCCAGGTGGTATAGCCAGGTTAGCATCGCCGGCTGTCGCCCGGCGGACCCGGGTTCAAATCCCGGCCTGGGCGCAAATCTGTTACAGAGGGATGAGGATTCTGTTTACGTCTTCCAAAGGAGTTTTCGAAACCTTCCTACCTTCCCTTGACTGTGAAGCCAAGTCTCTGTAGCCTTCAAAGCTTCCTAACACCGGGGACTATACCATGGCGGAGTCAGGTAGAGAGATGCGTGAAAGTGGAGAAGGCGACATCTTATTTGTCCGGCGGCCGGACGAAAAAGACGTCGCGGAGACGTCGCTTTTGACTCATCCATGAGTCAGTCCTACTGGACCAACATCCATTAATTATGGTTTTTCGGAGGTTTGCCTGTGAAGCTGTACGAGTTTGAGGGGCGTGAGCTTTTCCGCCGCTACGGCATACCTGTAACCGAGTACGGTGTTGCGGGCTCTGTTGAGGAGGTTAGGAGGCTTGCGGAGGAGTTTGGGGGGAGGGTTGTTGTGAAGGCCCAGGTCCTCGTCGCCGGCAGAGGTAAGGCCGGGGGTGTCAGGGTCGCGGAAAACCCCGCTCAGGCCGCTGAGATGGCGGCGGAGATGCTGGGCTCATCGATCAAGGGCGAGCGTGTGCAGTCGGTTATCGTCACACCCTTCACAGAGATCGCTAGGGAGCTTTACCTTGGCTTCATAGTTGACAGGGCTAGGAGGAGGCCTGTTATGATAGCTTCGGGCGAGGGCGGTGTAGACATCGAGGCCCTTGCGAAGACGTCTCCCGGGAATGTTTTGAAGCTGGATGTTGACCCCTTGACGGGTTTGAAAGATTACCAGGTGCGTAGGGCTGTCGGGTTTATGCGGCTGCGTGACAAGGCTGCGGAGGAAGCTGTGAAGACGCTTAAGAGCCTCTACAGGCTCTTCACGGAGATGGACTGCGAGCTGGCGGAGATAAACCCGCTAGCCCTCACACCCGAGCAGCGACTTGTGGCCCTCGACTCCAAGATAATACTCGACGACAACGCACTCTTCCGGCACAGGGAGTTTACGCGGCCGAGCTCGGGGTCTGGTCTGGAGGAGGAGGCGCGGCGTCTCGGGCTCTCCGCCGTGGAGCTTGACGGCGATATTGGGATAATAGGTAACGGGGCGGGGCTGACCATGGCGACGATGGACATGGTCAAGCTCAAAGGAGGAAGTCCTGCGAACTTTCTAGACGTCGGGGGAGGCGCGGCCGAGGAGGTTGTCGACAAGGCTGCCAGGCTTCTGCTCACACATCCACGCGTAAAGGTGTTGTTCGTCAACATACTCGGCGGCATAACGCGATGCGACGAGGTTGCGAGAGGCCTCGTCTCCGCATACAAGGCAGTCGGCCATGGGAAGAGGGTTGTCGTCAGGCTTATGGGTACAAACGAGGAGGAGGGGAAGAAGATACTGAGGGAGAACGGGCTGCTTCCCTACGACAGCATGGAGGAGGCGGCGGAGGTTGCGGCAGGGCTTGCACGGTGAGGCATATGGCCATACTGGTTGACGCAAACACACATGTCCTTGTACAGGGCATCACGGGAAGGCAGGGGGCTTTCCACACGAGGGCAATGCTCCGCTACGGGACGAGGGTTGAGGCAGGTGTGACGCCGGGGAAGGGCGGGCAGAGTGTTGAGGGCGTCCCCGTCTATGACAGCGTTGAGGAGGCTTTGGCCAACCACCCATCCATAAACACCTCGCTCATAATGGTTCCAGCCGCATACGCCGCCGACGCAGTCTACGAAGCCCTCGACAACGGCATAAAACTCGTGGTAATCATAACGGAGCACGTCCCAGTACATGACACGCTCAAATTCGTCAGATACGCAAGCCTACAGGGGGCCCGCGTCATAGGGCCTAACTGCCCCGGCGTCATAACACCAGGCGCTGCAAAGGTCGGGATAATGCCGGGACACATCTTCAAACAGGGAGGTGTTGGAATAGTGTCGAGAAGCGGGACCCTGACATATGAAATAGCGTACGCCGTTACCTTGAAGGGTTTGGGGCAGTCAACATGTGTCGGAATCGGGGGAGACCCGGTTGTCGGGATGGACTTCATAGAGGTGCTGGAGATGTTTAGGAAAGACCCCGGGACGGAGGCCGTCGTCCTCATAGGTGAGATTGGGGGAGACTTGGAGGAGAGGGCGGCCGCATACATCAGGGAGACCAACTACCCCAAACCCGTCGTCGCATACATAGCCGGGAGGACAGCCCCTCCCGAGAAGAGGATGGGACATGCGGGCGCAATAATCTCGATGGGGGCCGGGGACGCCGAAAGCAAGGTCAAAGCCCTAACCGCCGCAGGCGTCTACGTCGCCTCAACACCCAGCGAAGTAGCGGAGAAGCTCTCCAAACTACAGGGCCATAGCAAGATAAACCGTTAAAAACACCTGCCAGACAACTCACAGTAATATCGAGATATTTCGAAGAATGTTTCTCCGGGTAAGACATTTTAAGGGGGTTTGAGGTTTATGGCAGGTATGCGTTCACAGCTCGCCGCGGCCGTCGCCGTCCTCACACTGCTGGCTTCCGTGACGGCGGTTTACGGGCAGATGAGGGACCCATGCATAACTACAGACTTGAAGTATGATCTCCGGGAGGCTGTGCAGCCTATTGAAGGTGTTTTGGAGGGTAGGCTGCAGGAAAGGTTTTACAGGTTCGAGAACCTCAGGCCGGGGGAGTCGTTAAACATCTTCGTCCAAATGGAGTCTAACACAACGGCCTCAGTAAGCATGTTGATGCTTTACGAGATCAGGACAGACCAGTATACGCAGCTGGCCAGCAGGCAGGTCATCATAACAGGTCCTCTGCCGGAGGAGGAGGGGCGGTTTGCTTGGATGCATGCAAACCTCGGCGACAACAAGCCCACCAAAATATGCTTCAAGGTCGGGCTTTTCTCAGAAGCTAGGCCTGCCAAAGTCTCCTACACCATCAGCATAGGTATAGACAGGTTTCTTGACACGGGGAACGTTGAGGCAGCTGACAAGGTTGAGAAGGCGGCATCCCTTGGAAGCGTAGCGCTCGGAACACCCGTGATAGTCTCAGGCTATCTTTCGTCCAAGGATTTGGGAATAGACTACGCCGACTACTACATGTTCTCGACCAGCCTGGGTCCGGGGAAGGAGCTTATCGCCACCCTAACAACCGCGGGGGAGAACAACTACGAGATAGCCATACTGGACCAGACTGGCTTCAGCCTACGCTTCAACCAGACAGCCCAAAAAGGCTCCACGACACTGAAGCTGACAAACGAGAAGACAGGTGAGGTGACCTACTACCTCAAGATATCTAACGCGGGTGGAGTCGGCGGGGGCGGCCCCTACACCGTCTCCCTCGAGGTGCGACCCACCCAGACCGCGACAACAAACAAGACAACCACCGTCACCGCCACAAACCAGACCCAGCCGACGACGCAGCCAACTCTAGACCCGGAAACAGCGCGGACAATCATATACGGGAGTGTGTCGGGGATAGCCGCTGTCTCGGTTATTGCAACGATTTTGATGGCGAGGCGGAGAAGAAGGGTTTACGTGGTTGAGGAGGAGTTCTAGCTCCCCTCCTGCCGTTTATAAGATGAGCTTTCGGTGTTTATCCTGTGAGTAGTGCGGGCTGGAGACAGCTTCCCCACACATCCGACATCTACATCGAGGCCTACGGACGTTCACTTGAGGAGGCGTTTGAGCAGGCGGGGCTCGCCTTGTTCAGGAAGATAATCCCCGTGGCCGAGGGTGTTGAGAGATGGGTTGAGGTGGTTGCGGAGGCCCAAGACCTGCAGGGCCTGCTCTACGAATGGCTTGAGAAACTCCTACACGTTTTTGAGCTTGATAATTTGGTGGGCACGGTTGTGAAGGTGCGGCGGCTTACGGTGGGTGAGGTGTGTAGGATTGAAGGAGTGGTCGGCGGAGTTGAATATAACAGAGCCATCCATGAGACGGGGACGGCGGTGAAGTCCCCCACATACGCGTTCATGGAGATAGATACGGCAAAAAACGTTGTCCGCTTCGTCCTCGACATCTAGGGGCGGTGGCTGGATGCCGCGGCTCACGGTACTGCTCCCGCAGTCGTTTGCATCCGACGTACCCGGCCTCCGGGAAGCCACGTCCAGAATAGGTTTTGTCGGCAGGGTTCTCGCAACCTTCAGGGCCGACACACTACTCCTCTACCCCGACAGCAGGGAGAAAACCCATCTAAGAAACGCCGGCTTCATCAGAGAAGTCCTCGAATACCTTGTGACCGCCCCCTATCTGCGTAAACAGCTCTACCCGTTGAAGCCAAGCCTCCGCTATGCGGGACTCCTCCCACCGCTCAACATACCAACCCACCCCGAGGCCGAGGCGGCGAAAACAGAGGGAACACATTATAGGCAGGCCCTCGTCCTCTCCTCGGGCGAGACCTCACTGCTCGAGGCCGGGCTTGGCAGGCCCCTGAGAATACGGGGCAGGCTCCCCAAGAACAGTCTAGTAGTCCTCAAGGTGAAGGTTTCCGGGAAACATGTGAAATACAAAGTTGTCTCAAAGAGGTCGAGGGAGGTCTATAACGGCTTCAGGACAAGGATAGTTAACAGCCTTGACGAGGCCCTTAAACAGTTTGACTACAGGGTTGCAACCTCGAGGCTGGGAGAACCCATCAACCAAGCGATTGACAAACTCTCCCAAAGCCTGAAGTCAGCCAAGGATGTCTGCGTTGTTTTCGGCTCAGCGGACCGCGGCCTCCACAGAATCGTGGAAGACCTTGGACTCGACTACAACAGCCTCTTCGACATAACGGTTAACACCGTCCCGGAGCAGGGGGTTAAAACCATCAGGACCGAGGAGGCGCTGGCCTACACCCTTGCGGTGCTGAACCTCGCCGCTCGAATGTAGAGGGATGGAACGTAGCGGGTTAATATCCCAGCCGAAGGACGGTGTTTGGGTTGGGCTCACCCCAGAAGGCTTGGTCCGTTTTCTGGTCCTCAAACACCTCAAGGGTCGGCGTCATACTCCTAGCCATACAGGTCCTGCTATCTCTCTACGTTCTGTTTTCCTACCCGCTTGACTTTGGGACACGTTACTGGAACAACCCCGCATACTGGGCGGACAACCCCCGTGAAGCGCCTCCAGCCTGGACAAACCTATTCACGTCAAGGCCCGCACCAACACATACGGTGGTAGCGGTGGAGAGACCCGGAGATTTAGAGGAGAGGGTTTTCGAGTATGTTTCCGAAGAGTTCCCCAGCTTCGTCTCCGTCAAGGTCTCATCGGTCACATACATGGAGAGGCCGCCCGTGATCACGTTTGAGCTTGTCAGGCCAGACGGGGAGGCGGTGGTTTTCTACAGGGTCGTGGTTTCCCCGCCTCTGCAGGGGGAGGAAAGGCCATACAGGCGGCACCATGAAACACCTCTAACCGCCTTTCTCAGCAACGACCCCTACGCCGCCCAGCTCCTAAGCAGCTTCCTCGAATCGAGGTATGGGTTCGACGTCCCCGCCGACGCCTTGGCCCGCGAAGGCGTTGAGAAGGCTTTGTTCGGTATGCCTGTAGAGGGCGTGCTGAAGCCGGTTAAGGGTCTTTACAGGCTCGTGTTACGGGTTGAGAGGGCTGACCAGGATGACGTGGTTGGGCGGGTTGTCCTTATCGTCGGGGGCCGCGTATACGGGTTTTTGGGCACCGACAGGCTTGGGAGGGACCTTGCCACGGGTCTTTTGTTCGGCTTCCCCGTCTCTCTGCTCATAGGTGTTGTGACGGCTGTTTTGACGACGGGCATCGGCTCGGCTGTGGGGATGGCCAGCGGCTATGTTGGCGGAAAACTAGACGAGGCTGTTCAACGCGTCTGCGACATACTCAACAACATACCGCTACTACCGCTTCTGATATTCTTCACATTCATCCTCAAACCAAGCATATGGATAATAGTGCTGATACTCGTCGTCTTCGGCTGGTCTGGCCTAGCCATCGTCGTGAGGTCGATTGTCCTGCAGGCCAGGACCGCTCAGTTCGTCGAGGCAGCCGAGTCTCTTGGGGTGGGCCGTGGCAGGATATTGACGCGTCACATAATGCCTCAGATAGCGCCGTTCCTCATTTCGCAGATGGTCTTCTCCACCCCCTCGGCGATACTGGCCGAGGCATCTTTAAGCTTCCTTGGGCTGGGCGACCCCTCGCTCCCGAGCTGGGGCCAGATGCTTGAATACGCCTTCAGAAGCGGCGGCGTCAACCTCGGGCTCTGGTGGTGGATTCTCCCGCCGGGGCTGTTAATTGTCTTCACAGCCTTCACCTTCGTCCTGATATCTTTGGGTCTGGAGCCAGTTGTCAGCCCACGGCTGAGGAGGGTGAGGGTTTAATGCTTGAGGCGGTGGGTCTGAGGCTTTACTACGGCGAGGGGGGAAAGACTGTGAGGGCTGTTGACGATGTATCTTTCAGGGTGGGGGATGGGGAGACGCTTGGGCTTGTGGGGGAGTCGGGGTGCGGGAAGACCAGCACAGGCCTCGCGTTGATGAGGCTTCTGCCACCCAACACGGTTGAGTTAGGGGGCCGCGTCTACCTTGACGGCGTCGAGATACTCTCGCTGGATGAGAAGGTCTTCGCCGCGGAGGTGAGGTGGAGGAAGATTTCGATGGTTTTCCAGGGTGCGATGAACAGCTTCAACCCTGTCCTGAGGGTGGGTTTGCAGGTCGCTGAGCCGCTGGTCGTGAAGGCCGGCTACAGCAGGGATGAGGCGCTTAGGGTTGTTCGGAAGCTCTTCAGGGATGTTGGGCTGCCGGAGGAGGCGGCTGACCGCTACCCGCACGAGCTCAGCGGAGGGATGAGGCAGAGGGCTATGATAGCCATGGCGCTGACACTATCCCCACGGCTTCTCATACTGGACGAGCCGACCTCAGCCCTCGACATATCTATACAGACCCAGATAATGAACCTCCTGAAGAGGCTGAAGCGCGAGCTGGGGCTTTCAATGCTCTTCATCACACACGACCTAGCGCTCGTCTGCGACATAGCCGACGCAATAGCCGTGATGTATGCGGGTGAGATAGTTGAGAGCGGCGGAGCCGACGAAGTTGTGAAAGAGCCCGCACACCCCTACACCCAGCTGCTGATCAGGTCAATACCCAGACTCCGGGGGCCGAAGACACTGGACTACATACCGGGGGCGCCTCCGAGCCTCTCGGACCCGCCGACGGGATGCCGCTTCCACCCACGCTGCCCATACATAGTCAGGGGAAAATGCGACCTCGAAAAACCCTCAGACATAGCCACGGACGGGGGAAGAAAGGCCGCATGCTGGCTACTCGCTAAACAAACCTAAAACCACAACACTAACCGACCTGTATACCTAGACATTGGGAAAACACCATTCAATCTTTCGGTCGTAACAGAGGAAGGCTCAGAAGTTGAAGACAGAAGGTGCTGATACGCGGCGTGAAGTTCGAGTAGCAATAAGTTCTCAAAAATACATTCGAATCTAAAACGAAAACCTATCTTGGGGCGAATATGCGATAAAACTGTCCCCAAATTAACATCTTAATAAAGCATATAAGGAGGTTCTCTTAATGTTATTTTGCCGAAGCTATGTCTGTAACTGTTCCTCCGGAAGTAGAGGTGGAGAGAAGGGGTAGGTTAGCGGCATTTGTGTCATTCCTAAAGAAAGAACTCGGTTGTGAGCTCGATCTCCATGGTAACTTTGATGACAGGTTAAGGCTTCAAAAATATGTTTTCTTGGCAGACCGTTACGGCTTAAAATCCGGTTATGAATTTAGCATGTATGTCCGTGGACCCTATTCACCCAAATTAGCGGAAGACTACTATAAACCACTAGAAGTTGAAACCTCTCTGCCTATCGATTTCCGCTCACAAGACTTCATCAAGCTGGTTGCAGGAAAAGACCCAAAATGGCTTGAAATCGCTGCAACGGCTATATCAGTATACGAATACAATAAGGAAAAAGGAATTAATAGGGAAGAGATTACTGAAATAGTAACAGAGATAAAACCTTGGGCTAAAGATTGCATCAAGAAAGTCTTAGATGAATTAGTTGAGGCAAATCTGATAAAACTACCTTAGCCTCACAACTCATCTGTAATTTCTAGTTTATTACTACGTACTCCGTCATCCATTAGTTTTTTTATGAAGTCCCTAATACCCTCTGAGAGAATTTTGTCGTCAAAAGTAAGGAGATATTTCGAATGTGGGTCTGCTGCTGCCTGTGCCACTAGTAAAGAATCAGTAGGATCTATTCTATTCTCGTACTCTACTATCTTCAGAGAAATATCGATTGCCTCACGGTTTATCGGCATCAAACCAATAAACTCTTCACCGGTGTAATCTTCTAAAACTCCAATCATACTACTCACCACTTTAGCTACTTTGAGCTGATGAGCTTCGTCCGTTAGATTTTTCATCAACTCTGGAAGCTTCGCGAATAATTCTCCGACAACTATTTGTGGGATAATTATTTTGTATTTGTCCCTAGCTCGATACATTGATCTCTCAACAATACTAGACTTTTCATCACTTTTATCAGTAACTCTTTTCTTAATAATCGGAATCAAGTACGAAGTATCAAGATAAACTCTTTTTAGGATGTCTTTTTCACCCATATTCAGTCAACTGGAAAGCTCCTCCCAAAGAGGATTATAAATTGTTTTTACGTGCTTACATTTACAGCTCTTGTAATTTAGCGCGGACGCTTATGTCTTCTGTGCAGTACTGCGCCGACTACGCCGCCGATTAACGCTAGGAAGAGGGAGATGCCTCCGGCTAACACCACGCCTACCCCTACAAGCCCCGCCGCAAACCCGGCCCCGGGTTGTGGAGGCCTGAACATGATTCCGACGAATCCTGCGGCGGTGTAGGTGAAGGCGATTGCTATGCACATCGCAAGCCCCTTCCACCCCCATGCTAGGCCGTAGAGAAGGCTTGCGGCTAGGCTTCCCAGGAATATGACAGGCCACGCCAGCACATCATCCAAGCCAGGGCTGCTGATTGAATAGGCGAAGAGAAGCGCTGAAAGCAGCAGGACAAGCGTGGCAATCCCAGCCGCCATGTTAGGAGGCAAACTTTCCACCTTTATATTCCTTACCGGCCGTCCACAAAGCCCAACAGCTCACAATATTAATAACGACAGAATTCGGAAAGTATGTTGGGTTCCATGCCGGGGTCCCACAGCCAGGTAGTGGGCCGGCCTTGAGTCCGTCGCTGACGGGTGGAGAGCCGGTGGCCCATAAGGCCGCGTGGGTTCAAATCCCACCCCCGGCGGTGCTTCACACATCGGTTTATATGCGGCTGCGGCAACTGCTACGGTGTTGCGGTCCAGCGCTGTCAGGGTCAGGGCTTTGAAGGAGGCGCACAGACGTGTGAAGGGTTCGCCTAGGCTTGCCGAGGAGTATCTTGAGGCTATTTACGAGATACTGGTGGAGAGTGGTGGCAGAGTTAGGCCGGTGGATGTTGCGAGGGCTCTCAACGTCGCGCCCAGCACCGTCAAGAAAGTCCTCACAAGGCTCGCCGAGAAAGGATACATCAGATACCAGCCCTACCGTGTCCTAGAGCTTACGGATGAGGGGATGGCGACCGTTGAGGGCTTGAAGAGAAGACACGACATCGTCTCACGCCTCCTCCAAACACTCGGGATGGGGGAGCTGGAGGCCGAGGTGGAGGCTGAGCGCATAGAGCACGGGCTCAGCGACAAGTCCGCCGAGCTTCTCGAGCTTCTGGGAATGGCTTTGGAGAGGGATGAAAGCCTAGGCACAAGGGTGAGGGCGCTCATCTCCGAGCTACGCGCCTACGAAAAACACCAAGAACCTTCTAAAAACGTCAGATAGGGACGGTTTTTCCCCCGATTTCTAAATATTTAATTACGAGCATTTTTAGTTTTGACGGGGTTGAAGACGGAAACCGTAATCCTCGACTCCACCCTCCGTGAAGGGGAGTTGTTTAGGGTTTTGAAGCCGCAGACGAAGGTGGCGGTTGCCGAGAGGCTTGCGGAAGCCGGGCTACGGCGGGTTGAGCTTACGGTGGACTACCCTCCACGGACAACGAGGGAGGATGTCGAGCCGGTCGTCAAGGCCCTCAACGACCGTGGCTGCAAAGCCATACTACACTGCAGAGCCGTCAAGTCCGACGTGGAGGCCGCCGCAAAATACGACGCCGAGGGTATCGCGGTCTACATCTCACCAACCAAACTACACAGGGAGCATAAGCTCCGTGGAATAACCTATGAAGAGGCCGTTGAGAGGCTTGTGGAGGCCATTGAGGCGGCGTCGGCTGCGGGCTTCAGATACATAAGGGCTACAGTCGAGGACGCGTCAAGGTTCTACGTTGACGGGGAGCTTGAGAAGCTAGTTGAAGCCGTGAGGAAGCTGGCGGAACATGGAGCAACGCTTGTCAGCGTCCCCGACACAGCTGGGCTCCTCTCACCAGCCCTCGCAAGACAGTACATCAAAAAAATCAAGCAGCTAACACAGAAACCGCTAGCGGCCCACTTCCACAACGACTATGGGATGGCTTCCGCCAACACTGTGGAGGCCGTGCTCGAGGGTGTCGAAGAAGCACATGTAACCATAATGGGGGTCGGGGACAGGAACGGTATAGCCGACCTCTACGAGGTTGTGGCTGTTTTGGAGGACGTACACGGCGTCTCGCTGGGCGTTGACAGGAGAAGGCTGAGAGAGCTCTACAGCTTCTTCTCCAAGGTGGCCGGCCTCCGGCTTCCATGGCGTCACCCCCTCTCCGACGAGGCGCAGACAATAAGGGCGGGAGTCCACCAGGCTATGGCGGTGAGCAGGCCGGACGGCTACATGCCGCGTAAAAAGCTGGAAACAGACTTCGGAACACCCATATTCCACGCAGGAGTCTACATAAGCCACAGGCTTGTCGCCACATTGACCGGGCTTGAGCCCGACGACCCAAGGGTGCGGAGGGCAACCGAGATGCTTGCAACAAGGGCGCGGGAGAGAAGCAACGGTCTCAGCCTCTCAGAAATCCGCAAAGTCCTGGCCGAGGAGGCCGGCCTAGACCTGGATATGTCGAAGGCTGCCGGCCTTCTGAAGCCGGAGAAAGTATTCATGCTGGTTAAGCTTAACCCGAGGTTCTCTGCCGAGAAAATAACATCTACGCTGGCGGCTTGGGAGGATGTTGAAAGCGTCGACGAAGTTTACGGTGACGCGGACCTTGTTGTGACGGGTAAGATAAGCCTCACGGGTGAAAACTTCGTTGAAAGGTTTAAACAAAGCTTCGGGGAAGCAATAGAGTATCTGAGAATTCTTGTAACAGACTAGCGGGCTATGACGGGGACAACCTCCGCATAACCCGCCTCACCCAAAGCTCTGACAAAGTCGGTGACGCTGACGATACCCACTAAAACATCGTCCCTGACAACAACGAGCCGGCGTATCTTGTTGCGCGACATAACGGATAACGCCTCCCTGACGGATGTGTTTTCACCCACAACTATAACCGGGCTGGACATAACCTTTGAGACCGCTGTCCTCCTGGGTGAGAGGCCTGCCGCAACAACCCTCCTAACAATATCCCTCTCGGTCAGAATACCCACCGGTTTATCGTCTCGGACAACAACGCACGACCCGACACCCTTACTTGACATCAGGTTTGCCGCGGTGTAGACGCTGCTGTAAGGGGATACGGCCACAACGTCACGGGACATCAGAGAGCCTACGACCATTCTCTCCATGACGTCCAGTACAACTACCTGTTATAAAACGGTTTAAATCCTGCTAACCAGCCAGAGAACAGCGGAGATGAAGGTCCCCTCCAAGCTTCAGACCTACTGCCCTAAATGCAACAGCCACACGGAGCATACTGTATCGCTCTACAGGAAGGGGAAGGAGAGAAGCCTGTCTCTGGGTGCGAGACGCCACGCGAGAGAGCTTAGGGGCTACGGAGGCCAGAAATACCCAATCCAGAGAAAGAAGTCGAAAACAACCGATAAAAAGACGCTTGTGTTGAAATGCGTGGTATGCGGACGGTCTGTAATGAGGGAGGGGATTAGGCTTAAGAAGCTTGAGGTGGTTAGGTAGTGGCAGAATCTTGGGAAGGCTTAATACCCCGTCCACGTTCAAAGTTCATCCAAGTAATCTGCAACGAGTGCGGAAACAGACAGGTCGTCTTCGACCACGCAAAAACAGTTGTCAAATGCTTGGTCTGCGGAGCTGTCCTAGCCCGTCCAGCAGGCGGAAAAGCTGTCATACTGGCTAAGAAGGAGAGGGTTCTTGAGTAAGGTTCCCGAGCTCGGCGAGCTCGTCATAGGGAGAATAACATCTGTTAAAGACTATGGGGCATACGTGGCTGTTGATGAGTACCCGGGATATGAGGGCTTCGTCCACGTCTCGGAAATATCTCTGAAATGGGTCCGTAACATAAGAGACATCCTGAGGGAGGGGCAGAGAAACGTATTCAAGATTATAAGGGTTAATCCTGAGACGCTCCAGATAGACCTCTCAATTAAAAAGGTCTCGCAGAGGGAGAAGGTGGAGAAGCTCCTCGAGGTCAAGAAGAAGAGTAAGGTGGTCAGGGTGATGGAGCTATTTGAGAAAGAGGCGGGAAAGAACGCTGTTCAAAAAGTTTATGCCATGGAATCAGACCCGCTAAAGCTCTACGACCTTTTCGAGAAGATTGCGGGCGGAGTTGGTGTTTCAGAGGTATTAGCCGGTCTAACAGCTCAGGAGGCTGAGGTGTTGCAGAGGCTTGTGACGCAGGAGATTAAACGGCGGGAGTTTGTGGTGAAGGCCGATATAGTTTTGAGGTGTGAGGACGCAAGGGGCGTGGAGGCGATAAGGGAGGCGGCGTTGGCGGCTGAGGCGGCCGCAGGTGTGGGCGAGGTGGTTGAGGTTAAGACCAAGGGCTCCCCCACATACATGCTGGCTGTCAAGGCTTCTACAAGGGAGAGGGCATCCGAGCTTTATGAAACGGCTTTAAACAAGCTGTCGGAGGTTATGCGCCGATACAAAGGTATCTGCGAACCTATAGTCAAGGAGAAACAACGTCCGCGACACGTTCAATCCTAAACTGGAGAGACCTCCTCCGAACGATTGTAGCCCTGTTATCGACCCTCTGATATTTTGCGTTGACTTCAACGTCCATGGGTAAGGGTTCCTGCGTTGTCTCCACATCTAGCTCGCGTTTGTCCGGGGGGAAGTCGACATGCCGTCCCTTCCCCAGCTTTACCTCAATACCGAATATTTTGAAGCCGTCAAGTGTTTGCGGCGGCTCCTCCAAAACAGTGATCTTGTAACGGTATGTTTTCACCCTCTCGTTACGTGATTTCTCGGGCTGTTTAGACATCGGCGGTATATCAATGATAGTTGGATATAAGTTTTGGAGATAATTTGGTAACTTACATAGGTGTTGGGTGTGGATTCTTTGTTTGAGTCCGTCATAGTTGCGTTGCTGGCCTTCCTTTCTTCGATGGTGGGGGCTGTTGTGGGGGCGGGAGGCGGATTCATCTTCATCCCTGCCGCATCCCTGCTCGGCCTCCCCCCGCAACAGCTCATACCCTCAAGCCTTTCCATGGTCTTGGCAAACGCCGTCTCCGCATCCCTTCAAAGATACCGTAGCGGGGGCCTAAATGTCTCCAAAACAGCTGTTCTAGGTGTTGCCGCCCTGCCCTTGGCCGTGCTGGGCTCCCTTATCGGCTCAGGGCTAAGCCTCCCACACTTCAAGGCAGGGTTTGGGCTCTTTCTTCTAACCACCTCTGTTTTCGTCTTGACCGTTAGGGAGGGGCTTCTCAAACCCAGGGCAGAGACGAGGTTTTACAGGGTTCTGTTAACCGTCATCGCCGCAGGCTTTTTTTCAACACTTTTCGGCATAGGAGGCGGTGTCTTCATGGTCCCAGCCCTCATACTGACCGCGGGGCTGGAGGTCCACAGGGCTGTTGCAACCAGTCAGTTAGTAACTTTTTTCACAGCGGCCACGGGGGTGGCCTCATACCTCGCACAGGGACATTTCTACCCACTACTCTATACGGTGGCGGGGGTCATGGGGCTTGCGGGCGGATATGTGGGCAGCGGTATAGAGATGAGGATGGAGTCGGAGAAGCTGGGGAGGTTTGTCTTCACGGTCTTCGCGATAGTAGGTATCTACATGCTGTTTTCCTCGCTACAGTAGCCTAGTCAGTAACATGAGGGCTAGAGCTGAGACGAATGCGGCCGCCCAAACCTTGGCGCTCCACCGGAATACCTTCTCACCGTCTAGGGGCGGGATTGGTAGTAGGTTGAAGAAGGCTAGGAATAGGTTGAGCTCGGCGATAGCCTCCAGCACCCAGTAACCTGTGACGAGGTTTATGCCGAGTAGGACTGAGGCCAGTGAAAGGTTGAAGACCGGGCCAGCCAATGATATCAGGCCCACGTCTCTAGGGCCGGCGGGCCCTGAGAAAACCACGGCCCCCGGCATGATGACCTTAAAGGGTATGGGCAATACCGCAGTTATCAGTGTCACAAACGCCCCGGCAGGGTATATCCTAAACAACGCGTAGAAACCCCTCTTCACCGAGACCAGCTTATGCATTATCTCGTGGCCGAGGAAAGAGGCGACAAAGCCTGTCAAAAGAATTGCCAAGACCTGTATTTCGCGGAGGGCCCAGCCGGTTAAGCCAAGACCGGCCAAGGCGACTAGGGCTGATGCCGCTACAAGGTGGTAGACCTCCGACCTGCTTATGCTGAAGGCCCGCTGCCTGGAGGCCGGTGAAACCCTGTAGCGCTCCGCCACCCTAATTCTGTCGGGGCTTGGGGCAAGTCTTATCCCGTAACACCTATGCATCTCGGGAAGCCTGTGTTCGGCGCAGAAAGAGCCTCCGCAGTAGCTGCATCTAAAAGGCAGGAGCACCTCACCGTCGCATACCTGACATCTACCCAAAGCCTTGCCCCAACACCGTCACGGCCATATAAAACCTATTAACCTGTTGGCATAAATAGATGCTGTGAGCAGGGAGCCCAGCTGGGACGAGTTCTTCAACAGGCTTAAGCGTGATATCGAGGAAACGGTTAGGGAGGTTATCGAGGCCTCAGCATCAGCCGTCGAATCTCTTGCAGGGCCCTACAGAACCCCGCGCGTGGATGTCACGGTTGCCGACGGCTTTGTCTACCTAGTCGCCGAGATGCCCGGCTGCGACAAGAATAAGATAGAGCTGACGGTTGAAGGTAGGAACATAACAATCGAGGGCGAGTACATGAGGCCCCAGCACGAGGTTATGGGGAGGCTTTACCCATTCAAAGCCGGGAAGGGCTTCCGCAGGACCCTCCAGCTGCCTAGGGAGGTGGACCCTTCACGGGTTGAGGCGAAGTATGAGGCGGGGCTGCTTATGGTTAAAGCCGCCGTCGCCGCCCCGCGGGGTGTGAAGGTCTCCGTAGAATAGCATGTCAAAGCCTTTCAGAGAACTCGCCCAGCTATGCGAGAAGCTTGAGAAGACGGCGTCCCGGAAGGAGAAGGTCGAGGCGGTAGCATCTTTTCTCAAAAGCTTCAACGACCCAGATGAGGCATCCAAGGCGGCCCAGCTCCTCGTAGGACTCCACACCGGGACACGGCGTAAAGGGCTGAACGTAGGCCCCTCAACCCTTTACAAAGCCCTTGCCACGGTCCAGACACCGCTGATTCAGCCAAACCCCTTAACGGTCAACGAGGTATGGGATGCTTTGGAGAAGATCAGGAAGCTCACGGGAGAGAGGTCGACGCTTATGCGGAGACAGATGCTTTCGGGGCTGTTCGCGAAGGCCGACGAGGCTGAGAGGGAGTGGCTTGTCAAGGTCGTTATGGGGGAGATGCGGCACGGCGTCAACCTCGGCCTCCTTCTGGAAGCCCTCGCCACCCTTGCATCAACCCCCTTAGAGAAAATAAGGGCCGCCGACATGTTGCTGGGCAACATAGGCCTGCTGGTTAAAACCGTGCTGGAGAACCGGCTGGAAGAGGTCGGCCTCAACATCTTCAAACCCGTCAAACCCATGCTTGCGGAGTTTGCCTACAGCCCGGCAGAGGTCTTCAAGAAGCTTGGCAGACCGGTCATCTGCGAGCCGAAAATAGACGGGGTAAGGGTCCAAGTCCATAAAAAAGGCTTGAAGGTAAGGGTTTACAGCAGGGGTTTACGGGATTTGACGCCATCTGTTCCCGACATCGTTGAAGCCGTGGCAAACGGTGTACACGCATCCGAGATAATACTCGACGGCGAGGTGTACGGGGTCGGGGCTGATGGAAGGCCACTCCCCTTCCAGGAGACGATGAGACGTGTCGGCAGGGAGAAAGACGTTATGAGGGCGTTGGCTGAGGCGAGGCTGGAGGTAAGGTTCTTTGACATACTTTACTGCGAAGGGGTAGATGTCTGGATGCAGCCCCTCAGCGATAGAAGGCAACGACTAATTGAGTATGTCCAAGGAGACCTGCTCGTGCCGGCCCACATGGTCTCGGCGGAGGCGGAGGTTGAAAGGCTTTTGAAAACATGGCTTGAGGCCGGCTACGAGGGGCTGATGGCCAAGGCCCCGGGGAGTGGGTACACGCCGGGGAGGAGGGGTGGTTTCTGGCTTAAGCTGAAGCAGGCGGACACGTTGGATGTGGTTGTGGTTGCGGCCGAGTGGGGGCATGGAAGGCGTGCGGGATGGCTTAGCAACTACCTTCTCGCCGTTAAAGATGAGGAGGGGGGCGGGTATGCGCCTGTGGGTAAGACCTTTAAAGGACTGACGGATGACGAATTCCGCTGGATGACGGAGAAGCTTCTCTCGATTAAGACGGCTGAACACGACTGGGGGGTGGAGGTCAGGCCCGAGGTTGTTCTGGAGGTCGAGTATGACGAGGTCCAGAAAAGCCCCCACTACTCCAGCGGCTACGCCCTAAGGTTCGCCCGAGTCAAAAGGATAAGAACAGACAAACAGGCCGACGAAATAGACACCCTCTCCAAGGTCAGGCATGCCTTTATGAAAAGCCGCCGTATAAGCCCTGGGTAATACCCAGCCATACACCTAGACATTTTCCCGCTTAAAAGCTACAAGCAGGCTTAAAGCGTAAGGATAAAACCCTGAGCCATGCGTGCACTGACCACTCTGGGGGCCCTAGCCCTCCTAACCCTTTCAGGGCTTCTAATGACCGCGGGCGTACATGTCGGGGACAGGCTGCCGTTCCAGGTCTCAATACTCGCTATTCTGTTGACCTCGCTTTCAACCCTGTTTACACCGCTTTCCTCGGCCGTGGGAATACCCACACCAATCCCCCCACACGGACAACCGGTCTCGCTCGGGGTATGGCCCCTACTGGCATGGCTGGCGACCGGTCTGCTTGTAGGTCTCGCCACGCGTAAGCCAAGCCAATCCATACCGCCCACACTTCTGGCTCCAGCTATTTCCTACCTAGGTCTCATAGCCCTCTCCATATCCGTCATGCCGAGAATACCCGGGGCCCTGCCATGGGAGGTTTACCTCTCCCTTCTGGCTCAGAAAATCATCATAGAGGGCCCACTTGACTTCGCATTCATTTTCACGGCACCCACAGCGGCTGCCGTAATAGCCTCATCGATAGCCCAAGCCGCTACAGCAAAACCCCCGCCCACACCACTCCGTAGGAGAAGGTTCTGGGACTGGTCTGAAGAGGAGTTTGAATAAAAAATAGTTTAAGGGATGTTGTTTAAGCGGATGGTCCTCCCTCGGCGGGCGCGGGAGCGGCCCCAGCTGCGGGAGCGGCTTTCTTGGCCGGCTTCTTCCTGGCAGCCTTCTTCATTTTCTTAGCTCCAGCCTTTTTCTTTGCTTTAGCCTTCGCCATATCTTTCTCACTATCATATGTATAAGGGAGACATAAAAAATTTTCGGAAAAAATTGCAGAAAACATCTGGGCAAAACTGTTTTTAGATGGTTTCAACGTTGTTTTGGCCATGATTTCGTCGGCGGAGTTTAAGAGGGTCGACATGAGGGTTGGAGCCGTGGTTGGGGCTGAGCGGGTGAAGGGTACTGACAGGCTGCTCAAGCTGTCGGTCGACTTCGGAGACCACAAACGGACGGTTATAACGGGGCTTGCCCACCTATACCCACCCGAGCACTTCGTAGGAAGGCAGTTCGTCTTCGTAATCAACCTGGAGCCGCGCAAGATAAGGAATGAGGTCTCGGAGGCGATGCTGCTGACAGCCGTCGAGGACGAGGAGAAAATAGTCCCGGTAGCGCCTGAGAAAGAGGTTGCGCCCGGAACGAGGATAATGTAGTTATATATACGTAGTGCGGACGGGTTCTGGATGATGGTTAAGGCCGCTGAGGTCGGGCGTCTCCCCGACGGAGCCGAGGTCGAGCTGCTGGGCTGGGTTAGGTCGAAGAGGGTCCACGGAAAGCTCCTCTTCATCGACCTAAGGGACGGCTCCGGCGTCGTCCAAGTCGCCCTAAAAGCCCATGAGGCCTCTGAGCAGTCTTTCCAGCAGGCTCTCTCGGCTGGACGCGAGTCTGCCGTTAGGATAGTTGGCTTAGTGGCCCATGACAGCCGGGCTCCCGGCGGTGTGGAGGTCAGGGCCAGGGTTTTTGAGCTAATTTCACCTTCTCTGGAAGAGTACCCGCTTAGGAAGGGTGTTGGGGCCCGTTTCCTCAGCGATAACAGGCATCTGGCCATCAGGGGGCCGAAAGCCGCCGCGATCCTGAGGTTTAGGGCGAAACTTGTGAACAGCATTAGGAGGTGGTTTGAGAGGGAGGGGTTTGTAGAGGTACACTGCCCCACATTCATCACCGCCGCCGTAGAGGGAGGGGCAACACTTTTCAAAGTGGACTACTTCGGGAGGGAGGTCTACCTGACCCAGAGTGTCCAGTTCTACCAGGAGGCAGCCATATACTCGTTGGGGAAGGTTTACAGCATCCAGCCCAGCTTCAGGGCGGAGAGAAGCAAGACAAGGAGGCATCTCACAGAGTTCTGGCATGTTGAGGGGGAGATGGCTTACGCAGGGCTTGAGGACTTGATGAAAACCGTTGAGAGGCTTGTGGGGGAGGCGGCGTCAGAGGCCTTGGAAAACTCGGAGGCCGAGCTCAGGGCCCTCGGAAGAACCTTTGACAGAAAAATGCTTGAACCCCCATACCCCCGGGTAAAGTACAGCGAAGCCCTCTCAATCCTTGAGAGCAGAGGCGTCCACCTAGAATACGGCTCCGACCTGGGGGCTGATGAGGAGAGGGTGTTGACCGAGGGTTTTGAGAAGCCCTTCTTCCTCACACACTTCCCGAAACAGGCCAAAGCCTTCTACCACATGCCCGACCCCTCCAACCCCTCCATAACCCTCTCGGCTGACCTCCTAGCCCCCAAGGGCTACGGGGAGGTCGTCGGAGGCGGGCAGAGAATACACGACTACGGCCTCCTGCTTAGGAGGATTGAGGAGGAGGGGCTTGACCCAGCAGATTATAAGTGGTATCTGGACCTGAGAAAGTATGGGAGCGTGCCCCACAGCGGTTTTGGGCTTGGTGTTGAGAGGGCTGTGCAGTGGCTTCTGGGGCTTAAAAACATCCGCTCAGCCGCCATGTTTCCCAGAACCCCGACAAGGGTATATCCTTAAGCACCCATTTACCGAAAGGGTTTCAGACATAACTACTCATGGTTGGGTTTTTGTTTTTGTCGGAGGTATAAATACATACTTTTTCTTTCTTGGTGAATTCCTTAACTTTGTATCATGTGTTGGACATTTATTTTGATAGAAACATTGACAGTAGGAGCAGTAACGCCATCCATCCGCATACCTTGCCGACTTATAGATTAGGGAATAGTGATTGCTCGTCGTCTTTATAGAAAAGCTCCAATAAACCATCTTTAGACGCCTTAATAGTGATAGCAATACCGCCTTCCTCTCCCTTAAACAAGTCCCTAAAAACCGCTCCCAGATTAACCCTCAAACTTGAGCCTGTAACCCCATAGGTAACCGTGGCGGTATTGCCTTTAATATGGACTGTTATAAGCCCTCTCTCTGGAATACCTAAGATGTTTATGATACGTTTAGGGCATTTAAGACGAATAGAGCTACCCTCATTGTCCTTAAGTCGTCCAAACTCACGCCGTTGTTAAGGCCATAGGGCTCCCGGTTTGCTGTAACCAGCGGAAGGCCGCCACCCTTAGCAACCCACACAACATCGTACAACTTCTTAAGCGTGTTATACCCTCAAAGGCTCTATAACTAAGGTCTAAAGCCCCTGCTCCAAAGCCTGCGCCGCAAAAAGCCGCCAAATTCAACTAAGTGCAAAAACAGCATTTTTAAGCCCTCATCCATGAAATCCGAGTAGCCCAAGGCAAGGTTCTCCGCAAGCCTGAACTTAATCACAATGGAAGCTGCCAAAAATACGTATAACCCATTAGGGCCACGCCAGCATCATAGCAGGAGGTGGCCGATGTCGGCCACTATATAAAACCCACTAATACCTGAGTAGCTACACAAAAACTTTAACGATTTAAATAGGTGGTCGACCTCAGCCGGTAATACGTTCCTACACAACATGCGGACAAATATACAGACCTTAAGCGTGATAGCCTTCACTCAATCATACAATCAGACAAATCTCCTTCATGAAGAGGCGGACAAAAATCAAAAAACTAAAACAGTAAGCAGGACTGGAAAAAGGGTAAAGAGAGGGAAGAGGGGGTTTGGCTGGGCATCGTCAGCGGACTCGGAACCCCAGACACAACGGAGACCTTGACGGGGTCCTCTTTTAGGAGGAGGATATACCCTGGGCCGGGTCTGGGGTTTTTCCGCCGCCCAGGCCCAGCCTATGTGTCTGGGGTTTGTTTTGTGTTTTTTGCGAGGCTGTGTAGGTCTCTCAGTATTCTTTCGGCAACCCGTAGGATAGCTTTCCAGTATGCTTTTTTCCTGTTATCGCCTTCGGCCTCGAACTTCTCAAAGTACCTCAGATAGACTTCATGGTATCGTGGGTGCTTGTTGAGTACTGTGGAAGTTGCAAGCATTATCAACAGTTTACTCCTAGTTTTCCTTCCTTTGTATCTACGTCTACCGGTCATCTGAAATCTGAGGATTAGTTTGTCACGCGGTAGCGTCTTCAGCGCCCATCCGTCGTGGCTTATTAGATATGCCAGTGCTGGTCCCTTGAGTCCAAGCCTTTCAAAGGCTAGTCTATATAACGGTAGTTTTAGGGCCTCTCTATGTATCTCCTCCGCAAGCTTTTCGATGAGTCTCCTATGTGTCTTTTGTATCTTTATTGCTACTGGATGGCTTGTAGTTGTCCTAGCCTGCTTGGAAACCTTCTTCAGAAAAGCCTCCTGAACCCACAGCTCAGTCAGAGCCCTTACAGTAAGCTCTTCAGGCGTTTCAAATAACGGCTGGAAGTCATCCGGGTTTCGGCGGAACAATGTCCTCAAAGCAACTACGTCGTTTTCATCGGACTTCTTCACCCCGTTGTTCTTTCGCTCCTCGGAGAGCTTCTTCAAGTTCTTGAGCCGTAGGAATATGATATCTGTTTTCGCTAGTTCGGCCGTAGCATTCTGCTGCTTCCCCGGAAGGTTATCTAAGACGATGACCGCGGGCCTCAGCCTCTCAGCCAGCTCCACTAGGTTATTGAAGACCATTACTTCGTCACCATCGTCGGTTAGGGCGTAGATTTTGTTCTTTCCGAAGTCCACGTAGACGACCCCCTTCACAGCCTGCCTAGAGACTGAAGCAATCCTAACTATCAAACACCCTCACCCCCAAAAACCTACACCACATATTTATCAGTTGGAGCAGATCTCTGACAGAGGGGAGGGGATAGCTACATAAGCTGTATAAAGAGGATGAGCAATCACTATGTGTGTAAGAGGTCGGCTAAATATGTTGAGGGGTATGGTTATTGTAGTAGATGTCAAGCCTTCTATCCTGCCGAGGAGAATAATTATAGATGCCCCGACCATCATATACCATTAAGGACTTCACCAAGGAAGAAGAGAAATAATTAATGGTAGATAAAGGGTATGCTTATATCCTTGACAGAGCCATACCCGCCCTCCGAGGACACATTCCTCGTCGAGAACGTGATACGTGGGCTCAAGCCTGCCGGGTTAGTGGCTGATGTCGGCTGCTCAACAGGATACCTTACAAGGGTGCTCGCTGAAAATGCGTTAGAGGTGGTGGCGACCGACATAAACCCAGAGGCCTTAGAGAGGGCCCGTGAAAACCTCACACAAGTCCTCAACAGGGTGCATCTGGTAAACGCACGCGGCCTACCCGTCAGAGAAAACACGCTAGACGCCGTTGTTTCAAACCCCCCATACCTACCAGCTGACGAAAACTTCTACGACCCATCCCTGCATGGAGGGCCGTCGGGCGTTGAGGCGGGCGTTGAGGTTTTGAGACAGGCTTCACAGGCCGTTAAACACGGGGGCGCAGTAGTGGTAACTGCGTCAACCCTCTCCGACACACATAGGCTTTTGGAGGAAGCAGGGTTCCTCGGCTTGGGCTTGGAGGGGGTTTCAGGTCTTAAGGTTTTCTTCGAGGAGATTCTCTGCTTTAAATTCACGAAGCGATAGGCCTTGAAACGGCTTTGGGAAGGAAAGAAATAGGGTATAAGCGTGAGATAGGGTGGCTGGGCTCCTTCGCAATAGGGTACGGCGATGTTGGGCCAAACATCTTCATAGCGCTGGGGGCCATAACCCTCTTCGCAGGAGGCTCCGCCCCAATAGCCTTCGGAATAGCCGCCCTACTCTACGCAGTTGTAGGGCTGATGTACGCCGAGCTAGCCCCCACATACCCCTACGCCGGAGGCGTCCATGTCTACGCGATGAAGGCCTTCAACAGCCTGGTAGGCTTTATGGCGGGTTGGTCGATGCTCCTCGCCTACATCCTATGCATATCCCTCTTCTCTGTGGCGGCCGCCGGCTACTTACGGCAGCTCATACCCGCCCTAATGTTCACAGACATCAACATAGCTGGTTTAACGATTCCATCGCTGGGGGTTCTGGCGGGCCTGCTCGCCGCAGCCCTAGTAGTCCTAAACATCTTCGGTATAAAGTACTCATCCTTGTTTATTCTGGCCCTGGTCTTCCTTGGGCTTGGTATCGAGGGCCTCATACTGGCCACGGGGTTTGCGTTAAAATTTGACCCACAGCTTTTCCTACAGCAGATAACTGTTTTCGGCAACAACTTCATCCACAAAGACGTCTCATACATCAACCTGATACCCACGGACATGAACAACTTCCTCTACTCCATAACACTTGCCATGGCCTCATTCGTCGGAATAGAGTCGATAGCCCAGGCAGCCGAGGAGACTAGGAGGCCCCACTTCTCCATACCGCGGGCGGCTAAACTCATCGTTGCCGTGGTGGCTTTCTCGGCTGTCGCTTTCCCTGTCCTCGCCGTCGGGTCGCTGCCGTGGCAGACAATTGCTGCGGCCTACGACAGCCCGATGTACGTACTGGTGGAGAGCTTCCCCTACATAGGGGGTTTCCTCACCCCCGTGGTGGGGTTCGCCGCCTTCATCCTCTGCTACGCCAGCTCAAACACAGGAGTCATAGGTGTCTCAAGGCTGACCGCCAGCATGGCGAGATTCAGGCTTCTACCCCAATGGCTCAGTAAAATCCACCCTGTCTTCAGGACGCCGGTCAGAACGGTCTCCATTTTCGGCGTCGTAGGTGTTCTGCTCTCGCTTCTCGGTGATGTCCCGCTCCTCGCCAGCGCCTACGCATTTGCAGCTGTCCTAAGCTACGTCATACTTTTCCCGACCTACATAAAGCTCAGGCGTGCTGGGCGGGAGGAGTACTCTCCCTGGCTTGTCCCAACCAGCCTCCGTATACGTGGCTACGAGGTCCCCCTGATTGTTGCCTTCGGTGGCGCCGGCCTCACAGCTGTTTTCGCGTTGATGCTGGTTTTCCACATCTACGGGAGGCTTGTTGGACTTGCCTGGATGCTGGCAGGAGTCGCCCTTTACGCCGCCTACCGCACCGCCTTAGGGGCCGGTGTCTTGAGCAAAGAGGAGGGCAAGATGATTGAGCCGCTTAGCTACAGGATGAAGGTGGGTGTCTTGGTTAGACCATATGAAAACATGGACACCGCCTACAAATCGGTCACACACCAGTTTGACAAACGTTTCGATATAAGGCTGGTTAGCATAGTTGAGCCGGCCAGAACATCAGAGGAACAGCTGTACAAGGTTGAGGAGGAGGTGAGACGTGAGCTGGAGAACCTCTGCAGGACGCTCAAAGCCAAGCACTACACCGCTGACTGTGTGGTGAAGGTGGGGGACTTCGAGGAAGAGGTTTCTAAGATGCTTGATAGAGGGGACTTCGACCTCGTGGCATACATCCAGCGGAGGGCTGAAAAATCCGCCCTAGAGAAGGGCCATGAAGTGAACATACACAACCTTATAACCCGATACCCCGGTAGAGTAGTCTCGCTGAGGAGGGTGGGTGAGTGATGTCTGTCCCAGGCGTTAAGGCCATCATACACATATTCGCTGAGTCAAACATGATTGAGAAGGTCGCCAAACAGGTTACGAAGCTCGAGGAGGTAATCGACGTCTATGAGGTTACCGGTGAGTTCGACCTCATACTCTACGTGGTGTCCAAGGACATATCCAGCTTCAGGGAGTTTCTAAAAAACAAGATACTAACTGTGCAGGGTGTCAAGAGCGCCGTCACGTCGATAGTCCTCTACACCCATAAAAAGGATGGGGAAGAGACACGGGAGTAACTAGAACTCCTCCTCTTCCTCCTCCCACTCCTCTTCCTCGAAGTCTTCCTCTTCCTCCCACTCTTCTTCCTCCCACTCCTCTTCTTCCTCAGCTTTCCTGAAAAGCTCTGGCTTCATGTTATTTCACGCGGCAATAGCCCTAACAGCTTTGTTTTAAGTTTTTCAGACGCCATCAGTCGTCGGTATTAGAGGATAAACACATACATATGTAGCGCCGCATCATGACCCCTTGGGGGATGAGGCAGCTGCCCCAGACTGAAATGTGATGCAGGAAGAGCCGAGCCGACCCCTAACTCAAACACGCGGAGTTTATTGCTCAATAATCAACGGCGTTTGCTAGAGGGCTGGCGGGTAGTGTACGTAGACCTGTGTGCCGCTCTCCAGCTGTTTCACACCGGGCTCGCCCAGTATGAAGCCGTCTGAGCGGGATGGGATGCTTAGCCCGCTTGACTCACCCAGTATGGGGTAGCAGCGTGGCGGGTCGCTTTCCTCGTCAACCCTAACCCAGACGACCTTGACGAAGTCTATGTATTTCCTGAAATAGACGTTTCCGGAGAGGATGGCCTTCGACCTTCTCCAGTAGAACCTCGGCTCCATGTACTGCATCTTCCGAAGCGCCGGGTAGGCCAGGAACATGAAGACATTCAGGGTGGACATAACTAGGCCCGGCAGAAATATCCAGGGTTTTCCCCGGACGAATGTGAAGCCTCCTATTCTCCCCGGCTGGAGCTTTAGACCGTGGACGTACTGGCTTCTGTTCATAAAACCTGCTGAAAGCGATGAAACGTCCTTCTCGCTTATCGAGGAGCCGGCTATGGAGAGCAGCATATCTAGGCTGCCTATGTTCCTTGAGACGAATTCTTTGTAGGTTTCCACGTCGTCGGGTACTATGCCTAGGTAAACCGGTTCGCCGCCTGCTGCCTCTACGAGCCTTACCGTGAAGCGCGAGTGTGTGTTTAACACCCTGCCCCTACGCGCCTCCTCAAAACTATCGGTCAGCTCGTCCCCCACCGCCACCACCCCGACCCTCGGCCTCCTCAACACAGATACATGCTCTATTCCCAGTGCCGCCATCAGAGACGCGTCCGCAGCCTTAACTCTATGCCCCGCCCCAAAGAGAAGCTGTCCCTTGCGAACGTCGAAACCCCTTAAGTCAACATACTCCCAAGGCTTCACCGAGACCGACACCACAACCTCGGAACCTTCACGGCTGACAAACTCCTGCGGGACCACGGCGTCGGCCCCCTCAGGTAGATAGGCACCCGTCAGAATCCTAACCGCCTCGCCGGGCTTGAGCTTGGCTGGCGAAGGTCTCCCAGGCAGGGATTCGCCGACAACCCTCAGCCTGACGGGGTTTTCAGGGGATGCGTTCTCCAAGTCCTTTGAGTTGACGGCGAAACCGTCCATGTGTGAGGCATGTTCTGCGGGAAGGTCTGCGGGCGAGTAGACGGGCTCGGCCACAACCCTGCCATAGCTCTCGAAAACATGTACATACTCCCTCTCCCGCACAGGTCCAACACCCTCTAACAGAATCCTCTGCGCATCCCAGATGTCGGTGAACTGTGTTATTCGTCGGTACAACGTCTTTAAATCCGAACAACTTATATTTGAGCGGTACGTTTGATAACCTGGTTTGGAAAACCATACCTTCTACTCAAAGGTGGCGGAGCTTATCTCGGAGGGTAGGAGGTTTGTTATCGCTACAGTCGTGAAAACGGTCGGGCACACATCGGGGAAGGTTGGCTCAAAAGCCATAATACTGGAGGATGGAAGGGGGCTGTTCGGATGGGTTGGGGGAGGCTGCGTCGAGACAACGGTCCTACACGAGGCCCTTAAAACGCTTAAGGAGGGTAGGAACAGGACAATCCTGCTTGAAATGGAGGACGAGCTGAAGGGGACGGGGGTACCCTGCGGCGGGACGATGGAGGTCTACCTCGAACCAGTCCTCCCAAAAAAACAGCTCCTACTAGTGGGTCATGGGGGGATAGTTGAAGCCCTCGCCAAGCTCGGGAAACTGCTTGACTACCGGGTGGTTGTAGCAGACCCCGAAGGCATGTTCAAAAACACCTCCGAAGTAGACCAGTACACATCAGACCCAGACCTAAAGGACGTCAGAATAGACTCCAACACCGCGGTCGTCGTCTCAACGATGCACAAACATGACCACAAATACATCAAGGCCGCGCTGGACGGCGGGGCCTGGTACATAGGTTTGATAGCGAGCCAGAAACGGGCGGGGATTGTGCTGGAGACCCTTGCGAGGATGGGTGTTGACGAGAAATCCCTTAACAAGGTTATCTCCCCGGCCGGCATCGACATAGGTGCCGTAAAGCCTGAGGAGATCGCGTTAAGCATAATGGCTGAAATAGTCTGCCTAGCGCGCGGTGGGACGGCCAGGTTTTTGAGGGAGGTTAAGCCGCTTAAATCAGAGATAAAGGAGATTATGTCCGAGCTGACCGGAGAACGTGTGGGGGGCGTCTGCTAGCCTGCAGGCCCCTCCGTGCAAGTGGCTGGTGTGCGGGCCCGAAGTAACGTATGAATCCGCGGAGGCTTTTCAAAGCGTTAATTCCTGCTAACACGTCTATGTAGGGCAGGGCAGTCTCCATACCGATCGTCCGCGGCCTAAAACCGGGTTTGTCTGCATGTGGGTTGACCCAGATAACCCTACCCACCAGCGACTTCAGCTCACGCATGGCGCGGTCCAAAAGCTCAGGCTCCCCGGTGTCCCATCCATCGCTCACAATCAACGCAACAGTACCACGGCCCACCATCCCGCGGTACTTTTCAATGAAATTTGAAAGACAGCTGCCTATCCTGGTCCCGCTTCCCCAGATGTTGACATCCCTCGCTATAAGCTCGGCAGATTTTTTAGGCCCGAAAAACTTGAGAAGATGGCTCACCCTCACCAGCTTGGTGCTGAAGACAAAGACCTCAACTGCCACGCTCTGTCGGGCCAACGCATACATGGACTCCATCAAAAACTCTGTGTATGCATCCATCGAGCCGCTTACATCGAATATCGCCACAAACTTGCATCTAGTCACCTTTCTGCGGCGTCGGAGTATCCTGAGTATTTCGCCGTGGGTTGCGAGGCTCTGCCTTATTGTGGAGGAGAAGTCAACAAGCCCTGTCCTACTGCTTTCAAACCTCCTGCCTGGAAGCAGCGCAAGCCTACGCCTCATCCTCTTTAAAACCCTCCTGCTCTCCCTAAGGAAGGAGAGTGTGGGGACAGGCAGCTCCCTCCTCGCCAAAACCTCCAAGGGGCTGTAGTAGGCCACCATGTTTCTACTTGACTGACCGCCCTCAGCCCTCGTTTTCTCAACCCTTTTCTCAGCACCCGTCCTCTCCTCACCGCCCTCACGCCTCACACGTTCCTCGGAAGGCTTTTTCAAATACAGAAGCTCCTCGAAAACCCTCTCAAAAACCTCGTAGTCCTCAAGCCTCTTAACCATGCAGAGCCTTAAAACAGTCTTTAACCCGTTTACATCATTAACATTTACAAGCCCGAGAGACCTGTAGGCGTCTATGCTCTCCGAGGTCCCGCACTTAACCCCGTACTCGCGTAAACGCCTGCTGACTTCAGTAACCAGAAATAATGCTAGGTCGCCGGACATGTTTAGACGATTCCAAGGTCCTTTATTAGCCGCAGGTCGTCCTCGTTTTTGATAAGGCAGCTCAGCGTTGCCGCAATACTGCTTGGCGTTATCTCTGAAACACCGAGCACATGCAACGCGTTCGCCCAGTCAATGGTTTCAGATATTCCAGGCTTCTTGCTGAGCTCGTTAATCTGACGTATACGCTGAACAAACGCAACAACCTCCTCTGAAAGCTTAGGCGAGAGCTGCGGAACCTTAAGCGCGAGAATCTTCTTCTCCTTCTCGGGCGATGGATAGGTGACGTAAAGGTATAGACACCTCCTTCTAAGCCCATCCCCAACCTCTCTTGTACGGTTGGAGGTAATTATTACCACCGGCTTTTTCTTGGCCTGGATTGTGCCGAGCTCGGGAATAGTTACCTGAAACTCCGCCAGAAACTCGAGGAGGAAGCCCTCGAACTCCTCATCACTCCTATCAACCTCGTCTATGAGCAGAACAGGCGGGTTGGGGCCGTCGTACAGCAGCGCGGCCAGCAAAGGCCTCCTCAAAAGATACTTCTCACTGAATATCTCGGCGGAGATTTCGTCAGGTGACTTGACGCTCTCCAAAAGCCTTATGTTGATAAGCTGCCTTGGATAGTCCCATTCATACAGCGCCTGCGAAGCCGTTATCCCCTCATAGCACTGCAGCCTTATCAGCTCCGTGTTGAGCAGCTTGGACAAAACCTTCGCGACCTCGGTCTTCCCGCACCCCGGCTCCCCCTCAATCAGAAGAGGTTTCTCAAGCCTGAGTGCGAGGTAGACAGCCATGGCGAGCTGTTCATCGGCGACATAAAGCTCCTTCTCCATAGCCTTGACAAGACTCTCAGGAGTCAGACTTTCCAGCAACCCAAGCATCCGACCACATGTAACAATTTATGTTTTAGTTGAGGAAAATGTTTAGGTGTATTTGCAAGGTTTTTAAGCAGGTTGTCATAGTTCTACCCCGTGATTCCGCGCAAGTTCGAGTATCTTGCCCCAACATCTCTGAGGGAAGCGGTAACTTATCTCCGGAAGTACCGGGATGCGAAGATTTTGAGCGGTGGGATGAGCTTGATACCGATGATGAAGCTTAGGCTTCTGTCCCCCCAGTACATCATAGACATTAACAACATCAAGGGCTTAAACTACATCAAGGATGGGGGGAAGGTTGTCAGGATTGGGGCCCTTGTAAGACACGCCGATATCGAGCACTCCCCGATAATCAAGAAGAAGCTCCCCATGCTCGCTGACGCCGCCCCACACATAGCGGACATGCAGGTCAGGAACCTGGGCACGTTTGTCGGCTCCCTAGCCCACGCCGACCCGGCAGCCGACTGGCCAGCATCAGTATTGGCTCTTGACGCCGAGCTAGTGGCACTAGGTACTGCCAAAAGGAAAATAAAGGCTACAAAGTTCTTCAAAGGCCCCTACGAGACAGCCTTGAAGCCTACGGAGATCTTGCTGGAGGCTGTGCTCCCTGTTCCGACGGGTGAGAAGGTTGGTCAGGCGTATCTTAAGTTTGAGAGGAAGGCCGGGGCTTACGCTATCGTGGGTGCTGCGGCCTATGTTGTTCTCGGCGAGGATAACGTTGTTGAAAAAGCTGGGATTGGCTTGACCGCTGTGGCGCCGGCCCCGTTCAAGGCGACTGAGGCTGAGGAGGTACTTATCGGCCAGCGGCCTACGAGGGAGTTGGTTGAGAAGGCTGCGGAGACGGCTGCGGCTATGTCCGACCCCATGTCAGACCTTCAGGGCAGCGCCGAGTACAAGCGGGAGATGGCTAAGGTGTTTACGCGAAGGGCTTTAATAAAGGCTCTTGAGAGGGCCGGTGTGGCGGTATAGGTGGTTATGATGGCGGCGAAGAGGTTGAAGCAAGCCGTTGCATCCAAAAGGCCTGTGACGATTGAGATTAACGGTGTTAAGCACACATATGAGGTGGAGCCGCGCCTCCTCCTCGTCCACTACATCAGGGAATACGCTGGGCTGACCGGGACACATATCGGATGCGACACAACAAACTGCGGGGCATGCACAGTTTTAATGGATTTCGACGGCAAGTGGAAGGCCGTCAAGTCCTGCACGATGTTCGCTGTCCAGGCCAACGGGAGACGTATTTTGACTATTGAGGGGCTTGCGAAGGACGGGGAGCTCCACCCGCTACAGAAGGCTTTCTGGGAGCACCACGGCCTACAGTGCGGCTACTGCACACCGGGCATGATAATGGCTGCGGCAGGGTTTTTGATGATAAACCCCAACCCATCCGAGGCCGAGGTCCGACACGGAATCTCAGGAAACCTCTGCAGATGCACCGGCTACGTAAACATCGTGAAAGCCATTCTGGCGGCAGCAGAGGAGATAAGGAAGTCCGGTAAGCCGGTCATAGAGGTTTAACCCGTATGAAGATATCTGACAAGTTTATTGTCGCAGCCGATAGGGAGAAGGTCTACAAGTTTGTCACAGAACCCGATAACTTCATCAAGCTCATACCGGATGTCCAGAAGTATGAGAAAGTAGACGAGAGAAACTTCAAAACAGTCTTCAAAATCGGGCTTGGGATGATTAAGGGCAACATCAGCATGTCCTTCAGATATGAGGAGCTTAACCCACCGAGCTCCGTCAAAGTCGTCGGCCATGGCTCAGGTATGCAGAGCACCGCAGACTTAACCATCAGCCTCAACCTCAACCCCGTCCAGAACGGAACTGAGGTTGCGTGGGACGCGGACATACTTGTCGGGGGGCTTGTTGCAAGCGTTGGAAGCAGGTTGATGGAGTCAACGACAAAGTCAAAGGTAAGGGAGATAGTGGAAAACATCAAAACAGCTCTAGAGGGCAAGAAAAAGAAATAGAGTCCTTTTTGCAGCTCACCCCAACCAGACTACCTCAAAGAGAAGATTGTTTAACTAGTTATACTGTTACCGCAGCATCTTTTACATTATTTCTTCCGGTTTGAAGAAGATGCGGTACTCTTTTTCAAAGGATTCCTTGCTGTCTGAGGCGTGGACTAGGTTGTCGGTTATTTCGAGGCCGTAGTCTCCCCTTATTGTTCCGGGCTCGGCTTTGACGGGGTCTGTTGCACCGATCATCTTACGCACCACCTGGACCGCCTCCCTCCCCTCTAAAACCATCAACACAACCTTGCCGGATGTTATTGTCTTTACTAGGTCGTCGAAAAAGGGCTTCCCCCTGTGGACGTCGTAGAGAAGCTCCGCATCAGACTTCGTTATCATCGCCAGCCTCATCTGGAGAAGCCGTAACCCCTTCCGCTCAAACCTTGAGATAATCTCGCCTACCAGGCCGCGGGATACTGCGCTGGGCTTCAGAATGACGAAGGTCTTCTCCAACCCCTCTACCCTCTTGAGTATGCTTTTGTCCATTTGAGCTTGCGCGGGTCTTTCTTATGCTCGAGCATGTAGATGCGGCATTTCCGGGAGCAAAACCATAGGAGGCTCCCGTCGTTCTTCACAAACAGCATCCCGCGTCCGTGGATAAACTCCCTACCGCAGAACGAGCATTTATGCATCGTGACCATCCCACGCTCACTTTATCTTCTCGGCCTCCCTCTCAACGTCCAGCAGCATCAGTATGTCGCCGACCCTCACAGGCCCTTTAACGTTCCTGGAAATCACCCTCCCCTCATCCTTGCCTTTGAGAATCCTGACCCTAACCTGCGTAACCTCACCCGTCACCCCGGTCCTGCCAACCACCTGCTCCACGACGGCAGGCACAGGCTCCTCGACCTTCACCGCAGGCTTCTGGCTCAACAGGCACCACCTACTTCTTCGACTTTATCTCATTTATCTTCTTCACGATCTCGTCTATGTAGCCCTTCGCCTCCCCGGGGTCTGTTATCGCCACAGAGCTTGCGGGGACGCTTAGGCCCGCCATCTCGCCGAGCTGGGCCTTGGAGTTGACGAATGTGTAGGCTATCTTCCTCTCCTCACACAGTGTGGGCAGGAAGGCAACTATCTCCGGCGGGTCGACATCTGTAGCTATGACGACGAACTTTGCCTGCCCCCTCTCAATAGACTTGATGACCTCGTTGACGCCCTTCCTTATCTTCCCCGACGTCCTCGCCAGCCTAACGGTTTCAAGTGTAGCCTTCACAAGCTCCTCAGGCGGTGTAAAGGTCTGGTAGTATGGATTGGGCATACGCCTTCATCTCCCTTCACCACCTAATCCTCTCTGTTTTAAATCTTACCCTGTTATAGTTAAATAATGTCCGAAAAAGAGACCGCACCCATTGACGTCGATTATCTTTGAGGTCACGGCTTGGGTTGATGAGTAAATGAAGGTTTTGGTGGATGTAGGCGGCTGCGTAGCATCCCTAAATCCCGCTCAGCGACATGTTTGTGGGATGGATGTAGAGCGTGAGGTCCTTAAATGGGCTTTGAAGAACGCCTTCGACCACGGCGGTTTGGCGGATGTGAAAGCGGTTATGTCCAAGGTTATGGGCGCTCACCCAGAGCTGAGGTCGAAGGCGGCTGAGGTCAAGAAGATTGTTGTGGAAAAGGTTGAGCAGGTTAACTCCATGTCTGTTGAGGAGCAGGCAAGCCTTCTCGCCGAAATAGCTCCAGAGCTAACGCGTAAGCACGAGGTCCGTGAGGCTAGGAGGGAGCTGCCTGAACTACCTCAAGCCGAGGAGGGGCGGGTTGTTACACGCCTGCCACCCGAGCCGAGCGGCTACATGCATCTAGGCCACGCCTTGGCTGGGTTGATCAACGAATACTACGCCAGACGTTATGGTGGTAAACTTTGGCTGAGGTTTGAGGACACAAACCCACGGAAGGTCAGGCCAATCTACTACGAAAGCTTCAGGCAGGGCTATAGATGGCTGGGTATCGAGTGGGATTTTGAGAAAAACAACTCTGACGACATGGAGCTCTTCTACCACCACGCAAAAACCCTTCTCGAGAAGGGACTTCTCTACCCATGCTTCTGCACGGCTGAAGAGATGCACAGACAGCGGCAAACCATGACAGCATGCAGGGACAGGGAAACAGAGCCGGGCCGTGCGCTGGAGCTCTGGGATAAAGCCGTCTCAGGAGGCTTCCGTGAGGGTGAGATCTCCTTCAGGCTTAAGGGCTATGTCGACAGCCCCAACACAGCCCTCAGAGACCCCGTCCTCTTCAGGATAGTGGACTACCCGCACCCCCTCAAAGGCAGAGATTACTCTCTATGGCCTACTTATGACTTCGCCGCCGCCGTCGAGGACGCAGTCTGCGGTGTGACTCATGTTTTGAGAAGCAGCGAGTTCGCCTTCCGAGACGAGCTTCAAAACCTGATACGCCAGCACCTAGGCCTCAAAAACCCCGTCTACGTGGAGTTTGCACGGTTTGAGTTTAAGGGGACGCCGACATCAAAGCGTGTGATAAGAGAGCTTATCGAGAAAGGCTTCGTCGGAGGCTGGGACGACCCACGTCTCTCCACGATTGACGCGGTCAGAAGACGTGGGATCAGGCCAGAGGCCATACGTGAGTTTACAACCACTTATGCGGGGGTGAGTTATGCGAAAAAAGAGTACGACTGGAGCCTCCTCTACAGCATAAACAGAAAATTCCTCGACGCATCCTCCCGCCGTCTCTTCTTCGTCCCCGAGCCTGTGAAGCTCCACCTAGAAAACCTAGATGCTGTAGTGGTTGAAGCGCCTTTCCACCCTACCCAGAACCTTGGAACGCGAAAAATCAAGGTAAGTAAGACTGTTTATGTCCCGGGGCGGGACATTAAGGCGTTGAAACCCGGCGAAATTTTCCGCTGCAAGTATCTGGCCAACATCAGGATAAGCAGCGTCGAGGATGACGTAGTCTATGGTGAAGTAGTCGGCCGGGAGCCGTCCCCGGGCGTCAGGATAGTTCAGTGGGTTCCCGAGGAAGCTGTAAGGGTGAGGGTTTTCCGCTACGGGAGCCTTTTACGAAGTGATGGCTCATTCAACGTGGAGGGGGTTGAGGTTATCGATGGGCTTGGCGAGAAATCTGTCAAAGAAGTCGGCTACCGTGAGGTTGTGCAGTTTGAGAGATTCGGGTTCTGCATAAGAGATAGCGGTGAAAACCTCGAGTTCATCTACTGCCATGACTAATTCTTGAATCAAACCATTCGCGGAGAGGGCCGAGGAGGACGTGTGGGGCCCTACGTAAGTCCTCAACCCGCCCACATGAAGTGAGAAACATCGCTGTCTTCAGCTCTTTAGAAAGTTTTTCAAGGCGCTGTATGACTTTATCGGCTGACTGTGTTGCCGGCTCGAGGAAAGGTCTGGCGAGTCCGGCCATGGAGGCTCCCAGGGCCAGTGCCTTAGCGGCGTCGAGCCCTGTGCGCAATCCTCCAGAGGCTATGACGGGTTTTTTGGTCGCGTGGACTGCTTCGAGGACCGCTGCGGCGGTGGGTATACCCCATTCCTGGAAAACCTCGGCCAATGCTTTTTTCTCAACATCACCTACATTCTCAGCCCTTATCATTTCGATCAACGTCCAGTTAGTTCCGCCGGAGCCGGCTACGTCGAAGGCGTCTACTCCTGCCTCTTCAGCCTTTGCCACAACCTCCATCGAGAGCCCGCACCCTATCTCCTTGAGTATGATGGGGACCTGTAGCTCGCGTTTTAGTTCCTCGATTTTTTTGTAGAGGTTTTTGAAGCGGGCCAGCCCGTCTGGTTGTATTATTTCCTGGAGCGGGTTGAGGTGGACGGCAAGCGCGTCTGCCTCTATCATTGAAACAGCTTTCAAGGCCATCTCCGTACCCGCTTCAACCAGCTGGACGGCCCCTATGTTGCCTATTAGGAAGGCGTCGGGGGCCCTCTCTCTAGCGACCCTGAATGTCTTGGCCGTTGAAGGCCTGACTATCCCCGCCCGCTGGCTTCCGACACCCATGGGCACGTTAAAGGAGGCGGCGGCCTCGGCTAGGTTGGCGTTGATCTTTTCAGCCTCCTGGGTCCCGCCCGTCATCGACTCAATTATGAAAGGGTGGCTGAATTTCCTGCCCAAAAAGACTGTCTCTGTGGAGATGTCCTCCGGGTCATGCGTGGGTGCGGCTTGATGGACCAGCTCAACCCACTCCAGCCACGTTGTCTTCCTGTATGAGACGTCCCTGAATAGGGCGATTTTTATGTGGTCTTCTTTACGTGCTTCTATGCTCATTCTACGGCACCAGCTCTGTTCCCACTACTTCGAGGCCTTTGACGGCCGACTCGATGCGGCCCTCAACCAAGCCGTTGACGACGACCACCTTGACGCCGGCTTTGACGGCTTCAAACGCGGCCTCAACCTTGTTGAACATGCCGCCCGTAACGTCGTCACCGCCAACTCCTCCGTAGAGAAGCGTTGTATGTTTCTTGTAGTTGAGCACCGGTATTAGGTGTCTTTCACCTGTTTGCCGGTCAACCTCGTATACCCCGTCCACGTCGGTGGCGAAAACTATGCGTGAAGCCTTCAAGGCCTTGGCGAGATAGACGGATATCTGGTCCCCTGACAGGACTGTGAACTTTAGCTCTCTGTCGAAGGTTGCGTCGCCGCAGGTGACCGGAACCACGCCAAGCTCTATCGCGGAAAAAACTAGGTCTAGGTGGGCTGTTTCTATGGCCCCGCGTCGTGTCACAAAGAGTGTTGAGGCCGGTAGCCCGACAGCACCTATGCCTGTCTGGATAAGTACGTCGGTGACCATGTGGTTAAGCTGCCTGACCGTCTGCACTGTTTTCACAAATCCTTCAAGCTGCCTATGTTCCCTGAAGCCCTTCTCGATGCCGTACTCTTTTGCTATTGGGTGGCCCCACGAGCCTGCTCCGTGGACAATAACTATGGGTGTCGGCCAGCACCGTCCAACCTCCCTGCTTATCCGCTCCATCACATCTCTTCTAAACGTCCGCTGGCTTGACTTGTCCGTTATGACGGAGCCCCCTATCTTTAGAACTACGAGGCCTGTCAAACCTCAGACACCACCCCATGGCACGCTATTTTAGTTGTAAAAGCTGTTTGAAACTGCTGCGATAAACCACTAAACCTGCTGTAGGATGTTTCGGGTCCAACAGCTATTACGCATCCCCCGCCCCCCGCGCCTGTTAGCTTGGCGCCATACATTCCCAGCCCCAGCAGGGCCTCGAACGCCTTCTCAACAGCTTTGGATGATACGCCGAGGACACGTAGAAGTATGTGGTTTAGGGTCATCAACCTACCGAGACCCACGACATCCCCTTTTTCAACCGCTTCAAGCCCCCTAGCAAGCACCTCTCCATAGAACTCCGCCATCTCCCTGAAGACTTCAGGGTTGTTTCTGGCGAAATCCTGAACATGCGCCACCATCGTCGAGGTCTTCCTACGTACGCCTGTGTGTAGGACTGCGATGTCTATGGGGTTGTTGATGTTGACACGTCTGTAGTTTCCCGGGCCGCTGTATAGTATTGCTCCGCCGAGGGCCGCTATGTGCGGGTCTATGCCTGAGGGCGTACCGTGAAACTCCCTCTCAGCTAGCGTGGCATACTTTATAACTGCTTCCTGTCCGAGTCCAAGACCGTATAGGTCGGAGAGGGCTTTTGCGAAGGCAACCGAGACGGCTGCGGAGGAGCCGAGCCCTGCTGAGCCAGGTATCTGGGAGAATATCTCGGCCTCGAAACAGCCATGCATGGAGTTCTCCTCCAAGAGCTTTGTAGCCATGTCGTACAGTGGCTGTAGGTGGTTTTTGACGTTTTTAGGCGGGTAGAGCTGCTCACCGCCCTCGCTCCAAACCCCTACAACGTTTCCCGACTTGACGACGGTCTTCTTCTCCGCCCGCTGGACTCTCACGACGGCGCGGGGCTCGATGGCGGTCACTAGTGCTGGATATCCGGAAACTACGAAGTGCTCGCCGAAGAGTATCACTTTACCCGGTGCGGAGGCGGCGGCTTTCATCACTGACCTAGCTCTATAAGGCAGGCGGCATACCCCACAACGGAGCTGTAGTCGCCTCCTGTATCGCCGCTGGTCGCCTGCTTCAAAACCCTTGCACTCCTAGCGCCTAGGGCCTTGGCCGCAGTCAGCAAAGCCGCGACAGCGCCGTAACCACACATAGTTATGTCCTTTTCCTCGATCACGTTGTACATCCCCTTCACGTCAAGCCTCTCAATCATCTCCAGCGCCAACCTGTCCTTCTTCAAAACCTTTTCATGCGGCTCGTAGTGTGTAAAGTCCGTGGACGCTATCATCAAAATATTCCTCCCATCAACAACTTTCGCAGCCGCCTCCCCTATGGCTACACATGTCTCATAGCTCTGGTCGTTGATGCAGACAGGGACAAATGAGAAATCCCCGTAAATGTACTGTAGGAAAGGCAGCTGGACCTCGATTGAGTGCTCACGTCTGTGTGATTCCTCGTCGACAAAGAAGACGTCACCTGCTTCGACGAGCTGGCGGCTTAGCTCTCCGTCTATCGGTACGTCGCCCAGCGGGGTCTGCCAGACGCCGTCGGGGAATAGTGAGACCATGGTCCCAATTCCGTAGTGGTTGGGGCCGAAGATTATCACGGACTCCGGCCTGCTGTATCGGGTGAGTGCGCCATATGCATGGGATGCCACCGGCCCCGAATACATGTAGCCTGCGTGAGGGCATATGAGTGCTGGAACCCTTTTCTCGGACCACTTCCTCTCAACAGGTCCGGCCCCGTGGACGGATGTGAAGCACTCCTCTATCTGCTTTAACAGCCTCTCCCTCGAGCCCTCGTAAAAAGCTCCTGCGACCGCCGGCCTTCTTCTACGAACCAACCTCACCACCCCTTCTCCTATACAGGTATTTTCCACGGCCGGGTTTAGCCATTACCTCCCCGTTTTCAGCCACCAGCTCCCCCCTCGAAAAAGTCGCTACAACCCTGCAGCCCACCTCTAGGTTTTCGTAAATAGAGTGGTCTATCTTGCTGTGGAGGTTTTCCCGGCTCAGCCTCATCCTCTGAGATGGGTCAAGCACGTAGAAGTCAGCGTCACCACCCACACGTATCAACCCTTTTGAGGGGTATAGCCCGTAGAGGACGGCGGGGTTGTACGAGGTTAGCTCAACCATCCTCTCCAACGCCAGCCCCCTCTTCAACACCCCCTCTGAAAACAAGACCATGGCGATAACCTCGGTGCCAGCCACCCCTCCGGGGACGTCAACAAACCTCCTGTGGCCTAGTTTGTTGGAGAGGTTAAAGCAGGCGTGGTCGCTTCCGATTGTTGAAATTCCGTCTCCGACAACACCGCCCCAGAGGGCCTCCATGTCGGCTTTTTTCTTTAGAGGGGGTGACATGATGTATTTTGCGCCGTCGGCCTCCCTGTAGACATCCTCGGTAAACACAAGGTAGTGCGGGCACGTCTCAGCGTGTATTCGGACCCGCTTGGAGCGCGCCTCAACAATTTTTTCCAAACCAGCCTTCGAGGACAGGTGGACGACGAGGGACTCGGCGCCCGTAACCTCGGAGAAATACGCAAGTCTCTGAACGGCTTCAGCCTCCACTATGTCGGGCCTGCTCCACGAATGGTATATCGGCTCAACCTTCCCCTCTTCAAGAAACTCGTCGACGAACTTGTTTATCAGCCACTCGTTCTCACAGTGGGCCATGACGAGGACGTTGTGTTTGCTGCAGAGCTGCATAAGCCTGTAGAGCTTTCCGTCGTCCAGCATCAGGCCTCTCTTGCTGTAGGCTGTGAAGATTTTGACGCTGGCCAGCCCCTCCTCCCTGAAGAGCTTAACAAGCCCCTCGATAATATCTGCGCCGTAGTCCGTGACGGATACGTGTAAACCGTAGTCGACGATAGTGTTGCCGTCGGCCTCGGCCCTCCGTTTTCTAAACTCCTCGACATAGTCCCTTGACTCCGGTGTTACGAAGTCGATTACTGTTGTTACTCCCCCGCATGCTGCGGCCGCTGTGCCGGATGTGAAGTCGTCGGCGGTGTAGTAGTCGCCGTATTTCAGGTTGAAGTGTACGTGTCCGTCTATTACACCTGGGAAGACAAGCCTGCCTTTAGCGTCGTAGGTTCTCTCCCCCCTCTCCTCAACTACCCTGGCTATCTTGACCACCTTCCCATTCTCAACACCTAGCTCAGCCTCTGTGAGGCCGTCGAGGCCGACGATCTTACAGTTCTTAACAACTAGGTCCATTGAATCCCACGACAAGCTATATAGCAGGTGTTGAATATATTGTTGTTGATGTTGAAAGCTGTTCCGAAACTGCATGTCTATACGCCGACGGATGTTAACGAGGTTTTGAAGCTCCTAAGCGAGGGCAACGGGAGGAGAGGTTTGTTCGCCGGCGGAACCGACATGATACCCTACATCAGGCGCGGAAGGGTTAGCCTCGAGGAGGTGATAGACCTGTCAGGAGTCCAGGGCCTCAGTTTCGTAAAGTTTGAAGACGGTGTTTTCAGGGTGGGTGCTTTGACGACAGTCCAGGAGCTGGCCGAAAGCCCTTTGATACCGGAGAGATACCAGTCAATTAAGGGGTTGGTGTATTATTTCGGTGCGGAGACGACGCGTAACATGGCGACTGTGGGCGGCAACCTCGCCTCTGGAGGTGAGAGGGATATCCCCGCAGTGCTAACATCTTTAGACGGCTGGGTCGAGGTCGCCTCACTTGAGGGTGTTAGACGTGCTCACCCGCTCCAACTAGAGCTTAAGCCGTGGGAGCTTATCATTGAGGCGGCCTTCAACGACTGGGGTGAGGGCAGTGTTTCATGGTTTAGGAAGTTTGAGAAGAGGGCCTCTAACGGAATAGGGGTTGTGACGGTTTCGATTGCGATGAAGGTGGTTGACGGTGTCGTTGAAAAGCTCCGCGTGGTCTTGAACAGGGTTGAGGGGAGGAGAATGGGTAGGCTTAACGCCCTCGAAGAATATCTGACAGGCATGGCCTTGGACGAAGACGTTGTCGAGAAGGCTGTAGACCGGTTTGTATCCGACATAAAGCCTGCCTCAGACTTCAGGGCGTCCTCGGACTTCCGACGCCATGTCTCAAAGGTGTTGGTAAAAAGAGGTCTTCTGAGCTGCTGGCACACTTTGACAAAAGGTGGTTATGCATGATGATTGAGTTCTATCTTAACGGTAAACCCGTCAAAGCCGTTCTCGGAGATGGGGAGAGGTTGATGGACCTTCTCTGGCGGCTGGGTATTCGCAGTGTTAAAGAGGGGTGTGGGACAGGTGACTGCGGCTCATGCAACGTGTTGGTGGACGGCAGGCTTGTAAACTCATGCATGATGCTTGCGGCACAGGTCAGGGGACGCAAAGTCTTCACAGCCGAGGGCTTTAACGTCTCCGAGGAACTCCACCCAGTGCAGAAAGCATTCCTCGACTACACCGCGTCCCAGTGCGGCTACTGCATCCCCGGAATACTTGTCACCACAAAATACATAATGGAAAAATACCCTAACGCATCGGAGGAGGTTATTAGACGTGTGCTTATTGCGAACATATGCCGGTGCGGTGGATACACACGTATAGTTGAAGCGGTCAAGTCGGTGCTACCTGTGCAGGGTGAACCAGCTCGCCCCTGAGGGTTTTAACAATCTTCTCGGCGTTTATAGGCAGGCTCTTAACCCTCGCCCTAACCGCGTCGTAGACCGCGTTAGCCAAAGCCGGTGCCGGGCCATTTATCGCAGGCTCCCCCGCCGTCCTAGTCCCCAAAGGCGTCAAGTCACTGGGGTTCTCCACCAACTCGATTACCACAGGCGGAAGGTCGGCCGCCGTCGGAACAAGATAGTCCGCGAGATTGGCGTTAAGAACCTTATGTTTCTTCCCTATTATAATCTCTTCAAGAAGTCCGTATGCCACCCCCTGAGTGATAGCTCCCTCCAGCTGGGCGAGCAGGTAGTTTCGGTTAATTATTTTGCCGCAGTCGAAGACGCCCACCAGCTTGTTAACCTTGACCGTTCCCAGCTCGGCATCTACTTGAACCCTGCACCCCACGACGCCGTATGTGTACTGCAGGTATGGTGTCCCCTTCCCTGTTTCGGGGTTGTAGTCGCATAGGGGTAGCTTGAACTCGGCGTACTCAACCACTTCCTCGTCAAGCCCTTTCTCCAACTCCCTCGGGTCCACGGTTCCAAACTTTTTGAGGAGTGTATCTTTGAGCTTGAGGGCTGCAAGCCGGACAGCGTTACCCGCCATCAAAGTGGCCCTCGAGGCAAAATGGCCGCCGGAGTCCGGGGCTTTCCTGGTCTCAACAACCTCAACGGAGACACGTTCAACCGGCACCCCCAATGCCTCCGCAGCAATCCGGGCCAGCGAGAAAACAGCGCCTGTTCCGTACTCGGACATAGATGTGTAGACTTTGAAATACCCTCCCGGGGCCGCGGCCACACCCGCCGTAGCCGTGTCCTCACCTTCCGGGCCAAGGCTGTTGCCGTGGAAGACGAAAGCAATCCCGTAGCCTTCTCCCGGCCTTTTGCCGCCTCTATCCCGCCATCCGAGGAGCTCAGAGGCCTTTCTGGCCAGAACATCGTATACCGGGTTGTCGTTAAGCGTAACATCGGTGCCTGTCACACATCCCTTTCTCCAGACGTTCTTAAGCCTGAATTCTATAGGGTCGAGTCCAAGCCTTTCAGCCATGATGTCCATGAGCGACTCGACTGCGAAATGGACCTGAGGTGCTCCGAAACCCCTCATCGACCCGGCTGTTAAATTGTTGGTGTAGACTAGGTATGCGTCCACCCTCACATTCTCTATGACGTAGGGGCCTGTTGAATGCGTTATTCCACGCAGCATGACCAGCGGCCCTACCGATGCGTAGGCCCCTGTGTCGTAGTAGAGGTCGGCTTCGAGGGCTTTGAGCCGGCCGTCCCTAGAAGCCCCCAACCTATACTTCATCACCGCGGGGTGGCGGTGGGAGTGCGCTATTATTGACTCGTCTCTGCTGTAGATGCAGGCGGCGGGTTTTCCAACTTTTAGCGCCGCCAGACCGGCCATGGCGCAGACATCCCACGGGGCCTCGTCTGACTTTCCGCCGAAAGTACCCCCCATAGACAGCGCCACCAAGTTAATTTTCTTCTCCTCCAACCCCAGAATCCTCGCAACACCTCTCAAAACATAGTACGGGTTCTGGATGCTTCCATAAATTGTCAGCGAACCATCGGCTTCAGGAACAGCGTATGCTGCCTCGGGCTCTATGGGGGCTGGCTCCTGCATCTGCGTCCTGAACTCCTCTTCTACTATTTCATCAGACTCCTCGAAGCCAGTGACAACATCGCCTTTTCTGACCTTGTAGTGTTTAAGGAGGTTGCCTGACCCATGTACACGCGGCGCGTCCTCTTCAAGCGCTTCAACCGGGTCATACACAGGCTCCAGAACCTCGTACTCGACGCGCACCCTCTCAACCCCCTTATCAGCCGCCTCCTCAGATGTAGCCACAACCAACGCAACCGGGTCCGCCAGAGACCTCACTTTTTCGAAGGCGAGAAACGGCCTGTCAAGAATAACAGCCCCCGTTATGTTTTGTCCAGGAACATCCCGCGCGGTGAAAACCGCAACAACACCGGGTACACGTAGTGCGTCTGAAACATCAACAGACTTTATCACTGCATGGGGGTGCTCAGACCTAACAGCCTTGACGCGCAAAGCGTCTTCAGGTATGATGTCCGCTGTATAGATGGGTAGACCTCTTAGAGCAGCAACAGGGTCGTATCTCCTCATCAGCACCGTATGATGTCCAACGACCTTATTTAGGGTTTTAATTCGATGCTGACCTGGGTATTATTCGATTTCTTCGAGAGGCTAACCGATATAAAGAAGAAGTTGAAAACGGAGTAGGATATGTCCGGGCGGCAGCAGAAACCAGATGTGGCTTCTTCACTCATGCTTGTCGAGCTTTTGAAGTCTCTCAAGTCTCTGATGGACTACAGGATGCTTTCACAGCATACCGGCATACCTGTTTCAACCCTGACACGCTACGTCACGAATAAGACGCTTCCAAGGGGTAGGAAAACCCTCGAACTCATAAACAAGCTCCTAAACATGGAGGACATAAAAACACTCATCAGCGAAAGGATTGTTGTAAACGGTGAAGATGTCGATATTTCGAGGGTTGTTGCGGAAAGCCATCTCATGAAGCTGGCGGCCATATATCTCATGCGGGAGTACGCGGGACACAGAATAGACTGCGTGCTCGCACTCGATAACCCCGGACTGGTTCTCGCCACAGCCTTCGGCTTGCAGACCATGAAGGAGACCTATTACAGCGAGACAAACGACGTACTGGCTGACCATGGCTGGGCCGAGATCCGGTACAGGATTAGTGGTATGAGGACAAGCTCGAGGCTCTACATACCCAAAACAGTGTTGAACAAAAATGTTTTGATTGTTGTTGGTGTTTTTGACAGCTTCGCCCCCCTCACACAGGTTAGGGATAGGATTGTGGACTCGAAAGGCGATGTTGTGGGTGTTTGTGGGCTGGCGGCTTTAAAGGAGTTGAGGAAACAGGTTAAGCCTTACCAGCTTGGTAGGGTGTTTTTCTTCGCCGAGGTTTAGGCGTATTCACGCCAGGTGTGGCCGCATTTTACACATCTAAAGAACTGGGTCATAGGCTCATCCGCTGACCTGGTTTGGACAGTCCACCACTTAGCCTCGTTGTGTCCGCAGACAGGGCATATGACGTCGTGGGTTGAGGGGAGGGGGGCGTCGGTCGGCTCAACTATGGCGGCCGCCTCCTTCACGGTAGCCTTCCCACCCCCCTGCCTAACAACAACCTTAACCTCCTCCGCGTCCTTCACATAGCCGCACCTCCTGCACGCCATAACAACCTTTGAGCCCTGCCTCGAAGGCGACAGTGCTTTACCGCATTTTGGACAGAACTCCAACCTAGCTCACCCCATCCTCCCTATTTCCTCTTCAAGCCTTTTAACAAGCAGCCCCAGCTCCTTAAAAGCCTCAGCCAGAGCTTTTCTAGGCGTCGTCTTCGACGGGTTGACCTTTATCGACATGGTTATGGTGTTGGTTAACGGGTGTTCTATCCTATAGCCTGCGTACATGACGCCGTCTACTTTGTTCAAAGTCTCCGTCAAAATGTTGATGATTGACTGGTCTTCTCCATCTATTTCGACGAGGAGGAAGTCCTGTTTATCCTCGACGACTTTCATCTTCATCAGTGCGCCCCCAACAGCTCTTCCAATGCCTCTATTTTGCCGTATTTTAAAACTGTTCTCCTCCTCTCACGGCTCCCGCAGCGGCTGCACACAAGCATGTTATCCTTTTTTTCCATCAACCTACCACACTGGTTGCAGGTCGCCAAAACAACCCCACAGCCGGGCGGATATATGTCGAAGGTTATGAGGCCGCGGTAGATGCTTGAGACCTCCACCAAAACTATGTCGCCTATCCCAACCATGTTCTCCATGCTGTCGTTTCTCCTGGCAAGGATTACGCCTGTCCTCCTGTATTTGAGGGGGGTGTTTGGAAGCTTTGCAAAGGCCTCCGCGACAGCTATTTTTTCCTGCACATCCTTCACCTCGGCGAAGACCCTGTCCCCCCGCTCAAGCCGGTCGACTTGTTTCAGCTCCCTGACATGCACTTCCCGCTGCTTTATGTCATACTCCACTTTTCCCAGTATGCGTGACTTCACGTAGCCGCTGGGTTCTGCAGACGCCCCCCTCCCAGGTAAAAACTCCTCGACCACACAGATTGTTTCACCCGGCACAACGATGGATTTTTTCATGCTACGACCTCCTCCACCCATAGTTGTTTCCAAAAGACCTCACCCGAGTTATCGGCCCAGCCCCAGGGATACATGAGCAAACCCCTCTCAAGCAGCTCAGCCCAATCGAGCAGCCCAAGGGCTACAAGCGACTCCGCTGGCAGCAACATAGGTTTGCTGAAACGCGCCTGGTCCTCGATGCATAGCCTTGGGCAGGCTGTGTTGACGTATGCATCGAACCTATTTTCTTCCAACACCGCCGGCGTTATCTCATCACCCGTAACTATGAAGCTGTTTTTACCGTGCTTGCGTAAAAGATTGTTAAGCCTCAGTGCAAGCCCCATCCGTTTCTGCCCCGGCTTGAGGCTTACCACTACGCCGATGTCCATGGCTTTGCGGAAGGCTTCTATTGAGGCGTATCGCTGGCGGAGGATGCGGTCCCTCAATGTCTTCAGCTCTTTCACAGACTGGTTGTGGGGGTCGGCCGCATACGCCGGCTTCTCCGAAAGCAGCGCTATACCGAGTCCGTGGAAAACACTCCCTATGACAAGGTAGGCCTCAACTCTGTTCTCGATTTTTTTAAGTGCTGAGACATCGCATCCCAGAACCTGGGCACGGTGTACGGCGTACATGTCTGGCTCCGCCAACACCGCTTCAACACCCATTCCTCCCAAAATCTCCTTGACCGTCTGTAGGTGGTTAACCCACTGCACGCTAGCACCCACGCCGACTTTTGAAAACCCGCCCACAGCCCCGGCGATTTTCTCCGCAAGCGCTCTGAGGGGCTGGTCGTCTGCATACCCGCATTCGAGGTAGATTGTCGGTATTCTGTCTCTTCTGAGAAACCGTGTATGCCCAAGGTGGAGTATCGCGTCCGCACCTGTCTCCGCCGCCTCGCCGTAGGCTACGTCGCAGCCACCCCAGCAGCTTGAGGATGAGATAAGAACCTCAAAGCCTTCACCTTCGAGCTTTTCACAAACTTTCCTTGCAACACCTTTAAGACCGAGCGGTGCCTGCACTAATACTTTCCTTGCTCTGCTCTCCCTGAGCCTTGTAACCGCATAGTCTACGTCCACCAGGTAGCCTGATATCTCCATCCGGATGTTGTGCTGGAGACGCGCCTAATATGTGTGATGATAACCCTTTTTTCCTGCTGTTTATTCTCTGGGTTGATGTATGATGTGGTTGTTGTGGGCGGGGGAATCCTAGGCCTCGCCTCAGCCTACTACATTAAGGAGTTGAACCAGGGTCTGAGTGTGGCGGTTTTCGAGAAGGAGGCCGACGTGGGTCAGGGTAACACTTCAAGGAGTGTGGGCGGGTTCCGTCAGGGGATCTTCACCTCTAGGGTGAACCAGATGCTGGCGGAGACCACGGTCCGGCACTACAGGGAGGTCGAGAGGGGTGGTGAGGCGTCGCTGAACATGAGGTATGTTGGCTACCTTATCTTGATGAACCAGCAGCGTTACCGGAGGGCATCGAAGACCGTAAACGAATTTGTGGAGGGCGGGAAGGCCGTGTTGCTGAAGCCTGAGCAGCTTGAAAAATTTTTCGGGATGCGGACAAAGTTCGCCGGAGATGAAGAGGCTGAGATGCTTAACCTTCAGGATGTTGTTGCAGGGCTCTTCGCGCCGGAGTGCGGTATTCTCGATGTTGATAAGGTTGTTGAGCTTTACAAGAGAAGGTGCAGGGAGGTAGGTGTTGAGATTTTTACAGGCAGGCGGGTTGAGAGGCTGCTACTCCTGCCTGAGAACCCGCTGGGTATCCCGGGGGAGCCGAGGGTGTGGCAGAGGCGCCGCATAGCAGTCTCGCTTGAGGGAGGGGAGGTGGTTGACGCCGGACAAGTGGTTGTTGCAGCCGGAAGCTGGTGCCCGGAGCTGCTTGACCCGCTTGGGATAGACTGTTTTGTGAAGCCGAAGAAGCGGCAGCTCTTTGTCATCAAGCCCGTAGACGGACTGGAGGAGCTCATCAACCTCCGCTGGGAGGGTGGGAGGCCTTTGCCGATGATGTTTTTCCCGGACGGCCTCTACATAGCACCCCGGCATGAAGAGAAGGCCTTCTGGGTTAGCTTAACAGACGACGTCGGCAGGGCTTTCGCACACGACTACGAACCCGAGCCCAGCTACTACTACGACAACGTCCATCCGCTGCTCAGGTCATACTACCCGCAATTCATGAACGCTAGGCCCGTAAACATGTGGGCTGGGTGCTACTCGATGAACAACCTCGATGGAAACCCCTTGGTTTTCAAAGTGCTAAACTGTGTTGTCGTGACAGGTGGAAGCGGAAGCGGTGTAATGAAAGCGGATGCAGTCGGCAGGATTGCTGAGGCCGTCATGACGGGAAAAAAGTATGCGGTTCTTCACGGCGGGCTCAAGTTTGACGTAGAGGTTGTTGGTGTTGAAAACAGACAGGTTGATAAGGAGTATTTCATACTGTAGGTGTCTGGGTTGCCCTGGTACTTTGCATACGGCTCAAACCTTGACCAGGATGCGATGCGCAGGGTGGTGGGAGGATGGAAGGAGGTTAAGCCCGCGGTTCTGAAGGGATATAGGCTTGTTTTCAACGTCTACTCAGTTTCCTGGAGGGGCGGTGTCGCCAACGTAGTAGAGGACAGCGCCGGCACGGTATATGGTGCGGCATACCTTATCGAGGAGGAGCAGCTTAGCAGGCTTGACAGACACCTAGGCGTCCCCAGCCAGTGGGTTAGGAGAAAAACAGTCATCGAGGTAGACGGCAGGCCTGTGGAGGCGTTCATATACGTTGGCGCCAACCCGAGGGGGCATTTCCAGCCATCAAAAGCCTATATCTCGATGATGTTGAGGGGTTTGAAGAGGCTGGGCTACGGTGAAGAGGTCCTGGAGGCTGTGAGGAAGGCGGCGGAGGGTGTAGGCGTTGCTTGACACCGGCACCCTACTGGAGAGGCTAGGCTATGACTACCTTCTCCACGTCTCTGAGGCGGTCAAGCCCGACGTGGTTCCGATAAAGTTCTCCGAAATACTTCCCGAGCTAGCGGACTCACCTCTTCCACGCTGCCGAGCCATAGCCGGCACGAAGCTCTACAGGCACCAGAAAGAGGCCTACGACATCTTGGCGGCTGGGTTAAACCTCGTGCTAAAGTCCGGTACCGGCAGCGGTAAAACGGAGGCGTGGTTCCTTTACGCCGCCAGACACAGACGTAGGACCCTCGCCATATATCCAACCCTCGCACTGTCAAACGACCAGCTTGAGAGGCTGAAGGAGTACTGTGCGGCCCTGGGTTTGAAAGTTTTCCCCATAGATGCGCTGAGGAAAAACGAGTATGTCTCAAAACATGGCGCCAGAGGTCTCTCTGAAGCCGTAGCCGAGGCAGACATCGTTGTCACAAACCCGGCCTATCTCCTCAATGAGCTCAAGAGGATTGGTTCGGGCAAGCCGAGCTTTCTGAAAACGTTTCTTTCTAGATGCGGCCTCATAGTGCTTGACGAGTTTGACTTCTACGGCCCACGCAGCATCGCAATATTGCTCTCGATGGTCGGCCTGATACACCGCCTTGTGAACCCAAACATTCAGGTTACGTTGATGACGGCGACGCTGCAGAACCCGGAGGATGTGGGGAGAACGCTGACAGCAATCAATGGCAGGGCCAGCAAAGTGGTTGATGGGAGGCCCTTCCAGCCCGAGAACAGAACATACCTAGTGCTCGGAAAATCGCTTGAAAAGATATGGGCGATGCTCAAGCAGCAGAGAGAGAAGTTTTTGTCCGCAAACGTAGGGCCTGATGTGTTGAAGGCTTTGGATGATTTTGAGGAGTTTAAGAGATGTTTCTTCAAAGTTGTTGAAACGGCCACGGCTGCCGGTGTTGAGCTGCCTGAGTTCGCCGCAGACTACACAGAGATACTGGAGCACTATGCTCGGGACGATGTTTTAACTCTGGCCTTCACACCCGGCATAGCTACTGCTGAGGAGTATTCCAGGAGACTGTCCTCGAGGCTTGAGGGCGGTGGAGCGGTTGCAACACATCACCATCTTCTGTTGAAGACGCAGCGGGCTGAGGTGGAGGAGGCGGCTAGAAACGGTGTCGTGAAAACAATCTTCACGCCGAGGACGCTGAGCCAGGGTATCGACATAGGGCTTGTCAGAAGGGTTGTCCACCTCGGTCTCCCCAGGGAGGTGAGGGAGTTTAGGCAGAGGGAGGGGAGGAAGGGCCGCCGCCCAGACGTGGCATGGACGGAGACAGTCGTCATCCCCTTAGGCCAGTGGGACAGGGACCTGCTGAGCAGGGGTGTCGACGTCTTCCTCAAGTGGGTTAACCTCCCGATGGAGAGAACGATTGTCAACGACCAAAACCTCTACGGCAAACTCTTCCAGACACTTTTCGCCTACCTGTCTCCGAGCCTGAGGAAGTCGCTGAAGAGGGAGGATGTATTGTTTCTCAGGTCTCTCGGGCTTGAGAGGGATGGGTCTCTGACGGTTAAGGGGAAGTCGGCGTGGCTTAAGATGAACTTCTACGAGTTTGCGCCCCCCTTCGGAATAAAGAGGTGGAGGATTGAGGACGGCGGCGGGATGCGGAGCCTCGAGGACATATCGCACGTCGACCTGGTTGAGAAGTTTCAGCCGGGGGCCATAGACCCCAGCAGCGACGGCGTCGTCGTCGAGCACAGGCTTGGGGGAGGCCGCGGGAGGGTGGTGACAGCTGTTGTGGTGGACGGTCTTTATGAAAGCAGGTTGAGAAAGCATGAAGCTCTGTCGGCTGTGCTGGAGGAGTATGAACAAATCAAGCACCGATGGGGTGAGACACCTAACATAAGGCGGGACTATTTCACGGGCAGGCTTCAGTCCCTCATACACCTAGTTGCACAAGTTCCGTTAAACGGCTTCGGCTACTTCACAGAGTTCCCCAACAGGGTGGAGTGGAGGGTGGTCTCAAATAGAAAACAGGTCGTCACTCTGCAAGGCCGAACCTATATTTCGAGAGAGCGTAGAACAATCCAGGTCCCCACACCGACCTACGGCGTCTACGGCGACTACACCTACGGGCTCAGCGTTGAGGCAAGCCCCCTAGACGACCCGGCTCTGTTGAGGCTTGGAGCATCCTTCATAGCCCTTGTTCTGAGAAGGGTCCATAATCTATCGCTTGAGCTGTTGAAGTTTGATGTAATGGTCTTGGGTGAGCGCAAGGTTGTGGTCTTTTACGAGAACGAGAGCACGGGCTTCCTACCCTCCGTCGACTGGGGCAGTCTACGCAGGGATGTTGAAGGCTATCTGCCTGACGAGCTGGACGAGGTTTTGCTGGAGCAGGTGGACGAGCAGGCCTACTCCTCGTTCTTCTCACTCAAACTCGACTGGGAGATTGTTAAAAAGTACGCCCTCAAAATAATAGACTATATCCTCATACGGGAGACTTTACGTCTCCAGGTTGGGGAAACGGTTTTCACAATTCCCAAGCCATCGCGTGCTTTGAAGACAGCCACTTTGGCGGCCGTAAGCATAACTTTGCGGGATGACCTAGGCGCAGGGCTTTACTCCATGGTCCTGTTTGACGGTGAAAACGTCAAGGCGTTTACGGGTGTTAAGGAGATGGGCTATCTGGCGGAGGGGCAGGGTGACGCAACGGCTGAGCTGGTGAAGCTCTTGAACCAGGGCTTCAGACTCGCTGTCTATGACTTGACCGCCGTCTCAAAGGTTTTCGAAGACGTCGGGCTTGAGGGTTTGAAGGCCTTGTTGAATGGCTTGGTTCAGGGCGGTAAGGTTCTAGAGGTCAGATCCCTCTTGGAGAGAAGGTTTAACATGACGGTTCCTCTCCACATACTCGAGCAGTCGCTGGGGCTTGAGAGGAGTGTATGGCTTCCCGACCTTGTGGCCCGTGTTGAGATGGAGAGAAGGAGGAGGCCGGGGATGGCTTTCATCAGGTCCATGCCGGAGAACCTGCTTAGAACGGTTGTGAAGTATCTTGAGGAGGAATGCCGCAACACGTTCGCCGCCCTTCTTCTCGCCGAGAATGTGGGTGTCCAGAGGGTTGAGAATAGCGGTTGACGTTGACGGCGTGCTGGCTGACCTGGCCGGCATGTTTCTGAAGGTTTACAGGGAGGATACGGGTGTTGAGCTCGGCAGGGAGTTTATAGATGAATGGGAGTTCTGGCACAAGCTTTCGATGACGAGGCAGCAGTTTCTCCGGATGCTGGTGAGGGTTTGGAGCAGGTGGGAGGAGATAGGGCTTTTGGAGGAAGACGCCGCGGAAGACGTGGAGCAGCTCGCAACACTTGGGTCGGTTGACATACTCACCCAGAGGCCCGCCGAGACCGTTGAAAACGTAAAACGCTGGCTTAACCATCACGGCATCAAGTACAGGTCGTTCACATGGGTCCCGTTAAAATCCTCTAAAACACTTTTCACCTACGACGCATACATAGACGACTCCCCTAGGCTGGCTGAGCAGCTCGTGGGGAAGGGCAGGCTACTGCTGCTGTACGACCAGCCCTGGAACAGGAAAACACCGAAGGCGGCCAACATCGTAAGGGTCGCCTCACTCGACGAGGCCTACAGGGTTCTGGCGGAGGGGTTAGGGTCTGTTTAAAAAAGTGCCTCCTGAAAGGTTTCACAGACTCTTCTACCCTCAGGTGCCGGCGGTCGTTACCGCGTCACACGGTGGGGAGGTGGGGGCGTTGCTGGCCACAAGCGTCATGCCGGCTTCACTTAACCCTCCAAAGGTTGCTGCTGCTTTGGGGAGGGAGCACAGGACCACGAGGCTTGTGACGGCCTCCAACATGTTCGGTGTGTGCTGGGTCTCGTACGAATGCCTCGAGAAAGTTGTGCGGCTGGCGATGCCGACTGAGCCGTCGGTCAGAGACAAGCTGGCGGCCGCGGGGCTGGGGTACAGGTTTGGGCATGAGGCCAGTGTGCCCGTGTTAGATGATGCGGCTGCGTGGCTTGAGTGCAGGGTTGAGTGGTTGAGGGAGGCGGGGGACCACTTCCTAGTCCTCGGAGCGGTTGTGGATGCCCAAGCCTCCGATGACTTCGCAGAGTACTGGGGCTTCAGGTCTTACAGCCCTATTCTCTACGTGGGTGAGGCTAGGCGTGAGTGGCCGCGTTTTGTCAGGTTCCCCTCTGACTGATTCCCACGGCTCTTCGCCGGCTGTGCTGGAACGACGGCCCCTTGAACCGCTCTTCCGCAAAGACATTGCCTCTCTCATGATAGCCATACATCTCCCAGTAGCCGTCGACGTAAGCCGGAAGCAGCTCAATCTCTGTAAGCCATTTTGCGCTCTTCCACCCGTATAGGTGCGGTATGAAGGGGCGTGCGGGAAAGCCCTGCTCAACCGGCAACGGCCTCCCATCCATCTCCAACGCAACTATAGCGTCCTCGTGCAGGGCGTCCTCAACCGGGACAGGGGCCGTGTATCCGTCGGCGCATACAAACATCACCCACTCAGCCCCGTCCTTCACCCCCGAGAGCTCGAGAAGCCTGCGCAGGCTAACACCCCTCCACCTGACATCCTTAATGCTCCACTTTGTTACACAGTGGAATGGCTTGACATATGTTACGTCGGCCATCTCCAGCAGCTGGCTGTAGCTATATTCAGCCTCCCTCTCCACAAGGCCCGAAACCCTAAGCCTCCAGCTCTCGAGATTAATTTTCGGCGTACCCAGCGCTGAGTAGATTACCCAGCTCTTACCCCATACCTGCCCCGGCGGAAGCTTTGTCAACCCCTCAGACGACGTTATGCCAGCATATATCCATGCCTGTTTAACAAATAAATTTGGGCTACAACGTTGCTCCAAACATGGATACGGCTCTCCAGCTTATCCCCATACTTGTGGCCGGGCTCGCCTTTCTCGTCGCCATCTTCCTCGGCTTCTGGCTCAGGTCTAAGCCCTCGGGGGATGAAAAAGTCAAGGCAATCTCCTCAGCCGTACGCGCGGGGAGCAGGGCCTTTCTGAGGAAGGAGTTCAACTACATAGCCGGAGCCGGGGCTGTGATAGCACTGCTACTAGCGTTGCTCATAGGGCCGCCTGCAGGGATATCGTTCCTTGTCGGCGCCTTTCTCTCCGCCGCCGCGGCAGCAGTGGCCATGTATTCCTGTATCTCTGCAGCCCCCAGGGCGGCTGTAGCAACCTACAAGACGTTGGGCCAGACATTTCTTACGGCTTTCCGCGGCGGTGCTACGGCGGGCCTCGTTATATCCGGCATGTCCCTTGCGGCTGTAGCCTCCCTCTACCTTGTTTTCCGGGACCCGTTGGCTATAGCTGGTGCCGGTTTCGGCGCAAGCCTTGTGGCTTTGTTCATCAGGGCCGGTGGCGGAATTTACACGAAGGCCGCCGACCTTGGAGCGGACCTTGTGGGCAAGATCGAGGCCGGCATCCCTGAGGACGACCCTAGGAACCCTGCGACCATCGCCGACAACGTGGGCGACAACGTGGGGGATGCGGCTGGTATGGGTGCCGACGTGTACGAGTCGTATGTTGTGACGCTTTTGGCGGCGATGCTTATAGGCTCTCTTGTAGGGCGTGCTGAGCTTGTTGTTTTCCCGCTCCTGCTGGCGGCCGCCGGGTTGGTCGGCTCCGTCATAGGGGTGTTCAGCGTTTCACCGGGTTTGTCGGAGAACCCTAACAGGTCGCTTGCTGTCTCTTTCCTCGTAGCAGCCGTGGCGGCCATCCTGGTTGGGTCCGCTGTCGCATACAACGTTTTCGGGGCCACTCCGACCTTCACCTCCCTCGTCGTCTCCGTCGTCCTCGGCGCCGTCTTGGCGCCAATAATCCAGCGCATAACAGACTACTACACGAGCTACAGCTACCCGCCTACGAGGAGGGTTGCGGAGTCGACGAAGATAGGGCACAGCGCCAACATCCTTGAGGGTGTCAGCCTAGGTCTGCGCTCCAACCTGCCCTTCGCCATCGCGGTCGCGGCGGCGGTCCTCATAAGCTACTACGTGGGCTACAGCTCGTCCGGAAACTATCTCTACGGCGTTTACTGCACGGCAATAGCTACGATGTCGATGCTCAGCCTCTCCGGCATAGTTCTCTCCATTGACAGCTTCGGCCCGGTGAGCGACAACGCCGGCGGGATTGTTGAGATGACGGGGATGGGGGAGGAGAACAGGAAGCTGACGGATGTGCTGGACGCGGTGGGGAACACGACGAAGGCGACGACCAAGGGCTATGCTATTGCCAGCGCGGGGCTTGCCGCCATAGCTATGCTGCAGGCCTTCCAGCACGAGGCCGGTAAGCTCTTCGGAGCAGGTAACTACAGCCTAACCAACCCAGCGGTGATAGTGGGGCTGTTGATTGGAGGCCTTCTACCCTTCTACGTTAGCAGCCGGCTGATATCAGCTGTCGGTGCGACCGCGTCAAAGATAGTTGAGGAGGTGAGGTACCAGTTTAGGACGGTTCAGGGGCTGCTTGAGGGCTTGGCCAAGCCCGACTATGGAAGGGTTGTCTCGATCGCGACGGCTGGGGCTGTCCGGGAGCTCGCTCCCCCGGCGGCAATAGTTGTTGCCACACCGATAGTTGTAGGCGTCCTCCTCGGCCCGGAGGCTGTTGCAGGACTTTTGATGGGCGGGGTTGTGAGCGGGCTATACCTCGCATACCACATGGCCAACAGCGGGGCTGCATGGGACAACGCCAAGAAATACCTCGAATACACGGGGAGGAAGAAGACGCCGGAGCACGCCGTGGCCGTGGCCGGAGACCTCGTCGGAGACCCCTACAAAGACACGGCAGGCCCATCCCTGAACACAGTCATCAAAGTCCTAAACACAGTAGCCATAGTCTTCGTCCCACTCTTCGCCGGACTCCTGTAACCACAACAATAAATCACGGGGAGGCCCCAAAACATCAGGGCCCGTTGCGTAGAATGGACAGCGCGCCGGCCTTCGGAGCCGGAGGCCGTGGGTTCAAGTCCCACCGGGCCCGGCAAAAACAAACAGGTCATCTGTGATATTTTATGTGGAAGCCTTTTTCGGTTGGTGGGTCGGCGGGCGTTATATCAACTTTGTCTACTCTGGCGAGCTCGGGCCCCCGTCGGCACCACTCCAGAATCTTCTCCACTTTTTCCTCCTCGCCTGATACGAGTGCCTCGACGCTTCCGTCCGGCATGTTCCGGACCCAGCCGTCTACCCCGAGGTCTTCCGCCACCTCCTTCATCGATGCTCTGAAGAAAACCCCCTGAACCCTGCCGTAAACCCTGACCCTGTAAGCCACTTTCGCCATGTCTGCACAGGTTTAAAGCCGCCACAAAAAACTTGCTTGAACAGGTTGGAGCTTGACGTAGCCGTTGTCGGCGGGGGGCCTGCGGGTCTGATAGCCGCGAGGGAGGCGGCTAGGCGCGGGCTTGCGGTCGCGGTTTTTGAGGAGGACTGGGCAATCGGAAGGCCTGAGAGATGCGCAGGCCTCTACAGCGTCGACGGCCTGAGGAGGCTGGGCATACCCACGAACGGGCACCATGTCCAGAACAGGGTGAGGGGGGCGGTCTTCGTATCACCCTCAAAACACGTCTTCGAGGTCGACGCGGGAAGGGATGTAGCGCTTGTCTGCAACAGGGAGAGGCTTGACCAGCTGCTGGCAGAGCAGGCGGTGAAAGCGGGGGCGGAGCTCTACGTAAACCAGAGGGTTACCCATGCCTCGCAGGACGGCGGAGCAGTAAACCTCTCAACACGCGACACCGAAGCAAGGGCCTCACACCTCATCCTAGCCGAGGGACGGTCAGCACACCTAGCGAGGCAGCTAACACCCTACCCGGAGATGAGAAAATGGCTGCCGATAGTCCAGTACGTCGTCTCAGGCCACGGAATGGACCCGTCCATGGTCTACCTCTTCTTCACCCCCTACACACAGGAGTACTTCGGATACCTCGTCCCCGTGGACGACGAGCTTGGAAAGATGGGCCTAGCATCCAGCAAACACCCAGACAAACTCCTCAACAGGCTAGTGTCAGAGTTCACACCCAGGGCCCGCGTCCACGGCATCATGTCCCACTCAATATACCTTGGGCCGCCGCTCCAAAGACCCAGGCATGGAAATGTTCTTCTGGTGGGCGACGTCGCCGGCCAGGTTAAGGCGACGACGGGCGGAGGAGTTGTGATGGGCGGTCTATGCGGCATGGCTGCAGCAGCCCACGCCGCAGGAGAGGGCACCTACGAGGAGCTGGCCAAACCAGTCATCAAAGAGCTTCAGAGAACATACCTGCTGAGGAGGATTGTTGAGAAGATTCCGCCTAAGATGCTGGACACAGTGTTCAAGGCGGTCAGGGACAGCGGCTTCGACAAAGCGCTCGCCGCAGAGGGAGACATGGACAGACACATCACAACTCTGGCAAAGACGGCAAAACACATCTCGACCCTGATGTTTGCGCTACACGTAATCAAGGGCCTCGTCCTTTAGCACATGTTTAAATTAATGCTTTCATCATGGGCTTTAGATGAGTTCGCAGATAACGCTGCCTGTGTGTACGTGGTGTCATAAGCCGATAGGCCCCCACGAGTCGGCTGTAAACTTCCCATGCCCAAACTGCGGAAAGTCGACGATATGGCGGTGCGAGCTATGCAGGGCCCTTGCCAAGCCCTACATCTGCCCGACCTGCTTCTTCAAAGGCCCTTGAACCGCCCCAAAATATCTGAGATTTTTACGTGAGACGTGTGGGAGCCTGACTCGTTAAACATGTTTATAAGTAACCGTTTACCTAGTATCTAATGCCTTTCATGAAGGCATCCATCCACGGGTGGGTGCCGGAGGCGGAAGAGGCTTACAGCCTTGATGACCGCGCCCAGAGTGTTGGATGCGTCGCAAAGTGGACGACCCAGATGCCCTTGGCCAGAGTACGCCAGCCGGTGGATAACTCGGCTTGGGGGCTGAGGAAGGGCGCGGCAAGCTGCGATAAGCCCCGGGTAGCCGCAGGCAGGCGTCGATCCGGGGATGCCCGAATGGGATTTCCTGGCACCCAGCGCTTCGGCGTTGGGTGTCGCTCCACTGCCTCGAGCGGTGGAGCGGGAACCGGCCGAACGGAAGCATCCAAGTAGGCCGAGGAAAAGAAATCAAAACGAGACTCCCCGAGTAACGGCGAGTGAAAGGGGACCAGGCCAAACCGAACCCCCTTGGGAAACCATGGGGGTATGTGGGGTTTTGGGCCAGCCGCCCTCCTGTGCCCCGCGACCCGAAGCGACCTGGAAAGGTCCGCCGCAGAGGGTGACAGCCCCGTAGGGGAAGCGGGGAGTGGAGATGGGCTGGTTCCAGAGTACCACACCTCGGATATGGTGTGGGAATTTGGGAGCCACTGGCTTCCAAGCCTAAGTACCTCCCAAGACCGATAGCGCACCAGTACCGTGAGGGAAAGTTGAAAACTACCCCGGGAGGGGGGTGAAAAGCGGTTGAAACCGGCTGGTAACAGACGAGGATGGCCCCTAAGGTACTCCAGCCGAACACACCGCATAGGTGTGGGGGCTGGATTATCCGGGGTCATCCGCTCCGTCTTGAAACACGGGCCGGGGAGTTCACCGTCGTGGCGAGCTTAAGGGCTGAAAGCCCGTAGGCGTGGGGAAACCGAGAAGCCCGCAGCCGGCATACGCCGGTGAGGGGCCGGGTCCTAACAGGGCCTGTAGTCACGGCGGTGAGGCTAGAAACCGGGCGATCTAGCCCTAGGTAGGGTGAAGCCGGGCGAAAGCCCGGTCGAGGCCCGAACACGTCCTGACGTGCAATTCGGTGTGTTGACCTGGGGCTAGGGGCTAAAAACCAATCTAGCCCGGTGATAGCTAGTTCCCCCCGAAGTGTCTCGCAGGACAGCCTCGGCGGAGGTGGCCCACGGGGTAGAGCACCGATGGGGTGGTAAGGGCTCGAAAGGGCCCGCCATCCTTTCGAACTCCGAATCCGTGGGCGCCGTAGATGCCGGGAGTGGGGTGTGCGGGGTAAGCTCGCACGCCGAGAGGGGAACAACCCAGACCGCGGGTTAAGGCCCCAAAGTGCCCGCTAAGTGACAAACCAAAGGGCGTCTCCTTCCTAAGACAGCGGGGAGGTGGGAATAGAAGCTGCCATCCTCTAAGGAGTGCGTAACAGCTCACCCGCCGAGGAAGGGGGCCCCGAAAATTGACGGGTCTAAGCGGGCCGCCGAAACCCGGGCTCACCCAGCTGTGCTGGGTGGGGGTAGGGGGGCGTGGCGGTTGGGCGGAAGCAGGGCCGTGAGGTCCTGTGGACCGGCCGCCAATGTAGATCCCGGCGGTAGTAACAGCGAAGCGGGGTGGGAATCCCCGCCGCCGAAGGGGCAAGGGTCTCCCGGCAATGCGTCGTCAGCCGGGAGTAAGCCGGTCCTAAGGCCGACCTTAACCGGGTAGGCCGAAAGGGAAACCGGTTAAGATTCCGGTGCCTCCGGGGTACGTGCGGCGACGCAAGCCCGGCACCTGACGCTTCGGGGTAGGCCGAGCGGGGCCGTAGCCCTGTCTAAGCGTATAAGCCTGGGGAGTGGCGTAAAGCCGAGAACCAGGTGAAAGCGCGAACGGCCGCCCGTATGGGCGGTTCGGCTGATCCCTGGAGCCCGTGAAAAGGGTGCCGGGAAGGATCCTCGGAGACCGTGCCAAGAACCGACACAGGTGCCCCTGGGTGAGAAGCCCAAGGCGTCTGGGGTCACTCCAGGGCGAGGGAACTCGGCAAATTAGCCCCGTAACCTCGGGATAAGGGGTGCCTGAGGCCTTGGCCGCAAGGCTGGGGCCTTAGGTCGCAGTGACAAGGGGGTCCTGACTGTTTAATAAAAACATAGGTAGCCGCCAGACCGAAAGGTTTTGAACGGCTATTGAATCCTGGCCAGTGCGGGTACCTGAAAGCCGGGTCCAACCGGTATAAGGGCCCGTAAACGCCGGGAGTAACTCTGACTCTCTTAAGGTAGCCAAATGCCTTGTCGGGTAAGGGCCACGGTGACCGTCGAAAAGCAGGAGGCTTAAGGTAAGATGGCAAAGTACATGGTTATCAAGATTGATTAGATTTCTGAACTTTATCCCACTCCAGCATCCAGAGACGGTCCTCCGGGCCCCCCGAGAGTTCCGACGTGCATGAATGGATCAACGAGGGCCCCGCTGTCCCCGCCTGGAGCCCCGTGAACCCACGTAACGTGGGCGAACAGTCCACGGACTCCCAACGGGGAAAGAAGACCCTGTGGAGCTTTACTGCAGCCTGTCGCTGGGGTGTGGACGGGGGTGCAGAGCGTAGCCGGGAGCCGTCGATCCCCGCCTCTCCGGGGGCGGGGGGAGGCGACCATGTAACACCGGCCACCTCTGTCTGCATCTCTCACCGGCGCGGTGGCGCTGGAACAACGGCAGGTGGGCAGTTTGGCTGGGGCGGCACCCCCTTGAAAAGATATCAAGGGGGCCCAAAGGTCGGCTTAGGCGGGACAGAAACCCGCCGTTAAGTGCAAGGGCAAAAGCCGGCTTGACAGGGCCCTTGAACGCCAGGGGCCCTGAGGGGAAACCCAGGCCTAGCGATCCATCGGCTCCTACCAGTGGGGGCCGGTGGTGACAGAAAAGTTACCCCAGGGATACTGCGCACACCGCCCTAAAACCAGCGAAGCACTAATAAGCCGTAAAACACATGAGCCAACAATGTCCAGCGACACAGTAGGCAACACCTACTACCTCCTCGGCGCCTTAGAAGACGGTTACATCGGCTGCCGCAAAGACAAAGGCGAATATCTCGTCGAATTCTACCAGAAGAACAGAGAATGGCTTTGGAGTCAAGTTGTTACAAGACTCAGGGAAAATGGATTTAACCCAAGAATAAAGCAATACAAACAAAACTACTGGCGTGTGACGGTTTACTCGAAAAATCTCTTCGAGGAGCTTGACCATGCCCGAAAAACGCTCTACAAATTACTCGCGAATACTTCGTTGGAGGATTTGAAGGCGTTAAACTACTTGAGAGGTGCTTTTGATTGCGAAGGCGCGGTGCACAAAACATTATTCAGGATAACATTATGGAACAAGGATATAGTAAAGCTTGAGCTTATCAAAAAGTTGCTTGAAACAGGCGGTATAAAATGTGGAGCGGTTGCTTATTCACGGAGTGTTGGAGGCTTACCCATTTACGGGAAAAGAAATTTACAGTTATTCAATAGTTTAATTGGTTTTAGACATCCACTCAAGAAGGCTTCGCTGGAGAGAAAGGGCGTATTGGCGCAGCCCTAGAACAGGCTCGTCGCGGGCGAGAGTCCCCATCGACCCCGCGGCTTGGTACCTCGATGTCGGCTCTTCCCATCCTGGCCGTGCAGAAGCGGCCAAGGGTGCGGCTGTTCGCCGATTAAAGGGGAACGTGAGCTGGGTTTAGGCACCGTGTTTGGGGGAGGCGTTAAATAAGCCAGAGACCTGTCCCGGATTGATACATGGAGGACACTGTTGATCCGACGGAGTATCAGAAGCAGGTGATATATGGAGCGATTCTAGGTGATGGAAGGCTTGAACGTCCCAAGCAGGGCAACTCTAGGTTGCAGATAAGACACAGCGTTAGACAGGAACCATACGTTGTCTACAAGCATGAAATCCTAAAACCCTTAAGCCTTAACCTACTAAGCTACACCTACTTCGATTCAAGGACGGGAAGAAAATACAAACAAGTTGGATTCAACACTGTCAGGCACAACTACTTTACAAAGCTGTATCACCAGTTTTACAGAGGGGGTGTAAAGAGGATTCCAGAACAACTTTTGTCTGAGATGAATGAAGCTGCACTCGCAATATTATTGGGGGACGACGGAACTTATGACTCGAGTTCCAATACAGTGAAAATTTCAGTTGACAGGTACACGTATGGGGACAGGGAACTGTTGCGCCACTGGCTCAAAACCAGTTTTAAAATAGATGCCTCAGTTCAGAAAGACCGAATCTATATTCTTAGAAGCTCCTTTCCCAACCTCATCAGGATTGTTTCTAACCATCTTCCCAGATTTATGCATTATAAGCTTGGTCTTAGACCTCCCCCCTAACCGGTGGAACAGACCGTCGTGAGACAGATCGGATTTTACCTGTTGGGAGTGCTGGCTGCCTGAGGGGAAGGTGCTCCCAGTACGAGAGGAACGGAGCGCCGGGGCCTACGGTTTACCGGTTGTCCTACAGGGCACTGCCGGGCAGCTGCGCCCCTGCGGATAAGGGCTGAAAGCATCTAAGCCCGAAGCCGCTCCCGAAACTAGGCAGCCGACCGCTGGGTGAGGGCCTGGCAACAGGCCTATCCCGGCGGCGAGGGCTCCCGTAGAAGACGGGTTTGATGGGGCGGGGGTGTAAGGGTGGAGGCTTCGGCCGGACACCCTCAGCCCGCCGCTCCCAACCGCCCGAGTGGCCTTGGGTGGGTCGTCCATGCGAAAACGCATCCACAGCTCTGGGCGCGGCCCTTTAATACCTCTAACACTGTATAACAGCCGTGTTTCTTGTTAGGGGCCGGTATGTTTTGACGATGGACAGGGAGATGCGTGTCATCAGGGATGGATGCGTCGCTGTCGACGACGGCGTTATCGTGGATGTGGGGGGTTTCGAGGAGTTGAGGAGACGTTACGGCGGGGAGGTTTTGGGTGGTGATAGAAAGCTTGTCATGCCAGGTCTTGTCAACTGCCACATCCACAGCCGTGAACATCTCGCGGTAACCGCCTTCCCGGAGGGCGTGCCTGAGGAGAGATGGTTTCCAGACTACTGCGTTCCCTACCACGTATGGCTGGACCCCGAAGGGGAGAGGCTTGCCTTCAAGCTCGCCCTCTGCGACATGGCTCTTAACGGGGTTACATGCTTCGCCGACGGCGGACTAATGTACCCCGAGACAACCCTCAAAGTCGTTGAGAACATCCAGCTCCGTTGCCTTGTCTCAACATGGTGCTGGGACCTGCCTCAGTCAATTCCGAAGACCGCAGAGCAGTGTATGAGGGAGCTGGAAAACCTCTACACCATGTTCCACAACACATCCGACGGGTTGGTGCGTGCATCGGCGACGCCGATAAGCGTACCCACCTGCAGCGACAAGCTTTTGAGAGACGTGTTTCTCTGGGCTATGGAGAGGAACCTCCCCGTCTTCATACACGTGGCCTCGATCTGGCAGGATGTTGAGACAACTGTTAGGCAGAGAGGCTGCACCCCCGTACGTCACCTAAGTAGGCTTGGAGTTATCCACAGAGGCGTAAACCTCCTCCACTCCATCTACCTGAGCGGTGATGATGTGGGGGTGGTTTCAGATGCCGGGGTAGGTGTAGTCGCCTGCCCGGCCTCGGCGGCCGTTAAGGGTAAGGGGCTTGGGCCACATGGTAAGTTCCCCGAGCTGCTTGAAAGGAGTGTGAGGGTTGGGTTGGGGGTTGACGGGGCGCCGTCGGCGCATCACTCAGACATGCTTAGGATGGGGGCGTTGTTCGCCGGGATTCTACGTGACAGCAGGACACGCCCGGGGCTGGCGGCGTCCGCGAAAGTTTTGAGGATGCTGACGGCGGGAGGTGCGGAGCTGCTGGGGCTGGGGACCGAGGTGGGCTCGATAGAGCGTGGCAAGAGAGCTGATTTAACGGTTTTCGACATCAACACACCCCTGTTTTTCCCGACGCAGGACATCTACCGCTCCACACTTTTTACCCTGACGGGCTGTAGGGCTGACACCGTCATCGTAAACGGCAGACCCGTGGTTGTTGATGGGAGACTATTGGGGGTAAGCCTCGAAGAAGTGTGGGAGGAGGTGGAGCGCTACCTGGAGAGGAGGGGTGTTGGTCAGAGCCCTATGTAGCTCTGCCGTATCTCAGGTTTTCTGAGAAGCTCCTCCCCTCTGCCCGAGAGCTTTATCCGGCCCTGCTCAAGCACGTAAGCACGGTCGGCGGTCGCCAGCGCAAGCGACGCATCCTGTTCAACAATCAGTATGGAGATACCGTGCTTCTCCCTTATCTCCCTGACTTTGTCGAAAACTGTTTTCCTGGCAAGCGGCGCAAGTCCGACGCTCGGCTCGTCAAGCAGCATGACCTTAGGCTTCGCCATAAGGGCCCTAGCTATCGCAACCATCTGCTGCTCACCGCCGCTCAGCGTGCCCGCAAGCTGTTTCGCCCGCTTCTCAATTATGGGGAAGAGCTCGCAGACCATGGCGTAATCTTCTCTTACACCGTTCCTGTCTCTCCTGAGGTAGGCGCCTGAGATAACGTTCTCGTAGACCGTCATGTCGGGGAAGAGACGTCTCCTCTCAAGTGAAAGGACCAGGCCTTTCCCAACCTTAAGGTAGGGGGGCAGGCGTGTGACATCATCGCCCATGAGTAGGACACGTCCCGAGAAAACCGTCGCCATACCCATGACGGCCAGCATCAGAGTGGTTTTTCCCGCACCGTTCGGCCCTATTACAGCCACAACCTCGCCTTCTCCAACGTTTAGGGAGACGTCTTCAATGATCTTTACGGGCCCGTAGCCTGCCGACAGATTCTCCACCGAGAGAACATCAGGCATTATCAAAACCTCCAGAGGTGCCTAGGTATGCCTTAACCACCTGCTCGCTTTTCGGCACATCCGCAGGAACGCCGTCGAAGATAATCCTTCCCTGGTCCATCACGGCTATCCTCTCAACCATACGCATAAGCTCGCGGAGCCTGTGCTCTATGATAACAATTGTCAGCCCGTCCTTCCTGAACGTTGTCAACGTGTTGTACACCTCCTCTATTTCGCTGTAGGTAAGCCCGCCGAACGGCTCGTCCAGTAGGAGGAGTTTTGGGTTTGAGGCTAAGGCGCGTGCAACCTCAAGCTTCTTCATCTCTCCATGCGTTAGGTATGTTGTTCTGAGGTTTTTCTTGTCAGCCAAACCCAGGGATTTGAGCAGTTCATCAAGCCTGTCGTTATTCAGCCCCCGGTCCTTGACTGTTCCGGGTACGAGAAGGTTCTGAAGAACTGTCAACGATTTGAAGGGCCTGACTATCTGGAAGGTCCTGACGAGCCCAAGCTTGTTGAGGTGGTAGGGCTTCAGCCCTGTTACGTCACGTCCCTCGAAGAGGACACGTCCCTCATCAGGCTTTTCCATCCCCGATATCAGCGAAAAGAGGGTTGTTTTTCCGGCTCCGTTGGGCCCTATTATTCCCATCATCTCCCCCTTCCTGACAGCTATGGTTACCTCGTTAACTGCAACGATGCCGCCGAACCTCTTGGTAAGCCCCTCCGTCCTAAGTATCTCCATACAGCCTCCTCCTCAGATATCCCACTATGCCGCGGGGGAATGCGAGGAATATGGCCAGCGCAAGGGCTGAGTAGATGAGTAGGCGGGCTCTGACAAGTATCTCTATCTTCAGGGTTTCGATGATTGTTTCCAGTATGTATGTGCCCACCACCGGCCCTATTACCGTCGCTCTCCCGCCCAGCAGGGTGACGAGAAGCGGGAAGCTCGCCTTCTCAAGCTCGTAGGTAGCGGGGCTTATGACCCCGTTTAGAAATGCGTAAAGCCCGCCGGCAAGGCCTGCGAGGAATATGCTTATCAGCAGAACGTAGAACTTGTATCTCGGCACATCTACCCCTGAAGCCATGGCGGCGGCCTCGTCGTCCTTTACGCTGGCCATAATTATGCCGAACCTACTTCTGACTAGGAAGTAGTTGATGAGGATGCCGAGTACCATCAACCCGAAGCTTGTAAGGTATACGATGTTTGCGTCCGTGGATATCGGGGGGATGTTGAATATGCCGTCGTGCCCGCCCAGCTGTGGGAGTGCGTTTGTTACCTGGTACGCTATCACCGGGATCACAAGCGTGACCAGTGCGAAGAAATGTCCTCGGAGCTTGAGGCTGGGCAGCATTATCAGGCTTCCTAAACCCGATATGACGAGGGCCCCGGCGAACATTGCGAGTAATGGGTGTATGCCGAGGTTTAATGCGATTATGGCGGCCGCGTATCCTCCGCCTGCGAAGAAGAATGAGTGGCCGAGGCTAAGTAGCCCCATGTAGCCGGAGAGGATGTTCCAGCTTATGCCTAGGAGTGCGAAGAGGTTTGTCAGGGTAAGTATGAAGATGATGAACCTGAGGTTGAGAAGTGGTGGAAGTAGGGCAAGCACGGCCCCTACAATGACTAGGGATACGATGATGGCCTGGTTTCTGTTGAGGCTCAATGCTCGACCGCCCTCCCGAATATGCCTTTGGGACGCAGCCAAAGGGTTATCAGGACCGCGGCGAGTGAGGCGGCCCCTGAGTACAGAGGGCTTACAAGGTTTTGGACAGCTATCTCAACATACCCTATGACGAACGCCGCTATCAATGTTCCGCGGTAGTCGCCCATGCCTCCCAAGACGACTATGGCGAAGGCTAGGGTCAGCATCGGCCACCCCATCACAGGCGTTATTGTGCTTTGAGGGGTTACTAGGAGGCTTGCCAGCCCTGCGAGGGCTGTTGAAAGCCCGAGGACTATTGCCATGATTCTGTAGGGCTTTATCCCGACGTTCATTGCGGCGTCAAGGTCTTGTGCGACGCAGCGTATTGCCATCCCCAGCTTGGTCCTGTATATTAGGACCCAGAGAGCCACCAGCAGGATTGAGGCGGCGACGGCCGCGGCCAGTTGTTGGTTGAAGACAGAGACCCCAAAGACCACCGTGGAGCCTGGAAAGGTCGCAGGGGTTGACCACGGGAAGTTAGTGAAGAAGAGGACGATAAGGTTCTGTATGACGAGCGCTAACAGGAACGTTGTCATAATCATCTCGATGTGCTCCTTAATTCTCCTTAGGACGGACCAGTAGTAGAGGAGGCCTGCCGCGAAGAGGGCCGCCACCGTCCCTACAGCCGTAACCGCGACCGGGACGTTGTAGGTTGTGACCAGAGCATACGCCATGTATGCTGCTGCAGCATACCACATCCCGTATGCTGCGTCAATCATGCGGGCGACTCCAAAAATAAGGGAGAAGCCCTCGGCGAAGAGGGCGTAGACAAGGCTTGTCGTGAATCCGTAGACTAGGATGGTCCCTAGTGTTTCAGGATTCATATGTTACGGCAATATCAGGTTTCTTACTTCACCGGGTTTATCTGGACTCCAGACTGGTACGAGCTCGCCGTTCTGCCACTGTCCAAAGTACCAGTAGAGGTTTGGCTTGGCAAGGTTCAATCCGTGAAGTGTTCGCGAGAACTGTATGTTTCCTATTACGCCGTCGTAGTTTGTCTGCTCAAGCGCCGGCACAAGCCTGTCGGCCTTCCATGTGTTTGCTCTTTCCAACGCCTGCTTCAACACGTATATTGCGTCGTAGGTGTCGAATGCGGCTGTGTTGGGTGTCTCCTTAAACCGCTGTGTGAACTTCTCAATGAATGGGATGGTCTTGTCTGTAACCGGCACTTTAACGGTTGCAGGCCACCATATACTTCCGTGGGCAGCCCCTCCTGTCTGGTCCCAGAACCATGAGAAACCTCCAAGCAGCCCCGGGCCGAATATCAAAGGCTTCTTGCCCGGCGACCAGTCGTAGGCCGCCCACTGCTTGACGAATGCCACACCCGGGGGTCCTGAGAACAGGAGAATTATCAGTCCGGCGCCGCTCTGCTTAATGCGTGCAAGATAGCTTGAGAAGTCGGATTGTGTTGTTGGATAGAGCTCGGCGAAGACCAGGTCGAAGCCTTGGGACTTTAGACGGGCGAAGAATGTCGAGTTGCCCGCGGGCCTTCCAGCCAGGCCCACCGTCCAGAGGGCGTTTTCAGCAACCAGCGCCACCTTAGTAACGTCGGGGAAGTTGGGGTTGTCTTTTGCCGCGTTCCTTAAAGCAACTGGGATGGCCGCTATGTAAGGTCCTGCGCTGGAGTTACGTCCTCCTGCGAAGAAGTGGAAGTAGTACTTGTAGTTCTCGTAGTCTGAGAAGACTTTGTCCTCTACTATGCGCTGGTTGGACTCGATGTCGAGGTATACTATTTTGTACTGTGAAAGTAGCTGTGTCTGAGCTACCACAACGTCCGTCCTGACGCCTCCCACTATGACATGGGCCCCATGTACCTCGACCAGCCGTTTGAATGCGGTCACACCCTGGTCGACGGGTATTAGCGGGTCCATCTCGTTTGTGTCCTCGGCGACAAGCACGAGCTCGTATTTTGTGCCGTTTAGGACAACTCCGCCTGCTGAGTTTATCTCCTCAACAGCCATCTCAGCCGCATACTTGGCATGGATGCCTACCGGGTTTGTAAGGGGCAGGGACAGACCGATGATGATCTGTCTCTTCTGCTGCTATGTTGTGAGTACGCCTGTTAGAAACAGTCCTCCGACGGCGGCTGCAACGATGACGACCACAACGACCGCAACCAAGGCAACACGACTTACTGCTTTAATATGGTTTTTCACGCCTCTCAACACGTATGAGACCCTTTTATACTTTTTTACAAAACCGGACTAAACAAATAATTAAAGGGGGCGTGGGTGTGCGGACATGATCGTTGTCGACAGTAACGAGGCTGCTGAGAACGAGAGCATGGTTGAGTCGTTGAGGAAGGTTGTTGAGGTGGCGGTTAAGCCTCTTCCAGCCGGTGACTACCTGATTGTTGGACGTGAGTCCAACGCGTTGGTTGAGAGGAAGACAATCATGGATTTTCTCAACAGCCTTAAGGGGAGGATGTGGGACCAGCTCTCCCTTATCAAGGAGTTTGAGGGGGAGAAGGTGATTATTCTCGAGGGCTATCTAGGGCTTTACAGGAAGAGGAAGTGGAACGAGGCTTCAATCCTCGCGTTAATGGATAGGATAGTCAATGAGTGGAAGGTGCCCATCATACCCACACCCGACAAGAGGGCTACTCTGACCTACCTTGTTTGGAAGAACAAGTCGCTGGGCGAGGTCGAGGAGTTCAGGGAGTATCCTTTGAGGGTGAGGAGGCGGGACATGACGGTGGAGGAGCAGGCGGTCTACGTGCTTGAGGGCCTCGTAGGGCATGAGACAGCGAAGGCCCTGCTAAGCCATTTCAAAACACTCCGTAACGTGTTCGCAGCACTGGACCCCTCGAGCCAAAAATTTGAAGAGCTTAGGAAGTTGAAGGTTTCAGGCAGAAGAATACCTGAAAACACTGTGAAAAGAATGTTGGAGGTTGCAAACCATGAATATGCTGGGGTTGAGAGAGGTGGAGGTTAGGTTAGGAACTGTTTCTCCACCTCTGGGAGCCATTGAAGCTCCTGCCTAAGTCTCTCGATGGACTTCTTTATCTCCTCCTCCGGGTAGTACCATGGCGGGAGCTTGCCCTCGAAGAACTCCTCGTATGCGTGTAGGTCGAAGGCTCCGTGTCCGCAGAGGTTGAAGAGGATGACCTTCTCCTCACCCGTCTGCTTGCATCTGAGGGCCTCGTCTATGACGTAGCGTATGGTGTGGGATGGCTCGGGGCCGGGTAGGAAGCCTTCGGCCCTCGCAAAGGTTACCGCGGCGTCAAACACCGAGACCTGGTCGTATGCATGTGGCTCAATCCACCCCTCATGTAGCAGGAGGCATAGGGTTGGCGCGTCCCCGTGGTATCGTAGGCCTCCCGCATGTATCGGCGGAGGTATGAAGTCGGAGCCGAGAGTGTACATCGGCAGTAGCGGCGTCATCTTGGCTGTGTCGCCGAAGTCGTATGTGTATATGCCCTTGGTCATGGTTGGGCAGGCCGTCGGCTCTGTTGCGACAAACTTAACCTTCTTCGGGGCCTTCTTCGAGACAACCTCGTAGTAGAAGGGCCAGAAGAGGCCGGAGAAGCTGCTCCCCCCACCGACGCATCCAGCAACTATGTCAGGGTAGTCGTCAACCTGTTTAAGCTGCTCCAAGCATTCAAGCCCCTGCACAGTCTGATGCATCAGGACATGGTTGAGGACGCTTCCGAGGCTGTATTTCGTGTTGTCGTGGGTCACACAGTCCTCTAGGGCCTCGCTTATCGCTATGCCGAGGCTCCCAGGGTGGTTGGGGTTCTGGGCTAGGAGTGATCGGCCGAAGTTTGTCTTATCGCTTGGACTCGGATATACCTCGGCGCCCCAAGAGTGCATCAACATCCTTCTGGCAGGCTTCTGGTTGTAGCTGGCCCTTACCATGTAGACCGTGCACTTCATACCAAACATGTTTGTAGCAAAGGATAGGGCGCTACCCCACTGCCCCGCACCCGTCTCCGTCGTAAGCCTCTCAACACCCTCCTTCATGTTGTAGTACGCCTGAGCCACCGCTGTGTTGGGTTTATGCGAGCCCGGGGGCGATACACCTTCAAACTTGTAGTATATGCGTGCAGGTGTCTTCAACATTTTCTCAAGGTTTACAGCCCTGTAGAGCGGGGTGGGCCTCCAAAGCCTTAGAACATCCCTAATCTCTTCGGGGATGGGAATCCATCTATCGGAACTAAGCTCCTGTCTGATAAGCTCTTTGGCAAAAATTCTCTCCAGCTTCTTCGGGTCTACGGGGGCTTTTGTTGATGGGTCTATCGGCGGTGGGAGCGGTTTTGGAAGGTCGGGGAGGATGTTGTACCAGTTTTTCGGCAGGCTGTTTTCATCTAAGACAATTTTGCGGCTCATGCGGCTGTAAAGACATTCAAGATTATATAAGCTTTTAACAGCGTCTTTAGCAAAACGATAAACTAAATTTCAGACAACAACATATGTGTGCATGGATTTTGAAGAGGGTGATGATGTCAAATTTATTCGGAAAACGGTTAGTGACTTCATGAAAAGGTTTCCGCCTGAATACTGGCGGAAGGCCGACGCCGAGAGAAGGTTTCCTGAAGAATATTGGCGTGCAGCTGCGGAGCAGGGCCTTCTCGGCATCTCGATACCGGAAAAGTATGGCGGGCTTGGGCTGGGGCTTTACGAGGCCGCGGCCGCTATGACCGCGGTTGCGGCTGAGGGTGGAGGCCTGCCTGCCGGCGACCTCCTGATGCGGACGCTTGTGTTCGGCGGCGTGATCATCGAGAGATGTGGTACTCCTGAGGCCAAGGAGCGGTATCTGCCGAAGCTTGCCACGGGAGAGTTGATATGCTCCTTCGCACACACAGAGCCTAACGCGGGCGTCAACACCTTCGACATAAAGACCAGCGCCGAGAGAAGGGACGGCGGCTTCGTCCTGAACGGTCAGAAGATATGGATAACCCTAGCCCACCTGGCCGACATAATCGTGGTCGTCGCCAGAACTACTCCAAAGGAGAAGCTGCGGAGGAAGTCAGAGGGGCTTAGCCTCTTCGTGGTTGACGCGAAGCAGCCCGGTATCAAGACATCGAAGATTCCCGGAATGGCTTTGAGGCCCTTGACCAGCAACCTCGTCTACTTCGAGGATGTCTGGGTGCCTGATTCAAACCTTCTAGGAGAGCTTGACAGAGGCTGGGAGGTGCTGCCGCTTTTGCTCAACGCCGAAAGGGTCTCGACCGCCTCGATTGCGGTAGGGTGCGGGGAGTATGTTCTGCGGAAAGCCGTGGACTATGCCTGTGAGAGGGTTGTGTTCGGGAGGCCTATTGGAAGCAATCAGGCGATACAGTTCCCGCTTGCTGAGGCTAAAGCCGAGCTCGAGGTCGCTAGGCTGATGACCCAGAAGGCTGCATGGCTCTTCGACCATGGGAGGGAGTGCGCCTATGAGGCTAATGTTGCAGCTTTCACGGCTGCGAGAGCTGCTTTCAAGGCAGCCGACAGGGCTGTGCAGACATTCGGCGGCATGGGTTTTGCCGAGGAATACGACGTTGAGAGGTTTTTCCGAGACATTAGACTCTTCAAGACTGCGCCCGTACCTGAGGAGATGGTGCTAAACTACATCGGTACCAGGATCTTGAACATGCCGCGGACCTTTTAATCACATATTAATAGACGGCAACAGTTTGTAAATGCATGGCTTTCAAGGTTGTAGGCACCCCTGTTAAGACTAAGGAGGGGCTTCGACATGTTCAGGGGCGGGGAAGGTTTGTGGAAGATATTAAGCTGCCCAACACAGCCTACGTTGCCTTCCTACGCTCACCTTACCCTCACGCATTAATTAAATCCATCGACTACACGCAGGCTCTCCGCTCCGAAGGCGTGATAAACGTCTTCACGGGAGCCGACATAGCCGCCGTAACAAAGCCCTTCCCGCAGCTAACCGTACCTCCTGCCTCGAAGGTTGTCGACTACTCGATGGCGGTGAAGAAGGCGAGGTTTGTGGGGGAGCCCGTTGCCGCGGTTGTTGCCGACACATACTACCATGCAAGGGATGCGGTTGACCTGATAGATGTTGTCTACGAGCCATTGAAGCCCGTCACAGACCCTGTCAACGTGATAAACGGTGAGGAGCCGCTTATACATGAGGAGGCGGGGACAAACATAGCCGCCATGGTTGACTACGACTACGGCGACTACGATGAAGCCCTTTCAAGGGCTGACCAAGTGATCAGGACGAAGCTCGTCTTCCACAGGTTCAGCTCAACCCCTCTGGAGCCTAACGCCGTCCTCGCAAGCTACGACCCGTACAGAGGCTACACAATATACTGCAACAACCAGATGCCGATGTTCCTCTCCCCATCGATTGTCAGGGCGCTGGACATCGAGATGACGAGGCTGAGGGTTGTCACCCCTGACATAGGCGGGGGCTTCGGTGTGAAAATCCTGAACTACACCTACATGGTTCTCGTCGCAGCCCTGTCAAAGCTTGTGAACAGGCCGGTAAAATGGATTGAGACGAGGACGGAGCATATGCTGGCCAGCTCCCACGGCGCCAGCAGACATTTTGACGTCGAGGCCGCGGTCAGGAACGACGGAACGCTCCTGGGGCTTAAAACAACCACGATAGACGACATCGGCGCCTACGCTAGGCATGAGCCGGCAGGTCTGACGGTCTGGGCCCAGGTGGCCTCAGGCTGCTGCAGGTTCAAACATCTCCGGCAGAGAATGTACGCCGTCTTCACCAATAAGTGCCCCGCCGGCCCCAACAGAGGCTTCTCAAGGGCGCCTCACCAGTTCATGGTCGAGAGGGTTTTAGACCTTATCGCCAGGAGGCTGGGTAGGGACCCGCTGGAGATCAGGAAGGTTAACTACGTTACCCGTGACGAGCAGCCCTACACAACCCTCAACGGATGCGTCTACGACGACGGCGACTACATCGGTGCCTTGGAGAAGGCTGCGGAAATGGTTGACTACTGGGGTTGGAGGCGTAGGCAGAGGGAGCTGGCTGCAGAGGGCAGGCTTATAGGTGTAGGACTCGGTGTCACCATAGACTCGGGGGCGGCTAACTTCGGGCAGGTGAGGATGCTCAACCCATCGCTGCCGAACGTGGGTACAAGCGAGGCCGCAACCGTCCAGATGACGGCCGACGGAAAGATACTCGTCAAGCTCGGCACCGTGCCCCAGGGCCAGTCGCATGAAACCATCGCGGCACAGATAGTCGCCGACGTGCTGGACGTCGACGTAGACGATGTGGTAACGGCCCCGGGCTTCGACTCCGAGTCCCATCCATACTCCCTCCACTCAGGGACCTATGCCAGCCGCTTCGCGGGAACAGGCATGGTGGCGATATATCTGGCTGCACAGAAGCTGAAGAACATGGTGGCCTCTATTGCGGCGAAAATCCTTGAGGCGCGTAAGGAGGACATAGTTGTTGAAGGCGGCTTCGCATACGTAAAGGATGCTCCGGAGAAAAGGGTCTCGTTTAAGAGGATTGCGAGAACGGCTTACGCAAACCCGTATGAGCTGCCGGAGGGGATGGAGCCCGGGCTGACCGCGACAGCGGTCTACGCACCCGACTTCAAGCCGCCGAACGAGAAAAAAATCGGAAACCTAACCCTCACATACTCATACCAGGCACACGCGGTGGTGGTGGAGGTTGACAGGGAGACGGGGGCTGTCAAAGTCCTTGACTACGCCATAGTAGATGACTGCGGGAGGGTCGTAAACCCAGCAATAGTTGATGGCCAGGTCCATGGAGCTGCCTTGCACGGGCTTGCAGCCGTCCTCCACGAGAACATCGAATACGACATCGACGGCACCCCGCTGACAACATCATTCGTCACATACCTCGCACCCACAGCCTACGACGTACCCAGCTTCAGGACCCAGCGGATCGTCATCCCATCACCCTTCACACCACTTGGCGCCAAAGGTGTTGGAGAGGGGTGCGGGGCACCCATACCTGCCGTGGTGGCCGCTGTAGAGGACGCGTTGAAGACGGAGATAACCACATCCCACCTAAAGCCCGAGGACATAATGCGGATGCTCGCCAGCAACCAATAAATTATACATATACATTGTGTTGTCGATGTTTTCGGCCAGCGTTTCTGTTTCAGGTTATGCTGAAACACCTTTAAGCCGTGCACGGGTTGACAAGGGTGAGAAACGGTTAACGATTGAGGAGTACTATGCCCTGGCGCTGAACAGGCTTCTCGAGAACACGGGTTTGCGGCTTGAAGATCTGCGGGGGCAGGGTGTCGGGGTTACGGGCTCCGCCTACCCGCGTGCGGAGATATGGTCGGCGGAGGTTGTGCAGAACCTTGGGCTTGAGCCGAAGTTTCTCGCGCGTGCGGACCACGGCGGCGCAAACGGTGCGGCGCTGGTCGTGACGGGGGCCCTCGCTATTTACAGCGGTTACGTGGACCACTTCCTCGTGCTTGGGGCTGACACACCTCTGAACATAGCCGGTGAGGGGGCTTTGACGTGGAGGTATGAGCTTGACTACCTAATGCCTGTCGGCATGATGGGCCCCAACAGCATGGCGGCCATGATTATGAGGAGGCAGATGGATATATATGGTTACAAGCCCGAGCACTACGGCAGCATATCGGTGTCCCAGCGCTTCAACGCCGGCAAAAACCCGAACGCCTACTTCAAAACACCCCTCAAGCTCGAGGAATACCTCCAGTCACCCCTCATCTCAGACCCGCTCCGCATGCTGGACATATGCCCATTCGTGAACGGCGGCTTCGCAATCCTTCTCTCCCGGACAGAGCTGGCGAAGAAGCTTACGGACAAACCTGTCAAGCTTCTAGGGTTCGGGGAATGGCACAACCACGACGCGGGGAAAACGTCACCCGACATAACCTCCACAGGGCTTAAGCCGGCTGTCCAGCAGGCCCTCTCCGCCGCAGGGGTTAAGCACTCAGAAATAGGTCTCTTCAACGCATACGACGACTATACACCGGTTGTCTTGATGCAGCTGGAGGATGCAGGGTTCTGCCCGAAGGGCGGGGCGGGGAAGTTCGTCGAAGATAACGACATAACCTTTAAGGGCTCCCTTCCCGTAAACACCGGCGGGGGACTGCTTTCCTACGGTCAGGCGGGGATGGCCGGCGGCCTACACCACATCGTGGAGGCCGTCATACAGCTGAGGGGTGAGGCGGGGGAGAGGCAGGTGAAAAACGCTTCAAAGGCCCTTGTGACGTCGCTCGGAGCCTTAGCCCACGGGGGGAGCTTTATCAACAACTACGCACTCGTTCTGGGTGGTGAGTGATGTCGGAGTATAAACGTCCTCTACCGGCGGTAACCGATTACACAAAGCCTTTCTGGGAGGCGGCGTCGCGGGGGGAGCTGCTCATACAACGCTGCAGGAAGTGCGGTTTCTACGTCTGGTATCCGAGGCCGTCATGCCCGAGATGCGGCTCGCTTGAGCTGGAGTGGGTTAGGTCGGGTGGGCTGGGGACAGTATATTCATACACAGTCATCAGACGTGTTGTAGCCAACAGCCCCGACTTCCAGCGGGACATCCCCTTCGTTGTCGGGGAGGTCGACCTCGACGAGGGTGTGAGGCTTTACGCACGTCTCGACGTCAAGCCTGAGGATGCTAGGACGGGGATGCGTGTTAGGGTTGAGTTTGAGAAGGTTACGCCCGACATAGCCCTATACAGGTTCAAGCCCGTATGAAACCCCTACATGTTGAAAAGTTTCGAATAGGGTTTCAGGACACAGACACAACCGCTAGAGTGTACTTCCCAACCTACGTGAAATGGTTTGACATAGCCTTAATCGAGTACCTGAGGAAAAACAACATAGTCTTTGACAGCGCTGGGGCTCTACGGGTTGACGGAAAACCCACACAGCACACTTTAGTTGTTGGGGAGTACGGGTGCAGGATAGCCAGCCCATCAAGCTACGACGACGTTGTGGAGGCCTGTCTGACAGCTGTTCACGCGAGGCGGCGGAGCCTGAGGGCTGAGTTCGCCTTGAACGACTGCGGGGATGGCAGGCTTCTCGCAACCGGGTGGATTGGCTACGTCTACGTCGATATGAAGGCTTGGAAGTCGGCTGAGCTGCCTGCCGAGTTTCTCTCAAAGCTGGGGGTTAGAGGAGAGTCGAGCCCTCAAACATAAAATTCAGGTGGGCTTAAGCCGGGTTTGATGATGGGGCCGGCGGAGGCGGGGGCTGTGCTGTTCACGGGGCTGACGGCGGCCATAGCCATCTACGCTCTGAGAAAGACCTCCGTCGGCCGTGAGCTTCCATGGCCCTACTCCGTCTTCGGCCTCCCGCCGGGTGCCCCGCTTGAGGAGTTTAAGAAATCCTATAGAACGCTTGCGAAAAAATTCCACCCCGACAGGCTGCCGCCCAACGCGTCCCCCGAGCTGAGGAGAAGGTTTGAGGAGGAGATGGCCCGGATAAACACGGCCTACAAGACGGTGCTGTCCCTCTACGACAGCGGAGCCCCTTCGCTGAAGCTTGGGGTGGAGGAGCTTGAGCAGGTGGAGGCTCTTCTACGCGAGGCCGAGTTAAGGCTGAGGGGCGGCAGCCCAGACCAAGCCGTGGGACAAGCCTACATGGCCGCCGAGGAGCTTGTCAAAAGACTGTTTAAGGCGGCTGGCCTATACACAGCCAGCAGCCACTACTACGACCTCCTAACAGAGCTGATGACAAATGACCTAATCGCGTTGGATGAGTACAACACACTCGCAGAAATACGTAAGGACTTTGCCAACTTCCGTACCACCACCCCCTCACTGAGGAATGCTGCGGCTTTTATGCGGAGGGTTAACGGAGTTTACCTAAAAATACGCCAACGGGTTGCGGCGAAGTAGATGCAGGCGAAGTCGGTCTACGTTGTCGTCCCCACCTACAACGAGCGGGAGAACATAGGCCTGCTTCTGGGTAAAATTATTTCGCTGGAGGGCCTATCTCCACGTGTGCTGGTGGTCGATGACGGAAGCCAAGACGGGACCGCGGCCGTTGTTGAGGAGATATCCCGCAGGGACGGCAGGGTTATGCTTCTCAACAGGGGGCGGAAGATGGGGCTTGGCTCGGCGTACTACGACGGCTTCCGCCATGTTCTTAAGCTGGGTGCGGACGTTGTTGTCTCTATGGACGCCGACGGCTCCCACCCCCCGGAGATGATACCTGTTTTGGTCCAGAGAGTTTTGGAAGGCGTTGACGTAGCGGTGGCTTCAAGATATGTTAAGGGCGGTAGGTGGTCGGCGGGGCTGTGGAGGATGCTGGTAAGCCGTGGGGCTAACCTTCTTGCACGGGTTTGCACAGGCCTAGATGTCTCGGACGCGACGAGCGGTTTCAGGGCCTACAGCAGGAGGGCTGCTGAGCTGCTTGTCGAGAGAGAGTTTGAGAGGGGCTATGTCTTCCAAGTCGAGCTCCTGTACAGGCTGAAGAGGAAAGGCTTCAAGCATGTAGAGGTCCCTTTCGTCTTCACCGAGAGGCTTGCCGGCAGGTCGAAGCTCAGCAAGATAGAGATACTCCGGTTCCTTGGATGGTGTCTAAAGACCCTGTTCAGAAGGGTTTTGGGGAGGGAGTGAGATGCCCAAGCTACATGAGCTAGGTGAACAGTTCCTCATCAAATACCTGCTGGAGAAGACCTTTGCAGACGAGTCGGCCGCCCTCCCGCCCGGTGACGACGCTGCAGCGCTGTGGTTTAACGGCATGCTGGTGACCTCCGTCGACACCCTTGTCTGGGAGACGGATGTTCCGCAGGGCTTAACATGGTTTGAAGCCGGCTGGAAGGCTGTGGCCTCCGCAGTCAGCGACATCGCTGCAAAAGGGGCCACGCCCCGCTACCTGCTGGTCTCACTTGGGCTAAACCCCGACATGGAGTTTTCAGACTTTGAGGAGCTCGTAGAGGGTGTGGGACAGTCCTGCAGGCATCACGGGGCATCAGTCATAGGGGGCGACCTGAGCAGGCAGAGCAGCCCGACGGCCACGGTCACGGTGATTGGTTCAGCGGATAAGGTTATCCCCCGCAACGGGGCACGTCCCGGGGACATACTGGCCACCACAGGCCTCTTCGGCAAGACATACACAGGGCTGCATGCGATCATCTCCGGCAAAACAGCGGACGAAGAGCTTCTCCAGAGCATTAGGAGACCTATGGCACGGGTTTTGGAGGGGCGGCTTCTCTCAGAGTCGGGTGCGGTGACGGCCTGTGTCGACTCAAGCGACGGACTGGCTGAGTCGATTCATCTTTTGGCGGAGGCCAGCGGCGTGGGCTTCGTCGTCGAGGAGGTTCCGGTTGACAGCATTGCTGAGGAGTACTGTAGGCGTAACGGGCTCGATGTTTTGGAGGCCGTCTTCTACGGTGGTGAGGAGTACGAGCTTGTCTTCACCGTCAAGCCTGGTTGGGAGAGCTTCCTTAAACAGCTCTTCGAGGGCAGGGGTTTGAGGACATACTTCATAGGGAGGGCTGTGGAGAAGCCTGGTGTCGTGGTTAAGTCCCGGGGGTTTGAGCGGGTGCTGGAGAGGAGGGGCTGGGACGTTTTTCAAACACGGCCGGCGAGCTCACGGTAGATGAAAAGCGATGCGATGGTCTTCGCATCCCTTATAGCACCGTCCAAGACCATGCCGACAGCCTCATCCAGCGACGTCTTCAACAGCTTGATTTTCTCATCAACATCAGGCCGCTGATGCGACCGGCGAAGCCCTCTCGCGAGGAAGAGATGCATAAGCTCCGTGCTGTAGCCTGGGGCTAGGTAGAACTCCGCCAGCTTAACAAGCTCCGAGGCCTGAAACCCGGCCTCCTCCTCAAGCTCCCTCAACGCGCACTCTCTGGGTGACTCGTCCTCCAGCGTTCCCGCAACCACCTCCACCAACTCACCGCCGACAGCATGCCTGTACTGCCTCACCAGGTAGAGCATGCCGTCCTCGTCTACGGGGATTACCGCCACAGCTCCTGGGTGGACGACGACCTCTCTAACGAACCGCCTACCCCCAGCCTCCAGAAGGTCCCGCCGGACGCTGAAGACCCTGCCCTCAAGAACTGTCTCAGAGCTTATGGTTGTGAACATTCTCTGGTGTTTGGTTTAGGGTTAAATTTAGGCTTATCCAAAATTTAGGCCATGCCTAAAATAATCCTCAACACAGCCGAGGCACGGTACCTCGCCGAAATATACCGAGCCCTCGAGAGGTCCGAAAAACCGACGACTGGAAAGCTGGCAAACACATTCAAGGTCAGGCCTGCATCCGTAGTCGACGTACTCAACCGCCTCAGCAGGAAGCAGTTGGTGAAAAGGGCTGGATGGGGCAGGTTCGTGCTTACACCGAAAGGCGCTGAGATAGCGGCCTCGATAATAAGAAACCACAGGGTTCTCGAGACCTATTTCTGCAGAGAGCTGGAAATACCGCCGGACCTTGCCTGCGCCGAAGCCGCGAAGATAGACTACCTCGTCGGAAAGACTATTGTAGACAGGCTTTGGGCGAGGCTTGACAACCCAGACAAATGCATACATGGGTGGCCGATGTGAAGCTTAAGCCGGTTCTAGCAATTCTGCTGGTTGTGGCCATAGCGGCTGCAGCGGCGGCCGTGCTCGTCCCATCTCTAACAACGATGCCGGAGTCGAAAGAGGCGTCGGTCGCGGTAACATGGGGTTTGCTGGCAGAGGTGGTCTACAGGCTGACCGACGGAGATGTCGGAATCTATCAGGTTCTTCCGCCCGGTGCAGAGCTTCATGACTGGGAGCCAACACCGGAAGCTCTGAGGACTGTTCAGAGGTCGCGTATGTTGGTCTACTTGCTTGAGGACTTGGATGGTTGGGGTGTTGGGCTGGCCCGTTCCGCGGGTGTCAAAGCCGTCAAGGCTGGCGAAAACCTACCGATGTTGATTGAGGTAGGCGAACACGGACATACTCATGGCGATGTCCACGTATGGCTTTCACCTACAAACATGGTGAAGATCGTGGAGAATGTTGCGGCAGCCCTTATTCAGGAGTTTCCGGAAGTAGGGGTTAAGGTTATGCGTAACAGGGATGACTATGTGGCTGAGATAAAGAGGCTTGACAACGAGTTGAAGACGGTGCTGGAGCCGTATCGGGGAAGGGTTTTCATCACACAGCACGACTCCTTCCGCTACCTCGCCGAGCACTACGGTCTCAGGGTCCTCGCAGTCCTCGGGGCTGAAGAGGAGGAGCCGTCAGCAGCCCACCTAGCGGAGGTGGTTGAAACCATAAAGAAAGAAGGCCTCAAAGTCGTCTACGCCGAGGAAGGCTTCACACACCCTGTCCTCAACACCCTTGCACGAGACACGGGTGTCAAGATAGGGAGGCTGAATACGATGGAGGGCCTTACGCTTGACGACGTTAGGCGGGGGGAGGGCTACGTCAACGTTATGAGGAGGAACGGTATGGCCTTGGTGGAGGGTTTTGGATAGCGGGCCCGCAGTAGAGCTTGAGGGTGTGACTTTTTCATACGTGAGGGGCGTCCCCATACTGCGGGATGTCTCGCTGAGGATTGAGAGGGGTGAGCTTCTCTTCGTTATAGGGCCAAACGGCGGCGGCAAGTCAACACTTCTCAAAGTAATTGTTGGAAGCCTCAAGCCCGAGAAGGGAGTGGTCAGGCTTTTCGGCGAAGACGTGAGGAGGTTCAGGGACTGGTGGATGGTGGGTTATCTCCCCCAGCAGGCCGCAACCTTTTTCGAGAAAATGGCCCTCAGCGTCGAGGAGCTTCTCTCAGCCGCGAGGGTCAAAGGCCGTGGAATGGGGCTGGAGGATGTGGTTAGACTGGTCGGTGTGGACGAGCCGGCTGAGCTTCTGCCTCAAAGGGTTGTGGACCTCTCCGGAGGCCTTCTCCAGAAGGTTATGCTCGCCATGGTTCTGGTGAACCGGCCGAGGCTTCTCCTCCTCGACGAGCCAACAGTCTACATGGACCAGCGTGGTGTGGGTACTTTTATGCAGATACTGGGGAGGGTCAGGGATGAGTGGGGTGTTACAACGGTCATAGCCACTCATGATGTTGCGGCTATCTCCACCTTCGCGACACGGGTCCTCTGCATAAACAGGGAAGCCCTCTACGACGGCAGCATCGAGGAGCTTGTGATGTCTGAGCAGCTCTGTAACATTTACGGCTTCCACGTATACACGATGAAGCACGGCCACGTGTGGTCGGGGAAATGATAGAGCCTTTTCAGCAACCCTTCATGCTCAGGGCCTTCGCGGCAGCCATCCTCTCAGGCATCACCCTACCCCTCATCGGCAGCTTCCTAGTCCCGAAGAAGCTCTCCCTCCTGGGAGACGCCTCGTCACACTTCACCTTCGCAGCGTTGGCCGTCGCAGCCCTTGCGGGGCTGGGCCTCTTCATGCTGCCCTACATAATCCCTGTCCTAGCGGTTTACGGCATACTGAAGACCATGAGAGTTCTGAAGCTCTCCGGAGACCAGGCCCTCGCAATATTCCTAACCCTCGGCGCGGCCACAGCATCTGTCGCACTCTCCCTCGGAGCACGCATCAACCTCAACGCCGTCCTCTTCGGCAGCCTCCTGCTCGTCCAGCCCGAGGACCTGCTGGCCAGCCTAGTTGTCGCACTATTCGTCGCAGGCTTCATCACAGCTAGGTTCGGCTCAGCCGTTCTCTACGTCGTCAACGAGGAGCTTGCAAGGGTGAGGGGTGTGCCAACCGGGCTGTATGAGCTCTTCTTCGCCGTCTTCGCAGGGCTCTCCATAGCCCTAGGGGTGAAGATAGCCGGCGTCCTCCTGGTTACATCACTTCTAGTCATACCGCCCACAGTCTCCTCAGCCATCGCAACCTCGATGAAGAAATCGCTAGCCCTCGCGGTCGCGGTAGGACTTTCCTCCCTCATCTCAGGGACGTACGCTTCCTATTACGTGGGCCTCGCGCCGGGGGCCCTCACCGTCGCCATACTGCTGGCTCTCCTCACAGCCATCGCCGCCATGGCCCGTGCGGGGTTAAGGATATAGCCCCCCGCGAAGCCATATCACACGTTGAGGCTTAGCACGCCGCCGCGTGTCAAAGTGCTTGAGGCGCTTGGCGCTGTTTCAGACGGTAGGGTTAGGGTTCTCTCGGAGAGGGAGGCTGAGGTCGATGCGTCGGAGGGCCAGCGTACCTACAGGGTTTACGTCGACCTCGAGAAACGGGTTGCCGACAGCGACGACAACGGAACAGTCTACCGGGGTTATGTGGGGTACCCGATAATCGCCTTCCTCATGGCTTTAAAGAAACTCCCCTACGACGAGGAGATAGGCAGGGAGCTGGCCCCCATCAAGTGGAGGACTATTAACGAGCGCTACAAAAGCTACAGGGTTGTCGAATCCGTCGTCAAGGAGAAGCTGGCCAAGGCCGGTGTTTCGCCGGAACGTGTGGACCGCGTGATAAAGGATGTTTTGGAGCAGGTTGAGAGGCTTGGGCTCAGCAGAGCATCTACTTGACGACCAAGACAGAGCAGTGGGCGTGTTCCACGACGCCGCTGGCCACGCTTCCTAGGAAAACTTTCTTAAAACCGCTCAGCCCCCGGGTCCCCGTCACAATCAGGTCGACCTTCTCGTTTGCGGCAAACGTCGTTATCGCCTCCACGACGGACGGCGCCCTCTCCAACACCTCCCCCCTCGCCCTAACCCCCTCATCCGAGGCCTTGCCCAACACCTCCTCAACATACCTCCAGCCCTCAGCTCTCGCGTCGTCGAAGAACTGTTTTAACGCAGTGGGCGGAACCCCTGCGGCCGCGAAGAGGTAGGGCGGCTGCTGGACAACATGCAGAACAAGGAGCTCGGCACCAAGCGATTTACATAGCCGGACAGCCACATCCGCGGCCCTCCTGCTGAACTCAGAGCCGTCAACAGCAACCAAAACCCGGCCAAACAAACCGACCAAATCATCAAGAACTCTGCATGCATAGTTATAAACCATACCAAGCTGGCTTGGACGGACTGGGGTGAAATGCGTTAACAGTATAAATAAGCCCACGCTGACTTCCCGCATGGTTTGGTTGTAAAGTTCGCTGTTCCGAAGGGCTCGCTGGAGGAGGGGACACACGACATTCTTGCGAGGGCGATGCTAAGGCTGAGGGGTGCTGAGAGGACCTACAGACCTGTCGTGGACGACCCCGCGATCGAGGTGAAGGTTTTGAGGCCTCAGGAGATACCAGTACTGGTTGCGGGCGGGGCCTTCGACATCGGGATCACGGGCAGGGACTGGGTTAGGGAGACGGGCGCCGACGTCCTCCAGCTCCTCGACCTCGAATACGGCTACGTGAGACTCGTCGTCGCAGTCCCGGAAAACCTACACCACCGCTCACTTGATGAGATCGTAGAGGAGTATGCGGGGGCAGGAAAAGTTCTGAGGATTGCGACAGAGTATCTGAACACCGCCGCGGCATATGTCAAGTCGACGCCGGCCTACAGGAGGCATTTCGGGGAGTCCGAGCCCATGATTGTGACGCCCTGGTGGAGTAGGGGCGAGAACGACAGGGTCCGGATTTACCTGAGCTTCGGGGCCACGGAGGCTAAGCCGCCGGAGGAAGCCGACCTAATAATCGACGCAACAGCGACCGGAATAACCCTTGAGCAGAACAACCTAAAACCCATCGAGACAATCGCGGAATCCACCGCCGTTCTGATAGCCAACAAACATTCCTACGAAGACCCGGGCAAGCGTGAAAAAATACTCGACGTTTTAACGCTGCTGCACGGCGTGGTTGACAGCGGCAAGAAACTGCATATCTTCGTAAACGTCCACCAAGACAACCTCGACAAGTTACTCAAGTCGCTGCCGGCGTTGAAGAGCCCCACGGTCAGCCCTCTCTCAACCAAGGGCTGGTACGCCATAAACACGGTCATCTCGAAGAACGAGTTCCGCACAATCCTCCCCGTGCTCAGGAGGCTTGCACAGGGGCTTGTGGTCCACGAGCCCAACATGATACTGCCGCTGGAGGAAATCCTTCAACGCAACAGCGGTAGGGACTGACTTGAGGGTTGGTAAGGTAGCCAGGAGGACTAACGAGACATCGGTTGAGGCGGAGGTCAACCTAGACGGCACAGGGCTCTGCACCGTCTCCACAGGCTTCAAGTTCCTAGACCACATGCTCCAAACACTCTCCAAGCACAGCCTTATCGACGTAAAGCTCAACGCGTCGGGTGACCTCCGTCACCACGTCGTGGAGGATGTGGGGGTTGCGCTGGGTCTGGCGGTTGACAGGGCTTTGGGGGGCCGGGAGGGTGTGAGGAGGTTCGGATACGCCATAGTTCCGATGGATGAGGCCCTAGCCCTTGCCGCCGTAGACCTCGCCAGAAGGCCTAGGCATGAGATAGCCCTTGAGACACGTCTTGAGGTTATCGAGGACATACCGGTGTCGGAGATTGTTCACTTCCTCGAAAGCATGGCTACAAACATGCAGGCAGCAATACATGTCAAGGTTTTGGCAGGAGCCGACGACCACCACAAAGTAGAGGCGGCCTTCAAAGCCCTCGCAGTAGCTCTACGCAACGCGGTCGAGAAAGACCCGAGAGCCACAGCAATACCTTCAACGAAAGGCCTACTCTAGTTTCCTCCGGGCGCGCCCAGCGGCAGGTCTATCCAAACTCCGTCAAAGACCGAGTCGTCGTCGAACCAGGCATAGTAGCGTGGGGGCACTCGTTGTAGGATGCAGGTGGAATGTGTGCATGGGCCGGATGCCTCGTTGCCGAACGCGTCTGTCCATAAGTATTCGCTGCCTGTGTTGCCCCAGCCGAAGTCGGGGTGCTCGATGGCGCGTAGGTTTCCGCAGAAGAAGCTGTCAGGGCTTCCCAGCGGCAGGTTTTCGAGAAGCTCCGACATCGGGTAGACCCTGCTCAAGTCACCCACCTTCATGTAGGTCATGGGGTTGTAGACCGCTGTTCCGGGCGCTGCGAAGAACCGGGCTCCGTTGATGGAGCCGCTTCCAACTCTGACGGCGAAATACCAGACCTCGTAGACCAGATATCTTCTCGCACATTCCTCATCCGGTACAATTCTGTCACCCACCCTGGGGCCGCACTTTGGATTGAGCTGCCCCGTCGAACCCATCACCTTAACACTCGTAACCCTTCCAGCCGCGTCAACTACATCTATCTGAATTGAGTGAAACTCCCTGACAAGGCGTGCGGCGCCAGCCGTTCCCTGATGGTAAACAATCCTCCACTCCGCCCTGTTGCCCAGCCCGTCCCCCTCCATCCTGTGGTAGAAGACCTTGAACCCGGCGTGCGCAGCTATCTCGTCAACCATTCCAGCGACCTTTGAAGGGTAGCCGAAGGCTGGCAGGTCCCGGAACCTTCCCTGGACAGGGTTGTCCCCGTGCTCGTGGGCGAAGGTGCACGTACCTCTGCTCGGGTTTGAGGGGTCTATCGGCACAGTCACAGGATGCCATGTCCTATACTTGCGGCCGTCCGGGCCTATGACAAAGTATCTATCATGCACCTCAGGCGGACATGTACCAAGTATTGCTGAGTTTACTGCGGGGAATGTGTAGCTGTATGCTGTGGATGTGGTTGTGGATGTTACTGATGTTGTGGTCGTTCTCGTTGTTGTGTATGATGTTGTGGTTGTTGTCGTTTTCTTCCTCCTTGCGGCTTCGGCCTCTGGAGGCGCAAACATAAGAGCCGTTAGAAGCAAAGTAAGGACAAGTAGTGAGGCTAGGACCGCCCCGTGGCGCATGTGGTGCGGTAAAACACAACCGCATAAATTTTTTCCCATCTGTAAGTGTTTCGAGCTATCCCGAACTTAGGTGAGCTGCTGTCCTTGGAGAAGGTGTATGTTGCCGAGTTCTACGTTTTTGAGGTGTTTCTTGGCTGTTCGGTATGCTTCGAAGGCTTGCTTGGACGGTGTTATCGGGAGGTCCTGCATCATGAAGTCGGGGTGGAAGACCAGGAGGCTGTAGGGTATTGTTTCGTCGAGGGATGCTATGAAGCCGGCTATTTTCCCGACCTCTTCGGCGTCGACGTATCCGGGTACGAGGAGTGTTGTGGCTGCGAGGACTGGAAGCCCCCGCCTCCCTTCATAGAACTTCCTGTAAACCATCTCGAAGTTTTCTAGGACGCGTCTGTTGTCGAAGCCCGTCAAAGCCACATGTAGCGATGGGGTGTAGGCCTTGAGGTCGAACTTCACATTCCCGCCGCTCGCGGAAACCGTCTCGAGGGCCCTCTCGACGAGGGATGGATGGCCGTCCCCATTCCATTCATAGCATATCCTTAGAATTCTGCTGGACGGCATCGACTCGACGGCATGCCTTGAGGCGTTTACGGCGAATGGGAGCTGGGGCTCGGCGGAGCCCCCGAACCAGCACCAGCAGGTTATCCTTTCGTTGGCCTGTGTTAGGCTGACGAGCTCCTCGGCGGAGGTGTGTGGGGATTTTTCGAGCTGTTTATGTGTCCAGTTCTGGCAGAAGAGGCAGTTGAAGCTGCATCCGTAGAAGAAGAGGGCGAGGTTGTAGTATCCTATCTCGGGCCCGTTTCTGGCGGCGTAGCGTGGGTATCCACATCCTGTTCCGGCGGGGCAGAACCATGCGTTGCAGCAGTTCGTCACATGTGGGTCGAGGTAGTAGCTGAGAAGGGCTTTCCCAGGCGGCGCAGCCGTGAACATCCTCCCACCCCTATTACCCCTTATACCGCAGTAGCCCATCTCACCCTCACCCATAACACACTCCGCCGCACACAGCCTACACGGGATACCGCCCGCCGTCCTAGGAGGCCTCTCGGGGAGGCCGAAAAGCCTCCGCGAAAAAGCATGCCCGTCCAAGGCGATGGGGACGGCTTCATCGGGCCTCTCCCTGAGACAGCGGACGCAGACAGCTAGCGAGCGTGTGACAAAGGCTGTCTGTCCGCAGAGCCTGCACCCGGTTTTCATGCCTGCTCGGTCATGTAGCCTGCCGTAAGCCTGACTATGTTTGTCCGGCCGTGGGGCGTTGTAGACACCACACCCCTTCTCCTCAGGGATGCGATGAGCCTGTATGCCTTCAGCCTCGATATATTTAGGTCCTGGGCTATCTCCTTCTGGGTTGTTTCGCCGCCGCGTTGTTTGAGGTAGTTGACGACAGCCAGCTCCTGAGGTGTGAGGCCCGCAACCCTAACACCTCCTCCGCCAGAGGCCGTGAGATATACAATAAGTGGGACGAGAACCGCCACGGCGAGGAGCGCGGCGAAGGCCAGAGGCATCCACATCATCCCCGGCATCATCCCACCCATCATCTGCCTCATCACCGCCTCATGCTGCAGGAACAGGTAGATGGACGCCGCAATCAGCCCAGCTAAAACAGAGGCGAAAGCGGTGATAAACGTCTTTACGGCTCGGCTGGAAGCCATCCACGGAACATGTTTGAGCGGGTTGTTTTAAAGGTTTCACGCATCCTCTATTTATGGTGTTCACCGTTTCACCTCTGTTTCACGAACTACTTTAAACCCACTTTGGCCAGTTTTCTGACGAGGTGATGGTGTTGGGTAAAGGTGTTTTGGTTGTCACGGTTGTCGCGTTGGCGGGCCTCGTGGTTGGGATAGCGTATGCGCTGCCCCAACTGATGTGGGTGCAAGGACCAACAACGCAGGGGCCTTGGACGGTGTGGGGCATGCCTATGCAGTGGAACGGGATGATGGGCGGTGGATGTCCGTGCATGGGTGGGTGGTGGGGCGCTCCACCCTCGGGGCAGCGGATAACAATCCAGCAGGCGGTCGACATACTGGAGAGATACATTGGCCCGGGCTTCAGGCTTAAGGAGGTGATGGAGTTCCAGCATAACTTTTACGCAGTTATCGTCGAGGAAGGTACGGGGGTTGGCGCCTTTGAGCTTCTTGTCAACCCCTACACTGGGGCGGTCACACCTGAGCCGGGCCCGAACATGATGTGGAACACGAAGTACAGCATGCACCACGGGATGATGGGGTGGTATACATCGCCGACAGCTGACATGCCCATATCACCCAAGCAGGCCGAGGAGACAGCCCTCAACTACCTCCGCAGCCGCTTCACAGGCGTTGTCGAAGTAGAGGAGCCCGCACGGTTCTACGGATACTACACCATGGACTATAAGCTGGACGGCGTCGTTCACGGCATGCTGAGCGTCAACGGCTACACTGGACAGGTCTGGTACCATTCGTGGCATGGACAGTTCATTCAGGAGATTGAGGTGGGTTAGGTTGGGTGTTGAAGAGAGGCCTTACGCGGCCTTCGTTCTGTCGCTGGTTGGCGGCGTCCTCATACTTGTGGGCGGCCTCCTAGGATTGACGTGGCTTGGCTGGCCCATGTGGGGCTGGTGGGGTATGGGGATGATGGGTCGGGGGATGATGTGGGGCTGGATGCCGGGCTTCCTGCTTGCCTTCTCCGCCGTCGGCCTCGTCTCAGGGGCCGCAATAGTCACAGCAGCCTACATGCTCTACAAAAAGCCCAGCCAAGCACAGACATGGGGGACGATAGTCCTCGTCTTCGCAGTAGTCAGCCTTCTCTCCGCCGGCGGGTTCATTATAGGTGCGTTGCTGGGCATAGTGGGTGGATTACTGGCCCTTACGTGGAGGCGTCCGACATGAAAGCAAAAACCCTGCTTGCAGCACTCTCCGCGGCGGTGATAGCCTTCGCACTACTCTACCTACAGACAGGGCCCCTCCAGAGACAGGCTGACAAAATAGTCTTCGAGGTCTACTACTCACCCGACTGCGGCTGCTGCGGAGAATACCTCGGCTACTTGAGGTCCTCCGGGGCCGATGTCCGAGTCAAACCAACAGAGAACATGCAGGCGGTCAAGGAGAGGTTTAACATACCTCGCCAGCTCTGGAGCTGCCACACCTCCATCGTCGAGGGCTATTTTGTCGAGGGGCATGTGCCTCTTGAGGCTGTCGGAAAGCTTCTGGACATAAGGCCCGCGGTGGACGGGATAGCCCTGCCGGGCATGCCCGCCGGCTCGCCAGGTATGGGCGGCGTCAAAACAGAGCCCTTCACAATATACTCCTCGACAAACGGCGTAGCGTCCGTTTTCATGCGCCTGTAGGAATATATTAAAGACAGGTGAGGATGTCTAAAGGCTTGGCATGGAGCCTTACAGGCTGTTGCTGTCTAAACGGGAGACACGTCTTTACTTGGATAAGCCTGTCCCCGACGAAGTTGTCTTCAAGGTTTTGGAGGCGGGTAGGCTGGCGGGCAGTGCGAAGAACAGGCAGCCCTGGGAGTTCATTCTGGTCAGGGATAGGGAGAGGCTTGCAGGTCTCTCGAAATACGGCCACTTCGCCTCACATCTTCCCAACGCGGCCTTCGCGGTCGTCATAGTGGTGCCCGACAAATATGTCCAGGACAGGTTTGACGCGGGGAGGGCGGCGCAGAACATGATGCTCGCAGCCCATTTCCTCGGCGTCGGCTCATGCCCGATAACGCTCCACGACGAGGAGGGCGCCAAAGCCTTCCTAAAGATACCTAAGGAGTTGAGGATAGCTGTCTGCATCGCTTTCGGATACAGCGCGGAGGGGAGGCCGAGGGGGAGGGTGGTCAGGAAAACACTCGAAGAGATACTCCACCTCGAGGAATATGGTGGCCGCTACTCCGGAGCTCTCTGAGCCCTCCTGCCGCGTCCAGCCTGCACCTCGACGGCCAGCCCACGTCCCAGCATCCACTTACTCCCCCACATGCTTAAGGCATGCACAACGGGTTTAAGCTCCTGAGCAGCAGGAGTAAGCACATACCTGACGGCGAAAGGCTGTGTGCTGACCACCTCACGTATAACAAGCCCCTTAGCCTGGAGGGATTTGAGGGTCCTTGAGAGGGTTTTGGAGTTTAGTCCGGGTATCTGGCGGAGGAGCTCGTTGAAGCCCATCGGCCCATCCATGAGATAGTTGATTACCACGAGGGACCAGACGCTTCCCAACAGCCTCGCCGCAGCGGCTACAGGGCAGACCCCCTCCTCACATCTGTTTTCCGTCATCTGGTGGCTTCTGTGCCACATACCACCTAATATACTTGCCTTACGCAATCTGGTGGCGAAAGGTGATTGTTATGGCCCTGCTGAACCTGAACCCATACACGGACATCGCCCTACTAGTCCTACGGGTTTTCCTCGGCCTGATAATGGTTGTCCACGGTGTGCCGAAGCTCATGGGCCCGGCTAGGCAGCAGATGAGGGCTGGTATGTCGCAGCTGGGTATTCCAGCGGCGCTCTTCGACCTCGTAGGCCTCCTTGAGTTCATCGGAGGATTAGCGTTGATCTTCGGCGTGCTGACGAGGGTTGCGTCCCTTCTCTTCGCCCTTCAGATGGTTGGCACGATAGCCCTATACGTTGGGAAGCTGGGCAAGTTTACTCCACCGCCCGAGATGCTGCAGCAGATGGTCGCCAACTCACGGAGGGTTATGCGCGGCTTCATCGCAGGCGTCGGCGGCTGGGAGTTCGACCTCCTAATACTGGGGACCGCAATACTACTCCTGACAACGGGTGCTGGAGCCTTCTCAGTGGACGCCGTCCTAAACCTCTAAACACCCACCTCTTTTTTACAGCTTCGGCATGGGTTTGTGTGCAGCCTTAGAAGTTATCTCCAACGAGCACGCGTGATGCGTTCTACAGAAATCCTCACACCGCCTAGCCATCTCAAACTCGTGGTAGACGAAGCCACACTCCTCACACATGTAGTCTTCAAGACCACAGACGCTTACCCTGCGAACCATCCAGGCAGATAATAGGGCAGGCTGTGTTTAAGCGTTTGCGGGGGAGGGGATTCGAACCCCTGAACCCCTACGGGAGCAGGTCTCCCACCCTGTAAGACCTTAAGCCTGCCGCCTCCACGGCCGGTGAGGCCTCTTTGACCAGGCTTGGCTACCCCCGCCGAAAATATTGAACAGCCGCCTTCATATTAACGTACGTCATCTTTTCTTGGGGTTTATCCAGTTGTAGCTCCTCCACCTTGGGTCGGGGAAGCCGCAGCTCGCACACCTTCTCTTGGACTTGTGGAATGACCGACGCCCGCACCTCCTGCAACGTATGTGGACGGGTTTGTTGTACTTCCCCATCGAAGGAGTCCCCTTAACCATAGGATTTCCCCCAACACAGGGTTCAAAGCATTATTAAAGCATGCCTAGGGAGGGGATATCATGACGATGCTGTCCCCCCTGACGACGATTGTCCCCAGCCTGTTCTGCGTGTTTTCCCCGACGAGTTCGTCGGTGTCCTCTAAGACGATGTTCATGTGTTGGTCGTAGCCTTTTAGAAGACCTCTGAGGACTTTCCCGTTCCTAAGCCTCACAAGCACTGTGGAGCCGAGGGATTTTTGGAGAATTTTAAGCGAGACGTCTGCGGACAACTCGTGACAAAAAGGTTGCACGGGTTAATTAACGTATCTCACTGGCTTGCCGGCACTATTGTCTCCAGGTTGTAGGGTGCGTATATGTTGGCGGGCGTTATCCTCGCAGCCGCCTGCCCAAGGCTCCTGACCGCCTCCTCCTCCCCGTGGACGAGTATTATGTTCCGCGGCTTGGGGTGTATGCGTCTGATGTAGTTGAGGAGCTGCTGCCTGCTTGAGTGGCCTGAGAAGCCGTCCACCTTCTCCACCTGCATCTTCACGTTCACCATCCTCGCCCTGCCCTCCTCATTCCTCAACGTGATCTCCCTAACCCCCTTCAAGATCGTCCTGCCCAAAGTCCCCTCGACCTGGTAGCTGACAAACATGAGGAGGTTGTTTTCGTCGCCGGCGAAGGCTTGGAGGTATTTCAGCACAGGGCCTCCCTCAAGCATGCCGGAGGTGGAGACGATCACCGCGGGCCCCCTGCTCTCCAAGACCTCCTCCCTCTGCTGCTCGCTCCTCACGGCCGTGAAATACTCTGAGATGAAGATGTTCTCCCCCTCCCGCAGCCTCTGCTGCAGCTCTGCCGTAAAGTAGTCGGGGAAGGCCGTGTGTATCGCCGTCGCCTCAACGACAAGCCCGTCCAGAAAGATCGGTGTCTCCACAAGCCTCTTCTCAGCCAGAAGCTTGTTCAGCACAAGCAGTATCTCCTGGGCCCGGCCTATCGCGGGGACGGGGATGATCACCTTGCCTCCCCTGTTGACGGCTGAGGAGATTTTTTCGGCAAGGATGTTTATGCTTTCCTCCAGGGTGTATGGGACTGGTGTGGCGCCGTAGGTGCTTTCCATGATCAGGGTTTCGACGCGTGGGAACTTTGAGACGCAGGGGTCTAGGGCGGTGGACTTCTCGTACTTGAAGTCACCGGTGTAGACGATGTTGTGAAGCCCCTCGCCTACGTGTATGTGGACGACTGAGCTGCCGAGTATGTGGCCTGCGTTGTAAAACATTATCCTGACATCGGGTGTTATGTTCGTCACGACGCCGTACTTCAGCGGGAAGCAGTGCTGCAGCACCATCCTCACCTCTGTCTCGGTGTAGGAGGGGAAGCTGCCCTCCTTCCCAGCCACCGCAACGTAGTCAAATTGTTCCAGGGCCATCAGCGGGATCGTGGGCTCGACGGCGTAGACGGGCCCCCTGTAGCCGTATTTGAAGAGGTATGGGACGAGGCCGACGTGGTCGAGGTGGGCGTGGGAGATGACTACGGCGTCAAGGTTTTCTATGAGGTCTGGGACGGCGTCGAGGCGGGGGTAGAAGCTGAGGGGTGTGTTGGCGCCTGCGGAGAGGCCGCAGTCCAGCAGGATGTTGCTCTCAGCGGTTTGGAGAAGTATGCATGAGCGGCCGACCTGCCGGCCGGCCCCAAGAACCGTGATTCTCAAATCCTTTGACTCAAACGTCTGAGACCTGAAAACCAGCTCACCAATCCTCCTCAAAATATCGAGCTTTTCCTCGGTATCCCAGTAAAGATACCTCTTTATCCTCTCAATCGTCTTCGAGGGCATTAACGGCTCCCTCAAGACTCTGACAACCCAGCCTGTCTCCTCTATCAGGCCAGCCAGAGCCTCCGTACGGTCTATGTTGGTGACCCTGGGGTCGCTGGACTCGATAACTATCTCGCCCAAAGGCTCGTCGAAGATCAGCCTGTATCCGTCGCCCAACGTGTTTCTTATAATCTCCTCAGCCTCCTCACGCGGACGCCGCAGCTCAACATCAGGCCTGATAACAACCCTTTTCTTCAGAAGCGTGACAAGCTCTCTCGCGATCTTGTCCCTCTCCCGGAAAACCTCACGGCTCTTTGTGTAGACAGCTATCCTCGGCCCCTCATACTCTATCCTAGATATTGCGGGCTCAGAGGTCTCCATCGACGAGAAGTACTTCAGCAGCTCGAGGCGGAGCCTTTCAACCGAGTTCAACAACCAAGCACCTAAACGGGAGCATAGTTGAAGTATTTTCTGTAGAGGGGTTTCTTCTCCTCTATTGAGAGCTCGCCGTAGCCTTTGTCTCTCAGCACATAGGCCACGTCCACGCTGTCCCCGCTTCCTGCGTCACGTCTTATCGAAGCCGAGACAGACATGAATGCGAGCTCGACCGCCTCCTCGAAGGAGAGGTCTTCTCTGTAGCGTGGTTCGAGGACGCCGTATGCTACCGGGCTGCCGGAGCCTGTTGCTATCAGCTTTTCCTCGGTTAGGGAGCCGAAGGGGTCGAGGTTGTAGAGGTGCGGGCCCTCCGAGTCATAGCCGGCTATGATTAGCTGTGCGTAGAATGGGAAATAGCGTGAGCTGAACATTATGTTTGAGGTGAGTGTCGCTATTGCATGGAGGGGCATGGGCTCGCCCCGTATGACCTGGTAGTAGTTGATGTTGGCTTTGACTATGTCGATGAGTGTTTGGGCGTCGGCTACACGGCCGGCTATCGTGATGGCGGCGTGTCTCGCCAGCGGGAAGACCTTCTTCCCCCTCCTGTGGGCCACGAAAAACCCTGCCGTGACCCTTGTGTCGGTAGCCACCACGACGGCGTCTCTGACAACCATGCCGACCGTGGTTGTCCCAGTCTTCAACTCCGTAGGACGGTTTTCATGAAGCAATCCAACACACCGAGAATATCACACAGCCTATGTGTCTGATGTTTCCATGACGAAGCCGTAATAAAAACTTTCCCGGAGACCAAGGTTAAATACCATGCGTTGACTTGGATGGGAGAAATGTCCGAGTCCGTCGGCCAGACTGCTGGGGATGTTGTGCAGCCGAACTCCTACGTCCTCGTAGACTACACTATTTCTGTGAAGGAGACGGGTGAGCTTGTCGATACTACTGTTGAGGAGGAGGCGAGGAAGTATAATGTCTATGATGCTTCGAAGGTGTATGAGCCGCGTCTAGTGGTGGTTGGGAGGGGGGTGCTGCTTAAGGCTGTTGAGGACGCCTTGGTGGGGATGAAGCCGGGTGAGAGGAAGACTTTCGACATACCGCCTGAGCAGGCTTTCGGCCCCCGCGACCCCGACAAAGTCAAGACGATCCCGCTTAGGAGGTTTAGGGACGTTGAGGGCCCCGTCAGGGTTGGCGACGTGGTCAGCGTTGAGGGCCGTCAGGGCGTTGTCAGGTCTATTGGTTCGGGGCGTGTGCAGGTCGACTTCAACCACGTCCTTGCGGGCAAGACGCTCGTATGCACCGTCGAGGTCAAGTCGATCATCCAGGACGGCCTGGAGAGGGCGCGCCGCCTCATCCACGGGAGGCTCCCCGACGTGCCCGTCGACAAGCTGGATGTTGTGATACAGCCGCCTGAGCTGAGGGTTAGGCTTCCCGAGGAGGCCTTTCTTGCACCCGGTCTTCAGGTGGCTAAGAGGGCTTTGGCGAAGGAGTTGAAGGAGGCTGTCACCGGGGTCGAGAAAGTCGTCTTCGTTGAAGAATATACCTGAGGAAGAGGGCGATGTATAGGAGTTGTGCGGCGGAGCCGAGGATGAAGACGGCGGACTCCATCAGCATCCCTCTCGCTACGAAGGCTAGGTGGGCTGGTGCGGGTAGGGAGACTGCGAGGACGGCGAATGCTAGTGCTAGGCCGAGCCAGTAGCCTGCAGATACGCCGCGTAATGCGAGCGCGGCGGCCACGACGTATAGCGCGAGGCCTGTTACTAGGCTGTAGAGGAGCCATGGGGGGACGACGGCCCACGCAAGCCATACAAGCGCAAACCCCAGCAAAACGCTGGCCAGGAGAAGGGCCCTCAAGGCGTACAAGCCGTTAAAACATAAAGCAAACCCGGGATATGAGTTTAAGGGGCCGGTAGATCAGTCTGGAAGATCGCCCGCCTTGCACGCGGGAGGTCCGGGGTTCAAATCCCCGCCGGTCCACTATTTGTTGGCCGGAATCTTCATGAGAAAGTTTTTCAGAGCTAGATGTGTCCAGCCTTTGGTGGGGTCTATGGTTTTACTTGTGCTGTGAGTTTTTCTTTTGGGAACTCGCCTGGCGCTATTTTGTGTAGCCAGTCTCTTACTCTCTGTCTGTATTCGACGGCTGTGTCGGTGATTGTTTTTAGCTCTTGTGTGTTGAAGGTTCCGTCGGGGAATAGGAGTTTGATTAGTCCGCTTAGGATGCGTTTTACGCTTTTTTCGTCTCTTATCTTGAAGTTGTCGGAGAGTTCTAGGTGTTTGGAGACGAGGGGTGTTAGTGTTTCTTTTCTCATTGTGTGTAGTGCTTCTGCGTAGTAGTCGGAGGCTATGCCGTATTCTTTTGAGAGGTGGTATTTGCTCTGGGAGATTTTGGGGAGTTCCCAGCCGGGGATTAGGCCGTGTATTCTGTCTATGAAGGCGGAGTCCCTCATCGCCTCTGGGAGGACGTATGTTAGGTCTTCGATGGGTATGTAGCCTTCTGAGGCTGTCTCGACGGCTACGTTCCCCATGAATACCAGTGAGGAGTCTGAGACGACTTTCTTGATTCCTCTCTCGTAGTGCCCGCTCTCCATGTAGTCTTTTATCTTCCCCATCATTTCGTCGGGGTTTGAGAACCTGACCTTGCTTATTTCGTCGAACACCACGGTGTCTTTTACGGCCAGCTCTCCCGGCGTTCTTGTTCTTAAGTTGTAGAACAGGGCTGCGGGTGTTATGTTTCCTCCGGAGATTATTCTGACGTAGTTGCTGAGGTTTCTGTAGAGGTATGTTTTGCCGGTCTGTCTTGGCCCGAATTCTGAGATGTTGGTGTTTCCCTCTACTATTGGGATTAGCCGGGTTAGTAGGATATGTTTCTGGCGTGGGCTGTATACTCTTGGCTCAAGCCCTATTGTGTTGATTAAGACGTCTATCCATTCTCCGAGGCTGAAGTATGGTCTTGCCTCGGCCAGTATATCTGGGTCTGTGTCAGGTGCTTGGAATGGTGTGAATTTTTCAACTATCGCTCCTACGGGCTGTTCGAAGATGTATTTTATGGTTGGGGATTTTGTGAGCTGGATTAGCCCCCACATGCCTGTTACTAGGGTTGCTTTGTTTCTCTCGACTATGCTGAGGGGGACTTCTGCGAGTATGTCGTGTGATTGGATTATGCCTACGTGTGTGTCTGTCTCTATGTCGACGACTACTCTAAGCTCGTCTATTATGCTTACGGTGCCGTCGGTTATCAGCCTGTGTTTTACCAGTTCTTTTTCCTCGGGTTCGTAGTAGTGTTGTTTTATGTAGTTTCTTAGTTTTTCTTCCCAGCCGCTGCCTTCGAGTTTGAACTCGGATATGAGGTATTCTGCGACGTAGCGGGGTAGTTTTGCCAGCTCTAGCTCGTATGCGAGCTTTTTGTCGACGGCGTAGTCCCCGAAGTATCTCTTTACTTTGTTGGATAGCTCAGTCATGGTCTCAGCCTATGTCCTGGAGTGTTTTCCTTCTCTTGGGGCCTGCCTGTTCCATGACTTCGATGGTTATTTCTAATGTTTTCTGGACGCCGTTGAATGTGTATTCTAGGCGGCCCTGGTATTTTCCCGGCTTGAGCGGGGGTGTTTGGATGATGTGTTTGCCTTCTACTATTTTGAATGTGCCTGTTTCCCATGGGAGGTCATAGTTTATCTCCAGCATGGTGCCCTGGGGGTTGGTGACATCTATTTCTAGCTGGTTTTGGGTGTTTGGCTGGAGTAGTGTGTTTGAGATTGTTATGATTGGTTCGCCGACTGGTTCAACCTCTTCGGGTTCTTCTGGTGGTTCCACGCCCGAGAGTATTGCCATAAGCTTTTCAAACTCTCTGAGGTCCTCTAACGACAGGCCGAAGAGCTCAGCCACAGCAAGGTCAATCTCCCTCTCAACTTTCTCAAGCTCTTTTTCTATGTGGTTGTATCTTTCAGCTGCTGGTGGCTTGCTATGTTTTATGCTAGCTAGCTCGTGTGCCCATTTGGAGAGTTCAGCTATTTTGTTGTGAGTCTTATCCTGCGGGTCAAATTTGGGTATTTTAATAAAATCCACGATATGGGTCTCCTGTCTCAGCTCGTAGGAGTAAGAGGCTATTATTGTTCTCGATAGTAGGGAGTTAAGAAATCCAGCGATATAATACGCCTCGTTTAGATCGTCGGTACTTATTAGTATTGTGCTATGATCAGTGATTACGGGTTTACCATTTATCGGAGTTATGACTGCACAGGCAAAGCTGACTGCTTTGCCGGTTATTGCACCTGCTATTGTCTTCCATACAACCTTGTAAGAGGCTAAACTTGGTTTAGCGTTAAAAATCCAGTAAAATGGTGGTGCGTTTTTCTCAGCGACTTGTAAAGGTGATTTCCTATATGGTTTTAATCTAGTCTTATATGGCTCTCCGCTTCTTTTTACCAGCTCTTCAAGGAAATTATGAAAGTAATCATACGTGGCCGGATATTTTGTCTTCATCTCTAGATGTGGTATGGTCTCACCGTTTTGTCTAATAGGTAATATGATATACCTGTCTTTGAATTCCACCCACCACTTCTTTACATCTCTTCCTCTCATAAGCGGGTAGAGTAGGTCAGGCTCAACCGCTGCCTCCACCTGCTTCACGCTCTTTTTCTGTCCTGGCTCCTCTGGGTTGGTTATCACCAGCCTTCCGTCCGATGTCCTCCCCTTGATTCTTACATAGTAAACTTGTTTAAGTCCTACATAGACACCCGCATGTGCCTTATAGTGTTTTGGGCCTGTGAGGAGTTTCCTGACGGCGTCAACTGCCTTTGGTGTAAGCTGCATCCATATCGACTCCGGCTTCCCAGCCTCCAGCGGCACCATGACGACGTAATGACGCCTAGTCTCCTTCAGGACATCCTCTAGGGGCTTATCAGTTGTAACAGGTTTCTTGCTAGGGTTAACCCACACAACATGCTTAACACCTCTGAGATTCTCGCGAACAACCATATCCAATTCATTCGGGCCGACCTTTTCTACAACCACCGCCGCAGTCCTATTCACAGCACCCTCAAACGGATAGAGCGTAACCAAGTCATGCACAACACGAACTCTAGTCCTACTGGCCAGAAACCTTCTGAACCCAGCACCGGCCTGCGTCTTAAAAACCGTGAACGGGATAAGGAAGCTTAACACACCGCCCCCAGCCAGATACCTGTCAAAACACCTTGCCAAGAAAAGCATCGCCAAATCCCTCTTCACCTTACCCAGCCCAACCTTCCCAGCCACCTCCGTCAAACCATAGAACCCCCAAAGAGATTTGCTCACCTCCCTGTAGGATTCGGGTAGGTTCTCCCAGTTAACCCAAGGCGGGTTACCGACGACGAAATCAAACACACCCCTCAGTATGGGTGCAAAAGCATTCCTGATTACCGCAACCCAAACCCTATTCCTACCCTCACGCTCAAGCTTCAGCAAAACCTCATAAAGTCTGGCGACAGCCTCCAACTCTCCGCTCTCAAGCCTGAAAACAAACTCCAACCTTTTCCTAAACTCGTCAACGCTATACTTGTTTTCAAGACATCTTGAGACCTCCGCCAACACATTACCCAACAACCCCTTCTCCACAACAGAAACAGGCACAGAAAACTCACCACCACTAGTCCTCAACACATAGACATTACCCTCAAGCGTAGTGCTCCTCTCTATCATTATCGAGTCAGAGAGATATACCGGTAGCTCCACGGAGCCCTTCACATAGGCGAGAAGGTCGGCAACAGCCAGCAGATAGTTCGTCCTAGCCGTCAAAACCGCAAGCGGGTTCAAATCATAGCCAACAACATTAGTCAAAAGATACCCCAAGAGGACATCAGTCAGATAACGCTCCTCCGCATACCGCCTAAGCCTACTAATATAGAGGACGAGAAACGTCCCAGAACCACAAGCCGGGTCCAAAACCCTAAGCTTCAAAGGCTTAAGCGTGTCCTCCTCACCCATCCTCAAAATATTCTCATAGCTCAACCCAACCTCGTCAAGCAATAGGTTGGCAAGCCAGTCAGGCGTATAATACTCACCTAGACGGTGCCTCAACTCCCCGGGAACAAGGTTCTGGTAAAGCCTCTTAAGCAGGTCCCTAGCAAACTCAGGCTCAAGCTGCGGCGTAGCTATCTCATAGTCGGAAAGCCTCCTAGAAACCTCCGCAACAACCTCCGCAACCTCGCCGTCCAACTCATCCAAATACCACGAAAAATAATCCCCCTCGAGGAAGTTCTCGATGTTAAGCAGCCTCCTGAAAACACCTCCGCCCTCAAGCTCGGCCAAAGCCTTCCTAAGCCCCTCAACCCCCTCCCTCGAGAAAGCATCATCCAGCTCAGAAATGTAAGACCTGTAAAACTTCCCACCACCATACAGATAAACAATCTCAGCCGCCATCAGCTTCATCAAAAACGCATAATAGGTGTGGGAGGAGAAAATCAAAGCATCAAAATTCACCCTACCGCTCAAACCCAGCTCACGGGCAAGCACCGGAAGCTCCTCAAGCTCCTCCGGCCTATAACCAGTCGCCTGAGTGAAGAGCCTCCGCCAATCATCGAAGAGAAGACGGGCCCGAGGGCTTTTAGAGCCCACCAGCTTCCGATACAGTACGCTGATGGCCTTCTTTGTGAGCGGTGACTTCAACCCAAAATCGTCAATTAAATGGGCGGCGTCAAGCGGCTTCCGCCTAAGACCCCTCAAAGCCTCAACAAGCTTGACAACAACCTCCCGCCTGATGTCGTAGGGGCCCCTCATGACCCAAACATCAGCCCTAGGGTCATACCTGACAAACGCCACCCTATCCGAAACTATAACACCAAGATACCTCCTCCACTCAGCCTTATCACCCGACTCCGCCTTGATGTATTCAATAACCTGCTGCTTCGCCCTCTGGATGTCAGAAGCCGTGGCCAGCCTCCCAGGAGCCTTATACTCGATTACCACATGCCCATAGAGGGCGTCAACCCTAGCACCGGAAATAAGTGTATACTCATACCGCCCAACACCCACAACACCTAGAGGAGCCAACACCTTATCCTCAAGACACTTCGAAACCCAAACCCTAACATCCTCCTCACTGACAGCCCTAACAACAGCATTCTTCAAACAAACAACAACCTCATCAATATCCAGCTCAAACCGCAGACCCATACCCCAACTACCCAAACACACCAAAAACACATTAATAGGCGTTTCCGGCAGCCAAACATCAATCCACAGCTCTCACACCTATATCCTATTGAAAACAGAAACTACCGAGATGCTGAACAGTAACGGGGAGAGAGTTGTGTGAAAGTGGGAGAGGCGACATCTTATTTGTCCGGCCGCCGGACGAAAAAGATGTCTCCGCGACGTCGCCTATTCTTCTGTACGTAATTGTATTTATTTGGGGGCGGTGGGATTCGAACCCACGGTCTTCGGGTCTCACCCCATCTGACCAGCGGCCTGCGGCCTGGAGCCCGACGCCTTAGGCCTTGCTCGGCTACGCCCCCCGCCAACCCATTTCCTGTTGTCTGTTCTTAAACGTTGCGTCAGGGCTTCATAACCATCGCTTCCGTGGCTTTTATGATCAGGTAGACGTGGTCGCCCGGTTTCAGGCCGAGTTTTTTTACGCTCTCCGTCGTCGTAATCGCCTTCACCTCCTGCATCGGCTCCGGGACGACGACCACCATGCTGACGACATCCCCTTCAAAGACCTCCTTAACCCTCGCCGAGAGAACGTTGCGCGCGCTCATCCTTGACTCAATGAAGGACTTCGTCATGCCGGGCCTGGACCCAGCCATCTCAAGATAAGCCCTCTCAAGAACCTCAACACCCAGCCGCGTCAGCTCCATCCCCCCACCACCCCTACCACCCCTCACAGACCTAACAACATCACCCCCAACAGCCTCCCTCAACTCCCTCAACCAGTTAATACCCGTCCTATAACTCACCCCAACCTCCTCACACGCCTTCGTGAGACGGCCCGTACGCCTAATCGACTCAAGGAGGTCGAGCTTCTGCTTAGATATCCTGCCTGACTCCACGCCAACACCCATACATCCCTGGGTTTATTTACTTTGCCGATATGAACCCATATGCAAAGACATGGGAAAGACCTTTATAAAACAACCAAACATACTAGAGGTTAGTGGTGGGGTTGCGAAAATTTTTCCTATCCATTATCCTTGCGGCCGTTCTGCTGTTAGTTGCGGCGGCCAGCCTAGCCAGGGCCCCCGACGACACCGCCGTCGTATATTCGGCCCCGACCTTGGCGGGTGTTTCTAATGATTTGGCTGAGCTTTACCCCGGCAGGGTTGATGTGAGGGTTATGGGCAGTGTGCTGGCCGCCAACCTTATCAAGGCAGGCAGAATTCCCGACCTCTTCCTCACAGTGGACGCCGAGCTTAAGCAGGGGTTAGGCTACAGAACCGAGCACATACTCGGCTTCTACAGGCTCCTCCTCGTATGCGACGGATACAGCACATGGGTAGATGCCCTGAAACGGGCCAGGTTCGCTCTCGCCGACCCAAACACCGCGCCCGTAGGCTACAGGTCTCTCGCCGCCATGTACCTGCTGGCAGCAAGGGAGAACCTCGACATAGTCAACGAGGTGCGGGAGAGCCTGGGTGTTTTGTTTTACGCTGGGGACGGCGGAATTGTTGTTGACGCCGCCATGTTTAGGGCTGGTGGGAGGTTTTATGTCAGGGATGACCTGAACGGTGCATACACGCTTCTGGAGAACAGGCTGGTTGACTGCATGTTTGCACACGCCCCCTTTGCGGCCCAGAAAAACCTCTGGGCAAAACACAAAGTCATAGAACTGCCTGACTACGCAAACTTCCTAACAGACCCACCTACAAAAATAACGGTCAAACTCAAAAGCGGAGATGTTAACATCACTCGGTTCATTGCTGCGGCATACTCCTTCACCGAGAGGGGTGACAGGTTGTTGGGCTTCCTCGACAGGCTTGACTACTCAAAGTACCTGATTGAGAGGCCTGGTTGACAGGTATGTCTGATGCCGTTAAGTTCTTGGTTCTGTTCACCGCCCTTCTCTATTTCGGGGTTCTCGTAATCCCGCCCATAGCGACCCAGCCACCTACCCTGCCGCAAGGGTTTGAGACAGCTCTTGCGACCACCGCGGCCGCCTCAACCATCTCCACAGCCATCTCACTGCCGGCGGCCCTTCTCTTCGCCTTCTACGGTTTAAGGCGGGGCCTGGCCCCGGTAATGCCCGCGGTAACTTTTTCAACAGCGGTACCCCACACCGCCGTAGGCCTACTCCTACTCCCACTGTTCGCGAGGCTGGGCGTTGTCGACACATTCCCAGCAGTCGTGGCCGCTATGTCCGTCGTCTCAACCCCGATAGGGGTGGGAACACTGTCGACGCTTTTTTCCAACCGCAACAAGGGCCTCGACGAATTCCTCCAAACACTTTCCTTAAACGACCTCGCGATAATCTGGCTCTACCTGAGAAGCGCTCCCACAACCGTGGCGTCAACCGTCCTGTTGATGTGGCTGAGGTCTTTCTCGGAGCTCGGGGCCTTCCTGATTGTGGGGATGCGTCCGGCGACGGTTGGGGTCTACCTCTACGAAACCTTCCTAAGGCTTGGCACAGCCCCGGCCGTCACCGTAGCCCTCCTCGTCGCAGTTTTCGGCCTAGTTTTCAGCACCCTACTGTTTCTGCTGGCTAGGGCTGCTGAGAGGTGAGGCTGCCTGCTCGCCGTTAAAGGCCTTGAGGTTAGACGCGGTAAGTTCAGGCTTTACGTCGAAAGGCTTGAGGTGGACTCCCACGTGGTTATTCTCGGCCGTAACGGTTCAGGCAAGTCAACGCTGCTCCAGACCTTGGCGGGCTTCATAAAACCTGTGAAGGGCGCTATAACCGTTGACGGCGTCGACGTCACAGACCTTCCGCCCAGCAGGAGAAACATGGGCTACATTCCACAGGAACCCGTAAAACTACCCCTAACACCGAGGCAGGCCCTTGAATACTTCGGGAGATTTTATGGACGCGGCTACATGCCTCTCCTGAAAGAGCTGGGTGTCGACCACCTTGTCGAGAAAAGGGATGTTTCTGTCGGTGAGGGGCAGCTGCTCGCCCTTGCTCTGGTCATGCTGAGGGACCCAGCCATACTGCTCCTCGACGAGCCCGTCTCATCACTCGACTACCTAAACAAGCTCAGCTTCTGGAAAGCCCTGAAAAACCTGAGGAAACCAGCCCTCGTTGTTACACATGACCCGCTCGAGGCCGCATACATAGCGGACGTGCTGTACGTAATCGAGGATGGCAGGGTCTCGGGCCCCTACCCAAACACCATGAGGGAGATGAGCAAGGAGGCCCTCCAAGCCTTCAACCTATACGAGAAGCTAAGGGCTGAGGAAAACAAGGGCCCGTACGACTATTAATATGCCGAGTAAAGCGACCGGCCTCAAAGATTGCAGGAAATTGTTGCTTTCTCATTTTAGACGAGGTGGTTGTAAGACTTAAAACAGTCTGTTAGCTGTGTTTGTTGAGGAAGGCTGTGGAGGGTGGTGAGGAGTCGGTTAAGAGGGCGTTGATGAACACGATTGCCGGCGAGGTGGTTTTCTCCAAGCGGCCGGGGGATGTGCTGAGGAAGTGGCGTCTCCTTTTTGAGCAGAGCCAGAAAAACCTCGCAAAGGCCATGGGCGTCGCCTCATCAGTCCTAAGCGACTACGAGAACAGCAGGCGCAAGTCTCCTGGGACGGATTTCATCAGGAGGTATGTGACCGCGTTGATCGAGCTTGACGTGGCGAGGGGAGGCCACCACCTGCGGAGGTTCTCAGGGGCTGTTAAAGACCTGTCAAGCGTCGTTCTGGGGATGGCGGAGTACGCCAGGCCGAGGACGATGGATGAGGTGGCCCGTGCGCTGAAGGGTGTTTGGCTTGCGGGGAAAGCGATGATGGACCAGCCCGTATACGGCTACACCGTGGTCGACAGCATAAAGGCCGTGACAAGCCTCGAGTCATTCGACTTCCTCAGGCTTCTGGGGGGCAACACAATGCGTGTAGTGGTCTTTACAAACGTCTCGAGAGGCCGGTCCCCGATAATAGCCGCCAAGATATTCCCGATAAGGCCGCGTATGATAGCTATCCACGGGCCTCGGTCGGCTGAGGAGGTTGACAGGCTGGCGGTGGAGCTGGCTGAGAGGTCTGGTATGCCCTACGTCCTCTCACTCCACAAAACAGTCGATGAAATACTCGACGCCCTCAGCTCGCTGTAGGATGGGCTGTTTTCCTCACCAGTTTTGCGTTTAAAATCCCGTTGACGTACCTCAGCTCCCTCAAAATGGCTTCGTAGGGGAGCTTTACAGTCCTCTTGAAACCCATACCGCCACGAAGCACAACCGTCCTGCCCAGAAGCTCCACCCTAACCTTGTTCTCCGGCCCCGGCACCTGCGCTGTAAGGTCGACAACATCCCCCTCGTTCCTTATCTCCAGCAGGTAGTCGTCCCAGTGGCTTGTGCCGAGGCTTCTGCCCAACGCCTTAAACCAGTAGATGGCCAGAAGGATTCCCAAACCACCTAGTACGAGCCCGAGAAGCCCTGTCTGAAGCCTGAGGAAGAAGGCCAGAACCGCAGCAGCCACCAGTATGAGTAGGAGGTAGCCGAGGACGCTCTGCTCCTTTTTGACGCCAGCCGTCATAGACCCACCACCCCCACCTGAACGTACCTCAACACCGTAACTCCCGACTGCAGGTAGACCGCGCCAACATATAAGCTATCCCCGGAAACCCAGTGGACGACAAGCGCCCCGTAATTTCTCCAGAATTCTATAAACTCGGAAAGCGTTGTTTTGATTTTCTCGAAGTCGTTGTCAGAGGTGTAGTTTAGGGCCCCAGCCCTGTAGACGAGGTTTGCGTTAACCTTTTCAGGCACCTCCTCCAAGCCCTTACTCTTAAGGAAGTCTAGGAGCTTCCTAAGCCTCTCCTCCCTCCCCGTGGCGGGCTGCGGCGGGGGAGCCTTCTCACCCGCAACCTTTAGGAGGTAGTTCTCGAAGGCCTTCTCAACCGTATCACCTAAACCCACGTAGTAGAGGCCTGTGAAGGCCGCGCCCACAACAGCTATTGTCCCTATCTGGGTGACGACGCCTTCGCCGCGGGCCGTGTAGACGGGGATGATGTAGACAGGGTGCTCGCCGAGTTCATAGAAGATTGTCTCACCTATACGCGGTGAGGCCAGGAGCGTGCTCAGGGTTCTGAAGTCGGGGTCGCGCTGTAGGGCCTGTAGTGCGGCGGAGGGCCCCAGCAGCTTTGTCGGCGAATCCAGAGGGACTTTGTAAAAGTACATCTCACCCGTGTGGGGGTAGTCGTTTCTGACGACGGCGTAACCCGCTAGGTTGAGGCCCGGCGAGCCCCTAAGCTCGAGCGAGAGGAGTCCGATGAACTCTGACTTGTTTAGGTAGGGCAGCTTTGCCTCGACAAAGTAGACCTCCAGCCCCCTCGGTATCTCGTAGAACTCCCGTGCCTGGATGAATGTTGCGGGGTCGGAGACATGGTAGAAGGAGAACTGGCTGACCTGGTATTCGAAAAGCTCGGCCGGATATCTGAGCTGCTTCTCCAGCCACTGGGGGACGCTGCGGGTGACGAATCCACGGTAAACCTTCTCGAAAAGCTCTGTGAAGAAGTCGTCTCCGAGCAGGATTATCTGGAGCTTTCCGTTGTAGACATCCACCAAGGCTACGCCGACGAACCTTACGTAGGGGTTGCCTCGCGACCAAGGCACCTTCTCCGTGTCCAACGTAACTATGAGCGGCATCATGTAATAGGTGTTGGTCCCGTCCGTCACGGGAAACATGTCTACAAACTCATTCTTCCACGTGTAGGTGAAGTAGGGGAGGAGAAGTCCAACCCTTTCGTGAACATCCCTATACCGTAGCAGCACTATCTCTCTGTCAGGGTAGCTCAGCAGGAATGTGATGTCGTAGAGCCATGTAAGTGGCGGGCCTATCCTCACTCCGCCGGTGCCAGAATATCTGTAGCCGCCGATTTCGTCGGATGTCTCCTTTCCAGCTATGACGGCGGCCCATGTGTTGAAGAGGCTTCTAGCCCCGCCTTCGCCGTAGTAGATGCGTCTCTGCGTGAAGAACCTGGCGTTGTCCACTACGTCCCCTCCGTGTGCGTCAAGCATTAGGAAGCCCTGTGGTACGTGTGTGTAGACGAGGTGCTCGTTGTACCAGCGGTCGCTGGGCGTGACTGTGGATGGTAGGACGGGCTTCATGGAAGCGCTCCAGTACAGGCTTCCGTTAAAACGTAGGATGTCGCTGTCCTCGAAGTCTAGGTAGGGTATCAAACCTATCTCGGGACGTAGTTTCGCGAAAGCCGCCTCCCAGTCCCAAAGCCTTGTCTCGGCCAGCAGCGGACGGTTAGCCTTTAAAATCTCGGGGATGTCGGAGGCCTTGACATCCATTTTGCTGAAGTTGTATGTGAGCGTCCTTATGTTCAGGTCGGCGAGATACCTGTTTACGTATATCTCCTGTGTTACGTAGGGGCCTCTGTACTCGAGCTTCTGGGCGTCGGCTATCGTGTTCTGTATGATTGCTACGGAGGCGGTGAGCAGGGCGAGTATGACCAGCAGCCCAGCCCTCAGGTAGATGTTGTTGAGAAAACGCCTGCCCGAGTAGTCGAGGTATCCGTAGAGTGCGAGGACCGCTGAAGCAACGAAGGCCGCCACTATGAAGACACGCGTGTTATAGTCTATGTATGTTCCGAGAAATATGTTAAAACCTGTCCACGCAAGCCCGAGGCTTGCGAGAAACTCGAGGGTGGATGCTTTGAAGGTTATGACCCCCGTCTCGCCGTAGGATACAAGCGCTCTCGTGAAGACCTTGACTATGTTCGTTACGCCCACCAGTAGGAGGAGCCTCACGCCCAGGGCGCTGAGCAGAGGTGGGAGAACCATGATTAGGGCTGGCGCGGCCTCGATGACTGTAGCAGCCCCCGACGGGACACCTGGCTGGAAAGATGTGAACGGAAGCGCGAATATGGCGGGTAGTTTGACTAGGCCTGGGTCCCAGCCCTCAAGCATTGAGAGGAAAGCCATGCCGAAGACCGTGTTGGAGAAAAGGAATGTGCCTATGAGGACTTTTGTGAACTGCCACGCGATGAATGTCTGTGTTGAGAGCTTGAACCTCTCGAAGTCAAGCATTCTAGGCGAGAACCCTCCCCGAACCATTATCAGGAATGTACGCAGCGTCCAGATGGTTATTGATTTGCGGGCCGCGAAGTTGAGCCGGAAGAGTGCGATGAAGGATAAAACCAAGCCCCCGACGATGGAGAAGTAGAAGGGTTTGATGAATAGGTCCCCGAACTCAAGCACGTTAAGCCAAACGTTTAGGAAGGAGCCGCCCGCCAGAGCTGAGAAGATGAGGACAACTACAACTAAAACAGCTATTATGGACAGGGACCTTGAAAAACTCCTTCTGCGACCGTAGCCCAAGACAGGGTTTCATGCCCATCCGTCATAATATAGGTTATTCCAAATCATGCTAGCGGAATATCCTGCCTTTAAGGCCGAGGTATAGTGTGTAGGCTAGGGCGGCGGGCAGTGTCCACGCTGACGCGAGGTTGAAGATGTTCAGCCTCAGCGACGGGTTTTTCAGGACGTTCTGAAGGTATGCGGCGTATTCGGTCAGCCACCTCTCCGAGGGCTTGACTGCTCCCTGCAATATGTTGAGTCCTGTGATGGTTGTGTGGCTGTCCAGAGTTGGTGTAAGAAGGTTTTCGACAGGCGGGTAGGCTACATACAGGATGAGAACCGCCGCGAGCCCGAGCCCCATAATCTTTTTCCAATCAGTGATGCGGGTGAGGGCGTAGGATGCGAGGAAGGCTAGAGGTGGGACGGCTTGGCTTAGAAACCGTGCCTCAAGGTGGGCGAATAAGAAGACATACAACACGGAGAACAGGGCCCAAAGTATCGCAGGCTTCGCCAGCTCCTCCCTCTCGCGCAACGCCCACAAAGCACCCGCCGCGGCCAACACAAACAAAAGGGGCGAAAGCCACCTCAACCCCTCGTAAACCCATCCAGCAACTCTCTCGTTGAACGGCAGCCCCATCCTCTCAATGTCCCCTCTGACCATGATAGCGTGCGCAACCGCTCTAGACAGCACACCCCTCCCGGCTATCTGAAACTCTTCACCAAGCCTGACGTTGTCGTAGAAGAAAGGTGTCAGCATGATAACGCAGAGGACAGCACCCGCCAGTATGTCAAAAGACCTCTCCTCAAGGCTGGGACGTCTGGAGACCAGGTTTTTCTGGGCTGCGACGACGTATACCGCTGACGCAGAGAATATGCCGGCTACGGCGAGGATGGGTATGAAGGTTGGCTCAAGAAACATGGGTGTGAGTAGGTCTGAGACGTGTTGCAGGAAGACCTCCTGCCTCAACGTGACGGCGGCGGACGCTGTGGCGCCTAGGCCCGCCAGCATGAGAAGCTTCAAAACCCTGCCGACGCGGGCAACCCAGACCATTGAGAGAAGTATTGTTGGCACCAGCAGGAGGTTTTGGTCCCGGGCCAGTATCGAGAGAGCCGTGAGCCCGCCGGCAGCCCACATGTAGGGCCCGTACCTGAGCCCGAGGCTGAAGCATAGAATCGTGAGAAAGCCCAGCACACTCCCCATGGAGTCTGTCAATATGTATGATGTTGTCAGCACAAAGTAGTCGGAAAGTATGAGTATGAGGGCGGTTAACAGCCCAGCCAAGATCCTCCTGAAAATCACCGAGGTCAGCAGGAAAAGGGCGGTTACACCGACCGCGGTAACGGTCGGCGAGACCAGCCGGGCTGTTTCTACGGGGAGGTTTAACGCGTAAAGACCTGTGAGAAGCCACCAGAAGAGCGGGGGCCTTTCCTCGGCGTAGGGCCCTCTCACATCCTGCGGCGAGAGCCTGCCGCTGAAGATTAATGCGTTGTTTATGTAGGCTTTATCGTCCCAGAAAGGGGCCTCGTTCACGAGTGCTGGGGGTAGGTATGTTGCGAGGGATGCGAGGAAGACGAGGAGGGCGGCGGCCCCCAGCCTAGACGTCTTCGTGACTGTGGCCTGCTCCAAGGCTAGACGACCACCGGCGAACCCGTCATCGACGCGGTTAGGAGGACTAGAAAACCTGATAGCGGGACGGTTATGTTGTCGTCTATGGGGCCGAACTCGAACTTTTCGACGACGGATGCCAGCGCACCCGCCAAGCCGCCGAAAACCCCTTGAAGCATGAAGCCCGCGGGTATGCAGAAGGCTGCCATCGCAAGGTTCCCCCACCACGACTTCGTCCTCCTCCTGAACAACGCGTTTCGCACAATCCCCGTAACACCGTCCCCCACACTCATAAAAAGTATGGGCAGGACAGCCATCATAACGTTGTCGAGCAGAAAGCCAAGACCCATAACAAGCCCCCACATAATGATGAAATGCACCTCATACATGTTTTCCTCAACTTGGTACCAGTAGTTGAGCTTCTTCAGCCTGTGGGGTAGATAGTTTCCGACGGCCAGCACACCGACTAAAGCCAGTATAGGTGTGAAGGTTTTAAAGATGAAGGGGACTAACACTGCGACAACTCCTCCAGCAAGTATGTGGATTATCTTCCTGTTGTAGTAGACGGCTACGTGGTGGGGCATGTCCCGTGAAACCATCTTTCTATAGGTCCAGCGGGTGAGGACGTGGCTGACAAACAAAACCCAGAGAAACAGCATGAATGCGGCTGCAGCCTCCACCCAAGATGGGAGGGCAAACATGGAGACAGAAGAGTATAGGATTTAGTTAAGTCTTACGGCATAGGGTGGAGCTGTTAACTTTAGGACATTCCTACCACCACTAGGATGTTAGCGTTTTACATCAGCATCTCCAACCACGGTAAGGCAGTTCCAGCCATGTGTTGAAAATCCGCAAACAATATCTGTTGCGTGGTAAAATTTATAAAAATCTCTTAAATTGTGCTTTCGACCTATATGCGGTTAAGGTATCTTCTCGTAATCTTTGCGGTTTTGACCCTGCCCGCATCAGTTCTCGGCCAAGTGGTTCCGCCGCAGCCTCCGCCTTGGGCTGACCCCGCTGTCTTTCTGTCGGGTTTGGGATGGGTGCTTCTCAGAACCTTCGCGACTTTTGTCCTCATCTTCCTCATAGGCCTTGCATCAATTAGGGTGGTTGACCTGCTGACGCCTGGTGTGAGGGAGATATCCATGGTTAGGGGAAACCCGCTGGCCACAGGCATCTTTGCGGCAGGGTTCTTCATCTACCTAGCCTTCGGCTTCATCGGCTCCATGGCATCACCGCTCCCCATAGGTACTGAGACAGGTGTCGCAACACTCAACGTAAACCCACTCCTCCTAATCGCATACAAGCTCGTAACACTGCTGGCAGCAGTCCTCCTCTCCTACCTCTTCGCCGCCATCTACTACCGCGTGCTTGCGAAGATTGAGCCCTTCGGCCTCGACCTCGACGACGTGGATAAAGAGCCGCTGGCGGTGGCTGCATACCTCTTCGGCTACCTCGTCTTCCTCGGCGCAGCCGTCTACGTGGCTTTGATGCTGCCGGCGGTTTAGCATGTCCGTCCTAGGCGAAGCCTTCACAACACTCTTCAAAAAACCTCCGCCAATCGTTAAGCCGACGGGGGAGGTCTATGCTTTGGGGCAGCTGCCGCCGGTAAAGTTTTCAGCTATGGCTGTTGCCGCGGCTGTCCTGGCCGCCGTCCTGCTGGCCGCCGGGTTCGCCGTCGAGGGCTTGTTCCAGGTGCTTGGTTTTCTGTCGCTTTCCCTGATACCGGTCGCTGGGCTTCTGGCATGGGCTTTACGGACCGACAAGTACGAGCCTGAGCCGAAGTCTTTGGTTTTGATGGTTATCGGGCTTGGGGGCGTGGTTGCGGGTGTTTACACAGCCGTCATGCTGCCTCAAGGGCTTGTTTTCAGCTTCCTAAGGGTGGGCCTTGTTGAGCTGGTCTTCTTCTTGGTCCTTTACGCGCTTGACGCAAACAGGTTTACGGGGCGTGAGTTTAACGACCACCTTGACGGAGCCGTCTACGGACTGGCGCTGGGCGCGGGGTTTGTGGCTTACAGCAACTACCTGACTATTCAGGCTGGAGCATACCTAAACCCGCTGGCAACGGCCACCCTCGCTTTGGAGAGGTTCTTCACGATAGTCTTCCCAGCTTTGACGGGTTGGTGGATTGGCTACGTCAAGGCGAAATACGCGTCTGTTAAGTTCGGCGACCTGCTCGCGGGATTCGTCGCTGTCCTAGTCCTCCGGCTTGTCTACGAGGGGGTTTTGCACCCCCGCCATACATACAGCCCGGGTTTGTCTTCGTCTACCAGGTGTTTGACTTGCAGAAACAACAACCCGAAAACGCATACCACAGATACGTAATAGAGTCAGTGACGCCGCAGGGCATCAGAATATCCATAGTCTCGGACATAATCAAACCCGTCACACTCACAGTAAACGCCAACGGCGAAATTCAGCCCGGTGTCAGAATCGACCTCTGGATTCCGCCTGGGCTTTCGCCTGGGACAAGGCTCAAGCTCGGAGGCATTGATGCTGTGGTTGCCCAAACTGGTTTCGATTTTGGACAGGGTTTGAAGGTTACGCTTGTCGCTTCAGCGGACCAGACTATGGCTTGGGTTTTCATAGAGGATGGACCGCAGCCATTTAATCAGCTTAAACAGCTCCTCTTTGCTATCTATTTCCTGCAAAACAAAAAGGCGGTCGGTTTGGTAAACATTGAACAAAGAGGTACGTTCACATCAACGTCAACATACACGACAACATCCACCTTTAGTACGACGACCGAATACACAACCCAGCGGACTACCGTTACTGGTGGCAGCACAGTCACAACATTTGTTACAACGAGCACCACGCTGACGGTTACCTCCACGATCACGTCCTCCACTGTTACAACATACACCACGAGCGTAACACAAACGAATACTGTCCAGCCCGAGCCCGTTCCCTCCCCAATCCCGTTAACGGTCGCTATACCTGTTGCCGCGGTGATAATCGGCGGCGGCTTCTTCTACATGAGGTCTCGGAGGAGGCCTTTGCCGCCAACATACCCGTACCCGCCGTATCCGATGCCGCCTCCGGGGTATCAGCCGCAGCCACCGATGCCGCCTGCCTACCAGCAGCCCGCCATGGCCTGCCCCGCATGCCGCTTCCCTGTCTACCCCGGGGAGTTTGTCTGCAGGAGGTGCGGGTTACGTGTCCGCTGAAAAAGCCCTCACAACAATCCTCCTAACCACCCTCCTCTTCTCAATAATACCTTTTACAACCGCGCAGGAGGAGTTTGAGTGGAACAGGCGCATACCTTTTATCGGCGCCCAGCCAACCCTCGTTCTCCTGGTTCAGTTCAGCGACGTAAGGATGAGCATCTCCACAGCTCAGGCGGAGCAGATAGTCAAGGTTGTGGACAACTTTGTTAGAACAGCCTCATACGGGAGGACATGGCTTGAGTACACCATACATCCAAGAGTCCTTACGCTTCCAAAACCAATGGCTTACTACGGCGGGCCATCCCAGGGAGCACAGAGAGGAGATGACCCTGAACGTTCACTTGAATACAAACTCACGACTATTAGGCTGGCGAAGCAGGAGGGAATAGACCTTTCAAAATACAAACACATCATAATCATACATGCGGGGAAGGACGAAGCCACCGGCGGCACAGCAAACGACATATGGAGCCATTGTCTTATGTCAAAAGGCCTGTATTTCCTGATAGAACAATATGGTTTTGACGTGGTGGAGGCGGAGTTAAGAAAAAACCCACAAACTCAATGGGCTGTCGAACTCTATATGCATAGAACTAGGGACGGTAAGGGGCACCTTATAGCCGGTATCGAGACGGTCGCCGAATTTGATTTTCCCGCTGTCATGGCTCATGAGTTCACCCACAGCATGTGGATATTCGACCACTACGTATATCGTAAGGACGGCTACAGCGGCGGCAGCGAGGTCGGTGTATGGACAAACATGGACTATGGGCCCTTTCTAGATCCCCCGGTCGATATAGACGGCTGGAGCAAATACCTCCTAGGATGGGTTGAGGCCGTGACAGTTGAGCAGAACGGAGAGTACACGATACATACTCTCGATAAACCGGACGAACCCCACGGGCTATTAATCCCGATAAACGATAAGGAATACTACTTCATACACGCTAGGAGGCCTGTGGGCAACGACGTATCACTGCCAGGACCGGGTGTACTAATCTTCAGGGTAAACAAATATAAACCGCGGAATGTTGAGGGGGAGCCTTTCATGGTCCAGCTCTACGACGCACATCCAAACACACCCCCTGAATGCGAGGGATTTGCAGGAAACGTAGGTATCTGGACCATATGCGTTAAGTTTGACGCCCCCTACTACGACCAAACAGGGTACAGAAATAATTGGGACTTTAAGACAGCACGCGGGTCACGCGGAACCTACTCGATAAATCTCGAGAATCAGGAGTTTGTCACCGAGGAGGGTTATAGGATTACTGTGATGTCCTTTGACCAGGGGTCTGGTGTTGCGAAGGTCAGGATATCACTAGGCGGAAGAGAAGATGATAGGACGACGACTGTAACGGTTACCAGAACTGTCACTGGAACAGCTACTGAAACACTCTACACAACGACAACCGTCGTAGGGGCTGAGACGAGGACTATAGTAGTAACGGTAACGACAACACGTCCCCCGCCAGACACGGGAGAGCAGTATACATCGCTGGCGATAATACTTGCAGCCCTCATCATAGCGTTATTCATGGTCGCGTCTGTGAGGAGGAGAGCTCCACCGCCACCACCTCCGATGTGGAGCTAACAACCATGACGGGTTTGCATCATCTAGGGCTGTTTTGATGCTTTCCACCTTTTTCATCATCCTGCTTGCAAGGCATCTTTCTCACCAGGTGAGAATAGCACAGGTTTTGGTAGGTGTGGGGTTCAGTTATGACCTCTATCAGTAAAACCCTTAAAAACAGGGGCCTGCCCGCTGGGTTAAGGTTGAGGGCCGCTGTTCTCGCACTGGCTGCGGTCATGTTGGCGATGCCGTATGCCCATGGCTTTGACACAGCCTCCGCCCGTGAGGCCCTGCGGGCCGACCTAGCCTACCTGAAAAATGTTTTGGCGGAAGATGGTGGAGTAAAAATCGGGCCACCGAACTCTCTTAGGGCGGAGGCGTTGGCTGGTTTGGCGGCGGCCCGCATACATCTCGGCCTCGGCGACGTGGAGTCGCTGCAGGTTCTGAACAGGTTGGCTGAGAGGGTTAGGACACGTGTTTTGAGGGGAGACGGCATAGACATCGGCTTCGAGACAGGCAGGGATGTTTACGAAAACTTTGCAACACACCTCGCCACGTTCCAGCTCCTCGCAGCACACTACGGCCTGACAAAGGACAGGACGAGCAGGGACGCCGGCCTAAAGGTAGGCGAGAGCCTAGAAGCCGCGGTTGGCTGGAGCCCACCCAACTCGAGGGCGGGCTTCCTCGTCCTAGCCTCAACATACTCACTATACTCCGGAGGTAGGCCGGACCCAGATGATGTAAAAACCGCGGTCGAGGAGTTTGACAAACATTTCACCGACATAGTGGCTTACTCCACCAAAGCCTACCTAAACCTCGTCCAATCCCTCTCGATGCTTTCACAACTCATGAGGGTTGCCAACGCGGCGGGAGTAGAGCAATCCCAGGAGCTTGCCGCACTCTGGACGGTTCACATAGACTATGTCTCCAACACGACAGAGGTGAAGGAGGCCTCCGACTACTACCTCGCCTCAGCCGCCCTCACAGCACTCGTCGACGCAGCGGAAAACACGCACACCAGCTACTCCTCAAAAGCACTTGAGGAAGCGTTAACTCTAGCGGAAAAGCTTGGAAAAACCTACATGGTCGGGGACAGAATACTACAGCACACCTACCCCGCAGCATACGTCCTACTCCTTGACCCAGCCACCCCGGCCGAACGTGTTTTCAACGAGTATGCGGGGAAGCGGGTTGAAATAGTTGACCTAACACTCCCCGCAAACATCGCACGCCTCAGTAAGCTGGCGGATGTTACAGCCCTCGAAAAGGTGTTGGAGCTGGCGCTGGAGAAGGTTGGAGATATTCAGGGCTATTACCGGCTTATCCCAACCGGCTACACGTCGTCCGAGGAGTTTGTCAACCGACAACTACGGATACAGTTCACCTCCACCGTCCTAGCCGTGGAAAGGGCCCCCGCCGCAAGACTACGCTCAAACATTCTTCAGATAATCCTGCAGACCCAGCCCTCCTTCCTAATAACTGCCGGCCTGCTCGTCCTCCTCGCAGTCCTAAACAGGGTCGGTGTTTTGACAGGTGATTAGATGGCAGAGCCTTCAGCGAAAACCGGGGCCGCAATAACACTCACAGGCCTCGCCATAGCAGTAGCCGGAATAGTACTCGGCCAAATCACCCCAGCCGGCGGAGTCTCAGCCGAGCTTGCATGGATTTCCCATTTACTTGTCTACGACGCCGGGCCCGCAGTCGCCTCCTTCGGTGTTGGATGGCTTGTCAGCGGCCTACACCCACTCAGGAAATACTACCTGTATTCAGGTGTTGCAGCTGTCTACTTATCGTTTACAGCCTTCGCTCTATCTACTTTTTTAAATGTCGAAAACCTGCCCGCCGCCGCAGCCATACTGCTCACTTTGATATACTCGGCCGGCCCATCCATGCTTCTCTCAGCGGCGCTCGCAGGTGTTGCGGTCAACAGACGTGTTAGAAAGGCCGGCATCAAGCCTTCCCCAAACCCGCATGAAAACATCCTCGACTTCTTCGTCATGATAGCCCTCTACATCCCCCTTCTGCCGGCGCTCGGCTCACCGCTTTTCTACCTCCGCTACCTGCTGCCCGTGGCGGTAACATTCCTGGTCTGGCACACGGCTGCACCGAGGCTGGCTCTCTGGCTCCTAAGCCGCCGAAAAACGGAGATTGTGTTGGCTGAGCCTCCAAAAGCTGAGGAGACCACGCTTTTCAACGTTCTCTCAAGAAGCTACATACCGATGGCCTTCGGGCTCGGCGTTGTTACGACGGTCGCGAGCGTTCTCGACCTTCTGAACATAAGCCTCTTCAGAGGCGACCCCTTTTCGGCGACGGCTGACGCAGCGTTCTTGGCGGCTGTCGCCACAGCGGCGGGCTCACTCTACGTTGGTCCAGTGGCATGGCTCTTCGAAGACTCAGGGATAAGGCTCTACGACAGGGTTCGGAGGATAATGAGGCCGCCTTCAATCCACAGCCTCGCCGACGAAATGGTTGAAATATACACATTCATCTTCTCACCCATCGCCCTAACATTCGCGCTGGCGGACGGAGACCTCGCCCTAGCCCTAATACTCCTAGGCCTCACGCTACACCTCCTCCTAACAATCTCCTTCACAGCCACATATCTCTACATGACCTTCTCGGCGAAAAAACATCTAGAGACCATGGTAAGGTCGCTGCAGGCCCGCAACCTCGCCAGACCTCTCCACAACTAGACGTATTTGCCGCAGTTGTAACAGTACCAGCGCTGGTACTGCTCTATCCATGAAAGCTCCTTGCCGCATGTTGGGCAGGACTGTCTCTCCCTCCGCCCAAACGGGAGCTTGGATGTTATCGCGGAGATCGGGCTTGTCCGTGCAGCTGGCTGCTGGGACACAACCTGCGGCTGGGTTGGGACATACATCGCGGCCGGAGGTGTCTCAGGCTGTTTAAGCTCGAGCTTCTCCTTCAGGATGATTATGTCGGCCGCCGCCCCGACCTTGCTCCAAGGAAGGCTCTCCGTCGTGTTGTATTTTGAGAGAATCTGGAGGCCGAACTCGCTCCCCCCAATTGGCAGCTCTATGTCCTGTACGGTTCCGACGAATGTGCCGTCGGGGTTGTAGACCTGCATGCCTATCAGCTTGCTGCGGGGAACACCTGACATGGCATTCCAAGCTAAAACCATCCAATAAGGTTTACGTCTCCCGGTTCGGATAGTGTCCAAATAAGCGTTTTCGCTCACTTACCTGTCCTCGCGGCCTGATAGTATATTATGAATAGGCTTAGGAATAGTTTGTTATTCCCTGTACATGGTCTCTTGCGCTTAGCTTATGGTGGAATACTACAGTTCTCTCCTTTAGGTATCTGAAGAATCTCTCTACCCTATTCCTAATACCGAACCTCTCATACCTATACTCTCAAACGCCCACCTATACCGAGGGCCTCTATCAACTATTATCAATGGCTTGTTTGGGCATCTATCCAAGACCATTCTCATAAACTTTATAGCGATAAGCATGTTCCTACTCCTTGAAGCGTATACTGCCAGTATTTCACCGGAATCTACGTCTACAGCAGACCATACATAAGCCCTAAGGCCATGCATCTTAACCACAGTCTCATCAACAGCCACGTAACACCTAAACCTCTTCCCTACAGAGAATATCTTGGAGGATTCGTGGAGCCATTTTCTACCACTCTCCCTAGAGGCATTAGTCACACAGTACCTCTCAGAAACATCCCTAAGGCTTAAACCAAAAACATGAAACAAAACAGAATAAGCCTTCTCAACCAAAGAATACCTATTTAAACCTAAACAACCCAGACAACCTATCAATGATATAATCCAGAACATGCATAAGAAAATAAGAATACAAACCAGGCCATAACCATAAAGAGAAAAGCTTTAGTAAAAGTTGACAGGAACCATGACTGTGTCTCTAAAGTTTAGTCTTCGATTGAATAGTGATTTATGTGGTGTTAGACGTGCTGTGGAGTTGGCTGAGACGGCTGAAAAGGCTGGGTTTGATATCTTCTGGTACTGTCAAGATCTTTTCAAGCGGGATGCTTGGATAGTTTTGACGGCCGCCGCTATGTCCACTGAAAGAATCGGATTGGGCACCGCCATCGTTAATCCCTACACATCCCATGTATCCGAGATAGCGATGAGGGCCGCTACACTCCAAGAATTATCCGGCGGACGGTTCCACCTAGGCATAGGTGTTGGTGCTCCCGAAACCTTAGAGTGGGCGGGTATACATGTGAGCAGGCCGGTGGCCGGACTAGTGCAAGCCGTTAAAGAGCTCAAACGATTGTTCTCAAATGAATTAGACGTCACAAGGGAAAAAGCCTTTCTAAGGTTTGACTATGGCCGATACAATATACCCATATACATTGGAGGCCAAGGTAAAAGGCTCGCCCACCTCATGGGGGAGTTGGGTGACGGCGGCCTACCACTCCTCGTCCCCCCTGAAGCCGCGGGCAGGTTTCTTCACTGGATCCGTGAAGGGGCCGAAAAGGTTTCAAGAGATGTTTCAAGTCTAGACATATCAGGTTGTATCTGGTATTGTATAGGTGAGAGATATGATGACATAATTGACAATCACGGGCTGAGAAAACTGACCGCCTATTATGGGCCGATGCTTTCCGAAGAACTACTAGCCACAGCTGGTCTCAGCAGAGAGGTTTTCAAGGAGCTGGCCGTAAACTCCTTAGACATGCCTGAAAATCTAATCAAAGGGATGATGAAAATGGCGGTAACAGGCACGTTCGATGATGTCGATGGTGTTGTAAGAAAGCTGCGCACTCTTCAATCCCTTGGGCTTACACATTTTAACATAGGGCCTCCACTCGGTGACGATCCGGCCAAAGTTCTGGAGTTTACGGCTGAGGTTATAAAACGAATAAAGAGTAGATAATCCATCAGCAGGTCGTGCGACCTGAAGCAATCTCCACGGTAGATTAAGTTCCCATCGGTCACCTAAAGTTTATCAGAGGGTGTTTATCTACCGCTACATGCTTGATAGAAATAGGTTGAAGGAGCTTGTTGAGGCTGTTTTCAGCCTGAGTAGTCAGATCCGGTATGTGGAGGTATTCAACAGTAGGGGTGTGGGTGTTGCTGGTGGTATGAGGCCCGGTGTCAAGTCGGTGGATCCTCCTAGGACAGCTGCCAAGATAGATGTTGAGACAGCTAGGTATGCTCTCCTGCTAATGCGTCAGCGCAGATACTACGGCGGGATGAAGTATATGTATGTGGAGATGGAGAGGGTTAACGTTCTTGTAAAACCGTTGGACGGCTGGGTTATCGTCCTCACAACAAACCCTCCAGCAGGGCTTGATCTTCTGGAAGGGGTGCAGCAGACGATAGACCGCTTCACATAACACCGCTGAGATGTTTACTTGCTGAAGTGAGGCATTACCTCTGTGGCGAAGAGACGTATTGCCTCCTCCTTATCCTGTCCAAGCGGTGAGCCGACCTTCACCCTCCCATATCCCATTGCCTGCAGCTTTTCGATAGTCTTGATGCTTCCCTCAACACCCACTGCGCCGAGTTTGAATATCTTCTCCGGCAGGGCTTCCCAGCCGTCCTCCTCATAATCTCGTTTTATACGTTCTATATCAGCTGCGGCCAGTGAGAGGGTTACCAGCTGTTGCGGTGACAGATATTCCAGTATATGTACTATGAATGATGCGAAAGCCTTCATAGACTGCTGCTCATCCCTGTTTATAGAGCATAAGATTGAGGCGATTATTTCTCCCTTCACCTTTTGATGACCTGCTTTGGAAGCGCCTTTTTGTATCAGTCTTAATGCTTCAGCACCGTAAGATGGCGGTGTAAGTAGTATCAGGCCGCCTACCTGCCACCTTCCCACTCTTTCAAGAAGTTTCGGGGATTGGCATCCAAAATAAATAGGGATTGATGTGCGTGTTTTCTGCTTGAGATTTGATGTGGATGGTGAGAGAGATCTCTTGAGATATTCTATTGACTGGTCCATGGTTGTGAGAAGATTACTATGTTTTAACCCAGCTTCTTCGAGCATCTTTCTAGAGCCCGGGCCGAATCCCAGTACAGCTCTGCCGCCTGTAAGGTTATTTAATGTTGTTGCAGCCATTGATATCTCCACCAATGTTGAGCTATATGGATTCACTATGGCGGGTCCGACCTTTATTGTGTTTGTGGCGAGTCCTATGCTTCCACAGATAACCCACGAGTTATCCCACAATGGATCGTGGGTAATCCAAGCCGTATAATATCCCAGTCTCTCAGCCAGTATAGCGAGTTCGGTGATCCGCCTCGGATCTCCTGTGAAGGGCCCAAAAGTTATGTCGAACTTCATATGCTATTTGCTGCCTCCAAGTCCCAAGTATATTGTGGCTAGCTCTTCATTTTTAGCTAGCGTTTCAGGGGAGCCCTCAAAGACCTTCCTCCCGGAGGCTAACACATAAACCCTGTCTGCTATCTGTAATGCTCTCCGGACGTTCTGTTCTATCATTATCACTGATACACCCTGTTTTCGTAGCGTCATGATATACTGTATCATGCTGGCAGCGGCCTTGGGTGAAAGGCCTGCTGTAGGCTCGTCTAATATCAACAACTTGGGATCGCTCATCATGGTTTTGGCTAGTGCGAGAATCTGCCTCTGGCCACCGCTTAAAACCCCAGCTTTCTCCTTAGCTCTTTCCCTCAAGAATGGGAACAGGTTATAAACTTTTTCTAGCATCTGCTCAAGACTTTGTTTATTGGGCAGATATCCGAGTTCGAGGTTCTCGGCTATTGTCATAGTTGTGAAAACGTTCCTGAGCTGTGGAACATATCCAATGCCCATCCTAACCAGTATGTCTCCCCTCGAATTTGTTACATCCTGCTCCTCAAAAAAAATATTCCCCGACATGATCTTTGCCAATCCGAAGACAGCCTTGAACACTGTACTCTTACCGCTTCCGTTGGGACCTATGATCGTCACAAGCTCATTCTTACCCACGTCCATACTGAAGTTCTGGACTATGGCTATTTTTCCATATCCGGCTGTAAGATCCCTAATACTGAATAATGGCATACACTAATCACCTAGGTAAACTTGCGCAAGTATAGGGCTGGCTAGTATTTGGCTGGGTGTGCCTTCGGCTACCAAGGCCCCCTCATTAAGAAGGAAAATATATCCTGCGTGCTGGAACAATATATCATATCTATGTTCTATCACCATAAATGTGAGTCCATATCTGTCGCAAAGAGATTTTATGGTTTTGAAGATTTCTTCGGCAAGATTGGGAGCTATCCCTGCTGTCGGCTCATCTAAAAGGATCAGTTTCGGCTCGGCCATCATAACTCTACCAACCTCCAATAGTTTCATTTGACCACCTGAAATTTCATTCGCCTGATTACGATATACATTTATAAGTTTCAGATTGTGTAATACGTCTTTCGCTCGCCCAGCTAGGTTCAGTTCTTGAGATTCCCAGCTTCTCTGGAATGGTGCATAGCGTAGCATCTCACCCTTCTGTTTCTTGGGTGGCAGGAGCACGTTTTCGATCACCGGCATCTTGAGAAAAAGGGTTGGTATCTGGAAGCTACGTGCTATTCCCCTATTGTATATCTCATGAGGCGGGAGACCATCTATCCTCTCACCCATGAAGTATATGCTGCCACTGTCCGGCTTTAACACACCGCTTATAACATTGAATAAGGTGCTTTTCCCACTCCCATTGGGACCTATGACACCATATAACCTACCCCTCTGTATCTTTAGAGAGATATTGTCTAATGCTTTAAGGCCATAGAAGGTTTTAACAATGTTTTCAACTACTAGTATTTCCTCCATCGGCTCCACCTCAGATTAGCTGTGTCGAATAGCCTGTAGGCTGGTGTTCTTATGGGCCCCTCTGGGATTAATCCATTAGGTCTGTACATGAGTACGATGAGCATCAGAACGCCTACGATTATCCATCTAACATACAGCATCTCAATGGGTATGTTTAATGTTGCCAGCCATCCCCTCAAGGTCCTTGTCACCCTATCTATTACAGTGACCAAGAATGCACCTGAGGCAGCTCCAACATGATTTCCTACACCGCCTAACATCATTGCAACCCATATGTCGAACGTTTTGAGACTTGTAAAATCGTCGGCAGCTACAAATCCTATGTAATAGGCATAGAGAACTCCTGCCAGCCCCGACATCATGGAGCCTATGAATAATACCTGCCGCCTAACCTTATTTATGTTCTTGCCGAAGCTTTCGGCGGCCAGCTCATTCTCCCTCATAGCCTTTAACATTCTTCCATATGGTGAGCGTGAAACCTTGACCATTATGAAGAAATTTATGGCGGCCACAGCCCATATAAGAATGCTTAGGTAGTATGTTGAAGTCTGTGCGTCGCCAATAAATAGGAATGGATTTGGTATGCCCACAAGTCCGTGGTAGCCGCATGCTATAGGCTCATAGTTTCTCACAACTATTCTAGAGGTCTCACCAGCCGCTAGTAGAACAATGCCTAGGATGAACCCCTCCTTTATTCTATTAGTAGACGACGTGAGGAGTAGGCCTACTATGCCTGCAAGGATGGAGCCGGCAGCCATTGCCAGTAGAAAACCGCCGAATGCGAAGACCGGGCTCGCCCTCGCTGTTTCAAGTCGCAGCTGGACAGCCTGAGCGCTGCACATATCTACTGCAACGCCGGCCACGAAATTGGCTAGGTTAGCTACCACATATCCGGCTGCGAATGCTCCCACACCGAAGAAAAGTACCTTACCGAAGTTGAGTATGCCGTTGTAGCCGTATTCATAGTTTAGGCTAAGGGTTAGTATGAGCCATATTGCGTAGAAGTTTCCCGTTGATATGACTATGGATACGATCTGATCTAGGACCATTTTACACACCTCTCACTGTTAGTGTTCTCTTACGCTTCCATGTTATGCCAGAAAGGCCGGTGGGACGTGAGACCAATACAAGGATTATTATAGCCATCGGGATTAGCGGTTTGAATGCTAGGCTTAATCCAAAGCTCCTGTTGAGAATGTCTATCACCGTGTTCTCCGAGAATGAGACTATTATAGCCCCTGCAACGGTGGCAGGGTAGCTGTAAAATCCTCCCAATGCTGATGCAGCAATCATTCTAAGAAGTGCCTCTAGGCCTACGTCTGGATGGGCGTGGGTGAATATAACCCAGAAAGATCCTGCAACGCTGGCTAATCCGCCGGATATGATGAGCGTTATTAGGGCTATCTTCTCGGGGTTGATACCCGAAGCTACGGCTAAGTCGGGATCTTCGGCTACTGCCCTCATTTGCTTACCTGTACGTGTCTTCATTATAAAGATGTAGAGAGCAATCATAGCTACGACTGATGTGGGGAGCGCCATCAAGAGTATATCGCTTATGTACACTCCAAATACTCTGAATACTGCGTTGGTCACTATTTTTGGCTTGACTCCCAGACCCCAGTTACCTATTCCGGCGAGGGTGTAGATTATATGTCTGATGATAAGTGCAAGTGCGAATGACGCCACCATTAGGGTGAACGTGGAGGCTCCTCTCTTCTTGAGGGGTTTGAATACAACATAGTACGATACTACCGCTACGGCTCCGCCCAGCAGGAAAGATGGTGCTATCGCCTGCCAGAGCTGCAGGCCTGCGTAGTTTATTAGGGTAAAGGATACATATGCACCTATAGTCACGTATTCTGCATGTGCGATATTGGGTATTTTAAGTATAGCCAGTGTTAGTGTCAGCCCGAGTGCCATCAATGCATATAGGCTTCCAGACTGGAGTGTCCTGACAAAGGATGAGATGAGTTCTACAGTGCTTAGCTCCAACGCCATCCCGAAACCTAAAAAATGAAAAATGGGAAAGGTTGCTAGGATATTGATCTTATTTTGTTGGCTGATGCGTCGTAGGATGCTATGTCTATCCACTTAAATGAGTCACCCTCGGCTATTATCCTTGATATGGTGTAGTCTTGGATCGCTCGGTCACCTGATGCATCCATCCAGATATGTCCGCTGGCTCCCATGTACGCCCTAGCCACCGGTATTATAACATCTTTTAGGATCCGGCCATTATCTGTTCCAGCTGTTAGTATGGCGTTGATGGCAACCCATGCGGCATCGTATCCCAGCTCGGCCTGTGGTCCCGGCTTTCGACCGTGTAGTTTTTCGAAGGCCTCTAAGAAGTGGAAGTAGCGCGGGTTAGCTGGTGGCGAAGTATATGATGATGTCATTTTGACCTTCACCATGAACTCGGCTATCTCTCTAGGAGCCTGTGGGGGTAGGAAAGCTGGTACACGGAATGTGTTGATTCCATACCATCGTACATTGGAGAGTGTTTCATCGAGTCGTGCGAGACCCAGTATTAGCAGTCCATCTGTCTGGAATGAAACCGCCACTACAGCTGTTTCAGATGGTCCGAGCTTTCTCACCTCTGAACTTAGCTTAGCCACTTCAGCACTGTAGTCAGACTGGTCTGGTGAGTAGGGAACCGCGGCAACGGTTCCACCTGCACTTTCAAAATCCTTCTTGAATTCTTTAAACAATGACTCGCCGAATGCTTCAGCCCTATAGATTACGGCAGCCTTTCTAAACCCGTCTGCTAGAACGCTTTGTGAGAGAGCTTTACCCTGCACGTCTGCGGAGGCTATCACTCTGAAGATGTAGTCATTGGGTAGCTTAAGTGTCACCGCTGTTGAGCAGCAGCTTACTAGTACAACTTCCTTCTGGTCTAAATATCCCTTGACTGCTGCAACCCCTAAACTGCTTATAGGCCCGACTATAATACTGGCCCTATGGTTTTCCACTAGACTTTGGACAGCTCTCACTGTACCTTCGGGGGTGCTGGCAGTATCCTCCACTACCGATTTGAATCTAATAGGTGAGCCGCTTTTCTCAAGGATTTCATTTATCTCGGCAATTGCCAGCAAGCCTGCATCCTTCATGTCATTGCCGAAGCTAGCTTGGGCCCCTGTGAGCTCGTATGCGAAGCCGATGGTGAACTCGGTTTTCCGGGGTCCAGTCTGCTGGGTTACGGTTACCGTTGATATTGCGGTCTGGGTTACGGTAGTTCCTATTGTTCGTGTAACAGTGGCACCGGCCCCAACAGTTGTTGTCTCGGTTTTTGTCACGGTTTGTATCGGCTCCCTCCCCATAATCGCCGGCGAGACAATGATTCCCATGACTAATCCTATTAGGAGAACTACGACTGCTACGGCAACCAATGTACTATTTGCTACACCACTAGATGACATGCCATCCAGTATATCATAGGGTATTTATAAGCTTTTCCATATATCGGGGGATGGTGTCCAAAAAAGGCTTTAAATACCCTCTAGGGGCGCCTATTTCGACTCGCGAGGCTACCATGGGATGGGTTCAGCTATATAAACCCGTTATTTGGACACTATGTATCGGGGGATAGTGTCCGAATAAGCATTTTTGCTCACCTCCCTGTCCTCGCAGCCTGATAGTATATTGTGAATAGGTTTAGGAATAGTTTTAGGTTGTTTATTCCCTGTATATGGTCTCTCGTGCTTAGCTTGTGATGGAATACCGCTGTCCTCTCATTTAGGTATCTGAAGAACGTCTCAACCCTGTTCCTCATACCGAATCTCTCATGCCTATACTATCAAACGCCCATCTATACCATGGGCCTTTGACTAGTGGCTTGTTTGTACACATCAACCAGCCTTTAAATATAACAACTTATTTGGACACTATCCCCGGTTCGCTAGGCAAAACTCGAATACCGGTGTGGGTTCATTCATGCATGGAGATTCGTGAGGCACAGAGGTTTCTCGATTTAGTGTATGGTGTGAGGGATAGGGCTAGAGGTTTTGATAAGACGTTTGCGTGGCTTGTTTCCGAGGTCGGGGAGCTCGCCGAAGCCATGTTGAAAAACCGTGGCGAAAAATCTGTGCATGAGGAGGCTGCGGACATCTTGGCGTGGCTTCTCAGCCTCTGCAACGTGGCCGGGGTAGACCTTGAGAAAGCGTTTATGGAGAAGTATGGGGCTGGCTGCCCTCGATGCCGCCGGATACCCTGCGGCTGCCCACAGACCTAGCCGCCCCTCTGCCTTATCTCATCCATTATCTCTTCAAGGGTCTTTCCTGTGACGTCTATGCCGAGCTCTCTGGCCTTCTCCAAAACCTCCTCCCGCTTCGACGCCTTCTCAAACTCCCTCTTCGCCTCGCCGAAAGCCCTAGCCAGCTTCGGTAGCTTACCCGGCAGAATGTATATCGCTATCAGTATGACGGCCGCGATTATCGCTATCTCCGTCAAGGATACGGCCATGCCGTAGCTAGTTGTTAGGAGTTAAACTTAAAGGTTGTGTATGCGCGATGTTTTGGGGCCGGTGGTCTAGCCTGGCCATGACGCCGCCCTCACACGGCGGAGGTCGGCGGTTCAAATCCGCCCCGGCCCAACCCTAGGGGTTCTTCTGACGGCCCGGTTGTTTTGGGTTCCAGCCCGTACCTAAAATCTGGGCCAAACCCCTTTCCCGGTATAGGTTTATTGAGAGAAGATGCCTTGTTAACATGCTGGGGAATTGGTGTTGTTCGAGAGGTTTTACAGGGCTGCGGCCGCCGTGAACACCTTGTTGTTTATCGGTATGGCGGTATATGTTTGGTTCAGGTATGTAGGTCTGCCGTATGCCGTCGCCTACGACTTTGGAGTCGGAGGCCTGCCTGAAATCGGGCCCAAAACCAGGCTCATCACACCTCTGGCAGCAATTACCGCAGCGGCCGGGTTAACAACATCCCTCCTTACAGTTTTCTCACTCAAAAGACATGAGCTCGTCGAGCGGTACCCATACCTCATCAACCTCCCCGCCATAGCCTTGATTCTCGGCAAACTGCCACAAGACAGGGCCAGACAGTACATCGACAGACTGTTCATACCGCTTCCCATTGTGGCGGCTGCCTTAGCGGCTCTCATGGCGTTCACATCCTACCTCATCCTTGAATCGGCGGAGCAGCGTCGATTGGTGGTTGACGAAAGCCTTTTGGTTGCGGCGGTTTTGTCTTTTGCGGTGGGGGCGGGGGTGGGAACCGTCCTCTACTTTAGGAGGATATATCTGCAGCTAAAGAATACCTAGGCCCGTCATCACCTACGGCTTTTCCTAGACAATATCTCTACCCAGGGGTTGTTGCTGACGAAGCTGGGTAATCCGCCAGCTTCAGCGGACGCTGCTGTCTGAGCTGGAGTGTTTTCAGCCGGAGGCTGGACGCCTTGCTTCAACAGCCGCCGGACCATATCCCTAAGCTCAGCCACCTCCGCCGCAAGCCCCTCCAAGCCAGCCACACGCCTCTCCAACACCTCAATCCTCCCTAGGATGGTGTTTATGCTTTGGTCCTGAACCCTCTCAACAACCGGCGGCCGCTCCGCACCAACCTGCCTGTCTAGCCGCGACTCAATAGCCTCAACCTTTCTCAAGAGCTTCTCAAGGGCCGCTCCTATGTCGGGGGCGGAGGATGCGCTCCTCGGCTGCGGTGTTTCTCTTATGCGTGGGGAGACGGACTCATAGACCTCGTAGTCTGTGTATTTGAGGAGGCCGAGGCCGTGAAGTCTGAAGACATGCTCTCCAACCCGGTCGACTATGTTTTTGGGTGCGGCTATGTATGCGAGGAAGCCTGCAGCAGCATCTCTTGCGGCCTCTATGACGGCTGAGAGAAGCTCCGACGCCCCAGCATCATCCCCCACAACCCTAACGACGCCCGAGACCCTGTCAGACCTCAGCCAGAGAACATCGCCCTCAACATCAACCTCATACCCGCCCCGCCTAAAGAACTCGGCAAGCCTCCCAACCGGACCGCCGCGTGCAGACAACACAAACCCAGACACAAACCAAAATATATCTCTGCAGACATGGTATGGGCTGGGTGGTTTCGTTGTTTGAGGAGGAATACAAGAGGCGGTATGTTTTCGGGGCTGACTATGGGACGGGCGACTTCAAGTACGGGCCCATCACGCAGGGTGAGAAACCCCTCGTTGTGGAGAACAGGGGCTATTTCCCGGAGCCTTCCCTCGTCTCAAAGATAATGGGTGTGGAGAAGGAGGTTGTGGTGGGGAGGGATGTTGCCCAATTCCTTGAGAGCGGTGCAGAGCTGCTTAAGCGCATGGTCTACCCTATGAAGAGCGGCGTCGTCGGCAGGGATGACGCTAGGGCTTGGAAGGTGTTGAAGGAGCTAACGTGGATGGTTCTGGAAGAGTTTAAGCCTAGAGGGTTCGGGTTTAACGGATTCTATGTTGTGGCAGCACTCGCCGCGACAGCTCCACGCTACATGTATGAAAAATTCTTCGAAATCTACCGAGAGCTCGCCGAAAAATCCCTGGTGAAGGCGGTCACAATAATCCCGCAGCCTCTCGCAGTAGCAATCGCGCACAAAGCAACCTCATGCGTCGTCGTCGAGGGAGGCCACGGCAACACACAGGTCACACCGATATCCAGAGCACCCATAAGGGAGGCCATAATCGCGTTAAACAGGGGAGGCGCAGACGCCAACGCCATAACGGCTGAGATACTCAAGGACGCCGGCTACGGTGACCTCGCGAAGGAGGAGGCGGTTGTTAGGAGAGCCAAGGAACAGCTCGGACTACTACCCCTCGAGCTGGACAGAGCAGTAGCATACGCAAAACAGAACCCAGCCAACGTCAGGAAAAAGGTGAAGATAGCTGGGACAAGGATAACGATAGACCTAGGCGAGCTTTCATGGACAAGGTTTCTGATAGCAGAGTATGTTTTCAACCCCTCCAACCCAGTCTTCGAGAGCTACTTCAAACGCGGCATGCCCAGGCCCGCCGACGTCAAGATAGGCGAGCAGGTCTTCTACGGCATGACAAGCATAGCGGACTCGGTAATTGAGGCTGTCGAGAAATGCCCCGTAGAGCTGCAGCCCCACCTCTACAGCCAGATAATCCTCTCCGGCGGAAACATGTCGTGGACGGCGCCGCTAGAGCTCCGTGACGTAGCCGTCGACGCACCTACAAGGGTACGGTTTGACTTGGTTAAGAGGGGTGTGGAAAACATAAACATCAGGCTCACCGAAGACCCGCAGTACGCCGTCTGGAGAGGCTGCATAGTCTACGGATACGCAGTCCCCGCAGACTATAGCTGGGCTTGGGAGACGATGGAGGGGTGGATGAGGTTTAAGGGCTAGACCTTCGGGTATATCTCGACCCTTAGCGCCGTAGCCATCTTCAACGCTTCCTCGTCGGCGTGGGGCGTAACCATAAGCAGCCTGTCAACCCTCCTCCCAGACTTTCTGACAAACAACTCCGCCTTCCTCCTCAAAACAGCCACATCTGATTTCTTTACATGGGAAGCCACCTCGACCAGGATGGTTTTATCGTCGACGACTGCCACATCAACCTCGACCGGGCCCGGCGCTCCGTGGACAAACCCCTCCTCATCGTAGGCGGACCACCTCTCCACCCTGAGGCCCAACTCCCTCCCGACCAAACCCATCAGTCCAGACCTGAACGCCTCCTCGGCCACCAAACCCCACCTAGCCCCCAGAGCCGAGATGTGTCTTTCGACCAACTCAAAGCCGCGGTTCATATCCTCCCTGAGTTTGTTCATGTCCATCCTCAGCCTTGCCAGCTCCTCATCATGTCTCCTAAAACCCGTCAACATATCCTCCCGCAGCTTTGCCAACTCTTCATCATATCTCTTGAAGCCCATCAGCATGTCCTCCCTCAGCCTTGCCAACTCTTCATCGTGTCTCTTGAAACCCGTCAGCATATCCTCCCTCAGCCTTGCCAGCTCCTCATCATGTCTCCTAAAACCCGTCAACATATCCTCCCTCAGCTTTGCAAGCTCCTGTTCATTCCTGTCAAGCCTCTTGAGGATTTCGTCAAGCCCGATTAGGCCCGCGACCATGTAGCGAAACTCGACATCCTCCTTGAGGAGTTTGATAACATTCTTTTTTAGCCTCGACGCCGTTGAGCTCAATCCAAGCTAGTTGTGACGGGTTGGGTATTTAGCTATTATGAGGTGGCGGGCCCGGTGGGACTTGAACCCTGCCGGCCAAGGCCTTATGGCTTCTTGGCTCACGACCCCCGACTTAGAAGGCCGGTGCGCTGTCCATTCTGCGCCACGGGCCCGTCCAACCCTTCAGGATGACAGCAGGTTTTTAAGGATTCGGTGGAATGCGGGCCTTTGTTGTTTTTAAAAGGAGTTTACCGTTACATAGTTTTTCAGGATTTTCTTGACACATCTCCGAAGCGTTATCGAGAGCGTTGCAGGTGTTTTGCCGAGTCTGTGAGCCAGCTCACGTGTTGTGACTCGGCGTGGGACGTCGAAATAGCCTTCCTCGAGGGCTGTAACCAGGAGTTGGGTTGCGGATTTGTTTGGTTCGAGGGTTTTTGCTTCAACGCTTTCAAGCAGTTCAAACGCAGTACCTTGGGCCTGTAACCCGTCTATTACGTGTGGGATTTCACGTTCATGGGCGACGAGTCGCCAGACTATCCTCCCACGGCTTATGTCGTACGTCCCCTTTCTGATGAAGCATCGGTTTGCGAAGACCCCGCATATCGTGCATCTCTTTGTTTTGACAAAGCCTATAACACTTGCGGCGGTGCCTTCGGCGAAAAAGGCCTCGTCAACGAACTTCGAGGCCCTCAAAATATTTTTCACATTCTCCGCCGTTTTCTTGTCGGGCGTTTCCACGGAGATCAGATGCATTATGGAGCCGTCCTCATGTAACACGCAGTCAACTATTCTTATGCGGACCCCGTCTATTTCCCTTAGCTCTTGAACCCATGACGTTGGAGGGACTTCTATTGAAAGCCTTACGTGTTTAAGACCCATCTACGTTATCACTAACACCCGTCTCCATAAATCTCTGTGTCTACAATTGTATACAAATGAATACAACTATATACCAATGTATTCTGGTTAATTTATTGCCGTCAACTCAATGTTAAGGGAAAAAATATTATTGGGGTTCTACCTCGAGCCAGCCAGCCATCTCAAGGTGAAGCGGTGAGCAGAACTCTGTGCAGTAGAAGACGTATACCCCTGGTTTATCGGCGAGGAACTCGATTGTTGCTGTTTCACCGGGTTCGATGCTTGCTATGACGTTGTGTTCGCTGAGGGAGAAGGCGTGTGTTGCGTCCTTAGTCGTCTCGATGTTTGTCAGGTGTAGCCTCACTAGGTCGCCCTGCTTGACCCTTATCAGGTCCGGCGTCATCGTGCTCCTCACAAGCGTGCCGTAAACCTCCGTCACCCACTTCCCCCCTTCCTGCTTCCTCTCAATCCTTTCCTTACCTTTTGATGTTGCATGTGGACTCGGTGAGAAGGTCTCCGGGTCTAACCCGACTGGGGAGTAGATCTCTAGTGGCTTCAGCTTCGTGGCAAGTATCATTTTGGCGTAGTGCGGCTCGCCTATGCCGATGGGCATGTCGTATAGAAGCTCCATATCCGTTCCGCTGATGTCTATTAGCTGGAAGTTCTGGGGTACGAGCGGCCCTACGTCGTTAAACCTGTCGACAGCCCATTTGTTCAAAGCAACGAGGTATTTGCCCTTCGGCGCAACCGAGTTGCTCTCAGGCGTGCAGAGATGCCCTATGTTATAGTGTATTCTTATCTCCCCAACCTTTGTGAAAGGCTTGTCACCTGTGTAGTCTGGCGGCCCGAGTGTGTATCTGTCAACGGTGTTGCCTATGAACGTGCTTACGTATCCACGGCCCTGTGGGTCGAACTCGTTGTGGAGAGGTCCAAGATTTACCTCTATCTGGGCCGCCTTCACATCGTCAAACCTCAGAACAGGAACACCATATCTGTCGGTCCCTGCAAACTTCTGGTCCGCAATAGCCCGCTTGATCTTCTCGACATCGTATATTGTGACTACGGGGGCCAGCTTCCCACCAATGACGACGTATCTGCCGCTCGGTGATATGTCACAGCCGTGCGGGCTCTTGGGCTCGGGGGCGAAGAAAAGCACACCCTCTTTCGCCGCAACATCCAGCGGAATCACTTTGATCCCGTTCATCTCCACAGCCCTCCCCTGCCTCACAAGCTCCTCGGCACGCTTCCAGTTTATGATATGTAGGTAGTCGAAGTCGTTCTTCGCCGCACCTACTTCAAGTGATGGCTTGCCCTCGAGGACGTTTCCTATGTGAAGCTCTGTGTTTATGCTGTTCATGAAGGCCCAGCCCTCACTCGGGCCCCAGCCGATGACTTCGAGGTCCTGCATGTAGGGCGGCAGCTCTATCTGGAACCCTCTCGAGAGGTCTAGGGTTCCACGGGCCCTGTCGAAGGCTATGAAGGTTGCCGTCCCCCTGAACCTCTCCGCGAAGTTTGTCTCCGTCAGCTTGACGTATGTTACGCCTGGCTTGTAGCCCTTCCCAGGCTCCCACGGGGCGGGGAACTGGCTTCCGCAGCCGACATACTCGCTGTTGGGTGTTACGCAGGCACCTCCGTGCTGTGTCTGTGTGTTAGGGATTTTTACGATGTCTTTTGTTTCGAAGTCTTTCAGGCTTATCGAGGCTATTCTCGCGTTCAGCTTGTCGCCGATAAAAGCCCATTCCCCGTCGTATTCTCCCCGAGTTTTTGTTATCTCAGGATGGTGTGTGTCCGCCATAGTCAGCAGCCTGACGCCGTTAGAACCTTTGTAAAGGAGCTTCATAGTCTTCACATCGCCGTACCCATACCCCTGCCAGGGCTCTGGTGTGAATACCGCAACAACCCTTAGCAGCCTCATCGAAGGAACACCTATCACGAGAACCTGCCCAGAGTGTCCGCCAGAGGATATCATGATGAACTCGTCTTTCCACCCACCCGGTACGTATGTTTTGAGGGCGGCTTTGGCGTGGCTGAGCTCCAGCTTTCTCTCTGCGATGACTCTGTTGATCTCCTCGGCTATCGGCGGAGGTGTCGGAGCCGTCAGCCTCCCGCCTGTAAACCCTGCAGCGGCACCCAAAACCACACCAGCACCCAGAGAGGCCAGCAACTTTCTCCTACCTAGGTTGGGCTTAACAACTCCCATTTCCTTGTCAGAATTCACTACCGCACCGCGAGGTTTAATCATTCGTCTAACATGTTAGACGCTCATTTCACAAACGTCTCAGGTATAAATCTACGGCGCACATAGAATATCGCGTGATCGGCTGTGGTTAGTAAAGGTGTTTTAGCTGTTGTTGTGGTAGTGGTGGTTGTTGCGGCGGTTGCCGGTTTCTTCTTCCTACAGATGCCAGCGCCTACAGCGGGTGGGAAGGTCTACAGGATTGTAAGCATGAAGGGGAGCTACGTGCCGCCGGCTGACTGGAAGTTCGGGGACCCACCCGTCATCAGCGATAAATACTTCAACCCAAGCAGGCTGACGATAAATGTCGGCGACTCGATTGAGTACGTTAACGAGGATGAAACACCGCATACGTTCACCTCGTTAAAAGTACCGCCGGGAGCATCACGCTTCGACTCGGGAGCTGTTGAGCCGGGGAAATCGTTCAGATACACGTTCAGGACAGCTGGCGACTATACAATATACTGCACCCTCCACCCGCATAAAGGGGTCGCCCTCACAGTCAAGTGACCCAACGTTTGAAGAGACGTCTTCTGCTAGGGTTGGTGGGGGTAGCGGCTGTTGCCGCCTTTGCAGGCCTCTTCACACTTAGGACAGCACCCTCCCAAAAACCCTTCAACATAAAGGTTGGGCAGGATAGATGCAGGAGATGCGGTATGTTCATATCCCGTCTCGAGTATGCGGCGGGTATTTTGTTGGTTGATGCGTTTGACTGGCACTACTACGATGACCTCGGCTGCTTCGCGATGGACTACGTTGTTTTCGAGGCAGTGGGCAAGAGGGTTATTGATGCCAAGGTTGTTGACTTCAAGGCCAAGAGGCCGGTAGATGCGAAGGCCGTTTTCTACGTCACCGCCGACCCGAAGGTGCTTTGGACCCCTATGAGCTATGGTTTTGTTGCTTTGGAAAAAGCCGAAGACGCCCGTGAAGTTGCTGAAAAGTACGGTGGTACAGTCGTTTCTTTTGAGGGGTTGCTGGAGTGGGCGAGGAAGAGGGTATGAGTACTAAATTGAACGTCCTACTTTATGCCGCCGCCCTGCTGCCGGTAGTACTAGCCATCCCCGCCCTCTTTCTTCCCATGTGGAGCTTCCAGCTAAACGCGCCTCTATACGGACAGAGATGGCTGGAGATCGCGGTATACCCATTAACAGGAGTCTCGGGCGATGTTCAGGAGATAAACATAGTAAACCACTATGTCGGCCTGGGAAGCATAGGAAATGAGCATATCCCCGAGATTGTTTACATGCCGTACGTATACGCAGCCTTCATAGTTTTGACCATTCTTTCCGCAGCAGCCTTATTCCTAAGGAGGAGAAGGCTCGCATTTCTTTTTCTCGCCGTAGGGCTTTTCCTTGTCGCATCGGTTTACATATATATCTATGCATGGCTTTACCGCTATACCCACACAATCATCCCAGGGGCCCCTGTCAAAATCGAGCCATTCAACCCACCCTACATAGGAGAGTACAAAATAGCAAACTTCGTGATAAGAAGCTACCCAGGCCCATCAATAATCCTCATGACCTCCTCAGCTGTGGCTGGAATCATCCTAGCCATTAGAACTAGGTTATGAAGGCTCTCACCCCCCTACTCTTAATCGTACTTCTACCAGCTTATCCGCTAACACAGCAGGTCAACAACCTCCAGGCTGTCGTGGACGCTGCTGAGCCCGGCTCCGTGATTGTTTTGCAGCCCGGAATCTACCGGGGGCCGCTGAGGATTTGGAAGCCGTTGACAATAATTGGGATTTCAGGGGCAGTAGTGGATGGTGGAGGTGTGAGAGACGTGGTGCTAGTCGAGTCGGATAACGTTGTGTTGAAGGGGCTTAAGGTGGTGAACTCATACACGGATGTTGCTTTCGAACCCGCTGGAATAAAGGTCTCAGGCAGCAAAAACGTAACGATTAGCGGTAACATCATCGATCGAGTAATACACGGCATATACATCGTCAACTCCACCAACGTCAGCATCGGAGGAAACATAATCACAAGCTTCGCCGAAAGAGACAGCAGCGACCGCGGACACGGTGTCTACCTATGGTACACACGGAACACGTATGTCTTCAACAACACAATAAACCATGTGAAGGACGGTGTTTACAGCGACCACTCATACAACATAGTAGTGAGAAACAACGTTGTGACAGGGTCAAGATATGGGACACACCTCATGTACACCACGGACCACGTAATAGTTGGCAACGAGTACCGGAACAACCTTGTTGGGATGGCTTTAATGTATTCCTGCATGATTCACGTTGAGGGGAACGTGGTCAGGGAAAACAGGGGGACATCGGTCAGCGAAGGGGTTTTTCTGCGAGAATCCTGCAACGTTTACCTCATTAAAAACATCATCGTCGGAAACGCTGTCGGGATAAACATCGTTGCTACACCATATCCTCAGGACGGCAGGCTGGCTGTCAGGGAAAACATCGTCGCCTTCAACAACATAGGGTTGATGGCCGATATATGGGCCTCGGGCGTAATCGAAGAAAACGACCTCCTAGAAAACGCCCAGCAGTTCTACCCTACCCCGGGTACCTCGGTTTCAATTGTATGGAGAGGAAACTTCTGGAGCAACCGCAAATACCAGACAGGGGAGAAATTTCTCCTTATAGACCCCGTGGAGGACCTTGTCGACCGTTACCCGCTGTTACGGGCGTTTATCTACAGCCCAGGCTACACAGCGCTTACAATGATGAAGGCCGTTATTGAGTTGAGTCCTAGGGTTAAAGCCATAGATGAAGCACCGTCACAGGCCCCCCACAAGCAGATGGGGGTCTCCGCTGGGAATCTGGGACTATGGCCTGTAGCAGGGGCTGTGCTAACGTTTTTACCGTTGACATTTTTTATCATGGCGTGGAGGAATGCACGCGGTAGAGCTTGAGGGTGTGTCAAAGCGTTTCGGCGAGCGCACGGCCCTAGACAATATCACCTTCAAGGTGGAGAGCGGTAGGTCGATACTTTTAGTCGGCACAAACGGGGCTGGGAAGTCAACAATGCTGAGATGTATACTCGGCATAATTGGCTTCACAGGCAATATTGCGGTGTACGGCATGGATGTTAAGAGGCGTGGGAAGGATGTTAGGAAGCTTGTGGGTTATGTCCCTCAAAACATAAGGTATGTTGAGAACGTTACGGTAGCCGAGCTTGTGGACTATGTATCAGACCTTAAAGGGGTTGACGTATATCTTGAAGAGGCCCTGTCGCCGCTCGGTCTTGAGAACGTGGCTTACGCGAAAGTTGGGTCCCTCTCGGGTGGTATGAGGCAGCGGCTCGCGATTTGCCTAGCAATGATAGGAGACCCAAAACTCCTTCTGCTTGACGAGCCTTTCAACAACCTTGACCCGATGGCTAGGAATGCGGTTAATGAGTTGTTGCGGACAAAGGCAGGGCAGGGCAAGACGGTTATCGTCAGCGTGCACACGATGAGCGGCCTAATACACAGTTTTGACAGTGTCGCAGTCTTGAGGGATGGGCGGCTGGTCAGGGTGCTGGACGCGTCTGAGGCAATCGGGGTTGTTAAACCCATCTACAGAATACATGTTCGCCGTGAGGGCGGCTGGAAGACGTACAGCACTGACAACCTGTTTGATAAACTGAGGGAACTGAGTGAAATGGGATATGAGATGGAGAATGCATGGGTTGAGGAGCCGGATGCTGAAGAGCTGCTGAGGGCGATTGGGGGCTGAGCACAGCACTTCTCAAGCTTGTCTTCAAAGGAGTGTATAGCTCACTAAACAGCAGATGGATTATCGGCTACATAATTGCGTTCACAGCACTCTCGCTTACTTTCTCACATCTCGGGATAATAGGCTTGGGCACAGTTGGTTTAAGAGCCTTCAGCGGTGCTCTGGCCGGCATAATCAACCTAAACCTCTACATTGTCCCGCTCATCTCAACGATAACGGCGTCGCTCTCCATTGTTTCTGAAAGGGAGCAGGGGACCCTGGAGTTCCACCTATCCCTGCCCATAACAAGGTCCGAACTCGTTATTGCCAGAGCACTTACGACAATCCTTGCGATATCGTTTGCGACGGTTCTAGGTTACGGACTCTCCAGCTGGTATATGATGTTGGTCCTAAACGAGGTAGACCTAACCATATTCCTGAAAATCTTAGCGATATCACTCTTGATGGTTTTCTCTTTTGCTGGTCTTGGAATGCTTATAACAACTCTTACATCAAGCAGGTTTGCATCCCTTGCGGCCTCGATAGCCTTGTGGATATTTCTCGCAATGATCTATGAGATGGTTTTAATGGCTTTGGTAATTGTCTTCAAGCTATCACCCATGGAGCTTTGGTTTCTCATAGTCTTGAACCCGTTGGAGGCTTCAAGACTTCTAATGGTCTACTCGGTAGACCCCCACATGACTTTTCTGGGGGAGCTAGGCTCCTTCATCGTCAGAGAGGCCGGCGAATGGTTTGTCTACCCCCTCATAGCTACACCTCTGGCATACGGGTTTGCAGGCCTTTGCACCGCCGTCTACCTGTTTAGGCGCTGCGACCTCTAGCTATCTGTAAGCCCATCCAACAAGTCGTCTCTCAAACAGGGCGAAGACTATGAAGAGGCTTACCCCGAGGAGCGATATTACGAGGAGGCCGGCGAAGACGAGTGGGACATCGAACCTCGAGCTGGCGGCTATCATGAGGTATCCCGTGCCCTCGTTGCTGGCCACTGTCTCGGAGATTACCGCGCCGACGAAGGCGAGGGTTGAGGCGACCTTTAGGGAGCCGAAGAAGTAGGGGAGGGACCTTGGGATGCCTATTTTGATGAATATCTGCCCCTTCGAGGCGCCCAACGACCTAAGCACGTCACGTATCTCAGGCTCTATTGTGGCCAGGGCTACTGCAACGTTTACGACTATGGGGAAGAAGGAGATGAGGAAGGCTGTGAGGGTTGCCGGCACCTTGCCCACCCCGAACCAGATGACTAGGATTGGGACTATGGCGACCTTCGGTATCGTGTTGAAGGCAACCAGCAAAGGGTAAACCGCCTTATAGACCACCGAGCTATACCCTACCGCAAGCCCCAGAGCAAGCCCGAAAGCTATTGACATGCCGAAGCCTATGAGGGTTGACTGGAGGGTTGCGTAGGAGTGCTGGATTATTATGTTTAGGTTGATGTAGAGTACGTAGATGGTTTTGGATGGTGGAGGCAGGATGAACTCCGGTATGTTGAAAACTATTGTGCTGAGCTCCCAGGCGGCGAAGAAACCTAGAAAGACCAGCACAGCGGGCGCGTATTCCTTCAAAGTATTCGAGACCACTACCGATAACGGCGTCTTCGGCATTTACTTCACCTGTATCATGGCCCTGAGGGAGTGCATCTGTTCGACAAACTGGTCTGTGTAGGTGATGTCCATGCTGCGTGGACGTGGATACTTTGACTCCACCATGTTTATTACGCGTCCAGGCCTTGGGCTCATAACATATATCTTGTCTGAGAGATAGAGTGCCTCGCGTAGGTCATGTGTAACCATGAGGACTGTGCACTTTGTCTCCATCCAGAGGCTCTGGATGACTGACCATAGCTCCTCGCGGGTGAAGAGGTCTAGGGCTCCGAAGGGCTCGTCCAGCAAGAGGATTGCCGGGTCATGTATCAACGCTCTGCAGAGGGAGACACGCTGCTGCATACCTCCCGAAAGCTCCCATGGCTTTTTGTTGGCGAAGCCTTCAAGGCCGACAAGCCTCAACAGCCTTAACGCCTTCTCAACATACTCGTCCCTGTGGTTTTCCAGCCTAGACTTATGTGGTTCAACGACCTCAAGTGGTAGGAGAATGTTTTGGAGGACAGACCTCCACGGCAGCAGCACGGGGTTCTGGAAAGCCATCCCAACGATGTTCAGCGGCTTCTCAACCCTCTTCCCATCAACATAGACCTCTCCGGAGGTTGGTTTTAGAAGGCCTGAAACAAGCTTGAGCACTGTCGTCTTACCGCACCCGCTGGGCCCAACTATGCTTGTAAAACTCCCCCTCTCAACCCATAGACTCACATTATCCAAAGCCCTAATCACAGAAAACTGCCTAAACCCAGCTCTGGAAACATACTCAAGACTTACATTCCTTAACTCGATCAACCCCTCACCCGTATTAAAAAAGATGTGGTGTTTAAATGGTTCTCTCTTCCTTCGGCGGGAGGAATCTGTCTGTAAAGACTTCGTCGGGGGACGGTGTTCGTGGGAGGTTGAAGGCTGTCACGACTGATTGGATTGTTTTTTCAAGCCTTGTTCTGTCGACTGCCCCCAGCCCGTTACGTCTAACCTCCTCTGTCAGAATGTTATCGCTAAGAGCTAGCTTAAGCCTCTCCAGCTCCACATTCCTGTCGACCAGCGGGTCCCGTTGCTTAACGTAGTCAGCGGCCTTCTCAGGGTCTGCGATAACTTCTTTCAGCGCGCGGTTGACGGCGCGGACGAACTTCGCCACAGCTTCAGGGTTAGACTGCATAAAGTCCTTTCTCACTATTATGGCGTTGCCGTAAAGCTCCACGCCGTAGTCCTTGTACTTGAATGCCACGATGTCCCCGGGGTTAACGTTGAGCGCTAACAGGTTCAGGTAGCCTGTAAAGTAGAAACCTGTGATGGCGTCGACCTCGCCTTTAACAAGGGACGGCTCTCTTAACGGCGGCGACATGCTAACCCACTCGACCTTAGCCGGGTCTATTCCAACAGCTTTTGCGAAGACAGGGAAAAGACGTCTCGGCGCGTCTCCCTCAGGGGCCCCTATCTTTCTACCCTCCAAGTCCTTCGGGCTGTTTATCCCCTTTCCCTTCAAAGTGATCACAGAGTATGGCGGGCTGTTAAGCACAACGTAGACCGCCATCAGCTCCTTTCCCGGGTTTTTCACGTTAAACTCTATGAGGGCGTCGAGGCTCCCATAGCCTATCTGGTAAGCCCCCGAGGCCACCTTTGAGACGGCGTCAGCCGAGCCATAGCCCCTGTCCATTATGACGGCCAAACCTTCCTGCGCAAAGTACCCCTTCTCCAGAGCCACTATGAAAGGTGCTTGTGGGCCTTGGATAGCCCAGTCGAGCACAAACTTTACGGATACAACCTCGGTCTTCGGCGGCGGCATGACCAGAGGGCTGAGGAATATCCCTGCCACGAGGCCTATGACGAGTGATACCACAGATGCTGTGACAAGTTTTGCAGAAACCATGGGCGCATGAATCTTATCTTCCGACGTATTAAAAGGTTACTATAACATATCCCTTTGCAACGGCCTCCGCCAAGACAGCCGTCGAGTCGTCCATCACAACCAGCTGTTTGTCTATTTTTTCCTCGAGGTTGTAGGCCCTCGCATTGCCGGCGCAGACTGCAACGTAGACCTTGAACTCGTTTAGTGCTTTTAGGTAGTTTTCGACGAGGGAGTAGTGTGGGTTTGATGGGTCGAGCAGGGTGGTCCCAGGCCCTACGAACAGCATTCTCACGTCGTCGACAAACTTCTCCTTAGCCATGTTGCGGGCTATGCGGAGGGCTTGACGCGCCTTCTCAACCTCTGAAGGGCCTGAAAGGACAACAAATAGAACCCTTCCGCCCATCCCGCTAACCCGTAACCACGTATATGGCTGGCTTTAGGGGAAGTGAGTTGACGGCCTTCTCCCTCTCCGCATCTGACACCGCCTCCGACTCATCCAGCACAACGGCTTTCAAGCCGGCCTCACGCTCGATAATGGCTGCAGCGTCAAGGCAGAGTGAACGGCCCCTCCTCATAAGCTCAACAAGCACATCCTCGTCTGGCCTGAACCCGGCAGCGCTGCAGAGCGAGTTGTGTTTTTCCAGCCAGCCCCTGAGCTCCTGTACAAGCCTCGGTCCTATCCTCCGCCCATCCCCCAGCTTTTCTGGGAATGTTTCGGCAAGCCATTTCAACGCGTCACCAAGCTTTGAACGAAGGATTCTCTCGGCGAACATGGTCTTCCAGCCCGCTGCTGTATATAGCTTCACAGTGCTGGGCTGGCCCTTGACAACCTTCAAAACCTCCCTCACGTCATCCATCAACTCCTCCAAAGCCTTCTCGTAGATGAGGTGTTTGAGGTCTTCCTCCGTCAACGGCATTTCAGGCCATCTCGAGGTGGAGACATACCCGTTTTTCCCAAGCAGTTTCCACGCCTCCTCGGCTGCGAAGGGTGCGAAAGGCGCGAGTAGGCAGGTCCATGTCTCTGAGTATGTCCTGCCGGCCCGCGTTACTCTGCCGCCGTTCCGCCTAACCCACCACCTCCAGTTGTTGAGCATGCCGTAGACAACTTCGTTGCAGGCAGTCCTGGTCTTAGCGGCCTCCAACGCCTCCGTAACCGTTTTCACAGACAGCTTCAGAGCCGCCAGAAGCCATCTGTCTGCAGGCCCCTCAGCATCCTCCGCATCAGCGGCCCTTCTTACGATTGTGAGAAAGTTCTGGACAAACTGCTCGGACTCCTCGGCGTTTTTCTCACGCCAGTCGGGGTCGTCGAGGTCTTCGGCGCTGAGCATGAGGGCAATTCTTGTCGCGTCGGCTCCATGCCTTGCGACGGCCTTCTTCAAAGGTATGAAATTGCCCTTGCTCTTGGACATCACCTGTCCCTCAATGGTGATCATGCCGTTAACGCTTATTCCGCGGGGCCAGTGCTCCTCTCCGAATATCCCCGTGTGGTGGAATAGGTAGAAGGTTAGGTGGTTGGGTACTAGGTCTTTAGCCGAAACCCTCATGTCGACCCCGTACCAGTACAGAAACTCCCGCCGCAGCGATCTGAGTAGTGATGGGTCGATGCCGGACTTGGCGGCCACAATGTCTGCGTCGCCGACTCCGTGGAAGACGTAGTCGAGGGCCTCGGTGTTGAGCTTGGCGGCTGCGTCTGGGTTTTTGTTCAGAAGCCTGCTGAGAGTGTAGAGGGCTGGGTAGATTGTTGAGTCGCTCAGCGTCTCAACCTTCCATGAAGGGTCCCATGGAAGAGGTGTTCCCAGCCCCGTCTTCCTGGTGCAGGCCCAGTCATGTAGCCAGTCGACGACGTTGTAAAACCAGGCCCGGGCCTCCTCCGGGTAGACGTTCATCACCGCTAGATGTCTCCTAACCTTCTCCTTCCACTCCGGGTCTGAAAACTTCAGAAACCACTGGTCCTCCACGATCTTTACAAGGCATTCGTCCCCGGACCTGCACACAACTTTCCCCGATAGGTCGTAGTATGTATCGCCCTCACCCAAGCTCTTCAGCCTCTCCCGTATCAGGCTCCTCGCCTCGGCGACAGTTCTCCCCCTATACTCTTCAACCACCATAACCCCTTTATGGAACTCCTTCGAGTAGATCTCCCTAGTCAGGTCCTCAAGCCTTTCGTCAGACTGGCTTGTTATTCCAAGCTTTTCAACAGCCTCGACGGCTGGGTGGTCGCCGAACCCTTCAACCGCAATGACTTTGACCGGCTTGAGCTCTTCAACGGTCTTGGGGTTGACTCCGTAGGGGGCTAGTTTTTCAGGGCTATTCTTCAGCTCCTTCAAGGCTACGTAGTCGTAGGGTGCGTGAGCTGGTACGCTGTATACGACGCCCGTCCCAAACGACGGGTCGACGAACCATGCTGGGAGAATCGGGACCTCTTTACCCGTCAACGGGGCCCTGGCTTTGCCTCCGATAAGCCTTTTACCCTCAAAGCTTTCCAGCACCTGCAGCCTCTGCCACTGCTCGGAGAGCTTCCTGACCGCGTCCGCGCTGACCAATATCTTTACACCGTCTTTAACAACCACGGAGTAAAGCGCGTCGGGGTTGAGCCATATGTTTGTAACGCCGTACACTGTTTCAGGTCTGAGCGTCGCTGCCGCGAGCTTAATGTCCCCGAACGTGAAGTAGACAAGCGTGAATTCTTCGGGGTATATTCCTACGCCTTTGAGCCTGTCATGGTCCCCTGTCGCACTCTGGCAAACAGGGCACCATACTACTGGGTGGCGGCCCATCGTGACAAGCGAACGCCTCCTAAGGACGCTGTACTGCCAGTGGATGAATTTGCTGTAGTAGGGGTGTAGGTCTGTTGTGTAGAACTCCCTGCTCCAGTCCACGGACCAGCCCATTACCCTGACTAGCTGCCTGTTTTCAGCGGTGTAGTATGCGCAGATGAACTCCGGGTGTTCGAAGTATTTCAGAAGCCCTTCGGGGACGCCGTCAATCTCCACAAGCATCCTCATTATTGTTTCATCTCCCTTGCGCAGCCTCTCGCTCGTACCGGCAACCGCCTCACCTGTCCAGTGCCATGCCCACGGGAAGAGGACGTTGAAGCCTCTCATCCGCTTGTAGCGGGCTATCACATCGCCGCGTGTGAAGGTGAAGCCGTGGCCCAGATGTAGCGGGCCGTTCTGGTAGGCGTATGGGACGCATATGAAGAACTTTGGACGGCCTTCATCGACGACAGGCTCAAACAACCTATTCTCAAACCACTCCCGCACCCACTTCGACTCATACTCCTTCCCCGACACTATTCTCTGCTCCGAGCCTAGACGGAAGCCTAGCTCCACCAGCCTACGGGCCTCATCACTGACTGAAGAACCTCCGCCGCCGTTCTCCATGCTGGACATCTGGTTTAGAAAAGCGGGAAGGCTTTAAAGGCTATTTCCGGGATTTATTCAGACTGTATGTCCGTGGGATGCGAGACGGAAAAAGAATACTTAAAATAATACGTTTTACAGAAAGGATATCTGTAGAGGTGGATGCGGTTGGCGGAGAAACAGATAGCTCCCACGGTTCTCGTGGGTAAGAAACCTGCGATGAGCTATGTCCTAGCCGTCCTGACCGGGTTCCAGGGAGGCTCCAAGGAGGTCGTCGTGAAGGCACGCGGGAGGGCCATAAGCAGGGCTGTCGACGTCGTCCAGATAGCTAAGAACAGGTTTCTGTCAAACCTGCAGGTCAAGGACATAAGGCTTGGCACAGAGCAGATAACCGACGAGCAGAACAGAACACTTAACGTCAGCACGATAGAGATAGTTATCGGACAGTCCTGAGGGGCCCTGCATGGCCTCTAGGTGCAAAGGTTGGAATTCCCGGTATGCACATTCGACCTGAGGACAGGTGTCCTTTGCAACAAGTGTGAGGCTAAACTCCGCGGCGGTGAGCTTACCCAGACAGACCTGACGGTGATGAAGGCCCTCCTCGAGCATGAGAGACATGACCCGAGGATATCATCTCTCTCATATGTCAAGAGTTTCAGGCTGAACAACAAGCTCTTCGTCGTCCTTCGGGAGGGTGGGCCAAGCCGTCTGCCACAAGAAGTTCTCGAAAAAATGCGTGAAGCAGTATCGCGGGCAACAGGCCTCGAAACACAGCTCATAGAGGAATTCAGAGACCTTAACAGGTTCATACAGAGCTTGATTGCGCCCGCACGCGTCGTGACGGTCAACAGGGTGTGGCTCCCGGACCAGACGGAGGAGATAAGGGTTGTGGTCGATGACGAAAGGTCTGTGAAAACCCCTACAAACCTCCTATCAGAGCTTGTGAGAAATGTGAAGGGCCTATCGGTTAGCTTTGAGTTTATGAGAAGAAAAGTTCACAGCCGTGCGGAAAGGTGAGCAGATGCTGGACAAAAGTCTGAAGGAAGCTCTGTCGCGTCGTGTTATGGCGGGCGAGATTAAGCCCGAGATGGATGGGGTGGGTGTGGATGTTTTCGGATGGGTCCATGAGGTCAGAGATCTCGGCAAACTCGTCTTCGTGCTCGTCCGCGATGTCTCGGGAAAATGTCAAGTGGTTTTCAGAAGGGGGGAGGTAGACGAGAATACTGAGGTTGCGCTTGATAATTTGCCGAGCGAGTCTGTTGTCTATGTTAGCGGCGTCGTTGTGAAGCAGCCGAAATCAAGGCTGGGGGTTGAGGTTGTTGGAAAGAGGCTCACTGTCTTAAGCAGGGCGGCGCCACGCCTCGAATACGACACGACGGGGAAGGTGCCGGCCGGCCTTGACGTAAGGCTGAAACACCGCATTCTCGACCTGAGGAGGGAGGAGGTGAAAAGCATATTCATTATCGGGAGCACGGTCCTCAAGGCTCTCCGCGACTTTTTCCATCAGAAAGGGTTTGTAGAGGTTAGGACGCCCAAGATAATTGCCTCGGCCACTGAGGGCGGGGCGGAGCTTTTCGAGGTGAAATATTTTGACAGAACAGCCTATCTTGCGCAAAGCCCCCAGCTCTACAAAGAACAGTTGACGACTGTGTTTGAGAAAGTCTTCGAGATAGGGCCCTACTTCAGGGCGGAGGAGTCGCATACGGGACGCCATGTCAGCGAGTTCACATCAGTGGATATTGAACAGGCTTTTGCGGACATGGATGACGTTATGCAGCTTTTGGAGGACGCTGTTGTTTATGTTGTTAAGAACGTTATCGATGTGAACGGCAGGGAGTTGAAAAGTCTAGGAGTCGAGCTTAAGCCCCCGCGCACACCCTTCCCCCGTATAACGTATGAGGAGGCCGTCGAAATCCTGAAATCCATGGGTGTTTCGATAAGCTATGGAGAGGATTTCGGCACACCCCATCTAAGGGCCCTGGCCAAAAAGTTCCATAGCTACTACTTCATCACCGGGTTCCCGACCGACATCAAACCTTTCTACATACAGCCCAGCAGCGGGGACCCGAAGGTTTCCGAGTCTTTCGACCTGATGTACCAGTGGCTTGAACTCGCATCCGGGGGGACCCGCGTCTCTGACGGGGAGCTTCTCCGCAAACGTCTGGAGGAGAAGGGTCTAAACCCAGCGTCCTTCGAAGACCATCTAAAGGTCTTCAGCTACGGTATGCCGGTCCACGCCGGCTGGGGGCTTGGCTTTGAAAGGCTGCTTATGGTTCTTACACGCCGTACAAACATTAGGGAGACGATACTTTTCCCACGCGACCGTTTCAGGCTAGTTCCTTAACAGTCCAATACCGCCGGTTAAGGTATACCAGGGGTTTGTCATCCATGTAGGTCTCCGAACCCATCACCTCGCCTATGTAGAGAACATGGTCCCCGGCCTCAAGCTGTTTAACAACTCTGCAGAAGAGTACGGCCAGCACACCGTCTATTACCGGGAACCTGCCGCCCTCAACGCGGTATGCCACCTTTTCAAACCTCGTGTCGTGCGGGGTGTAGGCGAAGTTCTCGGAAACCTCCATCTGCAGATGGCTCAGCAGGTTGACCGCGTAAAACCCTGTTTCCGATACAACCTTACATGTGCGCGTGTTCCTCTCCAACGCAACCATGACGAGAGGGGGGTTGGCGGAGACGGAGGTGAATGAGCTTACCGTCATGCCGTGCGGCTCACCGTCCTTGTAGGATGTTACAACGGTAACGCATTGCGGGACGCGTCGCATAAACTCTTTGAGGGCCTCCATCGCGGTTGCGAAGCCAGTTTGTACGGTATTAACTGTAACCCTACTACTCTTTTACCGTGAACATTGTGTGTGTGGATGTCATGTTTACCTCCGTCAGTAGCCATAGCTTCTTGAAGAACCTGTTGAAAAAGTCTTCCCGCGCCTCCTCCGCAACACTGACAACCACATCCCACATCCCGAACAGCTCATGCGCCTCCAACACGTCCTCTATCGACATAAGGTATTTTTCCCAGAGCTTCGGCGCCGAAGGACGTCTCATCTTGATGAAAACATAGGCAGACTTACGTCTCCCCCCACAGCCCTCCCTCTCCACCGAGAGACCGCCCTCGTTCACTATCAACGTATTGGTGTCAACCACTCCGTGCTCCCTCATGACGTCGAGTATGCTGTTCAGCTGTGGAAGCGAGTCGGCCCTGACCTTTGAGATTATGTCGTAGGGGCCCCAGATGAGGTATGATTCCTCAACATTTTTATCGCCCCTGACACCGCTCAACGTGTCCAGCAAACTGCTCCGCGTACCCACAGTGCCTAAAACAAAGGCTTTCATAAGAAATCTGCTATAGCGAGCATATATTAGCTTTCAGGAAGTTTCAGAGCGGCGGCAACAGCCCCCATCAACGGGGCGTCTGCACCGAACTCTGTCAAGACAAACACCGACCTGAGCAGCCTATACTCCCTTAAGTGTTTCAAAGGCCTGTCCAACGTCTCACGGGGGTGGTTTAAAGCAACCCCTCCCCCGACTACCACCACCTCGGGGTCGAAGGTGTTTATCACAGATGCATACGCCGCTGCGTTCAAGTACTCCATCTCTCTAATAGCGGTTAAGGCCAGCTTGTCGCCTTTAGAGGCTGCGTCGAATACTTCTGCGGCTGTTTTCCAACGCGTTTTTCCAGTAATTGCTCTCGCCAGCTTGGGCAGGCCGGTGCCGGAGCATAAGGCCTCCCAGTGTCCGCGCCCGCCGCATCCACATCTCACGCGGCTCCTGTAATCTACCACTAGGTGGCCTATCTCCACGGCGTTGCCTTCCTTTCCTACGAGGAGGTGTCCGTCAACAACCGCCCCACCGCCTATTCCCGTGCTTACTGTTATATAGACGAGGTTTTTGACGCCACGCCACCTGCCGAAGACTGTCTCACCAAGGGCCGCGGCCGTTGCATCATTGAGTATCGCCGGTTTCGCTCCATGGCATTCCTCAATTATATCCTTCAAGCTTACCTTTAGGCGGCCTAGGTTGGGCGTGTTGCGGACCACCCCCCTCCTGATGTCGAGGGGGCCTATGGAGGCAACGCCTACAGGGGCCCTCTTTGAAACCCCGAGCCTGTGCAGATGGTTAAACGATTGTTTGAAGATACGTCTAATCTCCCGCGGGTTCATCGAGGTTGTGTGTATGATGCGGTGGGTTATTATACCGTTTTTCTTCGCAGCCGCAAACCTTGTGTATGTAGCTCCGAAATCTACTGCCACTATCTCCATGGCATGTCGATGTATTTTCCGGGGTTAAGTATGTTGTTAGGGTCGAAGACCTGTTTAATCTTCCTCATTAACTCGAGTGTGTGTATTCCGTTGTGTTCCCTGAGCTGCAGATATAGCTCCCGCATCTTCTGGACACCTACTCCGTGCTCGCCTGTTATCGTCCCCCCAGTTTCTATGGCGTAGCGCACCAGTTCGTCGACCGCCTCATCCACCTTCCTCACCTCGTCCGCGTTGTCTGGGTCGTAGAGAATAACGGGGTGTATGTTTCCGTCGCCGGCGTGGCCGTTCATGGAGATCTTCAGACCGTATTTCGACGCAAGCTGTCTGACCTTCCCCAAATACTCTACTATTCGGTCTATGGGGACGCATACATCCTCTACAACCCTGGCCTTTGAGACCATGTTTAACGCTAGGTACATCGTGGCCCTCGCCTGGAGAAGGGTCTCCGCCTCCTCCTCGGTCTGTGCAACATTCACAAGCCTCGCCCCGTTGGTGCGCAGAACCTCGACGACTGCTTCCAGCTCTTTCCCGGTGTACTCTTCGACGTCTATCAGCAACATGGCCTCTCCGACGGGCAGGTTTATTCCATGCATGAGGTTTGCGGCCTCAAGCCCTATTCTGTCGAAGAACTCCAGCATCCTAGGCACTATTCTTTTCATCCTTATCTCGACGATTGCCCTCCCCGCGTCCTCCCAGTTGTCGAAAACCGCATACACACGTCTCAGCGGGACATCTGGTATGGGGGCTATCTTAAGCCATGCCTCAACGACCACGCCTAAAGTTCCCTCGCTTCCGACAATAAGCTGTGTAAGATTGTAACCAGCCCTGTTTTTTGCAAGAGGCTCCCCGAAAACAAGAACATCTCCGTCAGGCATGACAACTTTGACAGCCAAGACCCAGTCCTTGACGGTACCGTACTTAACACATCTAAGTCCACCGGCCCCCTCGGCTATCGCTCCCCCCACAGTACAGATGAAGCTGCTGGCGGGGTCGGGTGGGAAGAAGAACCCATAGGGTGCAAGCTGCTTATTCAGCTCCTCCAACACAACCCCCGCCTCTACGTGGACATAGTAGTTAACGGTGTCAACCTTCAAAACCCTGTTCAGCCCTGAAAGGTCGATTAAAACACCGTCTGTGACGACTGCGCCCGTTAAGCTGGTTCCAGCCCCCCAAGGCGAGACAGGAATTCTTTTCTCGTTACAGTACCTGAGAAGCTTCGAAACATCCTCGACGTTCCTAGCCTTGACCACTGCGGTAGGTGTTTTCGAGAACCCGCCCATGTCGCTGGAGTATTTTTTAAGCGTCTCCTCGTCCGAGAAAACTATCTCGCGGCCCAAAAGCCTCCTCAAATCCTCTACAACGCTGGCATCCATCATGGCTAAACTATGGAAGGTGTGGGCTTAAAAGAGTTACCGTTAGCCAAGTAGGTTGAGGAGCTTGTCCCTAACCTGTTCGTATGACTGGGCTGTCTTTTTCTCCTTATACAGGCGGAGGGATTGGTGGATTTCATGGTCCTCTCTATGTTTCTCCAGCACCGTATTCATGAGGTAGGATACGAACGACGTCAGGTTGGATGTTTTTCGCGTGGTTGATGCATGGCTGAAATCTATGATTCTTGGCCGGTTGTTTTCCTGGACGATTACGTGGTCTGAGGAATCCGTTAGCTGGCCGTGGTCTAGCCCGTTCACGTCCATAACATAGCACTGTCTAAGCACGTCCTCTACAACCAGCGGTAGGCCCTGTGGTTTTGATGCAATGTACTCCCCCAGCCTAACCCCCTCAACATACTCCATGACTATCGCCTCTTCAGAGTGTTTGATTATTCGTGGGCCTATCCCAAGGCTGTTTGCCAGAGAGTGTATTTGGGCCTCTCTCTCCATGCTGGCGACCGCTGAATCTGTTCTCAACAGCTTCACGGCAACCACTTCGCCGCCCATCAAGCCCTGAAAGACAACACCTCTCACACCCTTACCTATAAGCGCCGGCGAAAATCTCTCCCCTACTTTCTCGCAGGCCAGGTGTGTGAGCCCCATTGACTGTAGCCTTGAAAGTCTGTTGATTGATTCCTCAATGCTGCTGGAGGGGTAGCTTAGGTTTGCGAGGTAATGTTCACGGGGCGACTTCAGCAGGGTTTCTATTGGTATTTGAAGTAGGTT
>Ga0079998_112752_pt1 | contig 182457 bp, 200 predicted proteins | sample PerSpoBPS_BMetaG_FD_69201 | JGI IMG/M metagenome (GOLD analysis project Ga0079998, IMG submission 69201) | Thermal spring microbial communities from Yellowstone National Park, Wyoming, USA - Perpetual Spouter B (PS_B) MetaG (SPADES assembly)... | ecosystem: Environmental > Aquatic > Thermal...
GGTTTGAGTCACCGTAACGGCTCCACCCGTCACCGTTTGCGTCACAGTCCTAGTTACCGGTGCAGGCGGCGGGCTAATGACGGGCCCTAACGCAACCCCGCCTATCAAGAGTCCGAGGACAAGGGCTACGACAGCTGCTACACCTGCTACAGTAGAAGAGACGGCTTTTCTTGTTTTCATGTCATACACTTTTCTGGGAAGCTGTATAAAAGCTTTTTCACGAAAGTAACTTATTCTAAAATTAAGTGATTGAGAAGCAGTAAAATCGCGTACCACGGTAATCCCACTAATTCATTCACCTAATTTCCCCTCAGTAAAGCAAACCGTTAAATTTATTTACCCACGCTGAAAATGGCTTAACCAAATGATTATTGACCCAATAATACGTGATGCGGTAATATTCGCCAGCATGTTAAGCCTACTCACACTTGGACTCACGCTCACATACCTTACCACGAAGGTGCCGAACTTTGCCCACGGTAGCTTCGCTTCAATAGGCATGATGTCAATGCTTACATTTACTCAGCTCTTTGGCTTGAACCCCTACCTATCCGTCATCCCGATATTTTTCATAGGCGGCGGCGTGGCCCTCGTGCTCTACCTGTTTGTGCTCAGACCTTTGATCTCGAGGGAGGCTAGCTTTGTCTCTCAAATGGTTGCAACAATCGCCTTCGAACTAATTTTGGTGGCGGTCCTTAACATATACGCCGACTACTTTACCCAAACATTCAAGATACAGTCAAGAGGATTTTTAATCAGACGCGCCGATGTACGAATTTTTGACCAGCCGGGGGTCTTCATAGCGGCACCTGCTCTAGCCATTGCCGGCGTTTTAATTCTCTTTGTGGTTCTGAACAAAACACGCTTCGGCGTAGGTTTAAGGGCTGCTATTGAAAATCCACCGCTGGCAGGAAGCCTAGGCATCAACGTAAAACGCATGTATACCTACTCATGGTTCATAGCGGGCGGTTTAGGCTCAGTTGCGGGCTCATTATTGGCGCTGTGGTTTCAGGGCAGCCCCGTCTACGGCAGCACCATACTAATTAGCATCTTTGCTGCAGCCATCGTGGGTGGTCTGCAAAACATTTACGGCGCGGTGCTTGGCGGCTATCTGCTAGGCTTTGTCGAGATACTTGGAACACGTCAACTCGGTCTCTGGATTGGTCCATGGATGACAGTTTATAGACCGCTTATCCCAATATTGGCGATGGCAATCACGCTACTTTTCGCCCCGCGCGGATTAGCGGCTGTTAAATGGCGGGGATTGTTCCGGTCTTTCGGAAAAGGTGTCGGAGTTTGATCACTGAGCAGCAGCTTTTTACATTTCTTTTAGACATATTGGCTTATTTTGCTATTTATCTCATCGTTAACACGAGCCTTAACCTCGAGTACGGTTTAACTGGTATACCCAACTTTGGGAAAGTGCTGGCTGTAGCAGGCGGAGCCTTCGTAGTCGGAGCAGTACCGGGCCGTGTGATGGCGAATCAGCTGGGCATTCTAATGGGTTATAGGGCTGTTGAAAACGACCCAATACTTTCCGAGTGCCTCAAAACGTTGGCCCAGATAAAGCCTAAGATACTTGAGGGCATGGACTATATAGAGGACAACGCAGTAGTCGGAGACTGCATACGCAGGGTAATGGTCAACGACCCACTTCTCTCAATATCTTTGCTTGCGGCGACGGTCGGTCTTGCGGCCGCTGTAGGTGCTGCGCTTGGTTTCGTGGCATCGTATCCCGCTATAAGACTTAAAGAAGATTACCTGGCTATGACCCTCCTCGCTATGGGGGAGTTTCTCGCGCAGGTCGGCTATCTCGACAGGACCTTGGTCGGCGGTACGCTTGGCGTCTTTGCCCCAGACCCCTATGGATGGCTGGGAGAATACAGGTTCATGGCCTCCGCACTTGTTATCCTCCTTGTGGCTTTGCTTTTCTTTTACTACATGAGGCAGGTTTCGCTCTCACCCGCAGGTCGCGTTCTAAAATCTATCAGAGACCAGGAGGTTGCGGCAGAGGTGTTGGGGAAGGATGTTGTCAGAGTCAAGCAGAAGGTCTTAATAGTCTCGTCGTTAATGGCTTCAGTAGCCGGGGCCCTATGGGCTTTCAACAGCCAGAGTGTCATAGCCAGCAACTACGACAGGTTTACCTGGACCTTCTGGCCCTGGGTCATGGTCATCATAGGGGGTGCGGGCAACTATAAGGGAATACTTCTGGGGACCGCCGTCTTCGTAATTTTGCGGAGGACAATAGACACATACAGATATGTGCTTGAGCCGCTCATACCGTTCAGCCTTGTATGGCTCGACAGGCTGCTTTTCGGAATTGCTTTAATCATAGTTCTAATTGTAAGGCCGCAGGGTATTTTGCCAGACAGGCCAACACCCGCCATACAAAAACCTCATCTGAGGAAGATTATTGAAACAATTAGGCAGCAGAAATGACATATTAGAATCAAATTGACGCATTTGTGAGCCATGTGGTCAAGAGTGTCTGGAGGGCTTTTAGCATCAAGGTATAGGTTTTTGCATGGATTTTTTGGAATGAGAAAATTATGTGGTTAAAAAGGACCTAAGCGGCACAACAAACTTCTACAAGGTCGTAAAGGCGGTGTCCCTAATGTTATCATAGCATAAATTTAACCTAATCGATAGTATTTTATGCGGCTGTGATGACTCAGAGTTATGTGGAGCGGTGAACGGAAGGCATTTGCCTGAGCCGCCTCAAACCTTATCTCAAACCTAGGAATGCACCCTATGTGTCTGCTGGGAGGGTGCCTGTGCTGCTGTGTGCAGCTTTTCTCCTAGCAGCCCTTATCCCACCCCTAACACATGAGCCAACCCTAACAATAGAGGTCCTAAACCCCTTCTCCGCAAAAATCCTACAGACGTCTTCGAGGACGCTGGAGCTCCTTGGTGCGTGGGGCAAGTCGCAGTTAAATGTCTACATTAGGCCGTCTGGGTCAGATTCGTTTGACGCGGCGTTAAGGAACGGGGTTGAGGTCTGGTACGGCTCGATAAGGTCTTTCACTACCAGCCACGGATACGAATACTTGCTGAGGCTAAGCTACAGCATAATACTTCAGGAAACGGAGGCTGACGTAGTGATTCAGTTTGCCGAGACCCTGGGGGGAAACACGTGCGGAGTTACAAGCCTTAGGTTCGGCCAGTTTGCGAGGATGATAGTCCGTGCCTACATCCAGATATCGAAGGCATGCGTAGGCTCTTCAGCAAGCCTCGCCTACAAGGTTGCAGCCCACGAATTTGGACATGCGCTGGGGCTTGGGCATTCAAGCTACAGCCGCGACCTTATGTACGACTACGTCAACGAGGCAAGCCGCCCATCAACCCTTGACATCTACGGCCTCGCTGTAGCCTACGCCTGGCTTGAAACCCAGTCCTACAAACCCCCCACAACCTACACCGTAACACTGCCCACCACCATCCCCTACACATACCTCGAGCCGGTGCCGCCTAAGCTGAAGGTGAGAATTTACACACAGTCGGAGCTTGGGAGAAGACTGCTCACAATCTATGACGTCGACTACGGCTCAACCTTCACATACAGAGCCCAGCCGGAAATAGCCTTCACAAACCTAACAAAACTAGTTTTCACAGGCTGGTACCGCGGAGAATCTAGGGTTTCGGAATCTCCACTCCTGGAGATTCCCGTGGTGGAGAACCTCGACCTAGTCGCGAGATATGATGTCTACTACTATGTGGAGGTGGTTTCGCTGGACAGCCGTTTAGCAGAATGGGTTAGGAGAGGTGAAGTGCTGAGGTTTGAGACTGTTCAACTTACTCCTCTCGGCGAGGGAGTAAGACTTCGGTTCACTGGCTGGAGCGACAACTCCACCGAGCCATTACGCATAATAAGCGTGACATCACCCCTGAAGCTTGAGGCAAGATATATGAAGGAATTCTTCGTCAACGTCACTTCACCCTTCAACGTGGTGGTGGGCGGTGGGTGGTATCCCGAGGGCTCCGTGGCAGAAATTAAAGTGTTGAATGAAACTGTGCCGGCAGGCGAGGGCGTCCGCTATAGGCTGTCGTCGGTCGACTCCAACATAGCGCTAGAAAAACCGGAACAAAACACATACCGCTTCATCGTCTCAGAACCCGTAACAATATCCTGTGGATGGGTGAAAGAGTTCCATGTCACTGTATCAAGCACCCACGGCCCAGCGCTTTCTTTCGATGGCTGGTATGTTGAGGGGGCAAAGATTGAGCTGGAAACACCCGGGGAGATTGTCTGGGAGAACAGGACGAGGGCGGTCTTTGACAGATGGGACGGCATGGGGGGTAAAGAGACGTCTCTCACCTTGGTCGTTGACCAGCCCTTGCATATACGTGCGGTTTACCGGCTGCTCTACCTCGTCGAGGTTGTGTCAGATCTACCGGTTAAATCTGGGTCCGGCTGGTTTGAGAGGGGGTCCATCGCGGTCTTTGACGCGGGGCCCGTGGTGAGGCCGGCGGGCGAGGGTGTGAGGTTCATTTTCAGCGGCTGGCTGGGAATGGGAAGCGAACCCCAAATAACCCTCTACGTAAATGGCCCTAAAACCCTTCATGCCATGTGGTCGAGGGAATACCTCGTATCCGTTGAAAACGCAGTGGAGGTGGTGAGTTACTGGGTGCCGGAGGGCGGGCGGTTAACTGTTGAGGCAAAGCAGGTAATCCAGCTAGGCGAGGGAAGGCGGTACGTCTTCAGCGCCTGGGCCGGCGATGTAGAGGTCTCGGAAGGGCTTAGCACATCCATCACAGCTGACAGGCCCCGCAGAATCTTCCAGCTCTACGACGAGGAAGTGCTGGTATCCTTCGTCTTCCACGATGTAGGCGGGCGCAGCGTAGACGCGGTCGCGGTGCTGCGGCATTCGACCGGCAAAACATACACCGTCACCGGCGAAGCCGTCTGGGCCCTAAAAGGCTTATACGACGTCCTCTCCATAAACTACAAAAACGTGGATGTGAAGACTGTTAACCACGTATCTGTCAACGGACCCGGCATACAAATATTCCCGGTCAAAGTTTACAGCCTCAAGCTGGTTGCGAGGGACTTCCTAGGCATGCCTTTCTCAGGGGCCCGTGTTTTTGTTGACAACGATGAAGCCGTGGAGGCCGAGGCCTATCTTGGACGGGATGGGAGTGCCGTGTTTGAGGGCTTGACTTTCAGGGCGGTAAACGCCCGCCTCAGCACCGCCTTCTACAGCTACAGGTTCACCGTTGACCCAGCGAAAGGTGTTCAGGAAGTCACTCTACCGCTAACCCCAGCGTCGACAGTAATCCTTTTCACAATCGTCGGCTCGGCCGCAGCCCTGTCTTATTTAAGGCGTAAAGATAAAACCGTCCATGCCTAGCCTTTTACGGGTTGGCGGGAAACATCATCGGTGAGAGGTTCGTAGTCGTAAGCTTTGGGGAGAGCCATGGGAGATGTGTTGGGGCCTTGGTGGACGGCTGCCCTCCAGGGCTTGAGCTCAGCGAGCAAGACATTCAGGTGGAGCTGGACAGGAGAAGGCCTGGCCAATCCTTGGTAACAACCACTAGAACGGAGGAGGACAGGGTTGAGATACTTTCAGGGGTCTTCAACGGCTACACAACCGGTGCACCCATTCTTATGCTCGTCTGGAACAAGGACGTTGACTCAAGACCCTACGAGAGAATCCTGAATACGCCTAGGCCGGGACACGCCGACTACCCTGCACGTATAAAATACAGGGGATTCAACGACTGGAGGGGTGGGGGGCGATTTTCCGGCAGGATAACGGCCGGTTATGTGATGGCTGGAGCAGTGGCGAAAAAGCTTTTGCGCAAATGGCTGGGGGTTGAGGTGCTTGCGTACAGCCTTGAAATAGGAGGGGTGAGGGCCGGGCCTTTAACGGTTGAGCAGATAAGGGAGCTACGGTACAGTAACGAGGTTAGATGTCCGGATATAGAGGCAGCGGAGAGGATGAGGAGCGTTATATTGGAGAGCAGGAGGAAGGGCGACAGCGTTGGGGGGGTAGTTGAGTGCATCGCTTTAAACATGCCGGTTGGCCTCGGCGAACCAGTCTTCAGCTCCCTCGACTCCGACCTAAGCAGGGCCCTCTTCTCGATTCCAGCTGTTAAGGGGGTTGAGTTCGGCCGCGGTTTTGAGAGCACACGGCTTAAAGGCTCTGAGAACAACGACCCATACACGGTTGTGGACGGTAAGGTTGTAACTGTCACGAACAACGCGGGCGGTGTTCTCGGCGGGCTTTCAACCGGTATGCCTCTGGTGGTAAGGGTTGCCTTCAAACCAGCCTCCTCGATAGCGGTGGAGCAGAGGACTGTCGACCTAAACACAATGAAGGAGACATCTATAGTTGTTCCGGGCCGGCACGACCCCTCTGTCGTACCAAGGGCCGTACCCGTCGTCGAATCAGTCGTGGCATTTGTCTTAGCAGACCACGCTTTAAGGGCGGGCCTCATACATTAGTAATCAGAGGGAGTATAATACGCGCCTCGATCATGTCCTTTCATGGCTGCTGAGTATAGGCTTGTTTCACAGCGGGAGCTTGAGGAGAAGCTGGAGCAGCTGAAGCCTAACTGGAGGTTGGAGGGTGGTAAGCTGTATAGGAGGCTGGAGTTCAGGGATTTCGTCGAGTGCTTTAGCTTTATGGTTAAAGTGGCGTTGGAGGCTGAGAGGATGCAGCACCACCCAGAATGGCTGAATGTCTACAACCGCCTCGAGATATGGCTCACTACACACGACCTCGGAGGTATAAGCACCTACGACCTCTACATGGCGGAGAGGATTGAGGAACTTCTTAGGCGGTGACTTTTACGGCTCTTCCAGAGAGGTTTATCGCTGTTTCAGAGAGGTCTGCTGCATACTCCGCAACCCTCTTAAGGCTTCCGAGGACTGTCTGGTGGGCTGAAGACTCGTAGCCCGGCTGGGCTTGGAGCTGCTCAATCCTCTCCGCCAGCTGCTCCGCGTTTCTCAAAGTTTTGTCTGCGAAGAATACGTCGGGGACGAGGAGGGAGTTTACCGACGAGCGGAAGACGTTGACCAGCTCCGCGCTAAGCTTGACTATCTTCTCGTCCTGCCGGGGCGCGCGTCTGATGGACAGTACTTTTCTGCATATATTCTCGGCATGGTCTGCGGCTCTTTCTATGTTTTTTGCGGCAAGGGCGTAGGATATGCAGTCGGCTGGACTGCTTAGGTTGAGGGACTTTAGAATTCTCTGGTCTTTGACGGCTATGTTCATCTGGCGCACTACGAAGTGGTAGAACCTGTCAACCTCGTCATCCCGCTTCAACACCTCTTTTGCGAGCTCCTCGTCTGCACCGAGGAAGGATGTGACGGCGTCTCCTATCATGTTTGAAGTGATGCCGCCCATTCTCTCTATGGATGTTTTTACGGGGAGTTTGTCGTGCATCGGGAGGCACTGCGCGACAAGCTGGGTGGACGACTCCTCAACAATCTCAACGCCTACAAGCCACCTCCTGATACAGTCCTTCAGCATGCCTATTGCCTGGGGTGATGCGGTGTTGAACTGGACCTTAATCTTGCCGTATCCATCGAGGTATTTTGAGAAGAAGAGCCTGACGACGGTCTCGGGCTCGGCCGACTGCTCCACGGCGACCTCGGCCTCGTCATCCGCCTCTAAACCGCCCACGAAGACCATCAAACCCCTCTCAAACTCCACTATCTGAACCTCGTCAAACCTCTTCAACCCCATCCGCTCAACCCAGCTTTTCGGAAGCGAGACGGTGTATGTTGACTTGCCTGTTCGCTGTATTCGCCTGACGTAGGCTTCCATCTCTATTTTGGTGGGTATGTAGTGGTATATAGAGATTTATCCTCTATAAATTCAAGGGCTTCAATGTATATATCATGGGCGGCCCGCCCACCTACCGCCATGAAAAAAGCGGTATCCACAACATTTGCCGTTGGACTAGTTGCTGCGTTGGTTGTCGGGTTGGTCGGTGGACTGGTCTTAGGTGGAGCAGTAGCAGGGCCGGCTAGTACGGCGACTATAACTTTGGAGCGAACAATAACACAAACCGTCGGAGGTGCAGGCGCAACTGCAACTGTAACCGTGGAGCGGACTATAACTAGGACCGTTACGGGAACAGGTGGCCCTGTCGAGCTTTCAGGCGATATAGAAATTGACGGTTCTAGCACAGTGTACCCGCTTACTGAGGCTGCTGCAACGGCTTTCATGCAGCTCCACAAAAAGGTTACCATAACAGTCGGTATATCAGGCACCGGGGGCGGCTTCAAGAGGTTCGTAAGGGGTGAGACGGACATAAACGACGCTTCAAGACCCATCCTGAAGGCTGAGCATGAGACAGCTGTCCAGAACGGTGTTGAGTGGATTGAGGTGCCTGTAGCGATCGACGCCTTGGTGGTTGTTGTCAACAAGGCTAACAACTGGGTTGACTGCATAACGATTTCAGAGCTTAAGAAGATCTGGGAGCCGGGAAGCACTGTTAAGCTCTGGAGTGACGTCAGACCCGATTGGCCGAATGAACCCATAAAGCTATATGGGGCAGGCGCAGACTCAGGCACTTTCGACTACTTCACCGAAAGGGTCGTCGGAAAAACCAAGGCCAGCAGGACCGACTACGTAGCGTCTGAGGACGATAACGTGCTGGTGGCCGGTGTGGAGGGTGAGAGACTCGCACTCGGCTACTTCGGCTACGCATACTACCCAGAAGCAAAGGACAAAATAAGAGCATTAAAGGTCAAGGATGACTTGATGGGCGGAGAATGTGTTGAACCCAACGACGAGACGGCTAGCACCTTCACATACCCACTGGCTAGGCCGCTCTTCATCTACGTAAACAAGAAATCGTGGGTGCAGAAACCACACCTCAGAGAGTTCGTGACCTTCTACGTCGAAAACGGTGAGAAGTTCGCTAAACAGGTATTCTACACACCGTTTCCAAGCCACTACTACAGCAAGGCCGCCGCACTGTTGAAAGCCGGAATATACGAAGGCCTTTACGAGCTCACAGCCCTTAAGAACAAGAACGCAGGACCACATTAAGGGGACGTGAAAATGCAGCAAACGGTCTTCAGCCCACAGCTACTGGAGAACGTCAGAAAGAAACGCGTGTCAAACACACTCTTCAATCTACTTTTTTTGGGCGCTTCATCAATTTCCTTCATCACCATAATGGTAATTGTCGGATCTCTCATCTATGAGTCAACTTTCTTCTTCTCCCACGTCTCCTTGGTTGAGTTTTTCACTGGGACGGAGTGGACAGTTCTGTTTGTTGAGAAAAAGTTCGGAGTCCTACCTTTGCTTACAGCGACGGCTTTGACCTCGGCTATAGCGCTGCTTGTGGCCGTTCCCGCGGGGCTGGCCACAGCAATATACCTAAGCGAGTATGCGCGGCCATCCTTGAGAAGACCTGTAAAAAGCATAATAGAGCTTCTGGCCGGTATCCCGACAGTCGTATACGGCTACTTCGCACTATACTTCATCAGCCCAAACCTGCTCAAGCAGCTCATACCCGGAATAAGCATACACAACGCCCTAGCCGTCGGTCTGATGATAGGCGTCCTAATCATACCTATTGTGGCTTCATTGAGCGAGGACGCCATATACGCTGTCCCGGAGGACTTTAGGCAGGCGGCCTACGCGCTGGGTGCGAGGAAAATCGATGTGGTTTTCCGCGTCATCGTTCCAGCTGCTTTATCCGGTATATTTGCCTCGATTATCCTAGCGTTCACGAGGGCCATGGGTGAGACTATGATTGCGGCGATTGCTGGCGGGTTCCGGGTTATCTTCAGCACAGACCCTCGGGAGGCGATGCAGACAATGACCTCGTTCATCGCTCAGGTTGCGACAGGCGACGCACCCCACGGCACAGTGGAATACCAGTCGATTTTCGCCGTCGGCCTACTCCTCTTCATCATAACCCTTGCATTCAACCTGGTGGCTATTCAGGTGGTGAAGAGATGGCAGATACGCTACTAGAGAGTTCTCAGAGGTTCACCAGAAGGGACAGGCTCAAGAAGACACTTGACACGCTTGCACCCGTCTTCCTCTCAATAGGTGTTTTTATAGGGGTTGCCACGGTGGCCGCACTTTTGCTGACCGTTGTGACTTCGGGGGCGCACAGGCTTACACCAACTCTTTTAACGGAGTACCCGCATCCAAACGCAGCACAGGCAGGCATGCGGTCAGCCATCTTAGGAACAATATGGACTGTCGGCCTGTCAGCCCTTATCTGCATACCGCTGGGAATCGCATCCGCCCTATACCTCACAGAATGGTCCGAAAATAGGTTTGTCAAAAGGTTCTTGGAGCTAAACATGGCGAACCTCGCAGGCGTCCCATCCGTGGTCTTCGGCCTCGTCGGCCTCAGCATACTCACATACGGACTTGGATGGGGCAGGTCGATAATCGCAGGGGCCTTCACGCTAGCCGTGATGACGCTCCCGCTGGCGACGGTTGCGGCGGCGGAGGCGGTTAAGACAATCCCTGAAGCCCTTAAGCATGGGGCCTATGCCCTCGGAGCAACAAAGCTACAGGTCACACGCTACATCATACTGCCGAAGGCACTGCCCATGATGATGACGGGCGCCATACTTGCGGTCTCGAGAGCAATAGGGGAGGCAGCCCCCATACTCGTGATAAGCGGCCTCCTCTTTATAAGACAAGACCCCACAAGCATCTTCGACAGGTTCACAGTCATGCCCCTCCAGATATATAACTGGGTCTCAAGACCCCAAGTTGCTTTCCAGGAGCTCTCCTCGGCGGCCATATTAGTGCTACTGCTGATTCTGCTGACTATGAACGCCGCAGCCATAGCTTTAAGATACCGGTATCAGAGGAGGCTGACGTTATAAATGACGATGTTAAAGGAACTCGTTGGGAGAAACATGGAGGAGATCGCCTACGGAGGTAAAGTCGTAGTTGAAACTATAAATCTCTCCGTCCGTTACGGGAAACGCTACGCGATTAGAGACATCAGCCTCAAAGTTGAGAAGAACCGGATAACAGCAATAATTGGGCCTTCGGGCTGCGGCAAGTCAACCTTCCTGCGATGCTTGAACAGGATGAACGACCTCATACCAGACGCCAGAGTTGAGGGTAAAGTCCTTTACAGAGGCCTTGATATCTACAGCAGGGAAGTAGACCCCGTTGCTGTGAGGACTGTCATAGGAATGGTTTTCCAGAGGCCAAACCCCTTCCCCATGTCGATTTTCGACAACGTCGCCTTCGGTCTCAGAGTGAACGGTGTCAAGCTTTCGAAGACGGAGCTGGCGGCAAAGGTGAGGGATGCCTTGGAGAAGGCGGCGCTCTGGGACGAGGTAAAGGACAGGCTTGACGCACCAGCATACTCACTCTCAGGAGGTCAGCAGCAAAGACTCTGCATAGCCAGAACTCTGGCCGTAGACCCAGAGGTAATCCTCCTAGACGAGCCCACGGTAAGCCTAGACCCAATATCAACAGCCAAGATAGAGCAGCTTCTGAGAAACATATCCTCTAACTATACCATAGTCATAGTTACACACAACATGCAGCAGGCTGCAAGGGTCTCAGACTACACGGCGGTGTTAATGCCTGATGAGGAAATGGTTGGCCGGCTCATCGAGTTTGGGCCCACTAGGGATATCTTCACACAGCCCAGGGATAAGAGGACGGAGGACTACATCTCGGGCAGAGTTGGGTGAGCATGGCAAGGCTGATGGACATAGGCCTCGAAAGGCTGAGCAACATGCTAAACGACATGGCGGCGCTGAGCACGGAAGCGGTCGAGCTGGCTGTGAAAAGCTTCATAGAGGGCGTCAACCTGCAGGAAGAGGTCTTCCAGCTCTCCGAGAAGCTCAGATGGCTGCAGGACGAGGTCTCTGACCTGGCCGTAGAGCTAATAGCGAGATACCAGCCCGTAGCCTCTGACCTCCGCTTCCTAAAGTCGGCGATGGAGGTGGCCTACGGGTTTTCGAGGTTCGGACGATACGCCTACGACATTTCCCAGATAATAGCGACATTTGGGGACCTGAGGGAGTGCAATAAGGAGGTTGTGGCTGAAGTCAGCACTGTGGTTAAGGAGATGATAGCGCTCAGTATAAGAAGCTTCCTGGAGAAAGACAACAGACTTGCCGAGAGGCTTGAGGAGATGGATTCGATTGTCGACCGGGCATACAAGACCCATGTTGAGCAGAGCCTTGTCGAGGGCTCGAAGAAGTGCGGCATGGCGCTCATGCTAATGCTGCGCTATCTTGAAAGAATCGCGGACCACGCAACATACATAGGGGAGGCTGTTAACTACACGGTTGTTGGGGAGAGACGTCCGAGGCGTTAGAAAAGCCGTCATCAGGAGGGAGGACGCTGAGCTACTGCTTGCAATGGCCAGAGAGGTCCACCCAAACGAGGTCATAGCGCTGCTACATGGCGAGAGAAAAGGAAACAGCATAACCATAAACGAGATATCCCTGCCCCCTATGTCCATATACGGAGAGGGCTTCTCCTCATTCAACCCTTACGCCCTACCGATAGACCTGACAATCGTCGGAATAGCCCACAGCCACCCCTCAGGGGTTGGAAGACCATCTGTTGAGGACCTTAACAACTTCATAGGCTACATAATGGTTATACTGACATATCCGTACAGCGGGTACGCTGATATCCATGTCTTCGACGGTGAAAGTAAGCGGGTCATGCTGGAGGTAGTCTAGACCAAGGCCGCCCTACACATCTCCCTAAGCAAGGCTGCGGGGTCCCTGCTCTTCACGTATGCGCTTGAAACCAGCACCCCCTCAGCACCCAGCTGTAACGCCCTTGAAACATCCTCCGGCTTTGAAACACCGGCCCCGCACAGGACATGGACACCGGGGTTCACAGACCTCACCCTCCTAACCGTATCAGAGACAACTTCAGGCCTAGATGTTGAGACAGAGATACCTGTTCCAATCAGCTCCGGCGGCTCCACGGCAACGATGTCGGGTCCCATAGCAGACACAGCAGCGCTTGCATTAGGGTCGTCTGCGCAGACAAGCGATATCAGCCCGTTATCACGTAGCCTACCTAGCGCTGCAGATATTTCGGTAAGCCTCATTTTTCTCTCGCTGTGGTTCAGTAGGGAGCCAACCGCACCTGCCTCCTTTAACGCCTCCGCCACGATAGCTCCGGTGTAGGGTCCTGCATCGTACGGGTCGCAGTGTTGGGCCAGCACACCTACACCCACCTGGCTAGCCACGGTCTTAAGCTCGGTTAACGGGGGGCAGACCATCACCTCGACACCAGTTTCGCCGGAGACTCTTTCCGCAGCCCTCGCCAGCTCAACAGCCCTAACACCCAAAGCCTCCGAGTAGGTTTTGAAGTTAAGAACGATCAGCGGAAACCGCGGCCTCACAAAGGAAGTTACTTCTGTTATGATTTATAACTTAATTGTTGCACGTAACTACATGGTCGGTAAGCTGGGTGTGGCGAATCCCCCATACATATCGCACCACTCAGAAGATGATATAAAGGAGATGCTCAGGGAGATTGGCGTCGGAGATGTCCTAGACCTCTACCGCGACATCCCCGAGAAATACATCCTAAAGTCCCCTCCAGACATAGAGGGCCCTCTCTCGGAGCAAGAGGTTTATGAGAAAATAGTTTCAATCCTTTCACGGAACACGGTTGGGCTGAAGGTCTTCGTAGGGGGAGGTGTTTGGCCTCATTACATCCCGGCTGCGGTAAAGCAGATTGTCTCTAGGAGCGAGTTTCTGACAAGCTACACTCCATACCAGCCTGAGGCCTCACAAGGTATGTTGACCGCGCTCTTTGAGTTCCAGAGCCTAGCTGCAGACCTGTATGGTGTAGATGTGGTTAACTCCTCGATGTATGACTGGTCCACGGCTGTGGGTGAAGCGTTTAGGATGGCTATGCGGCACACAGGACGGCGGAAGGTTGTGTATGCGGCGTTCTGCGGCCCTGAAAGGGTTAGAGTTGCCCAAACATACATCGAGCCGTTGGGGGGTACCCTTATCAGAACACCTATGGATAGTAAGGGAAGGGTTGAGATGGAGACGCTTAAGCATGTGGTTGACGGCGAGACGGCGGCGGTCTACATCGAGAACCCAACCTACCTTGGTTCCATTGTGGAAAACGTCGAGGAGGCTGGGGAGGTTGCACATGACGCCGGAGCCCTATACATCGTAGGGTGTGAGCCGACGTCGCTTGGTCTTCTCAAGCCGCCTGGAGAGTACGGGGCCGATATAGTGGTTGGGGAGGGACAGCCGCTCGGTCTGCCGGTCAGCTTCGGTGGGCCCCTTCTTGGCATTCTTGGATGCAACCTAGATAGACGGCTTCTACACAACATGCCGGGTAGGCTTGTTGGTATGACGGAGACGCTTAAGGATGGGAAAAGGGCCTTTACAATGGTGTTGAGGGCCCGTGAACAAGACATCAGGAGGGAGAAGGCCACATCAAACATATGCACAAACCAAGCGCTTTGCGCCGTCGCCGCAGCCGCCTACCTCTCCCTGCTGGGTAAAAACGGGCTAAGGAAGCTTGCGCGCCACATATTCGACAAAACAGCGTATTTTATCGACAGGCTTTCCAGAATAGATGGGGTTGTTGCGCCGCTGGTAGACGCACCCCACTACATGGAGTTTGCATACAGAAGTAAGAGAGTTGAACCCGATAGATTATTACAAGTCTTCCTTGAAAAGGGATATGTTGCCGGTTTAAGACTCGGTAACCGTTTTCCCGAGCTGGGTGACGGCGTCCTAACATGCGTGACCGAGGTACACAGCATCAAAGACATCGAGGGCTACGCCTCTGTGATGGAGAGGCTGGCGTGATGTACAGGCAAGCATTTTGGGAGGAACCACTCCTCTACGAGAGGTCGAAGCCTGGAGCCGTCGGCTACATGCCGCCAGACGCCGGCATTGATGCGGAGAGGGCGGGCGAAAGCTGGCTAAGTAAGATTCCGAAGAAGCTTCTGCGGACTGAGCTCCCGCTTCCCGAGTTGTCGGAGCCCGAGGTTGTCAGACATTTCACAAGGCTGAGCCAGATGAACTTCAGCATATCAACAGGTTTCTACCCATTGGGTAGCTGCACTATGAAGTACAACCCTGCCGTTAACGAGGTTGCTGCATCACTCGACCAGGTCGCTGGGACGCATCCTCTCCAACCCACTGAAACAACACAGGGATGTTTAGAGCTTCTGTACAACCTCGAGGAATGTTTGAAGAAGCTTACCGGCATGGCTGCTTTCAGCCTTGCACCGGCCGCCGGCGCCCACGGTGAGCTGGTTGGCTGCCTGATTATGAGGGCATACCACAGGGACAGGGAGGGGAGGCCGCGGAAAAAGATTATTGTACCAGACTCAGCACACGGGACAAACCCGGCCAGCGCCAGCATGGCGGGCTTCGAGGTGGAGGTGGTTAAGACAAGGCAGGATGGATGTGTCGACATAGAGGCTTTGAGGAAGACTGTCGACGGCGACGTTGCTGGAATAATGCTGACAAACCCTAGCACGGTGGGTCTTTTCGAGAAAGACATCGAGGAAGTGGTTAGGATTTTCCACCAAAACGACTCCCTGCTCTACTACGACGGCGCCAACATGAACGCTATCGTGGGCGTAGTAAGGCCCGGTGACATGGGATTCGACATCATACACCTAAATCTTCACAAAACATTCTCAACACCTCACGGTGGCGGAGGCCCCGGGGCAGGGCCCGTAGGAGTTGTCGAGAAGCTAGCCCCATACCTGCCGCCCCCAAGAATAGTGAAGGGTGCCGACGGAAAATTCATGGTGGAAAACAGCCCAAAATCAATAGGGCCTGTGAAGATGTTTTTCGGCAACTTCGCTGTGCTGGTCAGAGCCTATGCCTACATCCTGTCTATGGGCGGTGCTGGTTTGAGGAAGGCGGCGACATCAGCCGTGGTCGCCTCAAACTACATGCTGGCGAAGATTCGTAGGGTAAGGGGTGTTAGCCTGCCATACGACCCGGAAAGGCCGAGAAAGCACGAGTTCGTTGTCAGCCTTGCAAAGCTGAGAAAGGAGACCGGTCTAGGTGCACTCGAGGTCGCTAAACGCTTGCTGGACTACGGGTTCCACGCCCCCACAATATACTTCCCATTAATAGTTGAGGAGGCGTTCATGGTTGAGCCTACGGAGACCGAGTCCAAAGAGGAGCTGGATAAATACCTCGAGGCCTTCGCAAAAGTTGTAGAGGAATGCTACAGCAGCCCCGAGGTGGTCAGGTCGGCTCCCCACAACACTGCGGTTGGAAGAATTAATGAGGCTAAGGCCTCCCACCCGCTTACCCTGACACCTACATGGAGGGTTTACAGGAGGCGTGTTGGTTGAGGGAAATACCGCTTCTGAAACACCATGTCGCGGCGGGGGCTGAGGTAGGCGAGTTCGCAGGATGGAAGAGCCCCATCTTCTTCACAAAGCTAAGAGATGAGCATATGGCTGTACGTCAGAAGGCCGGCATCTTCGACATAACACATATGACGCGAACCAAGATATCGGGCCCGTCAGCGACGGATCTGCTCCAGAAAACACTGACCTGCGATGTCGCAACGCTGAAGAAGGGGCGGATGAAGTACGGCCTGATACTGAACGAGAGGGCCGGAATAGTGGATGACGTGACGGTTTTCAAGGTCGAGGAAGGAAGCTACGTAATGGTCTCCAACGCGGCCACACGTGAAAAAGTTCTCCAGTGGATGAGGAGGTTTGGAGACAGCAATGTATTGTTAGATGACTTCACCGATAACTCGGCTTATTTCGCTGTCCAGGGCCCCATGTCAAGTAAAGTGGTTTCCGAAGTTCTGCAGACAGATGTCTCGGCGTTAAAGTGGTTTGCCGGGGTTTTCGTCAGATGGGGTGGCTGCGAACTGCTGGTCACACGAAGCGGCTACACGGGAGAGGACGGATACGAGATAATGGTTCTGTGCGGCGGTGTCGAACTCTACAAAAAGCTCTGGGACGCATTCATATCCTCCGGTGTAAAGCCATGTGGCTTAGCATGCAGGGATACGTGTAGGATGGAGGCGGGCTACCTGCTCTCGGGAGTAGACTTTGACGAGTCAAAAACTCCGGTCGAGGCGGGGGTGATGTGGGCTGTCAAGATGGAGAAGGATACGAGATAATGGTTCTGTGCGGCGGTGTCGAACTCTACAAAAAGCTCTGGGACGCCTTCATATCCTCCGGTGTAAAGCCATGTGGCTTAGCATGCAGGGATACGTGTAGGATGGAGGCGGGCTACCTGCTCTCGGGAGTAGACTTTGACGAGTCAAAAACTCCGGTCGAGGCGGGGTTGATGTGGGCTGTCAAGATGGAGAAGGAAGGCTTCGTTGGCAAGGAGGCTTTGGTCAAACTAACCGGTAGAAAGCCAGCACAAACCGCCGTTCTACTCGAAATGGTTGAGCAAGGAATTCCGAGACACGGATATAAGGTGTGTAAACAAAATGGGGAAGAAGTCGGTTACGTAACAAGTGGGGTGCTCTCACCGTTGAATAACAGGGGGCTAGCCATTGCCTACGTTGAGACAGATTATGCAGGAGCTGGAACCGAGCTGTTTGTAGACATACGCGGCACTATGAGGAGGTCAGTCGTCAGGGCGGAGCCCCTAGTGAGAGTTCAAAAACACTAGCGAAAAGAGCTAGCTGCTGCTCTGAGGGAACCAGCGGATATCCGATAACCTGCCCTACTGAAATTCTCTCCAGATACTTTATACGGCTAGTGATATATGTTAAATCACCGTAAAGCCCGTATGCGTGGACGGCCTTCTCAAGGCTTAGGTCTGTGTTTCGTCGCCTGACATAGGCGGCAAGCCTTTCCCATGCATCCCTACATCCTCCCCCAACGTAGAATGGCACGTAAACCCCAAAGCCCCCGTTTACAGCTGAAACCACCGCCCTCTCCTCCTCGAGCCTAGGCCCTAAAAGCATCAGAGGTATTGCCTTGTAAAGCTGTGCCGCAACACGAGATGTCTTTAACATGTTCTCACTTCCGACAAAGAGTGTTAGGTCTTTGGCTTTTTCCCTGAAACGTGACGCCGCCTCCATGATTAAGGGCCTCGCCTTAACCCTCAACTCGTCCTCGGAGAGATAGGCTGGGTTTCCAGCCACTAAGCAAAGGCCGCCAAAGCCTTCGTCGGCAAGAGATTTCAGAACGGCGTGAAACCTTTCCCTAAAATCCCTCCTCCTGACAGGCAGCGTGAAAACCGGAGTGCAAAACCCTTCCTTTTTACACACCTCCACGACCGCTGAAACATCTTCGCATGAAGGGTCATCATCCTCGCTCTCCGAGTCGACCAGAAGATACGTATATCCCAGTTTTGAGAGTGATTCTGCAAGCTTTACAAGCGCTTCCGCCTTGTCCGACCCTAGCGTAGACGGCTTAACAGCTGCGCCGAGCTGGAAGGCGAACACCTTTCTGGAAGACGTCCACCTCCGTTCATTACACCTCGTAAATTACACAGGTTACATGTATATATGTCTTAGCTTCGTCTTTATCGGTGTAAGGTGAGTATACGGTGAGGGAGGAAGACCTTGAGCGCGCCATTTTGTCCAGGAGGAGCGATATCGGTAGGGAAGATTTGGAGAAGATGGTTGAGGCGAAAATGAAGGAGTCGCCCTTCCTCTCTCGCCTTGGTGCGCTTCTGATAATTCTGGAGGAGCAGCGTCTTTCCGAGGAGTTTATGGCCGGCAAGGCCGAGACCTACGACTACACTCCCCTCATGAGGCTTACGAAGGGTTTGCAGAACGTGAGCGTGGTTGGAAGGGTTTTGGGAATAAGTAAGAGGCGGAAGCACACCCGTCTACGTTTATCGGATGGCACCGCCTCAGTAGACCTCGTCGTATGGGATGAAAACGCTCCAGCCTACGAGATAAATCCGGGAGATGTCATCGAGGTTAGAAACGCTTACGTAAAGACAGGGAAGCGTGCAGGCGAAATAGTTATCTACACGGGCACAAAATCATCTATAGCGAAAACATCCAGTGTCGACGTGGTTTCACTAGAGGAGCTGGTTAAGCCTGTTTCACAGGTCTTGTCTGAAAACGGCAGGTCTGTTGACGTATCGTTTGTCGTGCTCGCTGTCTTCGGGCCACGAATAGTTGGCGAGGGACTTAAGATGTGCGAGGTCCTAGTCACAGACGGTGAGGCAGAGGCTGTCCTTACAGCCTGGAACGAGCTTGCTGACGTTTTTAAGGATTTACCCCGTGGTCAGAGAGTTATAGCCACCCCATTAACAGTGAGGGAAGGTGAGCTGACAACTCAGCCCTACACCTCGGTTCTGAAGGCTGGGATGGACCTTGAAACAGTTGAGCTTGCAATGCGGCGCAGTGTCAAGGATATTGTGTTAAAAGTCTTCGGGGAAGGGTTTGACGGCTATGCCGTAGCCGGTGATAGGGTGAGTTTGGTTAAACTGGTCGGGCACCCCGAAAGCTTCGGCTGCGTAAAGGTTTTGTCAGGATTCAACGTAAACCGCCGTGGTGTCCCATTCATGTACTTGGTTGAGGCGTTAGGTGTCGAGGAATCTTGTGACTTTGAACCTGTTTTCAAAGACGGCCTTGAGAATGTCGAGGGTAGGGTGGTGAACGGTTTTGTAGAGTGCGATGTTGTGAGGAAGAGTGAAGCCGGCTCCATAAACACCAGGTATGGTTTGAAGAGGGCTGTGAACCTATGGTTGAGGGTTGCCGGTAAAATCTACAACGCAACAGCATGGGGTAAGGCGGCTGACGCATTTGAGAAAATAGATGAGTCAACTAGGTTGAAGCTGGCCTTTCCAGCGGTCAGGAAAAATATGCAGGGCGATGTTGTAATTAGCATTGATGATTGGTCGGCAATCATAAGTTAAATAGCGAAAAACTAAATCCATCATGGAGGTACGGTGCAATGCTTATCATATGCCTTCTTAAGGGTGTGCCAGCGAAAACCACTCAGGTTGTCACTGTTTCAGGTGTTTTGAAAAGGGAGGAGATGGAGCTTGTTCTTAACCCGCATGATGTGAAGGTCCTCGAGGCAGCCTATTATGTGAAAAGGACTATGGGAGGTAAAACCGTCGGCATCAGCATGGGCCCGGAGCCGAAGATATCCCCCATCATGAACGACCTCTACCAGCCCGTCGAGGAAAGCCGCTTCGTCCCCCCAGTATCCTATGAGGGGCTGGATGAGAGGATAATTCTTAGCGACAGAAGAATGGCTGGCGCGGACACATGGGCTACTTCATACACACTGGCTTGTGGGATAAAACGATACATACAAAACCACCATAAAGCAGTAGACCAATTAATTGAATCTGTCAGAACCAAGCCAGTGCAGGAAGCCTACGCGGATGCTGAGAAGCTGTACAACGAGAACCTACTCCCCAACTACCTATTTTCTAGGTTACCGACTGTTAGAGACAACCTGATGGCTAGGTACGTCGCCGGTAAAGTAAGTAGGGAAGCCGTGGTCGCGGAGCTTGAGAGACACAAGCAGATGTTGGACAGATTTATCATACTAACTGGAATGAAGACAAGTGATGGGGAGACAGGCAACACCGGCCCACAGACTGCGGAGGCACTCAGCCAGATGCTTGGAAAACTTATACCCAGCATAGCATTTGTCAAAGATTTCGAGATATCACCTGATACAGGACATGTAATGGCTGTCAGAAAAATAGGGAACGTAATCCAGAAGCTTCGCACAACCCTGCCATGTCTGCTCACCATCGACGCACACTACGAACCAAGGGTGCCCAACGCCTCCCACCAGAAAACCGTCAGAGCAAACAGGTACTTTGGGAAACTGAAGAAAATACTTGTTTGGGACGCGGACTATATAGGGGCCGACCCTAAGAAGATCGGCTTCGCGGGCTCCCCAACCATCGTGGGGCCCGGTTATGAGATTGGGAAGCCGCCTGTGCAGAAGTTTGTTGGGGAGAGCTTGGTGTTTAAGAGAAACGTTGAGAAGTTTGAGTGGAATGGAAAAAGTTATGGCCCGTTCAATAGAGGCGACACAGTCAACAACCTGCCCGAGGAGATAATCAAGAGGCTGAAGGAAGAGCAGGCCATAGGCGTCTTCACACTCGAAGACTTGTTTGAGGAAGTTTTCGGAGGGTTGAGGGTTGTCGCTCGAGCAGTATAGGGATGTCTGGGCCTACTGCGTGAAGGAAGACGGCCGCCTCACACGTCCTAGTCTAGAGATTTTAGCCGCGGCGAGGAAGGTTGCCGACCAGCTTGAGCAAGAGGTTGTGGCTGTCCTCGTCGGGTACGGGCTCGACGAAGCCTTGGACGACGCCATAGCACATGGTGCCGACAAGGTGGTTTACGCCGATGAGCCGTGGCTCAAGAGCTACCAGTGCCTCCCCTACACCCGTGTAATATGTGAAATGGCTGAAAAGCTCAAGCCCTATGCGTTCCTCTTCGTGGCCGACGAACTGGGAAGAGATCTTTCACCACGCGTGGCCTACCGCCTGAACACAGGCCTCGCGACAGATAACATAAACCTAGCTGTGGAGGATTACTACTACGGCCCAACGAACACAACCTATAAGAAAATAATAGCTCAGATAAGGCCCGACTTCGCCACACGTGTAGCGAAGATTTACACACCCCGCCACAGGCCGCAGATAGCGAGCATTAGGCCGGGGAACTTTGACCCACTACCAGCAGACCCACGCCGTAGGGGGGAGAAGATTAGGTTCAGGCCGCAGCCCCATGAGGAAGACTTTCTCGTACAGGTGTTGGAAGAGACACCTGTTCCCAAGGGCACGGTGGACTTGGAGGGTGCCCAGGTCGTTGTAAGCCTTGGTTTGGGCATTCTCAGGGACGGTCGTGGTAATCCGCGCAACCCTAGGGAGGGATACGAGCTTGGAGCAAAGCTTGTGGAGCTGATAAGAGAAAAGCTGGGGGTTAAGGCAGAGCTGGGTGCGACAAGGGCCCTGATATACGCGGAGCTGAAGGAGCTTGAGGGGTTGGTCACATCCGAGAGGCAGGTTGGCCAGACAGGAAAAACCGTGGCTCCCGAAGTATACATCGCTGTCGGGATAAGCGGCTCGGTCCAACACAGGGTAGGCATGATTAGGTCGAAGAAAATCGTCGCAATAAACACAGACCCCCAAGCCCCAATCTTCCAGCTAGCCCACTACGGGGTCAGAGCAGACCTATACGAGGTCCTTCCCAAGATGATCGAATATCTGGAGAAACGGTGAAGTGCGTGGAGAAGTTTGACGTCATAGTTGTAGGAGCGGGACCTGCGGGTTCGGCGGCCGCCATAACGCTTGCTAGGGAGGGATACGACGTCCTAGTGCTGGAGAAAGCACAAATACCAGGTCAGAGAAACGTTTCGGGAGGGGTCCTCTTCGGCTCTTTCCAGAAAGGTCTCGGCCTCATCGACCTTATCCCCGACTTCGAGCAGGACGCCCCGCTTGAGAGAAAGATAAAAACACACGAGCTATACATCCTAGACAGGGCCAGGCCCTCCAACGGTGAAACATCCTATAGATACCTTAAGCTGGACAAAAACTCCTTCCTCACCAAGCTAGGCCTCACGATGCTGGACGCCAAAACTGGACACGACTACACCGTGCTTAGAGCAAGATTTGACCGCTGGTTTGCCTCGAGAGCGGTTGAAGAAGGAGCCATGCTGGCAACCTCTAAAACCGTTGAAGACCTTTTGATTAAGGATGGCAAAATTGTGGGTGTTCAAACACCTGATGAAGAGCTTTACGCTGACGTGGTGATCGACGCAGGCGGTGTTACAAGCCTGCTGCCGGAGAAGGCGGGGCTTCGGGGCAAGCTGATGCCCGAGCAAACTTATCACGGAGTTAAACATGTGTACAAAGTGGCTCCAAGCAAAATTGAGGAGTTCTTCACAGTAGACGACGCCTTCAAAACTGTATACCTCCTAGGCGATTTTATGCATGGAATAGTTGGAGGGGGATTCGTGTACCCCAACAAGGACACAGTCTCCATAGGGATTGTCTTCGGGCTGGACTCCGCTTTGAAGGTCTTCTCCAAAAACTTTACAGAAATCGGGAAACCTGAGGAGCTTCTTGAGGAAATGGAGTCACATCCCTTCCTAGCCGACCTGCTGGATAACGCAGCGCTTGTCGAGTACTCCGCACACAATATTCCCAGGGGCTACAAGGTTTTCCCCAAAAAACCATATGCACCAGGCTTCCTAGTCGCGGGTGATGCGCTAGGTGTATTCTACAAAATAGGTGCATTGATCGACGGAATGAGGCCCGCCATAGCGTCGGGGATACTTGCAGCAAGGGCCTATATGGCTGCACGGCGGAAGGGAGACTTCGGTGAATCTGGTCTGGCTCTGTATGCGGAGTTATTGGAGCCCCTTAAACGCCTCGTACAAAAATCCCGTGGTAACAGCTCTCTTCTAGAAAATCGGTTCGCCTATGGTGTGGCTCCGAAGGTTGCGTTCAGCTTCGGGCTTTCGAAGAAGAAAACCGTTAAAAATAGAGTAATCAGATATGACGGCGGAGACGCACTCCAACGCATTCAAAAGCTGACAGGCATGCTGAACTACCATGAGGATAAGGTCAGGTCCCACATCAAGGTTGACCAGCAGGCTGCTTCACTGGATGGTTTGAAGATGTGGATACCACTCTGCCCCGTCAACTGCTACACGCTTTTGACAGAAAAGGGAGTATTCGCCTCCTTCAAGGACCTCTACAGATTCAATCTCGAAAGCCTAAAGCAATCAGTGCAGGAACCTGAGGCAGCCAGAAAAGCTGCCGAGATGACCGTGGATGACATAAGGAGGGGTGTTTTAAAGTTCGACCATGTAGCATGCGTGGCCTGCGGAACATGCGGAGTCATCGGACCGCCCAGCGTGGTTAGGTTCGGCCATGAGTGGGGTGGCCATGGTGTTAGATTCAAATACGGATAATATTCTACCAATATTAGCTAAATATAATAATCGTTAAATAACGGCAAAAAGCAACTGAAAACATGACATACGCAAACCCCCAAGTTTTAACAGACGTTGAGTGGGTAAAGCAGAACTTGGGTAAACCGGGGATAGCAATCATTGAGGTAGATTATGACCCGAAGCTAGCCTACGAACAGGGACACATACCGGGAGCCCTCCTGATAGACTGGAGGAAGGACATGAACAAGCCCGATGTGAGGGACATCATAGACGCTGGGGAGTTTGAGAAGCTGATGTCGCGGCTCGGCATCTCCAACGACACGCATGTAATTCTCTACGGCGACTACAACAACTGGTTTGCCACATTCGCCTTCTGGGTTTTCGAGATGTACGGGCACCAGAAGGTCCAGCTTCTCAACGGCGGCCGCAAAAAATGGATAGACTCCGGAGGAGAGCTGACAAAAGAAGTTCCAGCGGTTAAGCCGGCAACCTACAAAGTCCCGAAAGTAAACTACGAAAACAGAGTGTTTCTCGAAGATCTATTGAAGATGAAGATAGCAGACCCAAACCTCGTTCTTGTTGATGTAAGGTCCCCCGCAGAGTATACCGGTGAGATAACCGCACCACCGGAATATCCCAACGAGCATGCCCAGCGCGGAGGTCATATACCGGGCGCGGTCAACATACCCTGGGGACAGGCTATCCGCGAGGATGGAACGTTCAAATCCGCTGAGGAGCTAAGACAGCTCTACAGCTCTAAAGGTGTAGTGCCGGACAAAAGGGTCGTGACCTATTGCAGAATTGGTGAAAGGGCTAGTGTAACCTGGTTTGTGCTAAAACATCTGCTGGGATACAAGGACGTGAAGGTCTACGACGGTAGCTGGACAGAGTGGGGTAACTTAGTCCGTTTCCCGATCGAAAAAACTTGATAAAAACCTCCGACGGATGCGACTATCCAGACGACAGGCTCTACTACGTGGATCATGATATCTGGTTGAAGCCCGCCGCCGACCGGGCCTACAGGGTCGGCGTTGCAAAACCTTTCCTTTTTTATTCTGGTAGGTTGAGCCGGATTACCTGCAGGTCCGTAGGTTCTTTCATCCGTCAAAACACATCCCTAGCGCTACTTGTCTCTAGTAGGATGGAGGGGGCGCTATTGACCCCTTTTGACTGCAAGGTCACAGCAGTTAATGCAGCCGCCCTATCCAATCCAGATATTGTTTCAGAGGACCCTTATGGAGATGGGTGGATTGTTGAGGTTGCGGCAGAGGGTCCGACTCCTAGGTTGCTTGAAGCTGCAGAGGCATCTAAGGCTTACGAGTTGAAGAACAGGGAGAGGGGCGTGGTGTGCTTGGACATAGTCCCCCATTACGAGATAAAGGTGTTTGGGGAAACCTGTGAGAGCATACTGAGTCAGGTCGGGGATTACATGCGGATGTACATAAAGCAGGGCGAGACCCTGCACGTAATAACCTCCGACCCAGCTACAGAGGTTGACATGATCTCGTGGGCCGAGAAAACTGGGCAGGGATTGTTAGAAATCAGACGTGTGGGGAAAACTCTCCATGTGCTTTACAGAAGGCTTGTCTAAGCCCTCCACCACTCAAATAACGCGTAGACGACAGACTCATCCAATGGTATGGAGATTGTGAAGTGTTTCCGCACAGAGGTAGCCAGCCTGCCAGACCTTATTATCTCAAGTGCTGAGACGCGTTCTCTAACATCCTTGACCTGTATGATGAAGGGAGCGTGGTCTATTCCGGGGCCGTGCCTGTAGGCCGCGAAGTCGCTCCCAAACTTTATGCCGGGAAGCACCACAAACCCTCTCTCCCTCAAGTCCTTGTAGACTCTGTATTTTTTCCGGAAGTTTTCATCGAGGGTTTCGGCGTGCTGCTCAAATTCCGCATCGGTTATCTCCCTATCTTCCCACACAACTTTCAAACGGCCCGTACGCATTAGGTAGAGTGCTTCAACGAGGTCTAGTACTAGCGGCGCGTCAATTTTTAACTCCTTTGGTTTAGGTGTTCCAAGCGGTTTGCCGTAAAAGCCTTCAGAATACAGCTTAGAGCCCTCCTCGACATCCCAGACAACTACACTGTCCCTAAGAAGTTCTCCCACAGCCGTCATAGTATAACGAAGGAAAGCACCCTAAGCGTTTCAGCGGACTCCTCAGCCCTGTCGGCTATGTCCTCCAGCATTGAGACAATCTCCCGCACCAGTAGTAGTTGGCCTACCTTCATATCCGACTGAAGGATGACGAGGTCAAGGTTTCTATAGAGCTCATCGACCTGTCTCTCAGAGTCCTCGGTCTCCTTTGTCTTCTGCATAAATGTATCGCTGTTGAGCGTAACAGCAAGCAATGCTTCCCGAAGCTTGGTAACGGTTTGGAGGACGACTTCTCCAAGCTTCAACATACTGTTAAGTATATCCTTGTTTATTTTCATACGGGCCTTAGCCAGCCCAAGTATCCTGAAGGCAACACCCTCGGCTGTGTCCGCGATCTTGTCAATGCTGTTGACAAGCCTGATGAAGTCCTCGCGGTTTGTGAGAATCGCCCCTATCTCTGAGACCTCCTTCTCGACAAGTCTCCGAGCCTCTTTCCCAGCCTCATCTGTCTTCAGTACCTGGCTGTAAATTTCCTCCAGCTTTTTCAAGTCCTCCTCCCTGTTCGCCGCCTCCAGCATCAGCAGGGTTTTCCGCAACAGATCTAGTACATGCCGGATCTGGTCTTGGACGAGGCTTAAGAGCCTTGAACGATAATCCTCAACTCTTTCACGTGCCATGTACAAGAATACGCACCCACATTATGGAAATGAGCCAAAGGTTTTAAATTTATCTCTCAGTATCCTTAGACAAACGCTGTATTGGGTGTTCTGTATGAAGTTGGCTGGCGCTGTTATGGCCTCCGGGTTTGGTAGGCGGTTTGGGGGCGATAAGCTGTCGATAAGAATTGCGGGAAGGCCTTTGCTGCTCCTGTCTCTTGGCTCTATAGAGATGCTTGACTATAAAGCGGTTGTTGTCAGGGTAGGGGACGAAAAAGCGAGACTCGTGCCATACGGATACTCAGTCCTCTACAACCGATTCCCCCATAGAGGACTTAGTGCGTCTATACGTCTCGCGGCGTCTTGGACACCGTATGATTCAGATGGGCTTGTGGTCGTGTTGGCTGACATGCCGTTTACCAAGCCCGTCGTGAAGAAGCTTATAGAGGCGTTTGCCGAAGGCCGCTACGACGCTGTTTCAGCGGGGGTTAACGGCATGCCTGCAACCCCGGCCGTGTTTTCACGCCGCATCCTACACCAACTCTACACTCTGGAAGGAGATGTGGGAGCCCGGGAGGTTCTCCGAAAGGTTAACGCATACGTGGTGGACGTGGACCCCAGGCTTTTGACCGACATAGATAGGTCTGAAGACCTTGTTAAGGCGGAAAGGGTTTTGAGCGAGCTAGGCGGTCTCCAGAACCTCTACTGAGTCTATTTTCCCGTCACCGTCAAGGTCTAAGCCCTGAACCACCGCGGCCCATTTCTCCCTGCCGTCATATTCCGATAGTAGTTCTTCCCATTTCTGCGTAAGCGCCACGACCGCCGCCTTAGTTCCAGCAGCCCTAGGCCCCGCAAGAGTTATGACAGTCTTCTGAGGGTTGAATGGGTTGGGTGTCTTTGCAACAATCCCTACAAACTCGCTGGTGTATGTCTGGCGCGGCGTTAGGACTCCTGCCCAGTAGTTATGTTCGGGGAATTTTATCGACAGGCTGTTGTTTACCATGGCGGTTATGATGTTTGTCCCAGGCCCTCCAAGAAGGATCATGTTCGCGGTGAACAGCTTTTCGGACTTGACGTCAACATCAAGCCTTACCATGAAGTCAGAGGGCATTTCTACGTAGCGGCCGAGGAAGAGGCCTAGCTGAAATCCATAGTGGCCGTCAGCTGCGACGGATAGGAACGGGCCGTGTGGGTGTGGTGATCCGACAACAACTATGCCGTCTAGACGGTTTCCAGAAACATAGGGTTTGAGAAAGCTCCTAAGCTTCTCCGGCATGTATGTCTGTGCAGTTGTTTTCCTCCACCTAGCTCCGCGGAGGACAAAAGCCAGACCGCTCGAACGCACCATATACAGACGGGCCATACCGCCCTTAACCTCCTTCCTCCCAGCCGGGGTCAAAAAACCTGTCTTCACCATTCGTTCAACATGGTAGGCAACGGTCTGCTTGCTTAGACCAAGCCTCTTTGCAACGTCGGCGGGGTAGTTGGGTGCTGTGAAGGCTGAAGCTATTTTGAAGGCGTGCTCCGTTGAAAACACCTTTAGTGCTGTGGGGTTTGCCAGTAAAACATCTACCAACTTATCGCCGTGGACAAGTTTAGCCGTTTTCAAACCAGTCAGAATAAATTTAACCGGTTAATCAACCTTTGAACCGTCTTTATTAACCGGGATTCCCGGTATTCGGACATGTGCGGTATAGTCGGGTACATAGGTGGGTCGGAGGCTGCACCCATATTGCTGAGGGCTCTTAGGAGGCTTGAGTACAGGGGTTATGATTCGGCGGGCTGGGCCACGGTTGACGGGGGGAGGCTTGAAGTTAGGAAGGATGTCGGAAGGGTTGATGAGATCGCCAGCCGTCTCGGCGTAGAGTACATGAGAGGAACCGTGGGGGTTGCACACACCCGGTGGGCCACACACGGTGCTCCTACGCAGACAAACGCTCACCCGCACACTGATTGTAAACGGACATTGGCGGTGGTGCATAACGGTGTTTTGGAGAACTTTCTAGCTTTGAGAAAGGAGCTTGAGGACGCTAACCATGTTTTTGTCTCTAAAACTGACACCGAAGTTATCCCACACCTAGTTCAGTCATTCCTTGACGCGGGGGAGTCTGTTGAACAGGCATTCATGAAGGCGTTGAAAAAGGTTGAGGGTACGTATGCGGTTGCGATGGTGTCATCTAGGCATCCGGATATTTTGCTGGCGGCTAGACGGGAGGCCCCGCTGATAATAGGGGTTGGCGATGGCTTCAACATGGTTGCATCTGACGTGACCGCCCTCCTGGACATGACGAGGAAAATGGTCTTTCTCCACGACGGCGACGTAGCTTTGCTGACGCGGGAAGGCTACAAAATTATGAGGCTTGACACGGGTGAGGTTGTCAACAGGCCTGTTAAAGAGGTTGAGCTAACAATTGAGATGGCTGAGAAACAGGGACATCCACACTTCACCCTAAAGGAAATATTTGAGCAGCCTGAGACGCTTAGGAATTCCCTACGCTTGCAGATGCAGTACGTTGACCTAGTAGCTGAGCTTCTTGACAAAGGCCGCGCAATCTTTTTACTCGGTGCTGGAACATCTTACAACGCATGCCTCGCCGCATCATATCTCTTCTCACACCTAGCCCGTCTACCATCATTCCCGGTTGTTGCCTCTGAGTTCATACCTAACTATGGCGGCTCCTTGGGTGCTGACACTGTTGTGCTTGCGGTCAGCCAGTCGGGTGAGACCGCCGACGTACTTAACGCTCTTGAGTTTGCACGCATGAGAGCCTGCACAATTCTAGGTCTGACAAATACGGTCGGCTCGACATTAACACGCATCTCCAGGGCCTACATCCTTCAGAACAGCGGCCCCGAGATAGGGGTTGCAGCCACAAAAACCTTCACCTCTCAGGTTCTTGTGCTTGCACAGGTAGCCCTTAGACTTTCAAGGCTGAGAGGTAAGATTGCACAGTATGAGATGGATGAGTTCAAAGAACACCTCATCCGGATACCAAAGCTTATTGAAGAGGTTTTAATGACGACTGGCCCCTCGATTAAAGATCTCGCTGAAAGGCTGAATGACTCTAAAGCTATTTTCGTCCTTGGAAGGGGTATTTCGACAAGCACCGCCTTTGAGGGAAGACTTAAGATGATGGAGCTTTCGTACGTACCCGTAATAGCGTACCCCGCTGGCGAGAGCAAACACGGGCCCATCAGCGTAGTAGAGAACGGCACACCCGTGATTTTCGTCATCCCACCCGACGAGTACAGAAAGCTCAACATAGGTAGTGTCATGGAGATGAAGGCGCGCGGTGCCTACACAATCATCTTCGGAGACAGAGAGGACACAGAGCTTAAAAGTCTCGCCGACTTCTACCTGGGACTTCCTCGTACACACCCCCTCCTTACACCTATACCCTACGTAGTACCCTTCCAGCTACTCGCCTACCATATGGCTGTCCTCAAAGGATACGACCCAGACAAGCCGCGGAACCTCGCGAAGTCTGTGACGGTGTTGTAAAAGCTTATTTTGACCTGAACTCGAAACCAAATGATGTATTACTGGGTTTTCGTTGTCAAGGACCATTACATGGACGGAGATCTTGTGTCAGCTCTGGACATCGCTAAGGAGAGGGTTGGGGGGAGGTTCTGGCTTATCAGTAAGAGGTACGCTAGCATGAAGGCGTTGTCTGAAGGTGGGTCGGCAGTTTTCTACGCCACAGGGAGGGATGGTAGGTTTTTTGTGGGTGACGGGACTTTCTCAACATCGCCGAAGCCGTTAGACATCGAGATGAGTATGCACGCGAAAGGACATCCATCGGAGAAGATGACGCATTACATAAGGTTCGACACGGCGCGGCTCTGGCAAAATCCGGTTAAGGTCGAAGACCTTGTTGAAAAACTCTCATTTATAAGCAGAAAAGAAAAATGGTACGTTTATTTTAGAGGTAGCTTAAGGAGGATACCAGAGCAGGATTACAACATAATAATGACGGCTGCTAATTCTCAGCCGTAGACGCTGGCTATACCGAGCTCCCTGGCTAGGGCCGGGTCTGTGGCCGCAATATCCTCGAGGCCGAGGTCGGAAACCCTGTATTTCCCCACAGCGGAGGTCAGCAGCTGCACTTCAACCCTTAAGGTCTCAAGGTAGTTTCTGACACCTTCAACGCCGTTGCTGTATGCTGCGACTACGAATGGACGGCCCAAACCAGCAGCTGAGCAGCCGAAGCAAAGAACCTTAACAATGTCTCCGCCGTCCACAAGCCTTCCGGAGCAGATAAAGTCAAGGCTCAACCTATGTCTAAGCTTTAGTATCCTTCCGAGGCATGCTATGAGCGGGAGACCGAGGTCCTTTAAGGCTGCGACGGGGCTTAGGCCTGTCCCGCCCTCCTTTCCGTCAACCCATAAGAGGTCGGCCCTCTCCGCTGAACAAAGCTCCGCAACCTTTTCCAGGTCCCTATAGGGCCCCATCTTTACCCACACCCTTGCACGTGGGTAGTTGTTATGCATCAGCCTTATCATGCTACGGAGTATTTCGGGGGTGAAGGTCCCGGGGGCTGAGTGGCGTTCGTATACCTGTTTAACGACTTTGTGGGGGTCGGCGTCGAATGCGTATTTCTGGCTAAGCCTCAAAGCCGTTTCTCTGTCCACAAACGTCTCCCCACCCAGACCAGGCTTCGCACCCTGTCCGAGCTTAATCTCGAAACCGACCTTTCCCTCATCTATGTACGGCGTTATGTCGGGGTCTGAGTACACCCTGTTCCACAGCTCGTCGTAGGCGTCTTCAACGCTTTGCTGTATGAAAACCCCTCCATGGGGTCCCTTAAGGTTTTCGAGATAAGTCATGACTCTTTCCTTAAAGCATGGCTGGCTTGGCTTGACGCGTCTAGAATATCCCCAGACAGTGGCGACGTTTTCCCCAACCCCCATGGGTATCCCTGCCTCCGCCGCAGCCCTTGCAACCATCAGGGAGACCTTGTTCCATACTGGTGTTGAACCCATAGAGGCTACCGCTACGGGCATTGTTGAGTGGAAGCCGCCGAAAGAACACTCGGTCTCGACATCGGAGAAGACAGGCTCCCTCATCAGCTCCTCCATCTTCTTCAGCCTCAGCGGGGTGTAGAGCGGGGGTACGACCAAAATACCGTCGAGCGTGTCGTGTCTTGTCGGCGCTGGCCGATATATGGGTGCGCCTAGAAATGCTTTACCGAATTCGTCGAGCTCAGTTAAGGGGAAAACGGCGGCACGACCTTTCGAAGCCCTCGAATAGACCTCCGCCACCGGGTACTGCTCGGCGAACTTTGCGGCTGACGTAAGGGTCCCCGGCTTTCTGATGAGGTTTAGCAGCAGCCCTAGAAGCGGGGGTGTTTTCACGGCGAATATACTCCCGGCACCTTAGGATATGGTCTGGCCTCCCAGACAGCACGGAGGCCGCAGAGATATCTGGTCAGCCGCTCGACGCCTATGCCGAAGCCTGATGTGGGTTTGATCCCTTCACGGAGCATTTCGAGGTACCAGCCGTATTTGGCCGGGTTTTCACCGCTCTCCCTCAGCCGTGCAAGAACCTTGCTGTACTCGTACTCTCTTTCAGCTCCAGAGGCTGCCTCACCATATCCCTCAGGGTAAAGAAGGTCAAAGTCCTTGAGGATACCGGGTCTGTCGGGGTCTTCTCTGTCGTAGAAACCGCGTGCGCCTCTCGGGTAGTCGGTTATGAAGAAAGGCTCCCCGATTATCTTTGAAAGCTTCTCCTCCTGAGGCCAAGGTATTTCCGCGGATGGGTTAACGTTTTCGCCGTGTTGTCTTAGGATTTCAACAGCCTCTGCATGGGTTATTTTTTTGAACGGCGGGGTGAAATGTGGCAGTTTTCTTCCCAGCTTCTCCAGCAGATGCGCTCCTTCTTTCGCGACTGTGTTCACGGTGTGGGAGAGCAGCTGTTCGGCCGTCGACATGGCGGCCCTGTAGTCTACATCCGCCTCCTCTATGTCTATCTGGACAAACTCGGCCAAATGCCGGCCCGTGGTAGCTGCCTCAAGCGGCTCAAGCCTTACGTTTGGTGAGAAGAAATAGATTTTCCCAAAGGCTGTTGCAAGCATCTGCTTGTAGAGGATGGCGCTGCTCATCACTTTATACTCCCTGCCATAGTAGTCTATAGAGACCTGTTTGGCGCCTCTAATCCCAGGGTCTGTAACCGGACCTATTATTGGTGGCAGGAGCTCGAGGAATCCGTGGCTGTCTAGCCAGTCCCTTACAACCCTGCCAGCCAGTGCCTGCACCCTTAAAACGATGCCGGTTTTCTCCGTCCTCACGGTCTTGTAATATTTTTCGAGCTCCTCTACGGGTACCGTGAACATCATGTTTATCACGCATATAAAGCGGTATATAGCGTTTTTACACAACTAACTTGATAATATCCGTCAGAAAGACGAAAAAAATTTCTGCTAATGTTATTCTGACGCTATGATGCATGTTTTCCAGCCAGCCTCGCCACCTCATCCCGTAACTCCTCAGCCAGCTCCAAAAGTCCTTTGAGCCCCGAGAGGTCGACATCTAATTCCTGCGGGGATGTCGGCTGGCTGTTCTCCGTGTCATGTTTCTTGTCCGCGGGCTTCGGCGTTTTGAGCCTTTCCTCTATGCTCCGCAGTATTTCGTCGATTTTTTGGACTTGTTTCAGGTATTCGCCCCGTTCTGGGGGTGTTTGGCTAACGGGGCTTCTGAGCCTTGGCGGTGCCTGTGCGGGGATTTGAACACGTGGAGCTGTGCCGGCATGCCCGGGCGTGAGGCTTTTCGACCCAAGTATGATAAGAATGGTGTGGAGGACTGTAACCGCTACTGCCACAATTATGAAGAGTATTGTGTTAAGTGGCTGCAACTTATCCACCTCCCGGGACGAGGCCTGAAACCCCTTTTGCTAGTCTCGTGAATGACGTAAGTAGCTGCCCGCTAGATATGGACATATCCAGTGTGGAGACAAAAGCCGCCACAAGGTGCACTTTTGAAGGTTGAGCGAAGACTACCACCATCCTTTGACCCAGTCATGGATCTGACCTAAAAAACAACCCCCTCCCCCTATTTTTTTGTTCCTAATTTATTCCTTGTTGGAAAGCATCTGGGCAGTGGTTTTCTTTTTGTTAACATCCTATGTTTTCCAAAACTTAGTTTTGAAGACGGCCGCTTCAGAAGCATGAGTTGCTGGAGGTTCTAGTTCACAGCGAGGGCTCCAAGAAATTCGCTGAGGAGTTTGTAAAAAGGAAGAAGTTGGGGGAAATGGCCATAAGTAGGTGATTTTTTATTCTAGTATGCTTGCATTAAAAATATGGTTTCTGTGTGCAAGGCTTATGTTTGTGTTTTTACTTTTGGTGAAAGGTGGGTGGGGGATGGTGGGGGAAGACTTGCCTGACGCTTCTCCCGCAACTGTATCTGGGTGGGTTGCCGAGTTGTTTGACAAGTTTCTTAGCATTAACCACCAAGCCGTAATGAAGAAATGCGACGTGGTTTACCTCCCAGCTCAAGGAGGGGGAAGAGGCCGCTACATAGTTAACCTACTACACAAAACCTACACAGTTGAGCTCGACCAGAGAACAGTCGTCGACCTAATGACGGGAAGGGAAGCGGAGCCAAAGCTCTCATACCTAATACTCAACTATCTTCTTGGGGAAGGCGGGCAGTCGATGGGTGAGGACTGGCAGCCCGTCGAATCCATCCTAAATAACGTAGCATACAACAGCTACCTACAGAAAACTGTTTTCAGGCCTTTAGAGAAAACCTTCGGATACAATCCGGAGCTCTTCCAACAGACCTGCAAAGCCATCAAGGGAAGACGTGAAAAACTAGGAGGGCTCGCCTTTTCATTCCAGTTACTTCCTAAAATTCAGACCTTGCTTCAGCTATGGCCTGGTAACGTGGAGGAAATGCGTAACCCCAGGGTAGGGGCCGCAGTAAAGCCAATTGCAGTGAAGTTCCTGAAACCCGTACCCTTACTCTACGGGTTAGAAATACTGGCCGGCTTCCTAGAAAAAGATGCTAGAAGAAAACCAGCTAAACCGAAACCCACTCCTCATCGCTAAAACCCCGCCTAAAGTTCAAGGCTCTAGCAGCGATAAACAGGAAGGTTGAGAGCATGTTAAGGTATGAGACAACAACCTTGTCAACCTCCTCCAGCTCCGTAAGCCTGACCACCTCCCTCTCCGCCCTCCGGGCAACAGCCCTGCAGAGATGGAGAAGACATGCCTCAACAGAACCGGCGGGGTAAATAAACCTCCTCAGTGGAGGAAGACTTTGTTTCAGGCCCTCGCTCCAAATCCGCAGCTCATCTAAACCCTTAGCAACAGTGTCGAGGGGGTGGTTGCGGACCGCGAGATAGGAGCCTATGTTGAAGAGACATTCCTGAACCCGTTTAAGATAGGTATTGATGTCTGTTTCCTTGATGACGGCCGCCGCATAGCCCACAAGGGAGTTAAGCTCATCAATAGTCCCAAAAGCTTCCAACACCTGAAGGCTCTTCCTAACCCTTCCCCTACCCGGCACATACGTATATTCATCGTCCTTCTCAAACGTCATCCAACAACCTCTCCCCCAACATCTGTATGGCTCTCAGATAGGAGTTTAAGCCATATAGCCGGGAAAAAGTAATCACGGACATCATTCCGATTGAGGCGAAGTCAGATACCTCGGTGGCCATATAACTGAGCGTGAGAGTGTGGGTTAGTGAGCTTAGCGGTCTGGAGAAAATTACTTCAACAGGTAATGTCGGCTCAATTACCGCCATACGAATACCTCTGCGGCATGGGAGGTTAAAAGATTTCTGACACATATAGATACTGGTAATAAGGCCTGTTTATCCGGGGATTGACGAGCATTGTCGCACATCATGCAGGACGGGGATAGGGTTCTGATAGTGACGGAAAAAAGGAAGAGGTATCTTGTTCAGCTGAGGGCTGGAAAGAGGTTCCACTGCAGCGAAGGGTTCATAGAGCTTGATACGCTGGTAGGGAAGCCATATGGATGCATGGTTGTGAGCAACACGGGCTCCAGGTGGCATGTCTTCAGACCCACCATCGTCGACCGCATCATGTTCTACCCGCGTACAACTCAAATAGTTTACCCCAAAGACCTTGGCTACATAGTCGTGGCCACGGGAATAGGGCCCGGTTGCAGGGTATTGGAGGCTGGGACAGGGACAGGTGTCTTGACAACATACCTAGCACATCTCGTCAGGCCTGATGGCAGGGTCTACAGCTATGAGATAAGGCAGGACTACATAGACGCTGTGGAGATGAGGCTTAAACAGCTAGGGCTGCTGGACTACGTTGTGTTACGTAACGCAGACATCACAAAGGGAGTGGAGGAAAGAGGGCTTGACGCGGCTGTTATCGACCTGCCCGAACCATGGGCCGCTGTCCAGACCTGTTATCAAGCATTGAGGCCTGGGGCCGTCTGGGTTTCTCTCAGCCCGACGGTGGAGCAGGTTGTTCAAACATACGAGGCTCTTGAGCAGGGTGGGTTTGCTGACCTCGCCTGTGTCGAAATCCTTGTCCGCAACATGAGGGTAAAGAGGGGGATGACGAGGCCGGAGTTTATCATGCGTGGACACACAGCCTACATAGTGACGGCGAGGAGAGCATCTCAGGATTAGTCCTTTCTCACCATTCTTGATATTTCGGAGATTGTCTCGGCTATTTGTTTGGCCGCGTCCTCGGCGTGCTGAAACATGTATTGCTGCGGGTATGTGAGCCTGATTATTTTGAGGTAGCACATAGCGGCATTTGCTGCGGAAACAACAAACATACGTCCAATATCTTGGTCGTAGGCCACCTCCTCAACTCCTGCAACCTCCCGAACACGGCCTGCGCCCGCCTCAATGTCACGCATCCGCCTCTCAACCACATCCTCGGGCCTGCACTCTAAATATACAACCAGCTCTGGCTTGATTATGTTCACACCCTCGACTGGGAGGCCCGGATAATACCCGAAAACTGTCTTGATGACGGAATGTGTGTCAACAACAATGTCCCCATCCAGCTCAGCAATGCGTTTAGCGGCCATAATCTGTAGACTTTGATACTCTCTAAGCCCTAGGCTGTTCCGCATTTCGTCCCTATGCCTAACTCCGTAAACGCGTGAGGCCTCCTCAAACATCAAGTCGCCATAGTTTACTACCGAAATGCTAGGCATAAGCTCGGAAAGCTTCTTCAACGTTGTCGTCTTACCTGAACCCGGTAGAGCTGTTACGATGGTTTTCACAGATTAATTTGTTTAAGGGTTGCTATATATCTAACCGCCCGGGAGCTCCAGCTGCCGCTCGAGCTTTTGTTTAAGCGACAAATATTCACTTTGCTTAAGCTCGCCGATCTTGTACCTCAGCTCAAGCTTGTTAAGCTCCTTCCTGATCTTATGGTGCTGCTCCATCAAAACATCGATTACCTTCAAAACCTCGTTGGTGTCTTCCTCAATTTGGTTGATGATGTCCTCGGCCAGCCCGAGGTTTTCAGAGCTTGCTTTGACCTTGTTGAGCCGTTCCTCAACCTGGTTCTTAAAGGCGGGCAGGTCGCCGAGACGGATATTAAACGGATTCCTCAAATACATGAGCTTCGGACGCAGCCTACCAACCTCCCTATCTATCTCGAGCTTTTGCGTAATATACTGCCTATCCGGTATCTCGCCGATTTCGTGCTTAACACGTAACTTGTCGAGCTGTGTGTTTAACGCATTTATCTTCTCCTCAACCTTCTTGATTTCAGCTTCGCGCCTCTCGTTAAGCGTCTTAAGCCTGCCTCTATATTCGTTGAAAAGCTCTATGAAAACCTCCGGGTCAGCCTCCTTTTCAAGAAATAGGTCAATAAGCCTGAAGTACCATGAATAGACGGAGGCGAGCTGGTCCACAAGTCTCTTCTCCTCCACAGCAACCTCTTCCGTAGCTGTTTGAACAGCTGCCTCGGCCGGCTCAGAGGCCTCGGCCACTATTTCGGGGACTTGTTCAGGTGTCTGCACAACCTCCTCTACCGGAGCTGGCTTAGGCTGCTGTGGAGTTTCAAGCGTGTAGCCGCAGTAAATACAAAACTTGCCTTTGATGGTCTGTCTGTGACAGTTCGGGCATTCAATTCTTGTGGTTGACAATCCGTGTTAGTACCTTTATTTGTCTTATTAAAATTTTCTGAACCTTTTAAACGGCCGTATTTTTCGTCAATACCTTGGTAAATAAAGTGTATGTCATACAAGCCTATTCTGGGAACTCCCAGGCCTATTGGCCTGTTATTAGACGTTAAAACGTTTTAAGGAAGGCTATGCATGTAGTTTTGATGTCGGAAAGGGACGCTGAGATTCCGTCAGCACCTATACACCGTTTAATGAAGCGGGCGGGCGCCTTAAGAGTGAGCGAGGACGCGGCCGAGGAACTCAGGCACGTTTTGGAGGTCGTCGGCAGCATGATAGCCAAGGAGGCCTCAGAGCTGGCGCAGTATGCCGGAAGAAGGACTGTAAAGAAAGAGGACGTGGAGAGGGCCACAAAAACCGTCTTGAGAAATATTCTACCGACATAACCCCGTGTTAGATTTAAATTCACCCAAAACCGCATCACGTTAGAGGTAGATGGAAATATGTCTCTGACACCAGGTCAGCCAGTAATAATTTTAAAGGAAGGCACGTCGAGGACCCAGGGAAGGTCCGCCCAGCGGAACAACATAGCCGCTGCAAAGATCATAGCCGAAATCGTTAAGACAACTTTGGGGCCCAAAGGGATGGACAAACTATTGGTCGACAACATAGGGGACGTCATCGTAACCAACGACGGTGCAACAATACTTGAGAAGATAGATGTGGAGCATCCGGCTGCAAAAATGATTATCGAGGTAGCGAAGTCTCAGGACCATGTAGTCGGTGATGGGACTACGACAGCAGTCATACTTGCCGGCGAGCTCCTCAGAAGGGCTGAAGAACTAATTGAGCAGAAAATACACGCCAGCACCATTATATCGGGATACAAGAAGGGCCTCAACGCCGCCCTCCAGGTCCTTGACGAGAACGCAATAAAAGTAGACTTGAACGACCGGGAGACGTTGAGGAAGGTTATTAAAACATCCCTCGGAAGCAAGTCCCTCGGCTTCGCCCTCGACAAGCTCGTTGACATCGCCATAGACGCGGTTCTAAGCGTCGTCAAAGAATACAACGGGAAGCTTAAGGCCGACAAAGACGACATCCAGATAGTCAAGAAGATAGGTAAGAGTCTGAGTGAGACGGAGCTTGTGAAGGGTGTGATCGTTGACAAAGAGGTTGTACATGCGGCGATGCCCAAGCGTGTTGAAAACGCCCGCATAGCCTTGATCGACAGCCCCTTCGAAATCGAGAAGACTGAGTTCAGTGCCGAGATAAGGATACGTGACCCACTGAAGATAAAGGAGTTCCTCGACGAGGAGACGAACATTTTGAAAGGCATGGTTGACAAGGTCAAGTCCGTCGGAGCCAACGTTGTCTTCTGCCAGAAAGGAATCGACGACGCCGCACAGTTCTTCCTCGCCAAAGAGGGTATCCTAGCGGTCCGGCGGGTGAAGAAAAGCGACATGGAGAAGCTGGCCAAGGCAACGGGTGGAAGGATTGTTACAAACTTCGAAGACCTTTCACCCAAAGACCTCGGGAGAGCTGGACTTGTTGAGGAGAGGAAGATAGGCGAGGATAGGATGGTTTTCGTGGAGAAATGCGAGAACCCGAAAGCAGTGTCGATACTTTTGAGGGCTGGGCTTGAAAGACAGCTGGATGAGGCAGAGAGAGCGTTGAACGACGCTATAATGAACATGATCGACTTGGTTGACGACCCGCGCGTAGTGGCGGGAGGCGGCGCAATAGAGATGGAGATGGCCAGGCTCGTGAGATTGGGTGCTGGCAAGCTGACCGGGAAGGAGCAGCTGGCCTATATGGCTTTCGCCGACTCCCTCGAAGTCATACCAAGGACTTTGGCCGAGAACGCTGGACTTGAACCCGTCGAGATAATGGCGCAGCTACGTCACGCGCACGAAAACGGTGGGAGAACGGTGGGAGTCAACCTCTCTGGCGGTGTAGCAGATATGTTGAAGACAGGAGTCATAGAACCCGCTAAAGTCAAGCTACACGCGCTGAAGTCAAGCTATGAGGCGGCGTCGATGATACTGAGGATCGACGACGTTGTAGCCGCTTCAAAGAAGAAAGAAGAGAAAGAAAAGAAGGGTAAAGAAGGAGAAGGCGAAACACCAGAGTTCTGAGTTTCTGGGAAACATTTTTTAAACAACCCTTTTTTCACACATTTTGAAATGAATACTAGAGGTGTTGTAGGTGCTATAGTGGGTCTAGGAGTGCTGGTGCAGATCTTCTTAGGTGAGGCTGGACTCGCAGCCGGTTCCCTCCGAGATGTGCATGCGACAATCGGGTTAGCCGGCTTAGCGGTTGTCGCCGGCTATCTCTACCTCAACCGGGCGAATAGACTAATCACAGCAGTTATTGCCATAATTTTACTGGTTACGGCGACACAGGCAGTGTTCGGGCTGTCCCTTTACGGGCTGCTAAACATAGGGATGGCCTATTCTGTTCTAGAGGTAAACCATAGGAGCACCGCCTACCTCCTCCTGGCCCTTGGGTTAGCCGTTTCTGCTTTAACAGCCGTACTGAGAAGGAAAAAATAGACACATATATTCAGGAAACACGTATAATTTTTCATGGTTTTCCCGTTTTCCTCGATAAGGGATTTCGCTGTAGAGATAGATGAGGAGCATGAAATATTCAGGAAATCTGTCAGAGATTTTGCAGAGAGGGAGATTGAGCCATTGGTTCCGGAGATTGAGAGAAGTAACAACATACCCTCAGCTTTGCTTAAGAAGGCTGCTGAGCTTGGCTACTTCGGCTTAGGCATTCCTGAAGACTACGGAGGACAGGGTACGGACGTGCTGGCCAGCACAATCTTTGTTGAGGAGGTTTCGAGGATTTGCCCCGCCTTTACCGTTGCCACACTTGTCCACTCGCTTTTCACATACCCAGTCCTAGTTTACGGAACTGAGGAGCAGCGGCGGAAATACATACCTCCCCTAGCACGGGGTGAAAAACACGCCAGCCACGCCACAACCGAGCCGGGTGCGGGCTCAGATGTTGCGGGGATTGAGACGACGGCTAAAAAACATGATGGGGAGTGGGTCATAAACGGCCGTAAGTATTTCATCTCCGGGGCTGACAAAGCCGACTACTTCATCGTCTTGGCTAGGACATCACCCCCTCCAAGCAGAAAGGAGAGACATAAAGGCCTCACCTTCTTCATCGTCGAGAGAGGTGCTGAGGGATTGAGGGTGGGTGAAAAAATCCCAGTCATGGGAATAAGAGGAAGCCACCCATCCGAAGTCATTTTAGACAATGTGTATGTTCCGGATGAAAACAGGGTTGGTGAGGAGGGTATGGGTTTCAAGATAGCTGTGGACACGTATGACCACGGACGTATCGGAGTAGCAGCCCAAGCTGTTGGGGTGGCACAGGGATGTTTGGAGAAAACACTCCGGTATGCACTCCAGCGAAAAGCGTTCGAGAGGCCGTTGATCTACTTCCAGGCCGTACAGTTCCACATCGCTGAGATGATGACGATGCTTGAGGCCGCAAGAATGATGGTTTACTGGGCCTCAACCATGACGTCGAAGAACAGAGAGGGCGCTGTCATGGCCGCTTCAATGGCTAAGTTATTCGCAACCGAGGTTGCCGAGAAGGCGGCCCTAAAAGCCATAACAGTCCACGGAGGCATGGGCGTGGCAGTAGACGGCCTAGTTGAGAGGTTTCTCCGCGATAGCCAGATATTTAAGGTCTATGAGGGTGCGAACGACATACAGAAGCTAGTAATACTTCGACAGTTGATGAAGACCGCTTTCGGTATGGATGTCGAATAAAACCTGCAGATAACCTTTTTTAATAAAGCAGTCCACTCTTTCACGATGCCGAGACTGCTGAGGCTGGCTGCAGGTGTTTTGACGGCTTTCGCCATAACCTTCCTCCTATCCTTAGCTGAGCCGATAACACCCAACCCAGCCCAGCCAGCCATCCTGGCAGTCGTCCTTGCCGCAGCTGTCGCGGGAGTCTTGACAGGCTCGGGCCCCACGGCAGCTCTTTCTGTAGGTTCCGGTACTCTCGCCGCCTTTGTGTTGGCTATGTGGTTGGGAATTAGTCTTTACAACCCGTCTCCAACCCCTTCCGACCTCTACGTGGTTAGGCTCATGCTTATCGGCATTTCCTGCATGCTTTCGGCGGGAGTTGGATATGTTTCGGGAAAAGTGTTTGTTGGGAAGGCTGTGAAAGCTAAGCCGGCTGAAGTTGTTGAGGAAAAAAAGGCTGAGACAGCTCCAGCGGTGGAGAAACAGATAGCTGGAAACAGGGTCTGCAAGTTCTGCGGCAGCATAATCCCCGCGGAATCTATCTATTGCCCAATGTGTGGCACAAAGCTTGTCGAGGAGTAGGTAAATGGTCTCTGATAAGACGTTGACGGTTTTGCAGCTTCTTTCAAAGCCTTTAAGGGAGGCGGTTTTGGAGAGGTTTGGCGAGCTAACCGGGCCCCAGCTGGAGGCCATCCCACGCATCCTGAACGGTGAAAACCTTCTGCTGATGGCTCCGACGGGAACGGGTAAGACCGAGGCGGCACTAATACCGCTCCTAAACAGGCTCTTGCTAGAGAACGCCGTGGACGGCGTAAGGGTAATCTACATCACCCCGCTGAGGGCTTTAAACAGAGACTTGCTGGAAAGGGTTGAGTGGTGGGCTGGAAGGCTTGATATGTCCGTCGGTGTCAGACACGGGGACACGGCACCTAGGGAAAGACGCACACAGACATTAATCCCGCCCACAATACTCATAACAACACCTGAGACACTGCAGATAATTCTTACTGCGAGGGTTTTCCGCCAGCACCTTAGGAAGGTTGTTGCAGTGGTTGTTGACGAGGTCCATGAGCTCGCGGGGGACAAAAGGGGTAGTCAGCTCTCACTTGCCTTGGAAAGGCTAGTCGAACTCATTGGAAGGGATGTTCAGAGAATCGGCCTATCCGCCACTGTGGGAAGCCCTCAAAGGATAGCTTCATTTCTGTCGGGCGTTGGGAGGGCGTGCTCCGTGGTAAGGGTTCCAGTCTCCCGCATGCTACAGCTGAGAGTTGAATTCCCAGACGCTAAGCCCGAAGACTACGAGCTGGCTGAGAGGCTGTCAGTCCATCCTGAGGTGGCGGCGAGGCTTAACCTAATCAAATCACTGGTCGACAGCCACGAATCAACACTTGTCTTCACAAACACCAGGCCTTTAGCGGAGATTTTGACCAACAGGTTTAGGGCATGGGACGAGGCGGCGCCCATAGGGATACACCATGGAAGCCTCTCAAAATCCACAAGGGTAGGTGCAGAGCAGGCCCTTAAAACAGGCGGGCTTTCAGGGGTAGTGTGCACGTCATCGCTCGAGATGGGCATAGACGTTGGGAGGATAGAGCTTTGCATACAGTACAACTCCCCCCGGGAGGTGACTAGGCTTGTTCAGAGAGTTGGACGTAGCGGCCATCGCATAAGGGGCGTGGCCAAAGGTGTTGTGCTTGTAACGGACTCGGACGACGCGTTGGAAAGCCTTGTAATCGCAAGAAGAGCATTGAACGACCTTATTGAAGATGTCCAACTCTTTGAAAACAGCTACGATGTTCTCGCCCACCAGCTTGCCGGCGTCCTGATTGAGAGAAAGGAGGTAGCGCTTGAGGAAGTTTTAAAGGTGTTCAGGAGGTCGTATTGCTTCCGAGACCTAACCCTCGAGGATTTGCGGAAGACGGCGGCCCATCTCGAGAGGCTTGGAGCCGCGCTACTGACAAGTGACGGCAAGCTATCTGTCGGCAAGACGACAGCATTATACGACTACTACTTCAACAACATCTCGATGATACCTGACGAAAAACAGTACCTCGTCATCAAAGAAAACACCGGTGAGCCGGTGGGGATACTTGACGAGGAATTCGTAGCGGAGCACGGAGAGCCGGGAACAAGGTTTATCTTGATGGGTAGAGCATGGGAGATTATTCAGGCGGCTGGTCAGCGGATTTACGTAGCGGAGCTGGATAGCTTAGAGGGGGCTGTCCCATCATGGGTTGGCGAAGAAATACCGGTCCCCTTTGAGGTTGCACAGGAAGTTGGAGCGATTAGGAGGAGGTATGCGGAGGCCCTTATGGCACGCAGTGAGGAAGAGGTTGTTGAAGCGCTGGCAAACGAGTTCTTAGCCGACAGGCATCTTATCCGCAAATCCCTCCGTGAGGTGAGACAGCACCATCAGTTGAACCTGCCTATTCCCTCCGACAGCCTCGTCTTACTCGAGGAAACACCTGAGTACTTGTTCTTACATGTCTGCGGCGGTTTGAGGGCCAACAGAACCATCTCAAGGCTGATCGCATACCTTGTATCTGAGATGGTTGGTCTGGCGGTTACAGTTCAGCAAGACCCTTACCGAATAGTCTTCAAAGCACGTGAGATGACTGCCGAACATGTTGTCGAGGCGATAAAGAGAGCGGTCTCGATGCCGGAACCTGAATCGGTTGTGCGTAGAGCTGTCGAGGCCTCGACACTTTTCCGCCGCAGGCTCGTCCATGTCGCGCGGAAGATGGGGGTTGTAAGCAAGGAGGCAAGCATCCTTGACGTAAGCGCCATGAAGCTCGCCGAAATGTTGAAGGGAACAGTTGTCTATGAGGAGGCTTTGAACCACAGCCTCACGGCGGACTACGACTTGGCCACGGCAATGCGGCTTCTACGTGGAATGGCCTCGGAAGGTGGGCTTGTAACAATCAGGGTTGAGGAGCCGACTCCTCTCGCCAAACTCTCAATTCAGAGGTATGCAAGCGACGTGGACATGATAGCGGCTGAGAGGCTTCAGAGGCTGGTGGTAAACGCTGTGCGAGGGCGGCTCAACAACGAAGCCGTCACCTTAGTCTGTACAACATGCTGGAACTGGTATAGACATTCCCTGGTGAGGGATGTTGAGCAGAGCCCTGCATGTCAGTCCTGTGGCTCACAGCTGCTGGGTGTTGTTAAAGAGGGGCCTGAGCAAGTGCTTAACCTGCTGGCTAGGCGGGGGAGGCCAGCGAATAGAAACGAGAGGATGTTGAGGCGTTCTCTTATCGAGACGGCTAAACTTGTCGAGAAGTATGGTAAGGCCGCTGTCTTCACCCTAGCCAGCAAATATCTCACAACAAAGGACGCGGAGGAGGTGCTTAAACGCGAAACATCTCTAGGTGTTAGGCTTGTCGAGATAATTATTGACTTTGAGAAGAAGCGTCTTCAGGAGATGTTTCGTTAGCAGGCACAGCTCGCTCCTGCAGTCCTGTCACCGCCTTAATGAGTTCTTTCTGATCTACCTCGGCCAAAGACCTCCAGCCCACCGAGAGCACGCCGTCGCCCAAGTCGTTTAGATACCCCCGTCTCGTAAATCTCTCCAATGCAGACTCTATCCTCCACTTTGGGAGCTTTGACTCAAGAAGCTCAACCAGCTCAGACTTGGGCGCCTTGCCTCCTCGTGAGAACAGAAAGGCGAGTGATGCGGAGAGAACTGCGAGGTCGTCAATTCTCCAGCCAGCCGCGACGATGTCGGAAAGGCTTAGGGGGTCGCTTAGGGTGATAAAGTAGCGGGCCCTGTCGTAGTCTTCCTCAACCTTTCCCTGCTCTGGTGTTTCAAACAATATCTTCACCCGGAGTCCGAGAGGCTCGAGCCTGTGGTTCAGGCTTTCCACAATTTTTAAGTAGTTTTTACCCAGGCGTCTGCGGAGCTCGTAGCCTCTGACCCCGGGCAAGCGGTGGCTTGTGAAAAGCAACATGGCCATGGCTGTAGCAAGCTTTTTACGAGCTGTCTGCTGCTCCGGACTCAGCTCAGCCAACAAGACCACCTCCTCTAAAGACAGTTGTGAGCGAGGCAATAGACCGTCTCTCCAGCTTGTGCTCAAAGGGCTGTAGCCTAATTTCGCCCGTCAGAGGATTTTTAACAAGCTCCGCATACCCCTCCGAAACAAGAAAAGCTGTAATGTACGCACGTTCCACAACCTTTTCCTCCCCCTCTGCTTTGACAAAGGACAAGTAATCTACATAACCTTCATTATCTCTGGCGGCAAGCATCTCACCGTGAAGCCTCCTAATCTCCTCCTCAATCGCCTGCCTCTCCTCAAAGAGGTTTACAGAGCCGGAAACGGCCTCACCCAATTCATCACCTAAAACTCCGGGACGTGAGGACATCCTTGTCGGAAGGCTCAAGAAATATTCAAGCCCCTCCGACACCATTCCACGGGTAAGCTGTTCAAGTGAGACAATCGGCCTCCAGCACGAGGCAAGGGCTGCGGCCAGCTCCCTAACACTCGCCGAGACTATCTTCAAAGATGCGAGCTGGCTGTCCACAAACAGCGAGGAAGCCCTGTCCTTAAGCCATTTATGCTGCAGGGCGATAACGAGCGCAATCCTATAGAGTGTTTCGGCGTCGAGAACGATTATCTCTAGGTTTCTCGATTTATCTAATATGTTTCTCAGCTTGTTGAGGAGGGCTTTGATGTCTAGGCTAAATGGGTCCGAGCCTGTTTTCTCGAGTGTTTGACAGAGAGAGATAATCCGCTCCAGCTCCTCTTTTGCCATCTTAACGCTACTCACCATGAACCACCTCAGCGGCTGTTGGAGTCATAACAGCAGACCTACCTCTCACATTTTGCACAACAATAACGTTCATCTCCTCGGTGAAAGGAACTCTTCCAGGCGTGATTATGATATACTGTACGTCACTGTCTTCTTTAGCCGTTGTTGTGAGTATGTTGATTATTCTTTCACGGTTTAACGGGTCTAGGTGTACGTCAAACTCGTCGACGGCCCTGATGGGAGATTTGATGTATTTCTGCAGGGCCAGCAGGAAGGACATTGTGGCTACAATTCTCTCACCACCACTCTGCGTGTAGGCTGTTAAAAGCTGGGGTTCAACGCCTCTAAACCCAACATATATCTCTATGGCTGCTTTGTCGATATCGTGTAAGCCATGCAGCTCAATCTTGCCGACAGCGCCCACGTATGAGAGTATTTTTTGGTACTGCGGCTCCACTTGGGAGACAAGTTCCCTCAAAAAGGCGCGCCATTGCTCTTTCCTGTACTCTGTTTCCTCCAAAGCCTTCCGCGCATTCTCACTCAGCTGGGCAGCCTTCAACTCAGCCTCCCTGAACTTCGACTCGGCAATGAAGTACATCTCCTCCGCCTGAGGGGTGGGTGTGCCGAGGGCAGCTATCTGTAGCCCGACAGCCTTAATTTCATCGGACACCTCTTGAGGCCTCCTATTAGTTTCAATCCTCTCTCCTTTGGCGGAGGCCTCAGCAACTCTCCTTGAAAGCTCCTTTTCAGCCGCTGCAAGCTCATACCTCAGCTCCTTCAGCTCCGCCTCGCGGATTTCCTTCCTCTCCCTCCTCCTACCCAATAGCTCCGCGTCTTTAAGCAGCATGTCCAGCTGCTCAACGAATATGTTGTCGGAAACACCAGTTCTATGGCTTTCAAGGACATTTTGGCGAAGCTCCTTGACCTTGTCGGACAGAGTTTCAACCTCTCTGGCCAGCTTCGAGACCTCTTCTAGAGAAGATGACATCTCTGACTCGATGCGTTCCTTCGATTTTTCCGCCTCCCTCACAAGCGCCCAGTAATACTCTCTTTCAAGGTACGCTCTCTTTTCTTCCAGCTGTTTATAAAGCGACAGTTTCTGATATTCCTCCCGCCAGTAGTCAACAGCAGCCCTTGCGTCTTCAAGCGTTTTTCTTAAAACAGCCTCCTCCGCTAGCAGCGAGTTTAGCCGTGCCTCTGCGTCCCGTATTCTCTCCCTCAGCCCGGCTGCGCCAACAGCCTCCTCAACCAACGCCAGTTTATCCCTGCTATCCCTCGTGACAAACTGCTCAATCATGTTCTGATGCATTATTATCAACACGTTATCCGGGTTTATGCCAATACGTGAAAGAAGGTTCTCCACCTCAGCCTTTGTTCTGAACCTGTTGTTGACGTAATGCCAGTAATCACCGTTTTTCTTCAAAAACCTTGCAACTGTAACAGTGTCCGACTGGATTGACGGGATCGGTCTCACCCCATCCACAGGCCGGTTGTCGAAGACAACAGCAACCCTTGCAGCCTCAGCCCCCCTCCTTATTAGATCGCTTAAACGGTGCCCTCTCTCTGTATAGGTTTGCCCGAGGGCTACGGCAATGGCCAGCAAGATCGACGACTTTCCCGCCCCGTTAGGCCCTACAATGACGTTTAAGCCACGCTGTAAAGGTATCCTGCTGTACTCATGTGACATAAAATTCTCTAAAATAACCTCCTTGATGTAAGGCCTTACGCGTGTACCTCCTTTAACTGACAAGTCTCCCCGGGCGGCCAACCACCCCCCAAAATATAAATTCCCACGAAGTTAAAAGGGGCTGCGTAAACCGTCTAAGCATACCTAACGATATTTCATGGTATAGTCCTCCTAGTATCCCGTCTTCCGGCTTGTTTAAGATATATAGATGCGGTATTCGCCGGTAGCGTGGTCATGTCACAGGAGCTGGAGAGGATTGCGGCAAGTAGGGCAAGGGAGGCTGTCAATTATGACAAGATGGGCCAAAGGCTTAAGGCGGTCAAATGCTACAGGGAAGCCATAGACATTTTATGGAAGCTTTACAAGCTAGCACCCGAAAACACCATCAAACGCATCTACGCTGATAAGATAAAGGAGTACCAGAGCAGGATTGAGGAGCTTTCATCTGATGCGCCGAAGCTGGAGACTGTTCAACCCGATGAGAAACCACTTGGCCCAAGCCTCTACTCTGCGGAAAAGCCGAAGGTAGGCTGGGACGACATAGTCAACGTTGAGGAAGCTAAAAAAGCCATAAAGGAGAGCATAGTCTTCCCCACAAAAAGGCCCGACCTTTTCCCACTAGGCTGGCCCAAAGGCATCCTGCTCTTCGGTCCTCCTGGTTGCGGTAAAACTCTACTGGCCGCCGCCGTGGCCTCAGAGCTCGATGCGAGTTTTTACTCAGTGGACGCAGCCAACATAATGTCTAAATGGCTTGGGGAATCTGAGAAGAATGTTTCGAAGCTCTTTAACCAGTGTAGGCAGGAGGCTCGTAACGGACGGCCTGTAATCATCTTCATCGATGAAATTGACTCGCTTACGGCTGAGAGATTTATGGAGGTGGGGGGTGAGGCACGGGTTAGGAACCAGTTGATCAAGGAGATGGACGGAGTCATGGATAAGGGCAGGCGCGACTTTCTCTACGTAATAGCTGCGACGAACAAGCCTTGGATGCTGGACGAGCCTTTCATAAGACGTTTTCAGAAAAGGATATATGTTCCGCTCCCCGATCTCGGAGCCCGGCTCAAACTATTCGAGATGTATACCTCGGGGCTAAAACTCGACCCTGGAGTCGACCTCCATGAGATGGCCAAAGTTACAGACGGCTACTCGGGCGCCGACATACACGACATATGCATGGAGGCACAGCTCAAGGTTGTAAGCGAGTTTTTCGCCAACGGTGGCGGCGAGAAAGGTGAGCCAAGACAGATAACATTAGACGACTTCATGGAGATTATGAAGAAAAGGAAACACTCCGTCGTTCTCGAGAATCTGAAAAAGCTCCTCGACTGGAACTCTAAATACGGAACTAGCTAGCTTCAGCGACCTCCAACTGTATTAACCCTTTCTCATGAAGGGTTTTCAAAGCATTTGAAACCTCCTCAGGGCTCAGGTTTAGCCGGCCTGCGCATTCATCAAGGTCCAGCTCATCAGCATCCTGACTCACAACATACTCCAAGACAACCTTCTCCACGTCGGTGAGCTTGGGAGCCTCAGGAAAGTTCTGCCTGACCTTTTCTGCAACAATCTTCCGAGCCTCCTCTAAGATGAAACGGGCCTCATCCGATGCCTCGGAGACTGTCGGCGCACCGGGTTCAACATAGGTATTCGCCTCAGCCACGAACTCGTCAACCATCAACATGAGGTTGTGCAGATGCTCTGCCGCCTCGGGAGCGATGTAGGCTATCTCGGACATTACATTTTGAAGAAGAGAGTTTAGCGGCTGTATAAGCGTGATTGCCTCTCCAAGCTCCAAGATGCTTTCAAGCCTTATCTTAACCTGCAAAAGCACAAGCTGGCTGTGAAGCACAATTCCCGCCAACTTCCTAATCTCGGCTATCTCTGAGGCGTATATCTTCGCCCTCTCCTCATCCTTTGCCTGTAAAGCCTCTACGCATCTCTCGAAGTACTGCCGGCTTCTTTCAACCATTTCTTTGTATTTGTTGCCAAGCCTTTCGATGTGGCCGCTTAGGGTTGAGATTGCTTTCTCTACACGGGGCCGCAGCTCTTCCGAGAACCCGTCCCACGCAAACCTCTCATCATATTCCTGCTGCGGGGCCTCAGCATCCTTCTTCCCAACTATCTTGAACAACCCGGCGGATTTCTAAATCCGCAGGTATTAATCTTAACAACATAGATGCATAACCGTATTCTCTAGCTAATACCGTGCAATAGGGCTAAGAGCATCTCATACCGAAAATATCTTCACGCTCGTATTCTGCAATCCAAAGTGTCGTCGAGCTCGGCTTCAACCGAAGCCCTATTAGGATAAAGCCCTCAGGGCTTCCCTTCAAAGCAAGCTGTAAGGCATTTTCGACATTTTCCGCAGATAGTTCCTTGCTCACGCGTTTTTCGCCACTCTCCCTCTCGACGCTGTAACAATTGAGACATAGCATCTTCCCCCGCAGGACAGTGGTCGTCAAACGCCTGACCATGCTGCCACAACGGTCGCAAGAGACAGGCACAAGTCCGCATTTTCTGCAGACATATCCGTAGCCCGTTACATAGTGGGCTTCTGCTTTGTCCATTTTCTTGCCGCACACTTTACACTCCACTCCCTCACCCGCCTTCTGGAGGTGTCCCAACATCCGGGGTTAGGAATGTTTTATTGGTTATAAGTTTACATCAGATACATCTATATGCAGCTTTCAAAGCATAGGGGTGGTTTGGCTGAAGCAGTGGGTTTAATATCCCAAAAGTTTGGTGGGGAGCCGGACTGGCTTGTCAGGCTTAGAGTTAAATGGTTTGAGCAATATAAAATACTTCCACCGGAGACCTCGGAGCTGTATATAAGACATCATATCTCCCCGGAGTTTGATGAGGACAGGCTTTTTGAGAACCTCGACGGCGCCGGCCCGAGAGGCATACCCTCAGATTTTAAACGGGTTGTTGAAGATACAGAACATCCGACCGCGGTTTTTGTGGGTAAAAACCTAGTGCATCTCTCCGTCCCAACAAATTATTTGAATGCTGGTGTAGAGCTCTTAGGGATAAAGGGGGCCGTAAGGCGCCATGAATCGTTTTTCAAAGACCTATACGGAAGGGTACTGACATCACCCTACTCCGACAAATACACATATCTAGCACATGCTCTGCACAACTCTGGAGTGTTTATAAGGATTCCAAAAAACGCAGAGTTGGAGAAACCCTTCAGAATAGTTTACGTGTTAGATAGGGAAAATGAGGCCGTTTACGCCAAGGTTGTAGTGGTCTGCGGGCCTGGCTCGAGGTCCTCGGTAGTGGAGGAATTTCACGGACTTCCCGGGACGCAGGGATGCGTCATAGGGCATCACGCGGACCTAATCACGGACATGGACTGCAGTCTGAAGCATTCCATACTACAGAACCTTGGCCACGAACACCTATTTACCTCCAACAGAGTCTTCGACATCGGAGGGAATTCTTCTGCAACAGCTGTAGGAGCACTGATCGGCGGCGGTACTTCCAAGGCTCGAATTGACAGCGTACTTGCAGGCAACGGCTCTTCCGTAAATGATTTGGAGATAGTTTTCGGGGATGGCGAGCAGTCAATGGACTTGACGGCTAACCTACACCACTTCGGGTACGGGACGGCCGGAAGAGTTGTGGCAAAAGGTGTTGTGAAGGAAAAGGCGAAGACAATCTTCAAAGGGGTGATAACAATCGAGAAGGCCGCAAAAAACACCAGCGCATACCTAGCGGAGCACGCCATGATAATGAGCCCCGAAGCCAGAGCCTACGCAATTCCTTCGCTTGAGATTAAGACAGATGAGGTAAAGGCGACTCATTCAGCTAGCGTGAGCCAAATAGATCCAGAACAGGTGTACTACCTCATGACGAGGGGAATACCTCAGGAGGAGGCTAGGAAGATGCTGGCGCTAGGTTTTTTCGAGCCCGTCGTCTCGATGGTTGACCTTGACGAAGTTAGGTGGGGGATAAGGAGCTTACTTGAGGGCAAGTGGGGCGGTCCCGTGACGGAGCTTTTCGAGGAGCCGGAGGTAACCATCACAAGCTTGTTCGGAACACACTACAAGTACAGGTATGGAAGATAGAGTACGTGAAATGCTAAAACTGTTATCGACTGATGAGGATGTCCCTCTCTCAAGGAACTCCGCGGCAGTAGCCGTCCTGTTCAAGCAAGGAGGTGAGGGGCCCGAGCTGCTGCTTATAAAACGCGTAAGCTCACCCAACGACCCATGGTCAGGTCAGATATCTTTCCCTGGCGGCAGATGGCGTTTTACAGACAAAAACCTGATGGAGACTGCGTTGAGGGAGTTAGAGGAGGAGACAGGTATTTCGCGTGAGGCTGTAAGCTATGTTACGGCTATGCGTTCCGTGAGTCCTCGTAACATGCCGAGCCTAAAGGTCAAACCTTACATGTTTACGGTCGAAGAGAATGTGGAGGCGAACCCAGGCCCCGAAGTCAGCAAGGTTTTCTGGACACCTCTAAATAGTCTGAGGAGACGTGTAGTAACCGTCTACTCCAACTCAGCTGGTTTTCTACATCCGACGCTCTGCTATGTTTTCGGGGATGAGGTTGTTTGGGGGATGACAGCGGTTATTCTAAGGCGGCTGACAGACCTACTTCAGTCCTGATTTTTTCTGGAGTGCGAACTTGCGTGCCGCTTCGATAAGTGTGTCCACGTCTTCAGGTGTGTGTGCGGCGGAAATGAATAGATGCGGGTTATATGGTGGGACAAACAGTATGCCGTTCCTGACTAGATGCTCTGAAAACTCGAGGGTGAGCTTAAGGTCTTTTGTTCTGTTGGCTGTATGTATGTCTACGGGCTTTTCCTTCGTGAAGTGTATACAGACAAGGGAGCCTATCCCCGTTATGTGGGCCCCCAGCGGCTCCAAAGCCTCCTCAAGCCCCTTTCTAGCTCTCTCCCCAAGACTGTTTAGCTGAGGGTAGACCACCCCTTTCTCAAGCTCCTTCATCAAAACATAGCCGCACCGTGTAACCAGCGGGTTTCCGCTATAGGTCCCGCTGTGGAGAACCCTCTCATAGGGCTTGGGCCTACTTCTCTGGTCTAGAACCTCCATCACATCCTTTCTGCCGCAGAAAGCCCCGGCGGGAAAGAAGCCGCCGCCAACAGCCTTCCCTAACACGGTGATGTCTGGCGTAACGTTGTAGAGCTGTTGAGCCCCTCCGGGGGAAAGCCTGAACCCTGTAATTACCTCGTCGAATATAAGGAGGCAGCCAAGTCTGTCACAAAGCTCCCTTAAGCCTTTAAGGAACTCAGGGTCGGCGGGTATGAAGCCCCCCGCACCAAGCACCGGCTCCACCACTATAGCGGCCAGCTCCCGTCCTTTGACACGTCTCTCAACCCCCTCCAAATCGTTGAAGGGCAGGAGTAATGTGTTCGCAAGCGTCTCTTCCGGTATCCCGAGGCTGGAGGGCTTGTCAACAGGGTATGAGACCCCTACCGTGAGGCCGTCATAGCCTCCGTGCCAACCTCCCTCCATCTTAGCTATGAGCTTCCTGCCCGTGAACCCCCGTGCAGTCCTGACCGCGTACATGTTTGCCTCGGTCCCGCTGTTTGTCGGCCTAACCATTTCAGCCGAGGGAACCATCTGGCAAATCTGCTTCGCCCACCTCACCTCCCATGGGTGGGAGTAGCCGAAGTGGGCGCCAAACTTGAGCTGCTCAGCAGCCGCCTCAACTACCGGCCTGTATCCATGCCCCATAAGCAAAGCCCCATGACCCATCCAGAAATCCAGGAATTTGTTGCCGCCCACGTCCCATACAAACGCCCCCTCGGCCCTTTCCACGTAGATAGGGGAAAACTCAATGTATCTAACGGCGTAGGACACACCCCCGGGCAGGTAGTTGAGGGCTTTACTGAAAATGTTTAAGTCCATATTTTTTGAACAATGTTCCAAATTAAAAAACATGCTCAGGGTACAAACCGGGGATTATTCTAGATGCCTCGATGTGGAAAAAATTTAATCTCCTTGAGAGATGCTAACGTTGGTGGAGTTGGTTGAAGAGGGTTATCCTGGCCCTTATGGCGGTTGACATCGTCATAATCTCATTTATCATCTACTTCGCCTATCTTTAGCTTGACAATCCATAAATACGCCATAGCCTAATTCCCCGTAGTATGACCGTTGAAACAATACTCGACCCCCGGACATACTACGAGAGGGTATTGGAGCTTCTGGAGAAACATCACGCAATGTATAGGAGGTCAATTCCCCTTATAGCCAGTGAGAACGTTGTCAGCCCAGCCGTCAGGGAGGCGTTGGCAAGCGATTTTGGACACAGATATGCTGAAGGCTGGCCTGGGGAGAGGTTGTATGCGGGATGCAAATACATAGACGAAGTCGAGCTGATGGCAATAGAGCTGGGGAAGGCTGTTTTTAAAGCAGAGTTTGTTGACGTTAGACCGATTTCCGGGGTTGTCGCAAACCTCGTAGCCTATTGCACCTTCGCCCGACCAGGAGACATGATGGTCGCTCTACCAATACCGTACGGCGGCCACATAAGCCACGGGAAGGAGAAATGGGGCGGAACAGCGGGCGTTGTAAGGGGGCTGGATGTCGAGCGCTATGAGTTTGATGAAGAAAACTTCGAGATTGACGTAGACGCCACGTCTAGGAGGCTTAAACGCATAGAGGCCGATACAGGTAAAAAGCCTAGGCTATTCGTCCTCGGCGCAAGCGTTTTTCTCTTCCCCCACCCCGTCAAGGAAATAAGAAAACTCGCCGACGAGTATGGTGCATACGTTATGTATGACGCAGCCCACGTTGCCGGACTAATAGCTGGGGGAAGGTTTCAGGACCCCTTAAGGGAGGGTGCTGACGTGGTGACCCTCAGCACCCATAAAACACTAGCCGGGCCCCAGCACGGCATGGTTTTGTCCTGGGAGAAGTATAGTGAAAGGCTTAAGCAGGTGGCTTTTCCCGGACTTCTCTCAAACCATCACCTACACGCCATGGCAGGTGTAGCCGTCGCCCTTGCGGAGGCCATGGCCTTTTACCGCGACTACGCCGCCCAGATAATCCGGAACGCAAAAATCCTCGGTGAGGCTCTATTCGAGCAGGGCATCGATGTCCTCTACGAGTCCCGTGGATTCACCGAATCCCACACAATTGTAGCTGATGTCTCGAAATACATGGATGGTAGGACGGCGGAGGAAAAGCTGGAGGAGTCAGGCATTATTTTGAACAGGAATCTCATACCCAAAGACTACCGGCTTAAAACAGATCACAGGAAGCCCAGCGGCATCAGGATGGGCTCTCAGGAGGTGACGAGGCTTGGCATGGGTGAGTCTGAGATGAGGCAGATAGCGGAGTTCATTGCGGACGTCGTGGTGAGGGGGAAGGAACCCAGCAAAGTCGCTGAAGAAGTCGCCGAGTTTAGAAAAAACTACAGGAAGGTGCATTATTGCTTTGAGTCTGCGACGGGTGCCTATGACTACATACGGATAAGGTGAGTGTTTTGGAGGATGGCTATGTAGTCGTCTGTGAAAACCTAAAGAAAGTATACAGCGTGAAGAATGTCGTAACATATGCTTTGAACGGTCTGAACCTGCGTGTTAGGAGGGGGGAGATGGTCTCCATAGTTGGGCCGAGTGGAAGCGGCAAGTCAACCCTTCTAAATATGTTGGGGGCGCTGGACAGGCCTACCGAGGGCAGGGTGATCATAGATGGTGTGGATATAACAGCCCTTGACGACGATGCCCGAGCTGAGTTTAGAAACAAGAAGCTGGGATTTGTTTTCCAGTCCTACAACCTGATTAACAGACTTACCGTCTTGGCTAATGTCGAGCTGCCATTAGCCCTCCAAGGAGTACCGCCGGCTAAGCGGAGAGAGATGGCTTTGAACATGTTGCGAGAGGTAGGCCTCGGTCACAAGGCATTCAACAAACCCCTGGAGCTGAGCGGTGGAGAACAGCAGCGTGTCGCAATAGCGCGTGCATTGGTAGCTGAACCAAGCCTCATACTTGCTGACGAGCCTACCGGGAACCTTGACTCAAAGTCCGGGGCTGTTGTAGTCGACATACTACGCAGGCTAAGTAAAAAAGGCCACACGGTGGTTGTTGTAACACATAACATGGAGGTTGCTGCAGCAGGGGACAGGATAGTATACATCAGGGACGGAAGGATAGAAAAGGAGGAAGTGCTAACAGTCGCTGCGTGAGAAGCTATGAGTTGGAGGATTCTTCTACCTGTTCTTTTTTTGGCAGCGGCTCTGCTGCCTGTTTTCCCGGCTCCGTCGGCACAGACCCTAGTGGTTGTTGACGCCGTGTGGGGAACACCCTCAAGCCCTGAAAAAGCCATACCTGGTGATGAAAACATACAGCTAAGCCTTGTGGTAGCAAACATCGGAAACAAGCCTATCTGCACTTTGGAGGCGCAAATCACTCCAGCATACCCCGGCACAGCCCTGCCCTTCGAAAGCTGGGATGGCTCGGACCGGATTAGGGCCTACTTGATGCAGCAGATTCCTCCAGGCAGTATGACGGTTCTTTCCTTCAGGTTAAACGTGTTTAAGGACACGGTGCCGGGCCGCTATCCAGCGTCTGTAAGGTTGTTATACCGCGAATGCACCTCAACTCAAGATACGCTGCCGACAGCTCAGACAACAGACTTTTTCACAGTTCAAATATGGGCGCCTCCAGTCACTAATTTCCTAGAGGCCAGGTGGTTTGTGGATGGGGCTGAAAGGCCTGTTGGGCCGGGTACGGGTGTAGCCGTCCTCAAGGTATCTATCGAAGCGCCAAAAGACACATCGATAAGCAACATAGAGGGGCGTTTAAGCCTCCCTGAGGGTTTCCGCCCGGCGGGTGGACAGCAGAGCCTCTCAGCAGTTTACCAAGGCGTTGTGACGGCTGGGGGTACCTTCTCCCTAAGCTATCCGCTACTTGTATCAGACCAGCTAAAGCCCGGCACATATACTTTTGAATTAACGCTGAGGTTCCGGAACAAGTACGGTACGCACATTACAAACACCATAATATTCCCCGCGGAGGTCTTCGGCAGGGAAGAGCTTGCCATCGAGTCATCTTCGGAGACAGTGATTAAGGGTGGTTTGGGATACCTGCCGGTTAAAGTCCTAAACAAGGGAACTGCATCCGCTTACAACCTTAACCTCGAAGTTAGGGGTGATAAAGCGGGAATACAGCTTCTGGAGACATCATTAGAGCTTGGGGTGCTGTCGCCTGGACAGGAGGTTAACGTTAGGCTGCCTGTCTATGTCGAAAGGCTTGCTGAAACAGGCTTATACACGGTAACGGCTACACTCAGCTACCGTGACGGTCTCGGCAACCTGAGAAGCAAGCAGTTTAAGATATCGTTGAATGTAGCGGATGAGTTTAGGCCGGGGTTGGCTGTTGAGGCGGGTATGAAATATGTAGCGGCCTCGGCTGAAACACCTCTGGAGTTAAGCTTCACAAACAGGAACCCCTACCCAATATCTGACGTGAAAATAACAATCTCAACAACATCGTCCCAGGTCTCAATTCTTGAGGGCCCGACATCAATAAACCTTAAAACTCTAGGCCCCGGAGAAAGTCACAAAATAAGGCTGACAATACTGAGTGCTCCCGCGGCGGCGGACAGCATTTCTCTGATCAAAGCATCCGTCGAGTACAGAGACAAGACCTCGGCATTAGTTGTGGAAAACTTTGATGTACCGGTAGCCGTCAGAGCAGACCTTAACCTTCAGTTTAAGGGGCTCAGGCTTTCGCCTGCGAAGGTCCGGCCTGGGGAGGTTGTTGACTTGGCCGGAGATGTGGTCAACTTAGGGACAGGGGTAGCGCGGTCTGTTTCCGTTGAGGTTGTCGGCGACCCACCCTTCCAACCCTTCGGCGACACCCTATCGTTTGTAGGCCTGGTTAACCCTTCACAGGTCTCTGCGTTCACGATCAACTTCCGTGTGGCGGAGGATGCAAGACCGGGCAGGTATAACGTCAAGGTGAAGGCAACTTACAGAAACGGCTTTGGCGAGTCCTTCGTAAAGGAGGAGGTGTTAAGCTATGAGGTTCTGCCGGCACAGGCAGTTGCAACAAATACGGTTAGTACAACCGCGGCGGCTCAGGGCTCCGTGCTTCAGACATTTGCACCATACCTTTTGGTAGCAGCTCTAGCCGTAATAGCCGTTGCGACGGTTAGGAGGAGGAAAAAGGGTCGTTGAGATTACTCGACTACTTTTCCTATGCATGGTCAGCTCTAAAGGACAGGCGGCTACGGACAATTCTCACAATCCTCGGGATTGTAGTCGGCCCCGCACTAGTCACAGCCCTCAACGCAACAACAGCAGGCCTCACCCAGTCGATCCTCTCAAACCTACAGGTTTTCGGCGCAGACCTGGTTTTAGTCCAGCGTGTCGGCGACTTTAACTTCGACGACTCGGTTGTCAAGCAGATAAGCACTGTCGAGGGCGTCAAGGACGTATATCCCTACTACCTTATCGCATCAGGCGAGATTAAGACACGTGGAAAATCCTTCCCAATGGACCCCACGCGGAGCTACACCCTGCTCGCCATAAACATAGAGGACTTGGAAAAACTCTTCCCAAACATCAGAGTTAAATCGGGACAAATTATCAAAGGATCGTCGTACGCTGTTGTGGGCTACAGTGGTTGGAACCCACGCGACCCTGACATCCCCCCGCTGGAAGTGGGCTCACTCTTCACAGCCGTGGTAAATAGCGGCTCATCAGCATCCACCCGCTCTTTTCAGGTCTCAGCAACACTCGACAGGTACGGCCAAGCACTTTTCCTAAACCCCGACAACCAGATATTTATCTCACTTGAGGCGGGGAGGCTGCTAACAGGACGAAAAAGCTACAGCGGAGTATTCCTTAGGCTCGCAGAACCTGGCTACAGCGACAGAGTTGTCACAACAATAGAGAACATGTATGGAGGCGACGTAAGGGTTTTCTCGATAACAGCCATCGCAGCCACCGTGCAGCAGATAATAGGTACCTTGAATGTCTTCCTCGTCTCAGTCGCCTCGATGAGTCTACTCGTAGCGTTCCTAGGGATTATGACGACCATGTTCACGTCTGTAACGGAGCGTGTGCGTGAAATCGGGCTGGTCAAAGCCCTCGGCTTTAAGACAAGAGACGTCCTTATCTCCTTCCTCATGGAAGCAGTGATAATAGGGCTGATTGGCGGGTTTGCAGGCGCCGCGGTGGGAACTGCTGCAGCATATCTAATAGTCGGTCTGTTTTCAGGACCGCCGCCAGAGGCTAGACCAGGCTCCTTCGTAATGGGCGGCGGAGGAGGATTCTCATCGATAACACCCGTAATAACGCCGGAGCTTCTATTGTCAAGCATTTCCCTAGCTGTCGCAGTGGGCTCCCTAGCAGGTCTAATACCTGCATACCGCGCCTCCAAACTGGAGCCTATTGTGGCTCTCAGGCGGGAGTAGGGGTTTTTATTAAGCTGGGGAAGGCGTTATAGTGATGCTTAACATCAAAAAGGTGCGTGCAGATCCGGAGTACTTTAGGAGGGGGCTGACTAGGCGAGGTCTTCCACCTGACTTGGTTGATAAGATTCTCGAACTCGACGCACGCAAAAGGTCCTTACTAAAAGACATACAGATGCTTAGGCATCAGAGAAATCTAGCCGCTGAACAGGTTGCGGCCGCAAAAAAGAGAGGCGAGAAGGCAGAACAACTGCTTCAGAAAATGGTGGAGGTTGGACACGAGCTCGAAAAACTAGAAGCTGAGCTTGAGGCTGTAGACCGCCAGCTTAACACTCTACTACGCAACACGCCGAACGTTCCACATGAGTCTGTCCCTGACGGAGTGAGTGAGGAAGACAACCAGGTTGTCCGTGTCTGGGGCGAGGCAAGACGTGAGGATTGGATGAAAGACCACGTGGATATCCTTAACGGCTTGGGCTTAGCCGACCTTGAGGCCGCAGCGAAAGTAGCCGGGGCACGTTTCTACTACCTATTTGGTGACCTAGTATTGCTAAACCTCGCTCTAGCAAGGTACGCCCTCGACCACCTTAGAGCCAAAGGGTTCAAGCTGGTCCAGCCCCCATACATGCTGACCCGTAAAATAATGGAGGGTGTCATAGCGTTCCAGGACTTTGAGGACATGATATACAAGGTCGAGGGCGAAGACCTCTACCTCATAGGGACAGCTGAGCACGCTATAGCAGGGCTACATGCGGGGGAGATTCTCGACGGGAGGCTTCTACCGCTAAGATACGCTGGAATAAGCCCATGCTTCAGGAAGGAGGCGGGGGCCCATGGGAAAGACACTAAAGGCATTTTCCGAGTCCACCAGTTTGAGAAAGTTGAGCAGTTCAGCTTCACAAAGCCTAGCCAGTCATGGGAAGAACATGAATTCCTACTCTCTAACGCTGAGGAGCTCTACAGGGGACTAGGCCTACCCTATCGGGTTGTCAACATATGCATCGGCGAGCTGGGGCCTATAGCGGCTAAGAAATACGACTTGGAGGTTTGGATGCCAGCCCAGAATAAGTACAGAGAACTTGTATCATGTAGTAACTGCACCGACTACCAGGCTACGAGACTTGAAATAAGGTACCGTGAAGCACCCCATGTGGAAACGACCGACTACGTCCACACACTCAACAGCACGGCAATCGCTACCGAGAGAACCATTGTTGCAATAATCGAGAACTACCAGAGGAGGGATGGCTCTGTCGAAATACCTGAGAGGCTCCAGCCCTACCTTAACGGTTTGAATCTTCTTAAACCAGCTGGTCTATAGCTCTGTGGAAGTATTCAGCAAGCTCCGAAGGGTTCTCAAGCAACGGTGGGTCAACATTTCTCATTAAATGGCTTGTCGAAGCCATGGCCAGCAGAGGGTCGGCCCCAGCCCCGAGAAACCATGCGACAGCCGCTGAGACATATCCAAAGTAAGGTGGTTTGACAGATCTCCCGAGCCAGTTAAGATATGTTCTCAAACCGTTTGAGATGGTGTCAGTTTCACCTACAATGTAGACGGGTGCCGCCAGCTTTCTGCACAGCTCCTCGACATCCTTGACTAGGGTTTGATACTCTTGGGAAAGCTTACCTGTTAAAGGCTTATCGCTCCACAGAACATAGACAGGGTTTACCCCTGATGTGGCTAGATTGTTGACGACAACCGGCTGACTCCTTGGAAGGAAGGGCCTGATGCTGGCGGGGCTTACGTCGTTTGAAAGCAAGACGGCTCTCGATGCGGCAACAGCGTAGCGGAGCTCCGGGTTCTCCACCAAACCGTTCAAGTCGCAGAAGGTTGTCACACCCTTCAGTGAGTTTAGAAAAGTCCTAACCCTTTGGTCAGGGCCTCCAGCCCCGAAGACATATGCGAGTCTCCCACTGTAAATTCTCTCGCGTCCAAGCTTTCTAACCATCAGCATAAGCTGGCCAGGGCCCGCCACAACCTCAGCCTCAGACGGCATACCTATCTCCTCCACAACAGTCTTCCCTTCAAGCTTACCGTGTACCGGCTTCGGCTTGTGGAGTGCTATTGTTAGGTCTGCGTTAAAGAAGAACCCTCCTTCACCTGTGTCAGGTTCTAAACCGGTCGGAATATCAATCGACAGCCTGAATGCTTTGGAGTTGTTGGCGAGCTCTACGGCGGTCTTATAGACGCCTGAAAGCCCTGCCTTAGCCCCTGTACCTAAAATAGCGTCAACAATTAACTCAGCTTCGTCAAATAAGCTGCTGTGTTTAAGCAGTTCCTCAGAAGTCTCGGCGACTTCGACAGCGACTGTCAGCCTCATGTTTCTAACCGACATATAGTTTGCACGGGCCTCGGCGGTTCTTATCCTGTCAGGCGATGCAAGAAGCAGGACGGTTACCCTCCCCCCCTTTACCGCGATGTGGCGTGCCGCAGCCATGCCGTCCCCCCCGTTGTTACCAGGCCCAGCCAAAACAAGCACCCTACGACCAGCTAACCCGCCCAAAACCCTCTCCACATGAGACGCCACAACCCTTCCAGCGTTTTCCATCAAGACGAGACGGGAGACACCCATAAACTCAGAGTTGGCGTCGGCAACAGCCATCTCCTCAGAAGTAATGGTGTGCAAGCCCCGTTAAATAGCGGACCAGCTACTTTATATAAACGTTGGGAGAAGGGACAGCGCTAAACATGTCCGGGGAAGGACGCAGCACATATGTCGAATAGGGATTTTAACACCTTTAAGACACATAACACCATGGAGAGAGGTATTCCAAAATTTTCACCCTACATCAACGGTGCGATGGTGGAGCCGTCCTCAGGCAAGTTCTTTCAGAGATTCGACCCTGGAGACAAAGGGAATCTGATAGGTTTGGTGGGCGATGGGTCGAGGGATGTCGGAGCGGCGGTGGATGCAGCCCGGGAAGCCTTTGACGGAGATAGGTCTGGGTGGGTCTCGGACTACAGGCTGAGAGCGAGGGTTTTGCTTAGAGCTGCAGAGATTGTGAGGGAGCGTGCTTGGGAGCTAGCTAGGCTTGAAAGCCTATTCACCGGAAAAACAATTAGGACAAGCAGGCAGGGGGACATCCCTAGAACAGCGGAGATGCTTGAGTTCTACGCGGGAGCAGCTGATAAACTTCTGGGTTACAGCCAGCAACTGAGGAATGGGGATGTTACGATACTACTTAGGCAGCCTGTTGGCGTGGTCGCCGCTATAACACCCTGGAATTTCCCTCTACTAATTCTCGCCCGGCAGACAGCCCCAGCACTAGCCGCCGGCTGCACGGTTGTGGCGAAGCCGGCTACCCTAACACCGGCAACAGCGCTTGAGCTGGCCAAAATACTGGAGAAGGCGGGGGCTCCTCCAGGAGTCTTCAACGTGGTAACAGGGCCCGGAGAGATTATTGGGGCTGAGCTGCTGAAAAGCCCCAAAGTAGACGTTGTTAATTTTACGGGGGAGACCACGACAGGTAAGATGATTATGCAGAACGCGGCTCCTTCGTTAAAGAGGGTTGTTCTGGAGCTTGGTGGGAAGAACCCGAACATCGTTTTTGAGGACGCTGACCTTGAGCAGGTGGCTAACGCTGTTACCTATGGAGCATTCGCAAACAACGGGGAATCATGTGCTGCTGGCTCACGTCTCCTCGTACATAGAAACGTGAGAAAGCAGTTGGTTGAAATGGTGTCGAAGAGGATTCGCGGGCTGAGAGTTGGTTACCAGCTAGAGGAGACAAGCGACTTAGGGCCCTTGGTTAGCCAGCAGCAGATGGAGAAGGTGCTTGAGTACGTGGCTGCCGCCTTTTCGGAGGGGCTGAATGTTGTTACTGGTGGGAGAAGGTTATCGGGAGGGGTGTTTGATAGAGGTTTCTACGTCGAGCCAACCCTAGTTGACGAAACACCTCCAACCAGCAAGCTCTTCAGGGAGGAGATATTCGGCCCGGTTTTGACTGTGACAGAGTTCGAGGATGAGGACGAGGCTGTAGCTCTAGCTAACGCAACAGTATATGGTTTGGCAGCGGGTGTTTGGAGCAACGACTCTCGTAAAGCTATGAGGGTTGCCGAAAGAGTCAAGGCTGGAACAGTCTGGGTCAACACGTACTACACTCTGCCCGTTGAGCAGCCTTGGGGAGGTTTCAAAGAATCCGGAATAGGTAGAAACAACACCGTACTCGCCCTCGAACACTACCTCGAATGGAAAGGCGTTTACATCGACACCCAAAAAGGGCCGATGAGACCGTACTACGGGATAGTACTCGGGCAGTAGTGGGCCCGGTGGGATTCGAACCCACGGCCACCAGGTTATGAGCCTGGCGCTCTGACCTGGCTGAGCTACGGGCCCACTAATTAAAGGATGTTTCGGGTGTTTTTATGGGTTTTCAAGAGGTGTGTGCCGGATATAGCATTAAATTGTAGGTCTGTAGCTGTTATATGAACTGTCTTGGTTCGGCAGGTTGATTATGCACCCAAGCCAATAGACCCAGATTTCCTCAACAAGCCCGACGAATACCCGGTGACAGGAACTCACAACGGTCACGAGGTCAGGGCTGAAGGTATCAAAAGGCTCGACGCAAACGGCAACCCATATCCAACAGCTCTGGGGATACATGGAAAGATAGTGGCAGTCGACTGGGAGGCATGCATTGCCGACGGAATATGTATGGATGTCTGCCCCGTCAACGTCTTTGAGTGGGCCTTAAACCCAGGCAGGTCCGGTACGGGTAACGACCTATACCCGTTAGAGGGCGAGCTCCACGAAAAATACAGGACTGACAAGTCTGATCCAATAAGGGAGGCTGACTGCATCTTTTGCATGGCATGTGAAGCATCATGTCCGACAAAGGCAATTAAGATAAACCCGCCTTAGACTTTTAAAAACTGACGCCGTAGTTTTTCTATGTCGTCGCGGTTTGACGAGCCTTTTCCATCTTCACTACATGGATTAGTGGTGTGGCTTGCCCTAGTTGAAGATTCCAAAACAAAAAGTCAGGCCCCAGCTTACATAGCCGAGACAAAGGTAACAGAGGAGACAACAAGGGTGTTGTCAATGGTCTGCGATGATTGTAAAGCCAATCTAGAGAATTGACAAATTACTGCGGGGAAAGAAATCTGGTCAGAGTCTGACTGGACATAACAAGCGATCGCCGGGGGTGGGATTTGAACCCACGCGGCCTTGTGGGCCACCGGCTTTCCTGACCAGTTTGCATGATCTCGAGGCCGGCCCACTACCTGGCTGTGGGACCCCGGCTACGTGCTACATTCACGGCAGCATATTTATACGTATAGGTTTCTGTCCACTACGTTTGACGGCTTTTCTCCGCTTGCGTATTTTAGGAGATTCTCTATGGCGGATTTGAACATATGTTCTAGGACCTCTCTTGAGCCGAAGGCCCCAGCTATCCAAGGTGTTCCGATGAAGTTAGGGTGTTTAGTCAACTCCTCCTCCCATGGCCTGTTTTTCTCATACCTCCACCAGACGTCAGTCGCGAAAAGGATTTGGGGGTTCTCTTTGATGTATGTTTTGAGCGCCTCCCTATCAACCAGTTCAGCCCTTCCAACGTTAACCACTACGCAGCCCTTCTTGAGTAATCGGAGCCTTTCAAGCCCTAACAATCCACGCGTCTCCTTTGTCAGAGGAGCTGAAAGCACGACAACGTCTGCCTCCCTCAAAGCATCATCCAGCCTGTTAGTACCGTAAACAATGTCAGCGGACGGGTCTGGCCTACCGGACCGTGTCACACCCACGACACGCATCTTAAAAGCCCTGCCAACCTCTGCAACCCTCCTACCTATGGCGCCCATGCCTACTATGCAGAGCGTTCTACCCTTTAGCTGGAGCAGCTCCTCGTCCCTGCTAAAATCCCCCTCCCTCACCTTTGGCAGGTAGTGGTGAAGTTTCTTAGTTAGGGCAAGTATTAGGGCCCAGGTGTGTTCAGCTACGGCGTCGGCGTTGGAGCCCATGTTTCCGGCCACGATGACATTTTCTGGGATGGCATGCCAGGCCAGTGAGTCGACGCCGGCGGAGAGAACCTGAATGAACCGGAGCTTCTCAAGCTTTTTCAACTCCCCTTCATTGAGGCTTATGCAGAGCACGGCTTCGGCATCTTTCTTAACCACTTCAAACTCCGGGCTTGAGGGGGTGTATACCTCATAGTGAGATGAAAGTTTGGAAAAATTCTCTGTACTTAGCTCAACGTAGGAGACCAGTATTTTTTTGTTCATCAGCCGCTAAATGTGTCTTCAGGAGCCGGGTAATAAACCTCCGCCACAAGCTTCTTCGAACAGTAAATGCAGTAGACAACTGTTTTGGCGCACTCCATGTGGTATACGGCTCCACAGCTACATTCGAGAACTATGCCCCTCTCAGATGGGGGCTGGGAGGGAAGTGGCGGTGTTATCATATTGCCACAGTAGCCGCACATCCTAGTAAGGGCGACCACATCCCTCACTGTGAAAATCCCGACAACTGAGTCACCCTTTGTGACTACCACTCTTCTAACCTTCTTTCTGTTCATGAGGTCTACCGCCTCTAGAAGGGATGATTCTATATCTATTGTAATCAGAGGTGAGCTCATCACATCTTTTACACGGGTTTTAGCCGGGTCGACATTTTTTGCAACAACCCTACGCACTATATCTCTTTCCGTGAGAAGTCCCTTTGGCGCTCCGTTAACCGTTACTATAATACCGCTGATGTTTTTCTCACTCATTAACCTTGCCGCCTCAGAAACGGATGTCTCACCGTCAACCGTTATTACAGGTGATTTGACGATGTCTCTAACTTTCGCTATCGGTATCAACGTCTTGTCATGGTATTTGTGGGTTAAAAAGTTTTAAACAGATAGATGAGAACGTTGAAATATCCGGGAGATAGTCTTCCTTGTGATGCGTATTTTACAGGTCTCGGATATGCATGGTAGCCTTGAGGCGGCTGCCAAGACTGCTTTGAGGGCTGAAGGGTTTGACGCTGTCTTCGTTGTAGGCGACATAACTCATTTCGGCGGTATTCCGCAGGCCGAGGTGTTGCTGGAAAAGGTGGCCGAAAGTGGGCGTGAAGTCTTCTTCGTAGGAGGTAACTGCGACCATGAGTCAATCCTTACATGGATTCCTAAAAACCCCCGCATCCACAACCTCCACCTTTGTCGGGAGAGTTTTCAAGGAGTTGAGTTAATAGGAATTGGCGGCGGCAACTTATCCCCCTTCAACACCTTTGTAGAATTTAGTGAAGAAGAGTTCTCCTCGATGCTTTCGCGGCTAGCCCCTTCCTCCGAGAGGTTTGTTCTGGTCAGCCACACTCCCCCACACGGTACAGACGCTGATGTGGGGCGTGGAACCCATCTAGGTAGTAAGGCCGTGAGAACATATGTCGAGAAATACAGGCCTCTGGCGGTCCTCTGTGGGCATATCCATGAAGCAAGGTCTGCATCACTGCTTGGTAGGACATGGGTTGTGAACGCAGGCCCCGCAAGGGACGGATACTGCGCCTCAATTACCATCAACTATGACAATGTGTCGGTCGAGCTGCTTAGACTTTAAAGCAGGTGAGTTACATGGTTAGCAGACGGTTTACAGCCGAGGTCCTTAATGTCGGAAACGAGCTACTGGACGGAAGGACCGTCAACACAAACCTTAGCTGGATCTGCGGAAGACTGACGCAGCTGGGATACGTGGTCAGGAGAGCCACAGTGGTCAGAGATGAAAAGTCGGAGATAGCTAGAGCTGTCAAAGAAGTGTTGAGACGTAGACCCCGGTGGCTGTTCATCAGCGGAGGCCTGGGGCCGACGCACGACGACAAAACACTCGAAGCGGTATCCGCGGCACTTGGCAAAAGGCTTGTTCTCTACCCTGAGGTTGTCACGCGGCTGGAGAAAAGGTATATGCAGCTCTTTGAGAAGGGTATTATCAAAGACCCCACGCTTACCCCTGAAAGGCTGAAGATGGCTAAACTACCGCGCGGCGCGAAGCCGCTGGAGAACGTAGAGGGAGCTGCTCCAGGCGTGCTGCTCGAGAGGTCTGGTGTTCGTATTGTCTGCCTGCCGGGCGTCCCAAAAGAGTTGATGTCGATTTTTGAGAGAGAGCTGGCGCCTGTACTGGCAAAAGAGGCAGGAGGCAGAGGCTACGTTGTCAGGAGTTTGACAGTAAGAGATGTAGTCGAATCCGTCCTCGCACCAGTCCTCGTCGATACTATGACTAGATATCCATCGGTTTATCTTAAAAGTAATCCAAAGGGAGTTGAGGACGGCTCTGTCGTTGTAGTAGACTTTATTGCGGAGAAGAGCAGGGAGGATGAACTGCGGCAAGCCATGGAATACTTCGGCAAAAAAGTTGAACAGATGCGGGGCGGTTAGGGGTAAATGAGTTCCAATGTCTACGAAGATGCCTGGCGCTTAGTCACCGGGTCATCGACCATGTATAGCGAAGGATGCAAGCGTGGGTTGGAGGCAAAAATTCCCAATTACAGTATTGAACGCGTGCTGGTCGTGGGTGTGGGCGGGAGCGGGATAGTGGGCGACATAGTCGCCGCATTGTTTGATGGTTATGAGGTTCTTGTGCATAAGAGCTTTGACATCCCGGCATACATCGGGAGCGATGCACTTGTGGTAGCCGTCAGCTATTCGGGTGAAACGGCTGAGACGCTGAGAGCTGTTTCCCAAGCTCTTAACCGGGGGATGGCTGTTGTGGGCATCTCAACAGGGGGTCGCCTGGCCAAACTGTTAGGGGAGGAGAGGGTCATATCCGTGTCAAGTGGTCTAGAGCCGCGTTTTGCTGTTCCGGAGATGACTGGTGTAGCCTACGGTTTACTGTGCAAAATCTTTGGAGTAGACGCGGTGAGTTTTCTCGAATCTGTCAGAGAGCTTGAACGGTATTTGCAGGGTGTTAAGGTCGAAGACTTTACTCATATTGTGGAGAGATTAGTTAACAGAGTTGCTGTCTGCATCTCACACGGACATCTAAGGCCAGCCGGCCTCAGACTTAAGGCACAGCTCAATGAGAATGCAAAGCACCCAGCCTACTATGTTGAGATGCCTGAGGCTTGCCACAACGAGATTGAGGGATGGACATATCTCAGCAATTTTTACTACATACTGCATAGGAGTAGGTTTGAGGACGTGGTTGTCAAGGAGGCGTTTGACTGGGCCGTTGAGCATTTGGGTGGGCGTGGCGGCGAATACTTTGAGATTGTTGTAGACGCCAGTAGCAGGGCTGCGGAGCTGCTTAAACAGATAGCTTACTCAGACCTTCTGAGCATTTCCTTGGCCCGTAGGAAGGGTGTTAACCCATTTACCCTAACGAACATACCACTACTAAGACCTAGACTGAGAAGACATGGACCTAAGTTCTCTTAACAAGGGGATTGAGGCAACCTTCTCCTCCTCTAAAAGACCCCAAATAATACCATGGGGCCTCGGCTGGGGCGGGCACTTGATGATCCTTGTATTTGTATAAATCTTGTTGACGGGCAGGTCGTAGGGCTCTGCGGGGATTTTCTCCACCAGCTGAAGGTCGTGTACTGTTGTTACTACGGGTGTCAGGTCGTTGCACTTGCCGTAGGACTTAAGTATGGCGTACTCGAGCTCCGAAAACCCCTCGCCCTTCCCCACCCTCCATCCATCGGGAGTTACAGCAACGCTCCCCGCTACAATCAGGTCGATGTCCGGTAGACTCCGTGGATGAGTTGGCACGCCGTAGTTGAAGGCACCCTCAATCGTCGATGCTTCGGCGTAAGCCCTTTGCGGTATTCTGGATGGGTCGAGTACTAGGAACCCCTTTACAATTCGGGGAGTGGGCATTACTAAGACCCTGCCGTCGGTCAGCACGGCTCGTCTTACAGCTCTCTGCGGGGCGTCTGGATTTACCTTCACAACCTCAGCGTGTAAATATTCCTCAGACCTCCTAAGCAATTCCGCGGCGGCTTCGGCGCCCTCAAAGTTGGGTATTCTGCCATATACAGGTTTCGGAAATCTGGCTACACCTCTTTCCTCAAGAAGCTTCCAAACCCTCTCCCTAATCCGTTTCTTCTCCACGGATGGCTCCAAAACAGCTATCGTCTAACAGCCTTTACTAGTTCCTCATATCCTTGCTTAACTTCTTCGACTGCGGCCTCGTCCTCCAGCGTCGTTATATCCCCTAGGGAGGCGCCTACAGCAACAGCCTTTATGACCCGTCTCATTATTTTTCCGCTTCTTGTCTTCGGAAGCTTTGTCACGAAGATTATCTTGGATGGGGTTCCTATCGGTCCGTACGTATCTCTTACCCACTTGACCAACTCCTTCTCCATATCCACACTGGGCTCGAAACCGTTTTTCAAAACAACGAAGGCAAGCGGAACCTCGCCCTTAACCTCGTCCGGGACGCCGACGACCGCTGCCTCCGCAACCGCCCTATGACCAACCAGAGCCGACTCAAGCTCGTAAGTCCCTATCCTATGCCCCGCAACCTTCAAAACCTCGTCAGCCCTACCAGCCACCCAAATGTATCCATCTTGGTCGGTTACTGCATAGTCACCGGTCAGAAAATAGTCTTTGAATTTTGAGTAGTAGACCTGTTCGTATCTCTCCGGCTCACCCCACATGCCTGTTGGAGGCCCAGGCATACCGGGCCATGGGTTCTTAATGACTAGGTAGCCTCTCTCTCCCGGTTTGACGGGGTTTCCGTGTTCGTCGACGACGGCGGCGTCTACTCCCGGAATCGGCAAGCCGTTCGTCCCGGGCTTTAGGGGTGTTAAAAGATATCCCGGCAGATGGCTTACAAGTATGCCGCCGGTCTCGGTCATCCACCAAGTCGAGCCTACAGGACATCTAGCTTCACCAACCACTTCGTAAAGCCACCTCCATGCCGCCGGATTGATAGGTTCACCAACGCTGTGTATTAGCCGGAGTGACTTGAGGTTGTGTTTCCTGACAGGCTCGGCTCCATACCTCATCAACATCCTTACAGCCGTCGGGGTTGTGTAGAAGACCGTAACGCCGTGTCTTTCAATTATGGACCACCAGCGGTCAGGGCCCGGGTAGTCAAGCGTGCCCTCATACATGACCACCGTAGCGCCAACCATTAGGGGGCCGAAGACAACGTAGCTGTGCCCCGTCACCCAACCTATGTCCGCTGTGCAGTAGTAAATATCATCGTCCCTTATGTCGAAGACCCATCTCATCGTCGAGTTTAGAAGGACGGCGTACCCCCCGTTATCGTGTATGATGCCCTTAGGGCGACCTGTGGTTCCAGATGTGTATAGGACGTATAGGGGTTCTGTGGAAGCGATTTTCTCCGGCTCCACGTAAGCTGTGTACGGCACGTCCCTCAAGAGCTCATGCATCCAGACATCCCTCCCCTCCTTCATATTGACGGGTATACCGGCACGTCTGACTACGATTGTTTTTTCACACGAGGTGGCTATTTCCAATGCCTTGTCCGCGATCTCCTTCAGATTAACCAGCCTCCCTCTCCGGTAGAAACCGTCAACCGTCACCAACATTTTGGCGCCGAGGTCGTTGACCCTGATGGCCAAGTTTTCGGCGGAGAAGCCGCTGAAGATGACGGTGAAGATGACACCTATTCTTGCGAGCGCCAGCATTGTTATAGGCAGCTCAGGAATCATCGGCATGTAGAGTGCAACCCTGTCCCCCCTCTTCAAACCTAGCCGCTTAAAGACAAGGGCATACCTGTTTACCTCGGTGTAGAGTTCGCGGTAGGTGTATTTCCTAATCTCGAGTGGCATTCCCTCACCATCGACCGGCTCTCCTTCCCATACTAGTGCAAGCTTATTCCTGCGCCAGGTTTTGTTGTGTCTGTCGAGGCATAGGTATGAGAGGTTTAGCTCGCCGCCCACGAACCAACGGTATACATGGGGGTAGTCACCTTTTTCCATCGTCTTTACCCAGGGGGTGAACCATTCAACCTTTCTCGCCTCCGAATCCCAGAAAGACACATAGTCCTCCACAGTCTTTCTCCACAGAGCCTTGTAGGACTCTATGTCTATGTGCCTATGTCTCCAGCCTTCAAGCTCAATGTATTCCTGGAATGGAAGCGGTTCGGACATCTCTATCCCGTTACTACCTTGTTTCTCGCCTGCTTTTAGTTTTCTCCACTGCTTCCCAAATTCTCGTGGGGGTTAGGGGCATGTCGATATGCTCTATTCCAAGGTGTGATATTGCGTCTAAGACAGCGTTTACAACTGCCGGGGTTGCGGCTATAGTGCCTGTCTCACCCACACCCTTAACTCCCAGAGGGTTGTGCGGAGATGGCGTTACTGTCTCATCTAGCTCTATCTCCGGTACATCCGCTGAGGTCGGGACAGCATAGTCTGTAAGGGTTGCTGTAAGCAGGTTTCCGTTCTCATCATACACAGCCTGCTCCCACAAGGCCTGAGCAATCCCCTGGACAATACCGCCATGGATCTGGCCTTCAACGATCATCGGGTTAATCCTCTTTCCGCAGTCATCAACCGCAACATATTTCAATATCTTAACTGTGTATGTCTCGGGGTCTACCTCGACAGTGCAGACATGCGTACCGAACGGGAATGTGAAGTTTTCGGGGTCGTAGAAGGCGGTTGCCTCCAGCCCGGGCTCCAAACCCTGGGGAAGTTCGTTGGCCCCTGCAGCGTATGAGGCCAGAGCCACCTGCTGGATTGTGACCTTTTTATCCGGTAAGCCTTTGATGCTGTATATTCCTGGCCTGTACTCGATGTCTTTTTCCGAGGCTTCTAGTAGGTGGGCTGCAATTTTACGCCCCTTCTCTATTATCTTGTTGCAGGCTTGGGCGATAGCTCCACCAGCCACCGGCGTCGTTCTGGAGCCGTAAGTCCCCATTCCGAATGGTATCATACCTGTGTCACCATGTATGACTTCGACGTCTTCAAAGGGTACCCCCAGCTGGTCGGCTACTATCTGGGCGAAGGTTGTTTCCTCACCCTGTCCATGTGGATTTCCACCGGTGTACACTGTTACTTTCCCCGTTGGATGAACCCTTACGGTAGCACTCTCCCAAAGCCCGAGCCCGAAGCCTGTTGACCTTACTGCCCTAGACGGACCTAGACCACAGATCTCGACGTAGCTTGATATACCTATTCCGAGAAGACGGCCCTTTTTCCGCGCCTCTTCCTGCTGTTTTCTGAACTCGCTGTAACCCACCTTCTCCAGGGCCTTGTTGAAGGCTGTAAGGTAGTCGCCGCTGTCGTACATGGCCACGACAGGGGTTTGGTAGGGGAATTCCTCACGAGATATGAAGTTTACACGCCTAACCTCGGCGGGGTCCATGCCCAGCCTCCTAGCCAAAATGTCCATCATCCTCTCCAACAGGTATGTTGCCTCTGGTCTACCAGCTCCCCTGTATGCGTCGACTGGGGCGGTGTTGGTCAGGACACCGAAAACTTCGCACCTTATTGCCGGTATCTTGTAAGACCCGCTCAGCATCAGGCCGAAGAGCCATGTGGGAATTCCTGGCGCAGCCGTCGACAAGTATGCGCCGAGATTTGCGTACGCCCTCACCTCCAAACCCAGTACCTTCCCATTCCTCTTCGCCGCCAGCCTAACGTACTGCACGTGGTCACGGCCATGTATAGTCGCCATAAAGTTCTCACGACGTGTCTCCATCCATTTGACAGGTCTGCCAAGCATTTTGGATAGATAGGTTACGACGGCCTCCGCACCATATGCATGTATCTTGCTGCCGAAGCCTCCCCCCACATCCGTCGCGATTACCCTTATCTTATGCTCAGGTATGCCCGTCATCACAGAGAGCAGGAACCGGTGTATGTGTGGGTTTTGAGACGTCATCCAGACCGTCACGTTTCCCGTTGATGGGTCGTAGCTCGCGAGGACACCACGTGTCTCCATCGCGGTGGGCTGAAGCCTATGATTTATGAGACGTTGCTCAACCACTACGTCAGCCTCTCTGAACGCTTTCTCCAAATCCCCTCCTTCAAGCTTCCATGTAAAAGCTATGTTTCTTGGGACATCTTCGTAAAGTAGGGGGGCGTTTTCCTTGATGGCCTCCTCTTGGTTGACTACAGCAGGTAGGGGCTCGTACTCGACTTCAACAAGTTTGGCGCAGTCGTGTGCTTTCTCGGGCGTCTCCGCCACCACTACAGCCACTGGGTCGCCTACATATCTTACCTTGTCAACAGCCAGCGGATTGTACTTGGGTACTTTGATGTCCGCGTTCGTAATGACCCACGCACAGGGCACCGGACCGACCTTTCCCTCTAAGTCCTTCCCCGTAACTGCTGCGATTGCTCCAGCCTTCAAAGCCTTTTCGACGTTAACCTTTTTTATCCGTGCATGGGCGTACGGGCTTCTCACAAAGACGGCGTACGTTGTCCCGGGAAGTTGTATGTCGTCGGTGTACTTCCCCCTGCCCGTGATGAGTCTCGGGTCCTCACGTCTTTTTACACGTGCACCGAATAAAGCTGTTACCGCCATGGCCTTCACCTCATCTCCTTAGCGGCCGCTAAAACGGCCTTGATTATGTTTTGGTACCCAGTGCATCTGCATATGTTTCCGGACAACATATTTCTAACAACCTCCACTGTAGGGTTTGGGTTTTGTTTTAGAAGCCAGTACGCCTGCATTATGAAGCCGGGTGTGCAGAAACCGCACTGAAGGGCGTGGTTTTCCCAGAAAGCCTTCTGGATGGGGTGTAGCTCTCCGTTTTCTGCCAAGCCTTCAATCGTCAGCAGCTCCCCGCCATCGGCCTGGACCGCTAGGATGTTGCAGGACTTGACGGATTTACCGTTAAGTATCACTGTGCAGGCTCCGCAGTTTCCTGTGTCACAGCCCCAATGAGTTCCTGTCAGCCCTAAATCTTGACGTATGAAGTTAACCAACAGCTTCCGCGGCTCCACAGGGCAGGACACCCTCCTACCGTTAACAGTTAAAGTAATCACACGAGCCGACATCACCCACCACCCCTTGCACGTGAAACGGCCATCATAATTGCACGCTTTGTAAGCACCGCTGCCATGGCCCTCTTATAATCTTGCGAACCCCTAAGCGGGTCTGTGACAGGCCTTGACTCGGCGGCTGCAGCCTTTGCAGCCTCCTCTACAACCTCAGCGGTAGGTAGCTGACCGGTTAAAATTTTCTCAGCCTTAAAAGCCCGTAGGTTTATGGGACCCAGCGACGTAAGCCCTATGCCAACAGACCTTACCCTATCGTTGTTGTCGAGCGTAAGCTGGACGGCCGCAGCAGCTATGGCGAAGTCTCCAGCACGTCGTTCAAGCTTGACGTATGCCCCACCGCTCCGCCTTGGCGGTGTCGGTATCCTGACTTCCGTGACCAGCTCGCCAGACCTCAGCCTGGGAGTGAAGGAGTTTACAAAGAACTTGTCAACCATCACAAGCTTGCTTCCACGACGGCTAGTAACCTGAACAAGGCCTCTAAGAGCGATTAAAACCGAGCCCCAGTCGCCTGCAGGGTCTGCGTGGGCTAGGCTTCCGCCAATCGTACCCAAGTTCCTGACCTGAGGGTCACCTATCTGGTTCGCGGCCTCAACCATAATCGGCGCCTTTTCGGCTAGAACTTTTGAAGACGCTATCACGTTATGCCTTGTCATAGCGCCTATTTTAATCCATTTACCGACCTCCTTGATGTACTCAAGCCCTTTTATTCTGTTCAAGTCAATCAATGCTTTGGGACTTGCAAGGCCGAGCTTCATCATCGGCAAGAGGCTTTGACCACCCGCGAGGAAACGTGACCTGCCTCTGTATTTTTCAGCTATAGCCAGCGCCTGCCTTATTGTAGTTGGCGCGAAGTATTCAAAACTATCCACTACAAGCATGCGTAATGGTTTTATTAGATTATATATATTTTTTTCCTCTTAACAAACGCACTCGGCATATGTATGGTTGAAATTTTTTATTCATCCATGCTACACGCTATCCCATGGACATATTTCAGAATATGTCGGACCTATTCCATAATATCTCTGATGACGGAAGAGATGTTAGGCGGTTGCGTCTGTTCATAGACGGTAATTGGGATGAGTCGGCTGAAAGGACCTATTTTGAGCTGTTTACTCCGATAGATGGCACCCTCCTAGCCTACGTCTCAAAGGCCTGCGATGCTGATGTGGAAAGGGCTGTCACCGCCGCTAAAACTCAGCAGAGACGGATAAGAGACATTGCAGCCATAGAGAGGATTGAAATCTTCAGGCAGACTTCTCAGATTCTGGAAGACCGGTTGGAAGATTTTGTAACCGCACTTATTTACGAGGCTGGAAAACCTAGACGGGACGCCGAGGCAGAGGTAAAGGCGACTGTAATGAGGCTTAGGCTTACAATGGAGGAGGTGAAGAAGATATCGGGAGAGTATATTCCAGGTGACTGGTCCGAGGACACACGCGGCAAGATTGCGCTGGTTATACGAGAGCCTGTCGGGGTTGTCGCCGCCATAAGCCCCTTCAACTATCCACTGTTCATTCAGGCGGCGAAGGTGGTTCCAGCCCTTCTTGCGGGAAACAGTGTCGTGCTTAAACCTGCAAGTGCAACTCCTATGTCAGCTTTGATGTTTGCCCGTGTTCTTCAGGAAAGCGGCCTACCTGATGGCTGTTTGAACGTCTTGACAGGTCCTTCCACCATCGGGATGAAACTGGTGACAAACCCCGACGTCGGCCTCGTATCCTTCACGGGAAGTACACAGGCGGGGAAGGAAATCAGTAGGGCTGTTGAGGTTAAGCGTCTTCACCTAGAGCTGGGCGGAAAGGCGGTTGCAATAGTGCTCTCGGACGCGGATATCGAGCTTGCCGCGCGAAAATGCGTCGAAGGGGCGCTTAGAAACGCGGGGCAGAGATGTGATGCAGTAAGCCTAGTCCTGGTGGAGGAAGCGGTTGCACAACATTTTGTGGAAAAAGTCTTGGATGAGGCCAGTAAGTGGGTTGTAGGCGACCCCCGAAAGGAGAATGTGAACTTGGGGCCTTTAATTAACAACGTACAGGTACAGAGAGTACACAGGCTTGTTGTTGACGCTGTAGAGAAAGGCGCTAAACTGCTGACGGGTGGCAGGTTTGAGGGCAACTACTACCAGCCCACTGTCCTAGACCATGTCCCAAAGAGCGCTGAGATTATGTGGGAGGAGATATTCGGCCCTGTCCTGCCAATCGCCAGGGTCAGGGACGTGGGGGAGGCGCTGGAGATCGCCTCCGCACAGAGGTATGGTCTGGACAGCTGCGTGTTCACCAACAACTTTTACAGGATGTGGTCTGTTGCGAAGAGGCTGCAGGTCGGCTCCGTAACAGTTAACGACATGCCAAGACACGGCGTAGGATACTTCCCCTTCGGCGGAGTCAAGGAGTCAGGCATAGGAAGGGAGGGCATAGGATACTCAATAGACGAGATGACGGTACTCAAAACCATAGTCTTCAACCTCGAACCCATAGGGTATGTGAAAAAGAAGAGAACGGAGCTTATGTGAAAAAAGCTATTACAAAGCTAGCACAGATATTTTCCATGTCGGAAGCCTACCAGCTCTTTAGCTTCCATGACCGTTTGGGTGAGAAGCTGGGAAAACCGCTTATTGTCGGCTTTCCCGACACGGGACTGGCGGGAGCTATATCTGTATCGTACGTTGTGGACAAGTTGGAGTTAGAGGAAGTTGGATACATCGACTCCAGCGAACTACCGCCTATCTTACCCGTGAGGAGAATGGAGCCAAAGGAGCTTATCAGAATCTATGACTCTCGGAACTTTCTCACAATCGTTTCAGAGATACCCGTACCGCCTACGTTGATCAGGCCCTTTGCGTCAGACCTGCTGGACTGGACGGAGAGAAAGGGTGTGAGCAGTGTTGTATGCCTGACTGGGATAGCGGAACCTAAGCGTCTCGAGTTGGAGACCCCTACTGTTTTCATGGTCTCTTCGAAGCCGCGGGAGGTTGAGAAGACGGCGAAGTGGTTGGAGTGTGAGGTCTTGAGTGAAGGATTCATAACAGGCATTCATGCAGAGATTTTACGTCTCGGGATGCGACGCGGCTTAGAAGTGCTTATCCTGCTTGCGCAGTCGCATCTAAACTATCCCGACCCTGGAGCCGCCGCCCAGCTGCTCAACAAGCTTTCTAGACTTGTGAACGAAAAGATAGACGTGAAGCCCTTGCTTGAAAGCGAGGAGATGGTTAGGCTGCAGCTGAGAGACCTCATGAGGAGGACTGCTGAGGCCATGGTACAGAAGTCGCGGGAGATGGAGCTACCTCCTGTCTACAGGTGAGGATTATGAGTCACTCTCCATGGGATTTGGTTCGGCGTCTGCGTCGTCAGTTTGAAAGCGAGGTCGAGGATTTGTTGAGGACCATTAAGGAAATTGAGTCGAGGACTGGTTGCATTATGCCGTTGTACAACCTTGTGGAAACAGAGGATGAGTATGTCTTGACTGTTGACATGCCGGGAGTGCGGAAAGAGGACATAGACATGCAGGTCTTCGAGAAACATATAACAATTGAGGCCCCCTGCCACATGAACATACCGTCAAGGAGGCATGGAAACAGATATAGGCTGATGGTCGAGCTGCCGCAGGCGATAAACCCTGAGACGGTCAAGGCACGATACCTGCACGGCGTCCTCGAGGTAAGGATAAACAAGAGGATTGGCAGGGGCGTCAAAATCAATATCGAATAGGTTAAAACATGCTGTGTCGTTTTAATGTATGGGTGAGCGGCCGGGCGGGTCACCGGGAGCTCCGGAGGAAGTTCCTCCCCCGCGGGGGGCGGCGTGACGCCGAGAGGCGTGCGGGGAGACCCGGGGCAACGCCGCAGAAACGACACCTCCCCCACACGATGGCCATGAGGCGGCGGAACCGCCGAGGAGTGTGGGTGGGCGGGTTGAAACGGGCGACCCACGCCGGGAAAGGCCGCTGGGCGTTGAGCAGCCTCCCCGAGCCCGGCGGAAGCCGATGAGACAAATCCCGCCTAAACAGAAGGAGGGCTACGAGCCGCACACCCACCCAAACTATCTGCCGAAAAACCTCGCCAGACGATCTGTAAAATAGACTTTTCCTACGCTTTCAGAAATTTTTGAAAGCCTCTCCACCTCATCGGGTGTGAGAACGATGTCTCCGGCCGCCGCGTTCTCAAGTGCCTGAACCTTATTCTTAGCACCCGCGATAGCCACAAACCCCTCCCTGCTAGTTATCCACGCAAGAGCCGATTGCGCGATTGTCCCCCCATGTGTGGCGGCGGTTTTTTCAAGCTCCTGTAGAAGAGGCTCAACTCGCATCAAAAAGGAGCGGGAAAAGGCTCCGCCGAATAATCTCACAAGATTTCCCGGAGTTGTTTTACGGTATTTTCCAGTCAACACGCCCTGTGCTAGCGGGCTGTAGGCGAGAATTGTAATCCCTTCTTTTCTGCAGTAGGGAACTAACTCTTTCTCAATCTTTCTGTCGAGGAGGTTATAGCGAACTTGGTTTGAAACAATTTCTTCACGTTTTAGGGCCTCTTGAGCCTCTTTAAGTCTCTTGACCGAGAAGTTGCTCACACCTATGTAGCGTATCTTGCCCTCTTTGACCAAATCCTCCATTGCCCTCATAGTCCACCTAATCGGGATTACCGGATTTGGGAAATGAAGCTGGTATAAGTCGATAGTTTTAAGGCCTAGGCGTTCGAGGCTCCGCCTGCACGCCTTCATCACACCATCATATGTAAAGTGATGTGGGAAAACCTTTGACGCGACTAATACCTCTCGACCAACCTGCCTAACCGCCTCACCCACTATCTTCTCAGACAGCCCGCCGCCATATATCTCAGCGGTATCAACCAAGTTCACACCAGCCTCAACTGAAGCAGTCAACGCCTCCACGCAGTCAGAAACCCCGTAATTGGTTCCAAACCCCCACTCACGTGCACCAAACTGCCACGTCCCCAACGCTATGACCGAAACAGAAACACCCGTTTTTCCGAGGCCTACGTACCTCACAACTTAGATGTCTTAGTGGAAATATTTAATCCAAGCCTACCATATACGGATAGGATGAAAATAGCGCACATCGACCTCTCTGATGCATCAGTTGAAGACTTTGAGCTTGATGCAACAGCTTTGAAGCTTTTCGGGGGTGGTAGAGGCCTTGGTGTGGCACTTCTTAGACGGAATATGTTTGATGGAGAACCGCTCGAGCCCCGCAGTCCATTGGCGTTTTCCGTAGGTCTTTTAGTGGGCACACCCTTTCCGTTATCAAACAGGCTGTCAATGGTTTTCCGCTCCCCCCTTACAAAAACTGTGGCATGGGCTCAAACAGGCGGGTATGCAGGGAGTGCGTTGGCTGGAACCGGATATGCCGCACTATACATCACGGGCCGGTCTGAGAAACTCAGCTACCTCATTGTCTCCGAAAACGGCATTAAAGTTGTTGAGGCTGAAAACCTCAAAGGCCTCGACGCTGTAACAACGTGTTCAGTTCTAAAGTCTGTCCATGGTGACGCTAGAGTGGTTGCGGCCGGGCCTGCTGGGGAAAGATGTGTGCCTATAGCAACGGTGGTTAATGACATGGGGAGGTCGAGCGGGGTCCGCCACGGTGTAGGAGCATTGATGGGCTCAAAAAACCTAAAAGCCGTAGTCTTCAAGACACCTAAAAACCCGCCCGTAGTTGTCAAGGACCACGCGTGGTTCACCAAACTGCTAAAAAGGTTGCAGGAAAAGCTTCGCCGGTCCAGCCTGCTCAACCATGACAAAGGCCTGCTAGCGCTTTACGGCACTCCCGTAGCCGCTGAGGCCCTCGGCCGCAACCATGCTTTACCTGTTAAAAATTACCAGCAGACATACATTGAAGGGTTTGAGCTCGTGGGCGGTAGGGCTATGTCTTCTAAAAACCTGTTAAACAGGCTTACATGCTCCATCTGCCCCGTTTCATGTAGGAGAGAGACAACCGGCTACGGGGTTAGGACTGAAGGCCCAGATTACGCTCAGATCAGCAGCTTGGGAACAAACTGTATGCTCCTCGACCTTGAGAAAATCACCTATCTAACACACATGTGCTACGAGTTAGGCCTTGACCCTATCGAGGCGGGCAACACAATTGCAGTCTACAGCCAACTAAGTGATGAAGGATACGTAAGAGAGAGAATAGGTTGGGGCAGCTTTGAAACCATGAAGAAACTCCTACACGACATGGCGTATGGAGTGGGTGATGGGGCCGTGTTAGGACGCGGAGCCCATGAAACAGCAGTCTATTTTAATAACCCTGATGCCTCACCCTCGGTTAAAGGGATATCGGTCCAAAACGCAGACCCCAGGGCTGAGCCCGCATGGGGTTTTATCAACGCCGTCGAAAGCTTCGGTGGCGGAGTACACATATGGGTGTATCCGAGACTAATCCGTAGCTTTGATGAGCTTAACGTCAACACAATATACCAAGATAACTCTCCGACCGAGCAAGATATCGCTGAAAAAGTTTACCTGGAGCAGGTATGGGTGGCGGCCGCCGACAGCCTTGGTGTGTGCGCCTTCTCCCGGTTAGCCTTCACCCCAACAGACTACGTCGACGGGGTGAATATTTTGAGAAATCTAGACCTAACAGTTGAGACACTAATGGATATGGGGAAGAATATACTGGCCGCTGAAAGGGAACTTAACAACCTATACGGATTCGACAGTACACATGACAGGCTGCCCAGAAAATTTACCGAGGTTGAGGTGCCCTCTGGCAAACATGCTGGGAAAAAATGCGAAATATCACGCCTTCTAAGCCTATATTACATGACACGGAAGGACCAGCCTATTTCAAAACTACTCTCAAGCCTACCAAGACTAAGCTGACCTAATAAAGAGACTCAAAAGCCTCACCCCAAAGTCAAGAATATCCCGCGATGAAATAACTCCAAGCGGCCGGCCGTCCACATCAACGACAGGGATGTGCCTAATGTTAAAGTCTCTCATCTTTTCAACCACAGAGGCCAACTCCTCGTCAGGAGAGGCTGTGACAAGGTTTTTTGACATAAGAGACTTTGCCTGAACGTTTTACCTATCAGAAGGTGAGAGGAAGCGTACAGCATATCCCTCTCCGTAAGTATGCCAACCAACTTGTTGTCGGAACCGACAATCAAGATGCTGCCCACGCCCTTATCCCACATAAGCCTTGCAACCTCCTCGATCACGGTGTCCTCCCTAGTGGTCACGGGTGGCGATGACATTATGTCCGCGGCCTTGACGGGTGTGTAACGTATGGACCTTTTAAAAACAGGCACATAAAATATATCAAGAACCTGCTAAAAAACATACCCACACACATAAAAAACAGGAAAAACACAATATACCGGGCTCCGGTAGTATAGTCCGGTCAAGTATACCGGCCTTTCGAGCCGGTGACCCGGGTTCAAATCCCGGCCGGAGCAACACCAGTTTTTAAATCGGACCCACTGTATCATACTTATATCTAATGATTGCTAATTAGTGTTGATGGTTTCTTGAGGCTAAATGAGCTTGTCCGTAGGAAACCCATAACGATAAGTGGAGAAGCAACTATCCACGACGTAGTCAAGATTATGGCGGAGCAGAACATCGGTTTTCTTGTTGTTGTTGAAAACGGGCGCATGGTAGGTGTTTTGTCTGAAAGGGATGTTGTGAGGTCTTTGGCTGAACGTGGAAACCTTTCAGTAAAGGTTTCTGATATATGCAAGAGAGACATTATCACGCTTCAAGCAGATGCCACCCTAGAGGAAGCGGCGGAAAAGATGGGTAAGCACGGTATAAGGCACATAGTGGTCGTTAACAAGAGTGGAGAGCTTGTCGGCGTAGTTTCTGTAAGGGACTTGATACAGGAACTTTATGCGTCGGGCAGCGAGACAGACTAGATTTCCTTAGCAATACGTGATAGTTTATCATGGAGCACGTGTCCGACCTCGATTTCTTCAACATACTCATAGCATTCGTTCGTCCTTTTTTTGTCATCTTCACCAGATATGTTCTCACCCATTGGAAACAGTACGCCATTCTCTTTATCAACATGCTGCCTCAGTTGAAAAATATAATCCATGCAGAGGGAGAGGACGTTTTCCAACCCGCTGCCGGTTGAGAGATAATCGTTAAAGGATTTCTCAAGCCGAGATATTATCCCCCTCATTATCTTATGCTCAGTTAGCATAACTCCTATGGGGCCTCCCTCCTCGGGAATCCCAAGCCTCACCAAACACGGGAACAAACACTTCTCCTCCTTTCCGTGATGGCACCTGTCTGTGAAGAGCTTAGTGAACTCGATAAACTTTTGAAGCGATTCAGGGTTAGTTATTCGTCCTGCCCTCCTCCATTCCCCTACTCGTAATTCAAGGTTTTTCACAGCCTCCAAAATTGTCTCATGGTCCTTTAATAGGGATGATGTAAGGCCCATCAGGTTCCACCTTTTTGAGGCGTAATTTTAACTAGACTTCCCTGCCCAAGCCCTGACGGCCCGCCCTGTGAGATGGCCTCCTCCGAGAACCTAACCCGCAGCGTATCCCCCTCATAAAGCCCTGTCACCACCCCGTACCACAGGTCTCCTCGAAAGTCTTCGTAGATGACTTGGCTGCCCACCATTTTCTCAAGCTCCTCCGATGTAAGTGGTGTGGTAGTTGAAACTATGCAATCGTCGCCGTCGAACGCGACAACTATTGCGGTTATGGTCTCCTCTTCCCCGCTCAACCCCTCACAGTTTTCAATGCGGCATCTTTTAAGATTGTTGTATAACAAAACTTATTAGGACTCGAAACGCTTTCAAATCCGGCATGTCCTACGACGATGAATTAGAGAAGATAAAAATGCGTAAACTTGCAGAAATACTTTCGGGCCGACACCAGCGTCCCACCGTTGTTGCAGAGCCAGTCGAGGTTACTGACCTTAACTTCAAGCAGTTCATAAGCTCAAACAAATATTCCGTTGTTGATTTCTGGGCAGAGTGGTGTGCCCCCTGTAGGGCAATTGCGCCAATCGTGAAGGAGCTGGCGGAGCAGTATGCTGGAAAGGTTGTCTTCGGTAAGTTGAACGTTGATGAAAACCCTAGGACAGCCAGCGAATATGGCATCATGGGTATACCGACGCTCATATTGTTCAAGGATGGGCGTCCAGTGGATATGGTCGTCGGCGCGGTTCCGAAGAGGGTTTTAGAGGGCAGGATTGTGAAACTTCTTCAGAGTTAACAAAAACCCTAAATGACTGGTTTGAGAATATACTTTGATGGAAACCGTTCTCAGGGACGCGGAGCTGGCAACAATCTTAGAGGGGCTTAGGAACGACCTTGAGAAACACCTCCGTAGCAAAATAGAAGGCCGTAGTGACAAGTTACTGATCGAAAGATCTTTGATAGGTGGGAAGAGGTTGCGTCCAGTCTTACTCCTAACGGTTTTCAAGGCTCTCGGAGGCAAGGAGTACCAAAAGGCACTAGACGTTGCGGCGGCCTTGGAGCTTGCTCATAGCGCAAGCCTTGTCCACGACGACATCATAGACTATGACGCGGTAAGACGAGGGCAAGTAAGTTTATGGCGGGCCATAGGTATGGGAAAGGCAATTCTTCAGGGACACCGCATAATCAACCTAGCCTTCGACATAGTTCTCAGCGCAGGTGTAGAAATTGCGAGAATTTTTGTTGACGCCTGGGAAAAAGCGTCGAGAGGCATATTGGATGAGGTTTTAAACAAATCGGTTTTAACGGAACGTCTCTACTTGATTATGATAAGGGAGAAAACGGCCTCAATTTTTGAGGCGGCATGCCATGCCGGCGCCGTCCTGGCTGGGGCTGGAGAAGATGTGGTCCGACTTTTAAGAAAATACGGGTCAGAGGTGGGGACAGCATACCAGCTTGCAGACGACCTAGCTGAGACCTATCTCAAGAAACGCCGAGGTAGAATCCTCTACATATTGGAGGAGATGCGGGACAGATTTCTCCATCTGCTGATAGCTCAGAAGACAGGGCGGTTGCCTAGCCTGTTTCGTGCCGTGACACCCTTCACACCGCGAGAAGATTTTCTTAAGCAGCAACTATTCGAGAGAATAAGGTCTGCGATAAACATTGCAAAAGACCCGTCAATCCCGGATACACCTTATCGAAGAATACTTCAAAAGCTACCTGTTTATCTGGTTCTCCAAATGTTTGAGGAAGCCCGTCAACAGGCTTAAACCCTAGCATTTTTCTCTGGATATGTAACAATTATGGATTTGGCTGTTACGTTGTTTACTGTGGCCGCGGCGCTGGGCGCTTCATGGTTAAGGATGGGTGCGGCCCTGCTCCTCTCCATAGGCTTCTCCCTTGCGGTGGGCGTCGCGGCAGCGACAAACCGCTATCTAGAAAGAGTCATAATACCGGTTCTAGACATACTCCAGTCGATACCGATTTTGGGGTTTTTCCCCCTGGCTTTAGCATTCTTTTACAGGTTATCGCCTCTCATAGGCGGTGAGCTGGCCGCGGTTTTCCTTGTTTTCACAAGCCAAGTATGGAATATAACATTTGCAGTCTATGAGTCGACGAAGGTTATCGGCACGGAGCTCTTGGATACAGCGCGCGCCCTTAGAATGAACTTGCTCGACAGGTTTCGCTACATCTATGTCCCCGCAACTTTTCCCCGCATAACACAAAACCTGCAGCCCTCATGGGCTAACGGAATCTTCTTTCTAGTAGGAAGTGAGATAATATCTTTCGGGGAGGAGGAGGTGAAGCTATTCGGCCTAGGCACCGTTGTGTCGGACTTCACCGTGAACGGCGACATCATCGGCGTTGGCCTAACCTTATTACTGCTTGTAGCTGCAACGGTTGCAACTAATCTTTTGGTATTTACACCGCTTATCGAGGCCACTCAGCCCCGGTGGAGGCCTGTCGGAAGATTCACTTCCTTGGTGTATCCTATAAGGAGACTGTTTGGCGGGGCTGTGAGAACGGTTAGGATACAGCCGTTGCTTGCTTTCGCTGAGTATCATACCCCTGTGACCGGACTTGTGAAAAAACTCTCGCCCCTCTCGTCTATTGCGAGAGGGCTTGCTTTTTTCGTTACGGGCGGCGTTGTTTTAGGACTAATCGTATCTGGAGGCGAGGCCCTGCTTGCAAGAATTGCTCTCTTCACTTCGACACTTAACCAAATAGGTGTTGAGACATTAGGTCTAGCCACCTTCTACTCACTACTAAGGGTCTCAGCAGCTGTCTGCTTTGCCCTGGCATGGAGCGTACCTGCTTCAATACTCATAGCACATAGCAAGCGGTTCTCGACAATGATTCCGACTCTCTTCCAAGTAATTGCGTCCATACCTGCCACTATAGTTTACCCCATCTTTGCAAACACCCTTGCAGACTTTCCTGAGCTTAGGGCGTTCATACTTGTTGTTGCCGCTAGCCAGTGGTACGTCTTCTTTCAAGTTTTAGCCGGGGTGCGTGGTGTGCCTGTTGTGGAAGAAGATGTCTCAAGGCTTCTTGGCTTGAGTTTCGCAGACAGAGTTAGGCTTGTCTACCTGCCGAGAGCGTTGCCATCGATAATTACGGGGTGTATAACGGCTGCCGGAGGTGCATGGAACGCTTTAGTCGTGGCGGAGCGACTTGTTTTGAGCAATGTTGTGGCGGAGACCGAGCTACCCGGCCTAGGCAAACTACTATCAATATACACCTATGAAGGAAATCTGGCCGCCATCGTGGTTGTCATAACTGTTATGGCAAGCGTCATAGTTTTAATGAACAGGCTTTTCTGGAAAGCCCTGTACGACTATGCTGTATCCAAACTAAAAATAGAGGAAACTGGCCAAAGCCGGTGAGAATAGTTGCAGCGGGAGAGCATACTACGTGCCGTTGATATATCGCACAGTTACAGGACGAAAAAAGGTATGGAAATCGAGGTGTTGAAAAACTTATCGCTAGACCTCTATTACGGCGAATTCCTCGGAATTGTTGGACAGAGCGGGTCCGGTAAAACGACTTTGTTGAAGATTATGGCCGGGCTTATCAAGCCAGTCAGCGGCGTAGTCCTCTACAAAGGGAAAGCTGTAGACGGCCCGACTCCAGCGATTTCACTTGTCTTCCAAGAACCTGCTCTGTTTCCTTGGTTGACCGTTTTGGAGAACGTTATGCTTGCACTGAGGAGGTTTAAAGACCATTCAAAGCAGGAAATGGTTGAAAGGGCTTTATCCTACTTGGATATGGTTGGTCTTTCAGGTTTTGAGAACAGCTATCCAGGCGAATTAAGCGGAGGAATGAAGCAAAGGGTTGTACTTGCGCGTGCGCTGGTTACAAACCCCGACATTCTACTTATGGACGAGCCATTCAGCAACGTGGACCCCCTAACAGCTGTCTCTTTACGCCGCGAAGTAGACATGCTACGACAGCATGAGTCTCTTCCGCCGACGTCGGTCATTTTGGTTTCACACAATGTTGAAGAAATAGTTGAGCTGAGCGACCGTGTCGCCGTCTTGACAAGCAGGCCCGCTAGGGTTGCGGGGGAGATTACTATAAACATGCCTAAGCCCCGTGATAGGAGAAGTCCGCAGTTCTATGAGTACGTGGACGCAATATTTACGTTGATGAGCTAGGGGCGTGCCTTCTCTGCTTTAACCTGAAAACCCCTGTGTCGCCGTCGTAGCTCAGAAGCTCTGCGTAAATCATCCAGTCCATAAGGAGTTCGTGAAGCTTATCCGCGTTCTCTGAATACTCAACCAAGCTCTGGCTGCTTGCGAGCCTGTTGACAAGGTCTTCGATTCTGAAACCTTCAGGGTTTTCTTGAGCTAGCTTTAACGCTGTAGAGAAGGGCTCGAGGGACGGCAGCTGCTCTTTCAGAATTTTCTTCTTCCCCTTGCTGAGGCTTTTGCTGACCTTTATCCCAAGAGGCGTTGCCACCCCCTCGCCGTCATGGACCTCCAAGATGCCGAGCAGCTCGGCGGCCTCGGAGGCGGGAAGAAGCTGGTCGACCTCCATCTGAAGCTCTCGTGCAATAAAAGCAAGGTCTGCACGGCCCCCATAGGCTACAACCAACTCGAGGAGACCCAGCACCGTTCCCAGCCTAGCATCTAGGGGAAAGTTCCTCGGCTGTTGCCCCATACCTAGCATGCCATGGCCGGCTTGTAAATTAAGCATTTGCAGATATATTTAAATAAAGCTCCTCAAGCAAGCGCGCTGCCTCCCCCGAACCCCCTAGATTTCTCGCAAAATGCATGAGGTTTTTAACCGCACCGTCCATGTTCACGTCGCTAAGCACCTCTCTAACCAAATTGTTCAGCGTCCTCGGCTCAAGCTCTTCGTTCTCTAATACCTTGGCCACTCCGAGTTCCTCGGCTTTTGTGGCGTTGGCTTTCTGTTCGCCGTGGAGCGGCGTCGGTATTAAAACCATTTTTTTGCCCAGAGCTATACACTTGCTTATGAGTGTAAGGCCGCTCCTGCTGATTACAAGGTCTGCTGCATGCAGAAGGCTTTCAAGGTCCTCTATCCATTCATAGAGTTTCAGGCCGCCAACTGTATACGTTTTGTTGCCGTGCGGCATTGATGTTGACATCACATAACATATTTCGGGGTCGAGTTGCGGGGCTATGGATATGAACTTGTTCACTAGGGACGCCTTCTCCTCAACCCCGCCGCTAACAACCACCAATACTAGAGGACTACCACGGCATCCAAACTCCTCCCTAACCCTCTCCACATCAACAACCTTAACCCCGTCCTCGAGAATCGGCCCGACATACCTAGCCTTGTTTAAGGCTTTGGCACGCAGGTTTAATGTCCGGGCTGAAATTGTATAGGGTGGAGGCAGGTCCGGGATAATGATTAGGTCTGCCGAATCCCAAACAAGCTGGGGCGCCTGTAACGCTCTCTCACTCAACCTTGCAAACCGTTTATAAGACTTGGTTTCTAAGACAATGTTGTACTGGTTTAGAATTAAAGCCGTAGGCTTGTTGAGCAGCTTTGCGGCAACGACAGCTGAGGCCCTAGTGTCTGCGAGCACGATGTCGGGGCGGGTTTGCTGTATGATGGCAATCTCGGAGGCAACCTGTGCCGCAAACCTCACCGGTAGAAGCATGTTGCGCACTATTGTCTTCTTAACCGAGATTGAGCCGTCACCGCCAACTCCATAGGAGACTCCCGGCACTTTTGATGCATTGTATCCGTTAGCCTTCAGGTAGGGTAGAGCTTGCCCATATGCTGAAAAGGAAACACTGTGCCCACGTCTCTCCAACTCCCTTGCCACGGCGAGACTCCTGGATGCATGGCCCAAGCCTATGCCGCAGACCGCAACATGGGTCAGCATTTCGCCCCGTCGAGCTGAACCCTAACAACCTCTCCCATAGGTTTTTTCTCCGCGAAAACCTCGGCTGAGAATTTATAGAGACGCATCTTTCCGTAAAGCCAGTAGGTCGGCTCTAGCCCGGCCTTCATGCAAAGCTGTGTTAGAAATTCTTCGGCATCCATCCCATATTCGACAGGGACCTGTGGTAGCAGGAGTCCTGAGCCGTAAGGTGTTTCAATGACCAACCCGTCAACCCCTACATTAACCCGTTCTGGCAACGACTTACGGGGTTCAACGGCAACCTCAACGGGTTTCGTTAACACACTTACCTCAAATATAGTGCTTTCCATCTCGTCTGGACTCATCGGCGGGAACCTGGGGTCATCCACTGCGGCCGCGACCGCAGCCCTAACCGTCGCCTCACCAAGAGGGTAGACCGGAATTGGGTAGCCAATGCATCCTCTAAGCTCCTTGTCCGGATATCTATATATGGAGACAAAGACGCCGCGCTTCTCGCTGAGCGGCCTAGATTTTTCAGGTTCTATTAGCTTTTTTTCCTCCAAGTATGTCCTTACGGCTTTGCGTGCAAGCCGTACTAGAAGACTACCAGTCTCCTCGTCCATCAACTCTCACCCAATTCCGCAAGAACCCTTCCTATATTTCTCCAGTGACGGCCTTTCCAGTATTGTTTTCCGCATGAGGGGCATCTCCACCTAACGGGGTTCTGTGAGGTTTTAACGAGTTGTTCGTTGCAGACAGGGCACCTTGTCCGTGACTCGTCAAAGCCCAGCTTAACCCCCAGCATTTTCGCTACTGTCTTGAGCGAAGTAGTTGTGTCAGCGGGGTCTAGTAAAACGGTTACCACGCCTTTTTTCGCAGACCTAGCAGCCAGCTCCTTATCCCTTGTTACCAGCACCCGTGCCTCGCTGAGCGCCCTCAAAATTATTTCCTCATCGTCCCTGCTCTTAATGTACACCGTATCGAAGCCTAGCAACCTAAGCCATGTAACAAGGTTTCCAAGCATCGTATCTATGATGAACCTCATTCCACCGGGCTTGAACCACCCTTCTTCTCCAACTCAAGCCTGCAATCCTCGCAGAGAAGCTGGTCATCAACCCTGACGAGCATATCGGACCATTCACCGCACGATTCGCAGTAGCCCTCTACTGGGGCAGATGGCTGCGACTGCGTTGGGATGCCTATACGCATCCTCTCCTTAACGATTGCTAAAATTTCGGGCGTAACTGTGAGTATGTCTTTTAAGGTGACGATTCCGGCTAGACGCTCTTTGTACACAACAGCCAGCCTGCCCACTTTAAGGCGGTTCATTTTACTCAGAGCATCCTCTATATTTACGTCCGGCTCAACCGTCTGGAGCGGGGTTGACATAATGTCACGGGCTCTCACATTTTTCGCGTCTGCCCCGTTGGCGACTACTTGATAGACGATGTCCGTCTTAGTTATAATCCCGACGGGTTTTCCCCCCGATGTAATTATGATGCTGCCGATGCCGTGCCGCCGCATCAATTCCGCCACCTCCACTATTGTGGCAGATTCATCGGCCTCTACCACAGGGCTTGACATAACCTCCCTGACTTTAACCTCGTCAACCAACGTCGCCGGCTTAACCAATTCCCCGTATAAACCAACTACTCAACTCCTAATAAGCTTGTTTCGTAGGTAAATAGAGCACCTCCCGTAAGGTATTTCTTTTGCCAGATACCACAGCTGTTCTTCGGAAGGCTTAACTTCAAGAAGGTCTGCAATAACCCTCGATGCCTCTTGAGCCTTTGTGTTACCAGGCCTCAGTTCAACATGGTTCACCCCGGTTCTCAAAGCTGTAAGAACCGGCGTTATCTGTGCGTTAATATCCTGGTCGAAGTAAGCGGCCAGACGTAGCTCTGAGGTTAGGTATGTTTTGCGGCCGTAAACCATGAAGGAGCCCTTCGGGAGGTACTGGCCAGACGGTGGTGTAAAGGAGACCTGGTCAGCGGGGACGTAGTATACTGTACAGTTGGTGAATCCTTCCCTCCAAGCCCTACTGTAACAGGCCGTCATCTGAGCCGCTTCCTCCAGGTCTTGCTGCGAAGCCTTCAAACCCATTTTCACAACTGTTGCCGGGGAGCCCGGCAGATCTGCATGCAAAACGACATCATTTTTCTCGAGGTATTTCTTCAGTAAAGCAATGTTGCTTTTCGCATCCTTTCCAAGCAGAACATTAAACCCACCTGAAGTTGTGAACTTACGGAAGGGTTGTGGCTGTTGGCTTGCCTTGGTCTTCACTGCTGTAAAGGGCCTCTGAACCGGTGCTAGTTTTGCCTCGGCCTCGGCTATCTCCTTCACCAATTTATCTGTTTCATCCCTAAGCCTCTGTAATGCATGTTTGATGGATTTTAGCTCGTCAAACAATTTTCCCAACTGTCTGTGGGCTGAAATACCCCTCCTAAACTCGGCGCTGGCGCCATCTACGCTTAAAACCAGAAGCCCATGTTCGTGTTTTACACCTTCCCCAAACACCTCGCGAAGCATCCGCATATGTCCGTCAATATCCTCCCAAAAACCGTCAATGATGCTGATGTTTTCCCCAATCCTCGAGATAAGCTCCTCCATGTCTTTCCTACTTTTTTCAAGCCGGAGCAGCGTATACTGTTTTTCAGAGAGGTCTTTGCGAAGTTGTTCAATAACTTTTTTATACTCCTCCTCAGCGGCCTTTGCTTCCGACAGCTCGGCTTCATACACGTAGGCGTTTACCACAGAGTCGGTGAATTTTTCAAAGATCCGAGAATTGAATCCTTCCATCGTTTTCAATTCAATTAATGAAGGTACGGCTTCACCATTCTTGAGGTAAAGCCTGGGAGAGGGATTGGATATCTCGGAGAGAAAGCTTTCGACGGCCGACCTTATCCGCTCAAGCTCCTCAGCTGTTAAATCCTCGACCTTCTTCATTTTATCTACGCCCGACCTGTAGACTATTTCTTCACCATACTTACCCCCTATTCCAAGGTCTCTGGAGAGGGTTGAGACTAGGGGGGATTTGGGGTTCAGCCTCCCCCACACATTTTCAATACTCATGCCGGGTAGCAGCGAATATCTGGGTGGAGGTGGGGTATAGTCAACACCTATCTTCATTATTCTTCCCCCCTTCTCCGCTTCCTCCAAAACCCATAGAATCTTGTTGTCGGATGTTAGGATGATGTTTCCGGGCGGCATCAGCTCGGCCAGCAACTTATACCCGTTCTTTGCGAAGCTAATTTCGACTATTCTTTCATAGCCCAGCTGCTGGATCTGCTGTATCATTAGGTTTTGGAGGTATCTTCTAAGCTGCAATGTTTTTGCGGATGGGCTGCTGGGTTTTCTAAGTGACGCGGTTGTGTAGAAAAATGCGGAGCCGGCCACAAGCCACAGCTCTCCACCTCCAACACCAGGCCTGTACAGCTTAAGGATCACAGTCCTCGGGCTTTGTGTATAGACGTTTCTAACATAAGAGCCCGTGACTTCTTTAGCGGTCTCTTTGACCAATAAGGAGACCTCGGCTGAGCTGAGAACGACCATCCAGTCGGATTACTGTTTGTCCCTTAATAAAACCCACCGTGCCAAACTTAAATTAGTCCACCGCCATCCGTGGATGAAACGGGTTGGCGCTCGACTACGTATACTGGTTTAAATTCTTCACGGCGCTGGTCTACTCTTACCTCTCAGCTTATCTGGTGAAAATCTACGGTCTTCCATTATTAACGTACCTGCTTATTGTTTCAGCCGCTGGTATCTACGTTCTTTTGGCAGAGGCTTTATGGAGGGTGGGTGGTATGAGGGTGAGCAGACGGAGCTCATACCTCAACGGTGTTGGAGGTTATGCGGGCGCTTATCTCATCGGCTTCATAATATTTTTCAATGTCCTTGCGTAGCTTCAAGCTTTGCTGGTTTTGGAAGTTTACCGAGGCTCTCCAAGAACGTTTTCCAGGCCTCAAAGTATCGGTCTCCCTGGCCCCAAAAACCGGCCAACCGCTCCATATCAGACCTAATTTTCTTAACCATTTTGTTGAGTTCGGGATTTGTATAAATTACGAAGAGTAGTGAGTCTTTGTCGTCCCCTGTGTAGCTTATGTATATTCCGCGGAGCGCGTGGAGGTATCTTTTGTCGTCTGGATGCTTTTCCTCCAGCTGCTGGAGAGTCCTCTCGGCCTCTGAAAGCTTGTTTCTAAAGAGCGTATCTAAAAACTCCAACGTTTCTCTAACCGAGACAGCCATCACTCCTCCTCCCCGACATCCTCAACCCCGTTCTCGGTTATTTTGAAGACAGCCTCCCCCTCAGGCAGGTACGGGCTTGACACAAGCCTGGCTATTCTAAGATTGCGGCCTGAGACTTTACGGAGCAAAACCCTGTTATGGCTTGTGTGCCCTACGATGTGTCCGCCGATTGGGTAGACAGCATAAGGGCTGAAAATATCATCCGGCTTGGCCATCACCTGGTTTGTTACAATGGCCGCAGCGTTAAAGGCTCTGGCAAGCCTGACAAGTCTGTGCATATGTTTGTTGAGCTTCTGCTGCCTTTCAGCAAGAAGCTCCCTCCCAAGGTACTCGCTCCTAAAGTGGGCTGTCAATGAGTCTATTATTATAAGCCTCACACCCTTCTCCTTAACGACCCTGTCCGCTTTCTCGAGGAGCAGCATCTGATGGTCGCTGGTATATGCCTCGGAATAGATTATTCTTTCCATAACCTCGTCCGGCTCTAGACCAAGATGTCTGGCCATCGAGATTATCCTCTCGGGTCTAAAAGTGTTCTCTGTGTCTATGTAGAGTGCGGCGCCATCAAGACCTCCGCGTCTCACCGGTAGCTGTACGTTAACGGCCAACTGGTGACATATCTGCGACTTACCGCTCCCAAACTCTCCGAAGAACTCAGTGATAGCCTGTGTTTCTATGCCGCCGCCCAACAGCATGTCAAGCCTCTGACTCCCGGTCGTCACCCGGCCTATAGACGTCTTTATCTCGGCCAAATCTTTCGCAGTAACCCAGCTAACCTCAATGCTCTCCCTAGCTGCCGCGATAGCCTCCGAGGCATGTTTCTCGTCGAGCCCAGCGGCCTGAAGCTCCGCGACTGTGGCAGTTGCAACAGCCTCCACTGTGGCGTAGCCAAGTTCCCTAAGCTTTTCGGCAATGGTCTTCGTCACCCCTGGCAGCTCCTCAATGGTTCTGTACCGCGGTTCTTTCAACGACAATTCTTCCTAACAAGACCTAAGCATGGATTTATAAAAACTAATAGCATTGGAAAATGGCTGATGGCCGTTGAAAGTGGTTTTAATCGTGTTGGATGGCTTGGGAGATAGGCGTTGCAAGGCCCTCGGCTTGCGGACACCTCTTCAGGCCGCAAGACCATGTTTCTTTGATAAACTAGCTGCTGAGGGTGAGACCGGTCTTATACATGTGGTGGCGCCTGGATTACCCAACGGAAGCGATACCGGTCACCTCGCCCTTCTCGGATACGACCCACACACTTACTATACGGGCCGCGGCCCATTCGAGGCGCTTGGGGCCGGTGTAGAGCTCAGGGAAGGTGACGTGGCGTTCAGATGCAACTTTGGCACCGTCTCTGACGACCTTGTTTTAATTGACAGAAGAGCTGGCAGAATATCTTCGGCAGAAGCAAAAGAGTTAGCGGCAGATTTGCAGAAGATTAGTGTTGACGGGGTGGAAATTGTTTTCAAGCACACGGTAGAACATAGAGGAGTACTTGTGCTTCGCGGTGAAGGACTTAGCCATAAGGTTTCAAACGTCGACCCACATGGTGTGAACGTCAAGATCAAGCACGCACAGCCCCTTGAGGATAGTGAAGCCGCCTTCAAGACAGCGAAAGTTTTAAACACCTTCTTGCAGGAAAGCCGTAGAATACTCGCTAAACACCCCGTAAACATCCGTAGGAGGGAGCAGGGGCTCCCTCCTGCCAACTACGTATTGACCCGTGGAGCCGGGATTGCTCCTAAGATACCGCCCTTTGAGCAGAGGTTCCGTCTGAAACCAGCGGTTATTGCGGGCGGGGCGCTGTACAAAGGTGTTGCGAAGGCGTTGGGTTTTGAGGTGCTGGATGTTGAAGGAGCCACCGGAACTGTCAGCACAAACGTTGAAGGTAAGGTTAGGGCTATGGTTGATGGGCTGAAAAAATACGACTTCATTCTGTTACATTATAAGGCAACCGATGTTGTCAGCCATGACAGAAAACCCCTTGAGAAGGTCGCGATGATACAGAGGCTTGCAAAGGCGTTAGAGAATGTCTGGGACGAGCTGCATGATATTTATGTTGCGGTCACAGGTGACCACACAACCCCGTCCGAGATCGGCGACCACAGGGGAGACCCTGTACCCTTGCTGATCTGGGGACCGGATGTCAGAGGCGACAATGTCAAACACTTCGACGAAATATCCTGCGGCATGGGAGGATTGGGACGTATAAGGGGCGTGGACCTGATGCCTATACTTGGGAACTATGCTGGGGTAATGGAGATGTATGGAGAGTGACCGACGCGAGAATACCCATACGCATACAGGTCGAGAATCTTCCAGAGCTGGAAGGCGAGCTACACAGGTTTACAGCACCCTTAACAGTGGAGGCCATAATTCGCAAGATGCCGCTTGAAGGCTTCATAGCGCGCTGGGACACGGCTGTATACATAATTACAGACATCGCAAGAGGCGTTGAGAAATATACGCCTAGGTTGGCGGCCGGGGAAATCTTTTACTGGTCTCCCGAGAGGGTGGTTGGAATTGCTGTAAAGAACCATATTTCTAGGCCTCAGACAGTAAAAGTCGGTGCTGTGATAGGGGATTACGGGGTTTTGAGCAGTGCTAGGACTGGGGCTCGGATGAGGTTTGTTTTGAAGACTTCTTAGCTTTCTTTGGTTTTTTCTCCTCCGGAGCTGGGGCTGCGGCTTTTTCCTGAGTTGGTGCACCACTTGTCAAGGGCTGGTATATTCTTATACGGTTTACTCCTACAACTTCCTTCACAAATCCCTTTGACACGAGATCGGCCAGAACGTCCTTAGCAACTGACACCCTGAGCTTGAACCTTTCGGCTAGCAACGATGGAGTCACATAGCGAACCCCCTTCAGAAAATCCCTCACCTCGTCAAGTGATGGGGGGACAACGCCGAGCACGCCTTTCTCAACCTCCTCCCCTTTCTTTTGCGGCTCTTTCCTCCGCTTATCAGGTTTCTTTTTCTCGCTCACGGTTCGACAGCAATACTAATTATCTATTAACCTTAAACCATGGGTCTACCAGGATTTATGGTCGGGGATGCGGAGGCCAAGCATAAAATATCTCGGCGACCTGGCCCTAGTCAGGCTTCCCAGAGACTTTACCGGAGACCTAGCTGAGCTTGGCAAGAAGGTGCTGAATAGAGGAGGCGTCAGGACGGTGCTCCTTGTTGAGGGTGTAGAGGGTTGGGAGAGAGTGCCCAAGGTCAGGTTTCTTGCCGGAAGCCAGGAAACGGAGACGATTCACAGAGAGTATGGATGGCTCTACTGCCTTGACGCCTCAAAGGTTATGTTCTCACTCGGTAACAGCTATGAGAGGCTGAGGATGAGCAGGCTGCCCCATGAGGGGGAAGTTGTGGTTGACATGTTTGCGGGGGTGGGTCAGTTCACTATTCCATTAGCCAAGTCGAAAGCTGGAAGGGTTGTGGCATTCGAGATAAATCCGGAGGCATATAGATACCTTGTTAAAAACATCCAGCTGAACAAGGTCAGTGAAAAGGTGACAGCATACAACGACGACTGCAGAAACGCCGTTAAATACGGTCTAGCACATGGAGCCGACAGGGTTGTCATGGGTTATTTATTCGGAACAATAGAATACCTGCCTGCAGCCCTTCAAATCGCAAAGGACGGGGCCGCCATACACTTTCACGAGGCTGCAGAACCAAGAGAGGGCTGGAAAAATCTCTACAACAAGTGTGTGGCTGTGGCGGAGACGATGGAATATCGGCTTGAGCTTTCAGGTTACAGGGTAGTCAAGTCCTACTCGCCAAAGAGCTGGCATTACGTCCTCGACCTAAGGGCCCTCCGCAAGCCTCTCCTTGAGCCAGCGGGCAACACTTGAAAGAGTTTTACTACGGGAAACATTCACCACAAGTGCTTCAGGCCCCTTCTCCGCGCTCAACATCGAGCTGTAGGTCGGCATGGGCGCGAAGGAGACAACCATCCAGTATCCTCGGCCCTCCATTAACTCCTCAACTACTTTCTCGTTGTTGGGGTTCAGAGGCACCGGCAGGAAGACAACGCCCTCGGCCCAGTACAAGACCGCCGGTGCTCCGGGCTGGATTACCATGTTCTTGACAAGCTCTTGCGCGGTGGGAAACTTAACGTAGTCCAGGATTACAATTTCCTTTATCGGTCGATACGTCACTGTGACCATGCTTTTCCTTGGTATGTAAATGTTTTTAAGGTTTTGTCTCTATTAATCAGTCATGGATGGTTTAGAGTTTGTTCTAAGCAGGCCGTGGACAAGGTTCTACGGCCAAGGAGTAAACCCCAATATATCTGCGCCGAAAATTTCTCTCTCAGAATACTTCGACCAAGCCTGTGAAAAATACGGTGAAAATATCGCGGCGGTCTTCTTAGATACTCCCGTAACATTTGCAAAGCTGAAGGACTACGTAGACAGGTTTGCTTCAGCGCTGAAGGGTCTGGGGATAGGTAAGGGTTCTCGTGTGATGCTATTGCTCCCTAACAGCTTGCAGTTCATAGTTTCATACTACGGGACCCTTAAGACCGGCGCAACAGTGGTTCCCATAAACCCACTCAGCACCGGCACCGAGATAAAGGAACTCGCCACCGCCTCCTCGGCAGAGGCAATAATATGCCTGGATATTTTCGTCGACAACGTAAAAGAGGCTTTGAAAACAACAAACCTGAAACACGCCATTGTAACAAACATAGCGGACCACCTTCCGGGGCTTAAGAAAACATTAGGCAAGCTACTCGGTAAAATACCCTCAAAAAAGCTACCAGAGGACCCAGTCTACAAACCGTACCTCTCGATGCTTTCTCAACCACCTGTAAAAGTGGCTGTGTCAGTGGAGCCTGAGAAGGACCTTGCATCCATACAGTTTACGGGAGGCACGACAGGCTTCCCTAAAGGTGTTATGCTGACTCACTACAACATCCTCTCGAACATTTTTCAGATGTACGAGATGATTAAGCCGTATATCGACGAGGGTAAGGAAGTTTTCGCCGCACTCCTCCCCTTCTACCACATATATGGCCAGACCGTTCTTTTGGGTGCTGGTCTTACCCATGGTAACACATTGATTGTTTTCCCGAGACTTGAGCTGGAGAAATTCATGCAAGATCTCAGCCGCTATCGTGTCACAGTCTTCCCCGGTGTTCCGACCCTCTTCAACGTAATGAGCAAACACCGGCTGGCGGACGAGGTCAATTATTCATCCATAAAGTTAGTTATCTCGGGGGCCGACATGCTGCCGCCCGATGTCGCCGACGTCTTTGAAGCCAAGTTCAGTAAGAAGATTGTTGAGGGCTACGGGCTCTCAGAGGCATCTCCCGTTACTCACGTAAACCCACCCGACAGAGTTAAGAAAGGCTCCTTCGGAATACCTATACCTTCCACTCTTGCAGGCGTTATAAGCCTCGAGACCCGCGAGTTTCTTGGGCCAGGCCGTGTGGGGGAGATTGTTGTCTCAGGGCCGCAGGTGATGCAGGGCTATCTTGGTGCGAACAACTCAGAGGTGTTTATCTTCGAGGCAGGACGCAGGTGGTTGAGGACGGGGGATCTCGGTTACATGGATGAAGAGGGATACTTTTACTTCACCGAAAGGCTTAAGGACGTAATAAAACACAAGGGGTTCACAGTCTTCCCAGCAGAGATTGAAAAAGTTCTATACGAGTATGAGGCAGTCAAAGAGGCCTCGGTTGTGGGCATCCCAGACCCAGTAGTAGGCGAAAAAATCGTAGCCGCTGTGGTACTAAAGCCGGAATACAGGAAACCCGATGAAGTGGAGAAGCTTATGGAGTTTTGCAGGCAAAAGCTGGCGGAATACAAGCAACCATCACAAATAATACTGGTGGATGAAATACCGAAGAGCCTAGTGGGTAAGATGCTGAGGAGAAAGGTAAGGGAAATGATTGCAGGAAAAACAACACCCTAGTTCATCTATTTATTATGAAGTGAGAACGATAGTTGTTGAAGGGGATGGAAATCTTTAAGGGATTGGAAAACGTGCCCATCAAGGAAACAGTTTTATCAAGCATAGATGGTGAACAGGGCAAGCTTTACTACGTTGGTTACCCCATAGAGGAGTTGGTCGAGCACTCCAGCTATGAGGAGGTTTGCTTCCTGCTTCTCAACCACAGGCTTCCTAAACGCAAAGAGCTTGAAGACTATGTTAACAGGCTGAAAGCAGAAAGAAAGCTACCCTCAGAGGTCATGGAGATATTATCTGAGCTGCCGTCAAAAAGCCCTTTTATGAGCGTCTTACGTTTAGGGCTAGACCTGTTAAACGTTTACGACGATGAGGCTGAAAAGAATGATGAGGAGAGCCGGTTGAGAGTTGCCCTACGTATCATATCAAGGATGGCCACCCTTGCCGCGGTCCTCTACAGGTACAGAAACAACCTTGAGCCGGTCAGTCCTGCATTCGACCTGCCACATGCTGCGAACTTTCTATACATGGCAACAGGGCGAAAACCTTCCGAGTTAGAGGTAAAAATAATGGATGCTGCCTTTATCCTTCACGCAGAGCACGAGCTGCCGGCCTCCTCGACTGCTTCACTTGTAGTAGCTTCAACGCTTTCGGACTTGTACTCAGCGGTTTCGGCCGGCATTGGGGCGTTAAAGGGCCCTTTACATGGTGGTGCGAACGAGAAAGCCCTTGAAATGCTTCAGGAGATAGGTTCCGTTGAAAAAGTGGATGAATATGTCAGGAAAGCTCTGTTGGAGAAGAGAAGGATTATGGGTTTCGGCCACAGAGTTTATAAAAGCTTTGACCCTAGAGCCCGCATTTTCAAGAGATACCTACAGGAACTACTAAACATGAAAGGCGACCGAACACTGCTGGACATAGCTGACAGACTTGAGGAGGCAGTAACGCGGGAGCTAGGCTCAAAAGGCATCTTCCCCAACATCGACCTCTACTCTGGCGCGGTTTTCCATATGCTTGGCCTAAAAAAGGAAATTTTTACCCCGATGTTTGCTGTAGCGAGGTCTGTTGGCTGGATTGCGCATGTTTTAGAGTATTGGCGAGATAACCGTTTGATCCGGCCGCGCGCTGTCTATGTAGGCCCTCCGCCTAGGAGATACGTGCCCATCGATGAGAGATAGCCCACATAAGCTGTTTAAACTCGAGCTTCAGAGTGCTGTTTTTAAGAAAAGGCTTAACAGGTTCGTCGTTCTCGCAGACACGCAAGATCGACAAGTCTATCTGCATCTAACAAACACAGGGCGGCTCACAGACCTCCTGACTGCAGGAGTAGAAATACTGTACCTTGGAGCTGTGGGTGGTAAAACAGTTGGTAGGGTTGTGGGGGTTGTGGCTGGAGATGGAACGGCCTTGATTGATACGTTGTTGCAGAGGAGGGCTTTTGAGGCAGCGTATAATATCGGGTTGATTGATTGGCTTAAAGGCTTCAGTATTGTTGAGCGTGAAGCCCAGGTCAAAGGTAGGCGCATCGATTACTTGTTGAAGACGTATTCAGGCCGTAGGCTCTACCTCGAGCTTAAGTCCGCCGTCTACCTACGCGAAGACGGGGCCGCCATGTATCCCGACACAGTTTCTGAACGTGGGAGACAGCACATAAAGTTGTTGGCGTCACTTGCTAAAAAACACCTTGCCTGCGTTGTCTTCATTGCAGCCCATCCTTCCGCATCATTTTTCACACCCTGCGACAGCGGCGACCCATTGATTAGGCCATTACTCGTCAGGGCCTGTAGTAAAGGGGTCCAAATCAAAGCCATAAAAACATACATTGACACAGAGGGATGGGTTGTTCTGGCCGATCCAGACCTACCCGTTTACTTAGGCCAATAGTTTGGAGAATATTAGCGCCGCAAAGACCATGAAGAGCCATGGGCTGGATGCTTTGAACGCACGCCACGCGGTGGTCGGCGTCATAACTTTTACCGCTTTAAGGCTAGTGTATGCTAGCCAGAGGGAAAACGGGGTTGAAACCATGAGGTAGATGTATGCATTGTTTGTGTAAAGGGCAATCAGGAGGCCGGCTACTACGGTTAGGATGTTCGACAGAACTGTGGCCCAAGTAGCGTATTTAACACCTTTCTTTACCGGCAGCATCGGTATACTAGCTTGAGAGTAGTCTTTTACTGCCCTTATCGCCAGGGACCAGAAATGGCCTGGTGTCCACAAGAAAACAAGTAGGGCCATCAGGAGCGGCAGAGCGTCAACAGTGTTTAATGCGGCGGCCCACCCAGCTAGGGGTGGACAGCTACCCGACAACCCGCCAACTACTATGTTCCACACAGACCTCCGCTTAAGCCATGCGGTATAGACAACAACGTAAATGAATACTCCTAGCCATATGAAGAATGCGGTTAAGGGGTTGAAGACAAGGAGGGCTATCGCAAGACCTGTGATAACCATTGACAACCCCATCAGGAGTACCGGAAACTTGCTTATCCTGCCGGATGGGATGGGTCTTCTGGCTGTCCGGGACATCTTGTTGTCTAAATCGGCATCGAGGACGTGGTTTAATGCCCCCGAGCCTGATGCAGCCAAAAACCCTGAAATAACGAAAAGCGGAAGATTTGCCAAATCCCCGGATGCCACGACATACGCCGTCACTCCGGTGAATACATTTAGCATCGATATTTTCGGCTTCAGTAGGATGGATATGTCTCTTAACTTTGACCATGTTTGGTGGCGGCGAAATTCGGAGTTCACTCTATCTAGCCTAAAATCTCCTCTCTAAATGTTTTGCGCTATGTAAAGGCTTAGGTAAGAAAGGGCGATCGAGGCGATAACCGCTCTCTCCCAGCTAACGCCCTTAGCGCTGACCAGTACGGCGGCTATTGTAGCCATTTGCCAAAGGTGGAGACCAAAATAAACGTAAGGAGTTATGGCTGCTACCAAGGGGTTTTCATTGAGGCCTAAGCCTGACAGAACGGCAAAATAGGTTAGAATGATGTTTGAGGGTGTGAGGGCAATCGGAAGTGTTGCAGCTATTGCAGCCTCACCCCCCAGCCTAAGACTTGTGAGAAAGCCGAGAAACATTGTTAGAGCTATGAGAAGAACTAGGTTGAAGGCAGACATAATAAACGCTGCCTCGGCAGTGGGTAATTGCCGGAAGTGAAGAAGGAGTTGGCTGTTGGAAATCCTCCAAGAGAGCAGTACATACAGCAGTGATGACAGGATGCCGATGGGGACTAGTGTCGCGTTCGAGAGTTGAACCCTTTCAAGCAGGGGGTTCAGCGATAGCGTTAGAAGAATCCTTCGGGGACCTTTTACAGCCCCTACACTAGCCTCGGCCAGATAATCCGAAACCTTCATAGATTCAACTAGCCTTAACCCTTTCTCGCTGAGCATGTACCGCCGCTTCGGATTTTTAACTACGAAAGGCTTCATAAACTCAAGATGATAGTACAGCGTCCCTACGCTGATACCGAGCATCCTTTTAAGGTCCGTGGCGGCCATCGACCCGTTTTCCTTTAAAAGAGATATTATCTCACGTCTTATAGGGTTTTTAAGCAAGCTGTAGAACAGCAGTTTTTCATCCCGGAGTTCTAGTTTGTTAGACTGTGTAACCGCTTCAGAGCCTCTATCCGCCTCCATATTCACTGTCTAGCTTCGAGGAGGACACTATAAACTATTCGACTCTAAAATGTTAGAGGGTAAATCTAATAAATAGAGCCCATCCAGTGGGGTAAACAGGGGTTGAACAATTCTCTAGCAGCAGCTGCGTTGGCTGTCATGATGTTTCTAGCCGTAATGCCGCTTTCTCAGGGTGTGGTAGGGAACGACCTTGTCTCTGAGACCCTTTCGATACTCGACCTGCTGCAGAAACAAGGCATAGATGTAACTGTGTTCAGAAAAGTTCTTAATGATGTTGTGCAGGCTGCCGATACTAAAGGAGCTACACCCATCACCCTCTCACCTGAGAGTATGCAGATAGTTAAAGACATTAACCGCATCGGTAGGAAGGCTCTTAAAGCTGTTGAAGTAGACCTTGAAAAAACCAGGAAAGCACTTGAGATAATTTCGACGACTTATGTTTACAGAACGCTGAATAATCCCGTTTCCTCCACGATTCTTGACGCTGCAAGGCAGCTGGCTGAATCAGCTTTAGATAATGTTAAGGAAGATGGTTCTGAGGGGCTTTTGAAGAGTTCGGAAATATTGCTTGAAGGATTTAACAGTATAACCGGCGGGGGCAAGCTAAGCCTCAGGGTTATTCGAAGCGAAACAGGAGAGGCTGAAACCACTATTGCCACAATACCCACATCAAAGGATGTGGTAAGAGTTTACCTATCGGAGGAGAAAACAAGGGCCGCGGACAACTCCGTAGTAACCACACGAAAAGCCTTCATAAACCTCGGGAAAACAATCATAATTCAGAAAGAGACCATCTCAAACATTCAACCAGCCGAAGACCAGAACAAAGAGGTCCACCTAGGATATAACACCGCTTTAGGCGCAGTTATCGAGCTTAGAGAAGAAAGTACCAACAGAATAACGTTGGACAAAACAGAGTACGACGTAGCCATAAAAGAGTTTACTTTCGAGCAGAACAGCCTGAGGCTTTTGCTTTCGTCAAACACCAGCCAGTCTGGGCGGATTATCATCCTTGATGTAGACAGGGGTATCGCCCGCAAGTACATGCAGACGGAGATAGCTGTTAAGGTTGATGGGAAGCCGGCGAAGCTTGTTGACAGCGTTGCTGACATGCTTTCGGGCAAGCTGGACACCCCCGCCTATTTTCTCGCCATAACCGGGAAAGGCCTCCAAATAGTGCTCTACATACCTCATTGGTCCGACAAGTTGGTGGTCATAGGGCCCTCTACTGCCCTGTCTTTTCAGATATCAGTTCCAGGCACGCTTGGGACTGAAACACAGGTTTGGGCCACAACACTCGCGGCCGTGTTATTGGCTTCCTCTCTCTTGGTTAGGAGGTTTCGGGAAAGAAAATAGGGTGCTTCGATTTAGGTCTGCGCACATAGAGTTGTAGAAGCCTACGCGTGTATTTTTCGAGGGGTAGCTTGAGGGCTTTGCGGGGTGAAACCCATATGTATCCCACGACCTCGGAGCCGTCTAGCTTTACCTTTGTCGATAAGGCTCTGCAGAATACGTCAATAAAAATGAAGTGGCGGCCTGCGTCTCTGAACTGCGTGGGGTTTGTTACCTCCTGTATGGCAAGCACATAAAGTGGTTTAACCCTAAGACCAACTTCTTCAAACGACTCTCTTACAACCGCCTCAAAGATGCTCTCCCCTTTGTCCACATGACCACCTGGTATCGAATACAGGTATCCCCATTTAGGACTGACAACCAGCAGTACTTCTCCAGCAGGTGAAACTATGAAAGCCCCGACTGTAAGCTCCGGATAATCAGGCCTCAACCCTTTATCCTATGCATCGCCCTAAGGTCTTTCTCAAAAGGTTTTAGCTGGGCGGGTATGCTGTAAATGATCTCTTCCTTCAAAGAAATGTTCATTTTTTTCTTGTACGACCAGACTTCGGAATTAAAAGTTATTATTGCATCGGTGTATTTTGCGTATTGCCTGCCCCATATGGGCTTGGGAAGCCTTTGGAGGTGGATGCTCTGTTTTCCATAGAGTGTTCTCCAAATGTAGTCTGTGATGAAGGGTGTGATGGGTGCTAGAAGAAGCAGAACTGTTTTAAAGACTGTGTGCAGAGTGTAGGCTGCTGCCCTCTGCTCGGTTTCCGAGAAGCCGTCACCATAGGCGCGTGGTTTTGTCATCTCAATGTAATGTGGAGCAAATACATTCCAAACAAAATTTCTCACCTCGTTGGCTGGCACGAAGAAGTTAAACTCACTGTATCCGTTCAGACACCTCTCCACCGTATTTCCAAGCTCCGCCAGAATCCATTTATCTGTTGGCTGTAAAACTGCTCTAGCAGGTCTTGGAAACATAGAGACATACCTCCCCACGTTCCATAACTTTGTGAGAAACTTGCCAGCCCCCGCAATACGGGTCTCTGATATCCTAAAGTCCTCACCCAAACTCGCCTCTTGCGCAGACCAGAATCTGAAGGTGTCTGCACCATACCTCTTAAGAATAGGCACGGGGTCGATGACATTCCCTTTACTCTTACTCATCTTCTCACCGTGTTCATCTAGCCCTAGACCACCTACCCAAACCTTCTTAAAAGGAGCCTTTCCCGTCAAGAGGAAGCAGCGTAGGACTGTGTAGTAGAGCCATGTCCTGATGATGTCTTTGCCCTGAGGCCTGACTGTGACTGGGTAAAGGTTCCATGAAATCTTTCCTGTCTTCCTGTCTGATATGATGAAAATTGGTGAGATGCTGGAATCCATCCATGTATCGAATGTTCTATCATCACCAATGAATTCCGTTGAAGAGCATTTAGGGCATCTGTTTATTGGAGGCGGCTCCTTCCATGGACGGTGGTATTTCCCATCGTCAGCTACGTAAGTATATCCACAGGACTTACAGTACCAGACAGGTATTTCGGTTGCATAATACCTCCTCCGGGAAACTGGCCAGTCTATTGTTACGGAGTTAACCCAGTCAATGTAGAGCTGCCTTGCCTGCTCCGGCAAGAACTCCATCTTATATGCAAGCCTCCGCAAGTCCTCGAGAAACTCTGTCTGTTTTAGATAATACTCCTCCATCGGGATAATCTCGATGGGGGTCTTGCTTCTCTCGCACACAGGCGTCATATGTGTGATCATTTCGCTCTTCACCAGTAAGCCCTCTGATTCCAGCCTTTCAATCATTTTCTTACGAGCCTCCTCGACCTTGAGTCCTGAAAGAAAGCCGGCGTTCCCGTTCAACCGGCCGTCAAGCCCTATGACTATCCTCTCCTCAAGCCTAAGTTCCCTGAAAAGTCTTACGTCAGTGTAGTCACCGTAGCTGCAGACCATGACGGCACCCGTTCCGAACTCGGGGTCGGCTTCAGGCCTAGGGAGTATAGGTACCGGCTCATTGTATAGAGGTGTGTATGCGTTCATTCCATGAAGCTTTTTGTAGCGGTCGTCAGCTGGGTTAACGATAACCGCCTTACATGAAGCGATAAGCTCCGGCCTTGTAGTTGCAATAACTAGGTCTTCTCCGTTTTCCACTTTGAACCTAACATAGTTAAGGGTTGAAAGCAGCGGCAAGTATTCGACCTCTGCGTCAGCTATGGTGGTACCGCATACATGGCAGTAGTTGTTCGGCCGTGTGGCAACATAGATCAGCCCTTTCTTCCAGAGCTTCGCAAACGTAGCCTGTGTAAGAGCCCTGTACTCAGGCGAGTCCGTTCTATACTGGTTTTTGAAGTCCCCGCTGAGGCCCATCCTCTTCATAATCCAAATCATTTCGCTCTCAAGTTCGTCCAACGATGTTTTGCAGAGTTCTAAGAATTTCTCCCTCGGAGTTGTCCTAATCGATATGTTGTAACGTTTCTCTGTGTAGATTTCTACAGGTAACCCGTTCCGGTCAATTCCGATAGGGAAAAGGGTCATGTGTCCCTGCATCCTAGCCGTTCTTGCAATCATGTCTATCTGGCTGTACTGTGCGGCAGCCCCGATATGCCAAGGCTTACCGGATGGATAAGGGGGCGGCGTATCGATTACAAACTTAGGTAACTTGGAGCGTTTGTTGAACCTGTAGATGTCTTCCTTCTCCCACTTCTGTAAAAGGCTCTCCTCAAACCTGGGATCCCAACTACTTGGCTCTAGTTTAGGCTTGAACCCCATCCCTTCATGCCCTTTTCTAGGTTTTATATTAAATTTAGACGAATCCTAGGAGCGCCTTAGCTTCATCACTCATCCTGTCCGGCGTCCACGGGGGGTCGAAGACTATTTCGACATCAACCTTCTCCACCCCCTCAACCAAAGTCATGACGGCCTCCCTAACCTGCTCGGCCACGAAAGGCCCTACTGGGCAACCGGGTGCGGTCAAAGTCATCTTGACATAGACATTTTTATCGTCAATAATTTTAACATCGTAGACAAGCCCGAGGTCTACAATATTTACAGGTATCTCGGGGTCGTAGCAGTTTTTCAGGGCTTCCATAACTTGGTCAACTGTAGGCATTTAACACATTCATGTGGGTAGTTTTATATAAGGTTGTTCACTAACCAATATATTTAACGTCTAAACCCTGTCTGTGTTGAAAGCCTGTATTCTGGCCGGGCCTGAGTTTGAAGACCTTGAGCTATTCTACCCCCTTATCAGGTTAAGGGAGGAAGGGAGTGATGTTGTTGTGGTCGGACCTGAAAAGGTTACGTATGTTGGTAAACACGGCCTCGCCGTGAAGGTTGAACGCACTGTTGAAGAGGTGAGCCCTGAGCAGTTTGATGTTCTAATTATACCTGGCGGCTGGGCACCGGACAGGCTGAGGCGTAACAGGGCGGTTTTAGAATTTGTTGCAATTTTCTTCAAAAGCGGCAAACTAGTTGCAGCTATATGCCACGGGCCGCAGGTGCTTATCTCCGCTAAAGTTTTAAAGGGTTATAGGGCGACATCATCGCCGGCGGTGGCTGATGACCTTGTCAACGCCGGAGCATTTTATGAGGACAAACCGGTTGTCGTAGACCGTAACTTAATAACATCCAGAGGCCCTGACGACCTACATCTTTTCGTCAAAGCCATCATAAACCACGGTGGGTTTAGGTGAAGACCTACCCCATCGTTGAGCGCTACGACCTTTCCGACCTCGTAACCTTCAAACCAAATAGAAAAGAGCCACGCCACAGATGGTTTTTTCTTCAAAGAGGGATTCTCAAAACAATTCGTTTTATACGCCTTTAAGAGACTCGGTGTCGACAGAACCAAAACCGTCTTAGACCCTTTTCTTGGAGTAGGGACCACCTGTCTCACATGCCTCGAGGAAGGAATTCCTTCCATCGGTGTGGAAATCTCACCGCTCTTCAAGTTTATAGCCGAGGTGAAATGCCGACGTTACAATGCTGAAGAACTACGCCGAATTAGGGAAATTGTTTTCTCGCACAAGTTTGAGAGACAGGAAGTAAGGGTTTCAAACTCGCTCAAACGGCTGTTCCCTAAACCCGTGCTCGAAGACATCTTTTTCTTCAAAAAAATCTTGCAGGGCATAGACGACCCTGTTTACAGAGACTTCTTTACCCTGGCGTTGATGAAGGCAGCTGAAATGTCTTCTTACATTTACAGGGATGGAGCTGTTGTAAAGGCTCTTAGGGACAGGCCTAGAGTCCCATCCCTCCGCAAAGCTTTCAGAAGGGCGGTGAACGCGATGATTAAGGACGTCGAGAGGCTCCCTCTCACAGACGCAAAAGCAGAGATATGGCTTGGTGACGCCCGACGGATGGAATTTATAGAGGACGGCTCTGTCGATGCTGTAGTCACATCACCACCCTACCTCAACAAAATCGAGTACACAAAATGCTACTGGCCCGAATATGAGCTGTTCCTACCTAACGCAGGCCCTGCTGGACTGAGGTCATACATTGGTGTAAGGCCCCACGAGATAGATTATGGGGAGTTCTCGGGTGACATGCCTGTAGCTGCCTATCTATATTTTAAGGACATGGAGGAGGCGCTGTCTGAAATTTACCGGGTCCTATCTGATGGTGGGAAGGTTTCCATGGTTGTGGGAGGAGGCGTTTTCCCCAACAAGGTCATCGAGGTCGATGTTGCAATTGCCGATTTGGCTGAGAGGGTTGGCTTTACTGTTGATGAGATTATGGCCGTTAGCCGTCGGGCTGCCACGACCCGCCGTGTTGTTAAGATCGGGGAAACGAGGGAAAGTGTTATTTTTCTGAGCAAATGAGCACCGCCATCTCATGGCTTTCACCTCTTCGTAAGAGATATCTCCGGCCTCGCCATGTTATTGCAGGCCTCCATTTTGCCTTGATAAGTGATGTGTAAAGCGCGGTCAAGAGAACTACAAGTGCAATTGGCCAAAACATGCCGTACAGAAAGCTTGATCTGTGACGTTTGGCTTCCAAGCCGAGTACAATAGAGGGGAAAACGTAACACGTCAGGGCTAAGGCCGTGTTTCCAAAAATCGTTACAACCAGATATGCTATGGTGCTGATCATCCCGAGTGAGACGTAGAACGCCGCCTTACGGTTCTCAGAGTTTAGGAAAAGTGGGACAAAAAGCCTTTGCATGCCGTTCCAGAAGGAGCGGCTGTCTTCATTCCACGAGGCTGTAAGATGGTTCAAAGCTAAGGCTATTTCCGCTTTAAGCCCTTTTGAGTGTGCAAGATAAGCCAATGCCCTGTCCTCCAGTATAGCGCTTCTTACGGATTTATGACCGCCGATTTTCTCGTAAGATTCGCGCCTTATTAGTATGAATGTGCCGAAGACGAAAGCTGACTTACTTTCAGCTATTTTGTCAAGTCTTGCAAGCAGGTAAAGCCCTGTTAGCAGCAGAGGCATAGTAATTTTGTGCAGGATACTCGGCATCCTGAAGCGGGGAACAAGTGTCAATACATCTGCCGAAGTTTGTTTGGCCAGCGTAACCGCTTTCGCGATTGTCTCGGGAGAAAAAACAGCGTCTGCATCTGTGAAAAGTAGCCATTCGCCTTTTGACCTCGTGTAGCCTAGGTGACAGGCCCAGGACTTCCCCATCCATCCCTCCGGTGGATGCGATGATTTCACAACCACTAAGCCGTCCCCCGCATGTTTCAGCAAAGCCTCGTAGGTACCGTCGGTTGAGCCATCGTCAACCACGATAACTTCGACAGACAGACCTCTCTGACTTCTGACAGAGCTGAGAAATCGCTCAATATTTCGGGCCTCGTTCCTTACAGGTAGTATAACTGAAACGGTTGTATTGCTTACTGCTATGTCAGGCTGTACATTATCAAGCCTGGCTAGCCTTCTTATAATTTGCCGTCTCTTTAGGTGCACAGCAATCCAGCCCAGTGAAAATGCAGCGGCCAAGAGGACGGCTAGTTCCTCAAACATGGGTCTGAAACTTGGTAATTAACGGTTTTATACATCCTTTTCCTTTATTGTTACGGCATGAGTGAAGACTGGTGGTATGGTAGGCGGCGGAGAAGGCCGTTCAGTTTTTTCGAAGAGTTTGAAGAGATGTTTGAGGAGATGCAGCGTGAGTTTATGGAGGAGGTGAAGAGAATGATTGACATGTTACCGAAAGACTTGGTTAAGGAAACACGTACCCCCACGGGGGTTCGAAGACAGTACGGTCCTTTTGTTTACGGTTACTCTATAACGATAGGGCCTGACGGAAAACCGATTATAAGACAGTTCGGCAACATCGTGCCATCAGCACTTCCCAGAGGTGTGGAGGTAAGGCCTGAGAGAGAGCCTTTGGTAGACGTCATAGAGGAGGATAAGCAGGTGAAGGTTGTGGCCGAGATACCCGGAGTCAGAAAAGAAGATATTGACATAAGGATAGAGGGTAGGACACTGTTCATAAGGGTTGACACAGAGGAAAGAAAATACTACAAGGACGTTAACCTACCTGCTGAGGTTGAGTTGTCGGGGGTTAGGGCAACCTATAACAACGGGGTTCTAGAAGTTACTTTACCGAAGAAAGCAGCAGAGAAGCCGAGGGGCGAGAAAATCAAAGTCGAGTAGGGACATCAGTGTAGCTTAAACATAGTTAAATAAAACAAGACTTAGTGTTTCTTACAAGAATGCCTTCCACTAAAATCTCTTGGATGATTGGAGGAGCCCAGGGTACAGGGGTCGATTCATCAGCAAACGTCTTCGCAAGAGCAGCCTCCATATATGGCCTGTATGCCTTCGGTAAACGCGAGTATTATAGCAACATAAAAGGGGAACACAGCTACTTCTCCGTCGTAATTTCGGACGAGCCTGTCCACTCACATATGGATGAGGTGCACCTGCTTGCAACCTTCGACTCCGAAACAGTTGTCCGACACTCTTGGGAGGTTGTCCCCGGTGGTGGGATAATCTACGACTCGATGGCAGTGGGTGAGAAGATATCAGCTATTCCAACCTTGGAACGTGTTGTGTACGAAAGGATAAGGTCTAGACTTGAACGTGAAGGACTTGGCGAGACTGTGGGTGATGTTCTAGAGGTTGCTAGGCGTAACGGCGTCAAGTTATATCCAATACCCTACATGGAGCTTTTGAAAAAAGTCGGGGACGCAACAGGTGAAAAACAGCTGAGCGCACTCACACGTATGACCAACACCCTCGCAGTAGGTGCTTCTATTACCTTGTTGAACATTCCCATTCAACATCTGGAGGATGCGTTGTCGCAGGTGTTTAGAGCTAAGGCGAGGGTTGTAAAGTCAAACGTGACAGCTGCAGAGATAGCGAGCGAGTATGTGAAATCAACTTTTGCGGGAGATTTCCCATATCAAATACATCCAAGGGAGAAAAAACCTCGGCTGTTTATCTCAGGTACGTCTTCAGTTGCTCTGGGAAAGATAGTTGCTGGCTGTAGGTTCCAGACCTACTACCCCATAACGCCCGCCGCCGACGAGAGTGTATACCTTGAAGACCATGAGACGTTTAAACTACGTGAGGAATATCCACATCTAAAAGAGTTAGAGGTCCTGAACGGCCAGGGGTCAGTTGTCGTGGTCCAGAGCGAGGACGAAATCGCTGCAGTTAACATGGTGACGGGGGCAGCTCTAACAGGTGTAAGGGCCTCCACAGCCACTTCAGGCCCAGGCTTTGACCTCATGGTCGAAGGGATGGGGTGGGCCGGTATGAACGAAGTGCCAATAGTAATAACAATATACCAACGTGGTGGGCCCAGCACCGGTCTACCAACAAGACATGAACAGGGAGAGCTGCTCTTCTCGATATTCGGCGGGCATGGCGAGTTCCCCAGGATAGTTATCGCGTCGGGTGATATAGAGGAAGCTTTCTACGATGTTGCGAAAGCCTTCAACTACGCGGAGAGATATCAGATGCCGGTTATTCACCTGCTTGACAAAGCACTTGCAAACAGTAACATGACTGTCGACATTTTCAACGTCGATAAGGTGAGAATTGAAAGGGGGAAGCTGTTAACGTCATGGGATAATTCTCTAGGCCAGTATAGGCGCTTTAGGTTCACTGACGACGGCATATCGCCGAGGACCGTTATAGGAACTGAGAACGGAATTTTCTGGAACACGGGCGATGAGCATGACGAGTTGGGGCATATTACTGAAGAACCATCTCTGAGAGATAGGATGATGGAGAAAAGGATGAAGAAGTTGGAGATTGCTGATGCCGAGATACCTGACAGTGAGCGTGTCTCACTCTATGGGGAGCCTGATGCGCCTTATTTGGTGGTTAGCTGGGGCTCGACAAAGGGTGCAATTATTGATGCGATAGACTATCTTCAGACAGAGGGGCTTAGGTTTGCGTTTGCTCAGATTAAGATGTTACATCCGTTTCCGACGAGGTTTGTGCAGAACCTTATCCCATCATACAGGAGGGTCATCGCGGTTGAGCAGAATTACACAGGCCAGCTTGCGACCCTTATACGAGCACGGACAGGTTTTAAGGTCGACCACCTGATATGCAAATACAACGGCAGGCCTTTCTCATTCTCCGAATTGCGTGACGGGCTGAAGGAGGCTGTCATAACCGGTAGTCCCAGAATAGTTAAAAGGAGCGGAGGTTGAGGTGGTTTAAGATGGCCGTTAAGCTTTCGATGATGTCGTACAGGACCCCTGTACACAACGACTGGTGTCCTGGTTGCGGAGACTTTGGAATACTTTCAGCAGTTCAAATGGCGTTGGCGGACCTTCAAATTCCTCCGCACAGGGTCGCAGTTGTTTCTGGAATCGGCTGCTCGGGCAAAACACCTCACTACATCAATACTTACGGAATACACACATTGCATGGAAGGACGTTGCCTTTCGCACTCGGAATAAAGCTGAGCAACCCATCACTAACGGTTATAGCGGTTGGCGGAGACGGAGACGGCCTAGGGATAGGTGCAGGCCATTTTGTAAACAGTGGAAGGAGAAACGTCGATATCACCTACATCGTGTTCGACAACGGAGTCTACGGGTTAACCAAGGGCCAAGCCTCGCCAACGCTTGCCCGTGGACTGAAAACAAAGGCCTTGCCCCGACCTAACATAAACGACGCTGTCAATCCAATAGCATTAGCTGTGGTATCTGGATACACCTTCGTTGCACGCGGCTACGCATACGACACGAAGCATCTCAAGGAGCTTATCAAGCAGGGAATTCAGCACAAAGGCTCTGCTTTCATAGATGTTCTGCAGCCTTGCCCAACATATAACGACATAACGACAAAGGAATGGTACGGTGGAGAGGACAGGTTGGTAGACGGCAAACCCATGCCGAGGATATACAAGCTTGAGGAAAACGGCTACGACGGTGAAGTAAAGACACCAGACCCAGAGGAGGAAAATAGCAAGAAACTTCAGGCGATATCAAAATCCTTTGAATGGGGCGACAGAATACCCGTCGGCGTCTTCTACAGAAACAAGTTTATCCCAAGCTACGAGGATAGACTGGCTGAACGGATCAAAAACTACTATTCCAGCCCACCGGCCATGCAGCCTATAGCGACGCCTGATGGGAGACCTTTGGCGTCCATTGCTGAGATATTGAACGAGTTTATAGTGTAGGGCTTATATACAAATAATATAGATATAAATTTGACCATATATCCCTAACTACATGACGGAAGGAAAGCAGGAGGTGCACATAGTACTTGTCTCAGATGAGCCAACCCGTATATACCCGGCATTCCAGCTCGCCATGGGTGTTGCTTCAATAGGTCTAAAGGCCCAGATATACTGCACACAAAAGGCGTTAAGCATCTTGAAAAAAGGTAGAGCGAAGAGCATACAGTTGCCGGGCTACCCGCCGTTTGACAAAATATTAAGAGATGCGCTAAACCTTGGAGTAAGGGTATATGCATGCGCCGTCTCAAAGGATGTGTTGAAGCAGGAGGGAGTAACTGAGGAAGCAGTCGAAGATGGTGTTGGGCTCGAAGACCTTGGCGTCTTCCTGAAGAACGCGCTACCAGCTGCTAAGAACGGCGGCATAGTGACATTTATCTAGGTGGGCCATATGTCAGTTGAGGCTTTAAGCAACAGCAAGTCCACATCCCTTCTGCAGAAACATCCGACGATAACACTGGACACACGAGGCATGGTATGTCCATACCCGATGATAGAGACCAGAAAGCTTTCGGAAAGACTCGGACAAAGTGATGTTGCGGAAGTTTTAACGGACATTGAGGCAACTGCAAAAACATCGATACCGCTCGTATGCGAATCACTCGGACTCGACTACATCGTCGTCAAGGAAGATAGTTTCTGGCGTATTAAAATCGCTAGGAAGACCTGATGAATAGACGATTCATGCATACCCTATAAATAAATTCAACACATATATCATTCGAGGCAAAATGAGGAAAGCATTAGCAGCAACACTTATTCTGGCATCGGTGGCAGCAATAGTCGCTGGACTGGCAGCCGTGAACGCAGTAAACTACGCTCTACCCCTCCATTGGGGACGTGGACCCGGTGGGCGATGGTTTAACAATACACAGATAACAACCTCTGAGACTAGCATTGAAGGCACTGTCTCTGACGCTGACTGGGGATACTTGGTTATCACGACATCGGCCGGCGAGGTTAGGGTTGCCGCACCTCATTTATGGAATGTACAAGGTCAGACGACAACATTCTTCAAACTCTTCGTCCAAGACAAACTTAACATAGGCGACCAAATCAAAGGCACAGTTCTTACAGTTGAGATAACTAGGCCAAACGGCGCAACCACAAGAACGCAGATTCTTAAAACAGTGACAGACCTTAACACAGGACTTGACGCAGCCGCAATACTTCCAAGACATCTGCAGACAATTTCACCTAATGCCTAAATCTCAAACAACTTCCCCCAACATTTTTTATTGCTCCAGAGATGTACACTACCGGATTGGGTCTGCCTCCCATTCTCAGGCTTGACATCATATTCGAAGCCATAAGCCTAGCCTTCAGCCTAGTGATTACGCTTATAGGTCTCTATGCATGGAGAAGGATTGGTTCAAAAACCTTGCTATTACTTTCTCTAGGATTCCTAACTATGTCGGCGGCGATGCTGCTGCGCATCGTGTTAATCTCTTGGGCCTTCTCTTTCATGCCTGAACAGGGGCCGAGGTTGCGGATTCTCCCATTTCTTGTACTTGGAGTACAAGAGCTTGTTTACTCCGTTGTCCGGCTTGCAGGCTACATCATCTTTCTCTACCTCTATTCAGCATACCCAATTAAAGACACATCGGCAACAACCGCAATACTGCCTATCAGCTTAATTTACAACCCGGTTTTCGAAGCTGTTTCAGCCACAATTCTAGGGTTTATCGTATACCAGCTAGCAGCCGCCTCCCGCACAAAGACAGCCCACAGGTCAGGCCTAGTGCTTGCCGGCTTCACGCTCCTGTTAATCAGCCACCTACTATTTCTTCTAACACCCGTAACCTTGTTTTTCTACTTCGCTGCACATCTTTCACAACTGGTTTCGCTGACCGCATTCCTAGCCGCTGTCTCACTGGTGTTGTGGAGTGGTGAAAGACTATAGGTCAAAACCGAAGATCTACGCCGACATACTTGAGTCCGTGGCCGAGCAAGGCTATGCCAGACCGACTAAAATAATGATGGACGCCAACCTCTCATATGACAGGCTCAAGAAACATCTCGAAACCCTAGTTCAGAAAGGGCTGCTCAGACACGAGGGTGATACGTACAGTATTACTGAGGCAGGGATTGAGTTCTTAACAGAGTTTAAACGTTTTGAAAGGTTTGCCTCAGCCTTCGGCTTGAGGATTTAGAGTAGAGTTTTTAGAGGAGCTTAGCTCTCAATATACCATGGATAGACGGGACATAATCGTTGTCGGCGGGGGCCCTGCAGGTGTTTCCGCAGCTAAGGCTGCAGCTATGAACGGGGGCGAGGTTCTCCTATTGGAGAAATACCCCACTATAATGGCCAACAAACCCTGCGGCGAGGCTGTCAGTAAGGAAACACTTCAGACGGCAGGTGTCAAGCCAACCTCCCGGATTGTTTTGCATGAGGCATATGCCCTCGTATACTCACCCAGCATGATAGAGGTAAAGATACCCCAGATAGGGTACAACATTAACAAGTCTTTCTTCATACAGGAGATTGCGGCGCAGGCGGCTGAGTACGGTGCAGACATACATGTGAGGGAGGAGGTCACAGGTGTAAAGAGGGAGGACTCGAAGGTTATCGTTAAAACGAACCGTGAAACATATGAGGCGAAGGTTGTAATCGGGGCGGATGGATACAACTCAACAGTTGCACGCAGCCTAAACATAACCGAGAGGCCAGAACCCATACCAACAGTTCAGTACATAATGGCCAACTGCCGGCTCAAGTACCCAGACGCGGTGAGATTTTACCTAGGTAACAAAGTAGCTCCCGGAGGCTATGCATGGATCTTCCCTAGAAGCGAAAGGCTTGCCGAGGTCGGCATAGGTGTTAGAGGCGGTGTGGCTAAAGATTATCTTGACGCGTTTGTGGCGAGGTTCTCGGACGAGCTTGGCAGCGCCCGCATACTCGACTATCGTGGGGCCCCTGTGCCCATAGGGGGAGCCATTTCCGAGAGTGTTTTCGACAACGTGATGCTCGTAGGTGACGCTGCCGGACATGTCATACCTCTGACCGGTGCCGGTATCCACTCCTCTGTTGCGGCGGGGCTTGCGGCGGGCAAGGTTGCTGCACGGGCTGTGGCTGAAGGTGATACATCAAGGCAGAGGCTTTCAGAGTTCTACAAACTGTACGAGGGATGGCTAACACGTATCAAAAAGAGCTTGAAAGCCATGCGGGCTGTTGAAAATCTATCCGACGAAGAGCTCGATTCGCTGGCCAGAATCTTCCAGGCAGACGACATCCTTGACTTGGCTAATGGTTTTGACATAGCGCGTGTAGCAAAAAAGCTTATGGGGCATCCAGTTCTAGCGTTTAAGCTTGCACGCCAACTTCTTTAAAAAGCAAAGCATGGTGTGCTACGGACTTTACAAAGTCCGTTACGAAAATGTTCTCGTTTGGGGCGTGGAGGCGTGAGCCTGGATGGCTGAGAGCCGTTAGCATAGCCGAGGGAATCCCGGCCCTTGTGAAGTGGGCCATAGGCCCGGTTCCGAACATGTTGGGATAGATAACGGGTTTCACTCCGTAAACTTTCTCCGCGGCCAACACAGCCGCCCGTACCACGGCAGAGTTTGGTGATATGCGTGCAGGATACGATTTTGAATGAACTATGACCTCAACACCGCGCAGGTTTTTCTTTAAAGACTTCAATATTTTGTCCGGGTCTTGGTTTGGGACGAGTCTGAAATCTATTTTCACACCTGCCTTGGAGGGGGTTATTGTTTTTGAGCCGGGGCCTGTATAACCAGAGTAGATACCCGCTATGTTGCATGTCGGGCTGTAGACCAACCTCTCAACAACCCGGCCCTTTCCAACAGCTAGCTTACTAACGCCCAAGGCCTCAGCCAACTTCCCTGCGTCAATTTTAGCTGAAGCAAGCATTTTTCTCTCATTCCTAGTGGGTTTTTTGACGTCCCTGTAAAAGCCGGGCAATGTCACTCTACCCCTGGCATCCCTAAGACCTGCAACTATCTTCACAAGTTTTTCAGCAGCGTTTTCGAGGACGGGCGCGTACATGGAGTGTGCGTCTGCTTGTGCTGTTTTTACGCTAAGCTCGACGTAGAGCATGCCCTTAACCCCCAGGTAGAAGTTTGGCACACCATCGACGACATCACCGCCTTCCCAGAGGCACCCGAAACAGTCAGAAAACAGTTCCCTATGCTTTAGGACAAGTTCCCCGATAGAGGGGCTTCCGACCTCCTCTTCTCCCTCGATCAACCATTTAACAGTGAGTGGGAGGCGGCCATAGGTTCTCTCTGCAACCCTGACGGCGGCAAGCCTAGCAGCTATCTCCCCCTTGTTATCCGCAACTCCCCTACCATAAAGCCTACCATCACGCTCCACCAATTTGAAAGGCTGGGTCTCCCACTCCTCTAAAGGCTCAGGAGGTTGAACATCATAGTGGTTGTATAAGAGTATAGGTTTACCCGCCCCCTCCTTGACGCCGAACACGGCAGGCCTGCCTGTATCTGTCTCTAAAAGGGAGACCTTGAAACCATCCCGCTCGAGCATAGTCTTTAGAAGCTCGGCCGCCTCGGTTATTCCTTGGTTTTTAGCCGAGACACTTGGGACGGCGATTAACTCTCTTAGATCATCCATCAATCTCTGCTTATCCTGCTCAACGGCTTTAAAAACAGCTGAAATCTCTTGGGAGGACATCAGCGCAACGTTATTAGCTTCCATAATAAATCTATTTTTCGTGGAGCCTGAAATACCTGAACCGCGTCACGTGACGCTCAAAGCCTCAGACACAGCTGTAATAGTGGTGGATATGCAGAACGATTTCTGCCATAAAAACGGTAGACTGTTTGTCCCTACAGCCCCCCCGACAATACCAGCAATCAAAAATTTGTTGAATAGAGCGAGATCAGCGGGGGCGCTTATTGTCTACACGCAGGACTGGCATAGCAGGGACGACCCGGAGTTTGCTATTTGGGGTGAGCACGCGGTCGCGGGAAGCTGGGGGGCCGAGATAGTGGAGGAGCTGAAGCCTGTTGAGGGAGACATCGTGATAAAAAAGCTCCGGTACGACGGTTTCTACGGCACACCACTAGAGCACTACCTTTACCTGAACAACATCAAGAATGTTATAGTAACGGGCACTGTGGCCAACATATGCGTACTGCACACGGCTGGGAGCGCGGCCTTAAGGTGGATAAACGTATACCTCCCAATAGACTGCACATCAGCTCTCACGGAGTTTGACATGAAGGCAGCCCTACGGCAGATAACATTCCTGTACAGAGGTATTTTAACGCGTTCAGACATGTTAGAGATAACGAGATGAGCCGCTTGCCCAAGCCCCACGTCGCTGATTTAAACAGAATTAAGAACGGCGATGTTACCGACATATATTTCCAGCGTACAAAAACAATACTGGAAAAAAACGGAACACCGGACGTGCGGGTGGTTGCAGAGGTACACTCATATTCCTTACCCAAGGGATACGAATGGGCCGTCCTCGCCGGTGTTGAAGAAGCGGCTTGGTTATTCGAGGGGGTTCCGGTCGACGTATATGCAATGGATGAGGGGACGTTGTTTAGAGAGTTTGAGCCAGTCCTCTCTGTGGAGGGGAGATACGTCGACTTCGCAGTCTACGAACCAGCCCTCCTTGGAATCCTTAGGCACTCCACCAGCGTTGCAACGAAAGCCGCCTTGGTAAAACGAGCAGCAGGCTCCAAGCCCGTGCTCTTCTTCGGTATTAGGAGCGTACATCCAGCTATAGCGCCCATGGTTGACAGGTCGGCGTACATAGGCGGATGCGATGCCGTCTCAGGTATTGTGGGGGCAGAGCTCATAGGAGTGAATCCTACGGGCACCATGCCCCATTCACTGATAATCGTATTGGGCGACCAGAGAACTGCCTGGCGGCTCTTCCACGAAACCATGCCAAGGGAAGTTCCTCGCATCGCCTTGGTTGATACTTTTCTTGACGAGAGGCTTGAATCACTTATGGCTGCTGAGACACTAGGCAATGATCTCTACGGCGTCAGGCTTGACACACCAAGCTCTAGACGTGGGAACATTCGCAGGATAGCGGAGGAGACGCGGTGGACACTAGACCTTCATGGATACAAACACGTCAAGATATTTGTAAGCGGTGGCTTGGATGAGAATAACATAAGAGAGCTGAAGGAATTGGTTGACGGTTTTGGTGTGGGGACATCAATCGCCTTCCCCCCATCCGTGGACCTTGCGCTTGACATAGTTGAGAGAGAAGGCAAACCTGTCTCCAAGCGAGGTAAGCTACCGGGCAGGAAGCAAGTTTACAGATGTCCCTCGCTGCACGACACCATAACCTCTTGGAGCAGTGGTATCTCCAAATGTCCGGTATGCGGCGACGAGGTTAAGCCCTTACTGACACCTTTGATAAAAAATGGAATGGTTGTAAGGGACCTACAGCCGCCTACAGGCATTAGAAGCTATGTATTAGAGCAGCTAAAACTGCTTGATAGTTTGAAAGAGCCGTTACGGGAGCCTATTCTTTACCCATGATGCCGCCCTTAGTGATTTTAAGAAGATCAAGAACCTTCTCAACCTCCACCCGGGTCAAGATGTTTTCCTCAACTAGAATGTCCTTTATTGAGGCATTCTTCTCCAGCATCTTTTTAGCAACCTTGGCAGCTGCATCATAGCCTATCTTGGGCGCCACAACGGTAACTAGGGCGGGGCTCGACTCGGCTAGGCGTCGGGCTCGCTCAACGTTTACCCTGATTCCGGCTACGCATTTTACGGCCAAGTTCTCGCAGGTGTTTGACAGTATGTTAATTGCTTCCAGAAGGTCGTAGGCTATAAGTGGAAAGCCCATGTTCAGCTCAAGCTCCCCAAGTCTGCAAGCTTCCTCAATTGCTCTATCTAAGCCAATTACCTGGGCCGCAGCCAGCATAGCCGACTCTACAATAACGGGGTTAACCTTTCCCGGCATAATGGAAGACCCTGGCTGCACTGCCGGTAACTCGACCTCATTAATACCCGTGTTAGGCCCCGAGGAAAGTATACGTAGGTCGTTGCAGATTTTCAGCAGCGAAACCGCAACGCTTCTCAAAGCTGCAGAGGCCTCTAGGCAGCAATCTCTGGTGCTCATAGCCTCGAACCTGTTTTCGGCTATCCTGAAGCTGTATCCGGTGACCTTGTTTAGTGTCTCGACTACAAGCTCCGCAAACTTCGGGTGAGCGTTAAGCCCTGTCCCTACAGCTGTACCCCCTATGGGTAGCTCAACTAGGTTTTCGAGGGTGTTTAAAACACGTTTACGCCCCTTCCTTATCATTGTCGCATATCCTGAGAATTCCTGTCCGAAAGTTATGGGCACTGCGTCCTGGAAGTGGGTCCTTCCAGGCTTTACTGTGTCAGAGTATTCCTCTGCTTTACGCCAAAGCTCTCTCTCAAGCCTTTCCAAGGATGGCAGGAGCTTTATGTGGATTTGGTCGACAGCCGCTACGTTCATGGCTGTCGGAATCACGTCGTTCGTTGACTGCCCCATGTTGACGTGGTCGTTCGGATGCACAACCTTCTTATCTCCACGTCTTTCCCCGAGAATTTCGAGGGCCCTGTTGGCGATAACCTCGTTTGCGTTCATGTTTGTCGATGTCCCTGAGCCGGTTTGAAAAACGTCGACAACGAAATGGTTGTCAAACTTTCCCTCCGCAACTTCCAACGCAGCCTTACAGATTGCTTCTCCAATTCTTCCGTCCAAAAGACCGAGCCTCATGTTCGCCTGGGCTGCGGCATACTTCACGAGCCCCAATGCACGTATGAAAGCTCTTTGAAACCTGTAACCGGATATGGGGAAGTTATCTACCGCCCGAGCCGTTTGAGCTCCGTAAAGTGCATCAGCTGGGACCTTCATCTCCCCGAGGGTATCATACTCAGACCTATATGCCATGTTTTAAAGTCGTTATGGCCGTGATTTATACTAATTCTGTTTCATGCAAAATTTCCATTATATGCTGCTTTGTAAGAGGTTTATGGTGTAGTATTGTGTACCTTTCCTTTCTTAAGCTTGGAGCCTTCATAACCGCCTCGGCGAAGAGATCTTCATCTACCCCTATGTGGCTGAGAGTGTGGCATGCACCCATTGTTCTAAGACTGGCCGCAATCTTTTTCCAATCGGCTCGGTGAAGGTATGTAGTAAATACAGACGCAACACCGACTCTCTCACCGTGTAGGGCCGGTCTCTCCATCATACCCTCCAACGCATGTGCTATAAGGTGTTCACTGCCGCTGCAAGGCCTGCTGCTACCGGCGACGCCCATGGAGATACCTGCACTAATCAAGGCTTCAACCACTGTTCTAGTACCCTCTCTCGTCCCTTCACCGACAAGCTGGGCAGATTTCATAACTACAGTAGCACTCAAGTAGGCAAGATGGGCAGCATACCTACCATAATACTCTCCTTTGACACGGTGGGCGAGCCACCAGTCCCTAACCGCGCTCTGCTTAGCTACAAGGTCTCCGCAGCCGCTTAAAACATATCTACGCGGAGCTAGCGAAATCACATTCATGTCTGCGAAGACCTCTGATGGCATCACCGATTTCCGGGAGTAGGCCAAACCGTTGTGTCTGTAGGAGGACATTGGGCTTGCTATGCCGTCGTGCGAGGCAACAGTTGGTATGCTGAAGAACTGTTTGCCGGAGTATTCTGCGAGGGGTTTGGAGACATCGGCAACCCTTCCCCCACCTACACCCAGCACAACATCGAATGACCTCGCACCTGAAACATACCTGTCGAAGTTCTCCACAACTTCGTCAACAAAACATACCTCACATGAGATATCACCGTCCAGGGCTGACAGAATCTTTTCACCAAAAACCTTCAAAGGCGTCTTACTTGTGACCATTAGGCATCTCCGAAAACCGTTGAACCTGACCCTGTGGGCTACAGTCTCCTCAAGCGCCTCACCAATCACGATGTATTTAGGAAGCTCCATGTGGTGGTTATGCATCAACCCGAGTCAACCCAACTTGTTTATAAATTTCCCAACCCTATTTTTTCGTGTTTCCCCCCTGCGAGATGATGTCAAAAACCTTCCTCCCAGCAATAAGGGGGGTGGTGATACACAGGCTGCGGAAGCAGGGTATTGGACAGCCTACAATTGCAAAACTTACCGGCGTCACCCAAGCAGCTGTAAGCCAGATACTTCGGAAGGATGAGAGTAAGTTTGTTGAAGCCCTTGTGGAGATGGGTTTGGAGGAGGAAGAGATACACCTCTTGGCCGACACGCTCTGTAGAGAGCTTTCCCAAAACCCCGCTCGAGCTACCGGTGTACTATACGGTTTCTGGCGCGGGCTTCTCTCTGAGGGCAGGCTCTGTGCATACCACCGTAGGCTTCATCCAGAATTAGAGGAGTGCGATATCTGCATGAACCCATCCTACGAAAAATCTTTGGACGAGGAGCGGTTAGAGGTTTTGCGTCAGCTAGACGTGTGTGTAAAAAAGCTCACGGCTTCGAGGAACTTTGTCAACTTAATTCCTGAGGTAGGCGTGAACATAGTCTACTGCGTATCCAATCCTCAAACAATAAACGACGTGGCAGGAGTTGCGGGAAGAATTGTGGCGGCCGGAAACGAGGTAAAGTCGGTGGGAAGGCCCGCCTTTGGTGCCTCCAAGCATCTTGCAAGCGTCCTTTTGGCGTCCCGGATGAGAAACACGGCAATACGCTCAGCCATCAACATCTCCAACAACGCCCGCGTTAAAACAGCCCTTCATAAAACCGGCTTGGAAGTTGTCGAGATAAACCCAGTAGCTAGGGAGATAAGCGATGAGGAGGTCGTGGCTGATGTGGCCGGCTCTGTGGGAGTTGCGAGGGTAACGGCCGTTCTTCACGGAGGAGGTATCGGCATAGAACCGATAACCTATATCTTTGCTGACGAACCGAGTAAACTGGTAGACATCGTGCTGAAGATTGCCGAGCAGGTCTTACTCACAGACCTTACATGAGTCGACGTCTATGTCGGGCTCCAGTTTCTTATGGATCTCACAGAGCATTCTCTGCCTCCTAATATCCTCGATCGCTTCATTGATCTTTTTAGCAATTTCCTCCCTCGGCCTATTAGACAGAATTGTTTCGACTATCTGGTTTACCCAATTGTTAATCAGCTGGTTCTCCTTCAGTTCGACGGACAGACCCCTAACACCCCTTAAATAGTTGCTGACAGCTGCCTGGGTCACACCCAAGACCTTAGCAACTTGCTCTTGTGTATACATCCTCTCTGTTACCAGTTTTTTCGCTACCAGCGCCCTCAGTAAGGGAATGGTGACCTTCGACTCGATTTCAGCCGGCAGCAGCATTTTCCCTCAGACTGTATGTTTACTTCGGTATATAAGCGCTTATATTATACACGGACAACATCAACGCCGAGTGTCTGGAGCTTTTCCAAAAGCTGGGCCCTATGCTCTGATCTCAAACCGTCCCAGTCCAACAGGGCTGTCCTAGGTTTTTCCAAGGTTTTTTCAAAAGCCTGCCGAACCACCTCATCCCTTAGCGGGAAATGGTGCTTGGCGGCAATGTGTCCGACAGCATAACCCTCCTCCTCAACCGCGCGAACCATATCCCGGGCATAATGTCCTCCCCCGAATCCGACGGCGTGGACGGCGTTGGCTTCAGCCCACGGTCTGCAGGCCTCGATGCAGGCAGCCGCAGCCGCTGAGGTCAGAGAATCATCGCGCCAGCTGTTAATGTCCGACCCAACTTCAACGAAGACCAGAGGTTTCTCGGATAACGGGCCGTGATGTGTTGCTTCAAACCCTACCTCAACCTCCGTGAGCCCCATCTCATCCACAGCTCTCTTCAGTGAGTGGTACACTCTCCAAACAAGCGTTGTTGAGGTAGCTGAAAGGGTGAAAGGCCTGCCCCCATATGAAGCCGACTCTCCCCAGTTTCCCGTTGAATGAACCAAGAGGCACCTCACACCCGAGCTGGACACATGTTTTGACGCCACCACAAAGTAATCGGCTTCGAGTGAGGCCACATCACCATCAGCCCATAGCACCGAACCCTTCAGAAGATAGGCTTCAACAACCCCGTTCGAGTATACTCCGGAAGAGACCTCATAGAAGCCGTGGTTTTCAACCAGCTTCTCGACAATCTTAACCCCACAAAGGTCTTGAGATGAGGCAATTATCGCGGGCCTCACTTCATTGAGTCCTCGCTTGAGATATATATTAATGTGGAGTTATTGGGACGGGTTGCTAAAGTTTAGAGAGGTTCCTTTGATAGCTGGAGCTGAGGCCCGCAGAATTCTCAGCTTTAGGGATGTTGTTGGTGAAGTTGAGGTCTCCCTCGACCTGGGAATTTCAAAAACCGTGTGCAGAGTTTACCCTGACGGAGTGGAGTTAGCCGGTAGGGTTGTTGAGTGGGAGACCTTGGAGAAAATCGCAGAAAACCCAGAAGATGTCTATGTCCTTGGTAGGAAAATCAGAAAATTAAGTTTCTACAAAGGCGCCTTCTACAGGCTCGTACTACCCTGCTGGGGTCATGCACCCACCGTAGAAATCAACGGTGTGAGAATGCATAGAACTGTTGGTACCCACCCAGAGGTTGATGCTTGGGAGAAGACAAGGCTTGCCGGAGTTCTTCGGGGCCGTAAGGTTTTAGACCTATGTACAGGCCTCGGTTACACTGCAGTTTCATGTGCCAAGAGAGGTTGTTCAAGGGTGGTGACAGTTGAAAAGGACGTTAATGTTTTAAGGCTTGCGGCCTACAACCCATGGTCAAGAGACCTGTTCAAAGAACCAATAGAGATAGTTGTTGAAGACGCATACCTATTTCTCCAAAGATGTGATGAAGTCTTCAACGTGGTGATACACGACCCCCCAGCCATCTACATGGAGGGGAAGCTTTACTCTGAAGAGTTTTATCGGCTTGTGGCTAAGGTGTTGAAACGCGGAGGTGTTTTAGTTCATTATGTTGGGGAGACGGGTAGGAGGCGTGGGGTCAGGCTCCACGCAGGCGTAATGAAGAGACTTCATAGGGCTGGGTTTGTTACGGAGTATCATAAAAACCTGCGATGCGTTAGAGCTGTTAAAATTTAACAAATGGTTTAGCTGAATGATACCAATGGCGACGAGGCAGAAGATAGGTTTTGGAACGTGGATTGACATGCTGGCGTACCGCATAGTCGAGCGGGAAAAAGAATTAAAAAGAAGTCTAAACATGTTGAGGACAGAGGCGGGGATAGCTGCCTCAGGCTTTGTCCATATAGGCAGTATGTCCGACTCCGTTAGGGCTTACGCGGTTTCTCTAGCCATAAAAAATCTTGGTTACAACTCTGAGATGATCCAGTTCGCCGACGATATGGACGGCCTACGAAGTGTTCCTGCAGAGGTTCCGAGGGAGTTTGAAAAACATCTTTTAAAGCCTGTCTCCCTCATCCCAGACCCATTTGGATGCGACGAGTCCTACGCCGTCCATATGGAGAATATGCTTTTAGAGGCGTTGGAGAAAGCGGGCGTTGAAACCAAGCTTTACCGTGGCTATGAGATGTATGGCAGAGGTGTTTTGAAGGAGCAGATCACAGCGATACTCACCCAATGGAGGGCAATAGGTGAAAAGATAGAGGAGATGACAGGGCAGAGTAAGTTCAAAAAAGTCTTGCCTTATTTTCCGTTGTGCGCATCATGCGGACGGATATACACCACCCATGCCCTCTCCTTCGAACCTGAAACAGGTCGTGTTCACTATGTATGTAAGGGCGTGGAAATTAAGAAAAGGAGTTTTACCGGTTGCGGATACGAGGGAGAAGCCGAAATTTCAAAGGCTGATGGGAAGCTCTCATGGAAGGTTGAGTGGGCCGCCCGCTGGGCAGCGCTTGACATAAGGTTTGAAGCTTACGGTAAAGACCTCGCGGACTCTGTTAAGGTGAACGACTGGGTCTGCAAAAACATACTGGGGTATGAGCCGCCCTACCATGTTCAGTACGAGCTATTCCTCGACGAGACAAGGCGAAAGATATCAAAGTCAAGGGGTGTTTCCGTGTTCACCCCGTCAGCGTGGTACAGGTATGGCAGCCCGCAAAGCCTCATGCTACTTCTCCTCAAACGTATCAAGGGAACACGTGTTATATCGCCTAGCATGATACCCTCGCTGATGGACGAGGTCGACCGTCTAGGTCAACAGTTCCACAGCGGCAGCGGGGACCCACGTAAAACGGGTCTCTACGCATACATATACGGTTTGAAGAACCCGCCGAAAATAACAAAGCCAATCCCTTACAACCTCCTCGTTTTCTTAGCCTCGGTCGCACCAGCGTCAAAAGAACGTGAATTTATTCAAGCAAGGCTGAAAAAATACGGCTACAAAGTTGACGACGAAACCCTCCAACGTATTGAAATGGCCTTAAACTACTACAGAGACTTCGGGAAGCCCAGCGTCCCTGTGGTTGAGCTCGACCATGTTAGCCGGAAGGCTGTGGCCGAAGTTGCGGAAGCCATCAATAAGGCCGGAAGCCCTGAGGAGCTGCAGTCAGCTATTTTTGAAGCAGCACGTCGAAACGGCTTGGACCCCCCCGAGCTTTTCAAAACACTTTACAGACTTCTCCTTGGACAGGAAAGTGGGCCCCGACTCGGGGTCTTTATTTTGGAGGACTACGGTAGAGAGAGGGCTTACTCGGTTCTGTCCAAATGCCTCTCCTAACACTTAAATATGTGTTTACTTAACTATGACCACCAAAAAAAGAGTGAAGAAAAGGTTTGAGCGAACTAGTAAAGATAGGAAGCCTAACACCCCGCTCGCGGGGTGTAAACCTCGTAGCCAAAGTCGTTGAGAAGCCAGAGCCACGCGTTGTTTCATCGCAGTACGACCAGAGCGAACACCGGCTAACAGAGGCGTTAATCGCGGACGAAACAGGCGCCATAACTCTTGTTCTATGGGACGACAACATAAACATGGTTAGCGAAGGGGATTCCATCAAAGTAACGAACGGTTTCGTGAAGCTGTTTAAGGGGAGGATGCAGCTAAATTTGGGAAGGTACGGCAAGGTGGAACAGTCCGACGTCGACGTCCCCGATGTAAACCTAGAGAACAACCTATCCCAAAAGGAAGGCTTTCAGCAAGAGGGAAGAGAGAGAGGCGGTTTTAGGTCAAGAGGTTTCCAGCGTAGAAGAAGTTTTAGGTAGATTCGCCGGGTTCCACCAAAAACGCCCCGTCCTCTCTTCCAACTATTTTTATGACCTGATCTTTTCTAACATCTTTCACGGCTTTAGCTCTCCAGTACTCTCCATCTACAAATACGTAGCCGTAGCTCCCGGCGGGGATTTCGTCCACTGCTCTACCCTTACCTGTGGGCATGAAGGCTGCCGGCTTTTTTCTCTGAACGCTGAGGGACTTGTATGCCAAGAACCCTAAAAATGCCCCGACGAAGACAGCCACGACGACCACAGACAACTGCAGCCGGTTAAGCCATTCCTGCGAGACTAATGTCGGGGCAGGAGAATAGCCCCCAAGCAGTACAACTCCCAGTGTTATTAAAACAACACCACCAACTCCTGCGACGCCGAACCCGGGTGAGAGTATTTCATACAGTAGAAGCCCCGCCCCTATTATTGCCAGAAGCGCGCCGGCTAGGTTAATGTTTAGCCCTAAACCAACCAGTCCGAGAACTATGAGGACGCCGCCTAAAAGTTCACCGCCCCAACCCGGGTTAGCTAACCCAACAATTAAAGCGAGAATCCCTACCGATATCAACATGCTTGCTACCAAAGGGTCTGAGAGAATTGAGGTTAGTGACGAGCTGAGGCTGGGCTCTTTTTTCACCACTGAAGCTCCCGCCAAACGTAGGACCTTTTCGCCATGAAGAGTGATGACTGTTCTGCCGTCAGCCATTTTCAGCAGCTCATCTATGTCTGCGGCAATTGCTTCGATCAAACCCGCCTCATAGGCTTTGGTTGGGTTAAAGTTCTTGTTTTCTAAAACGATTTTCACGGCCTCAGTCCTGTTTCTTCCATGTAGCTCGGCTAGGGTCCCCATCTTTTCAGCAAAAAAATTAAGAATCTTCGAATCCGTAACAGGCTGGCCACCGGACACAGGCTGGCCCGACCCTATAATGGTCCCCGGAGCCATCGCCGCAAAATCGGTGGCCATCAAAATGTATGCTCCCGCCGACATAGCCTTACCTCCCTCGGGATAAACAAACCCTATGACAGGAACAGGAGACCTCTGAATAAGCTCGACTATTGACAGCATTGAGTCAGCCTGTCCCCCCAATGTGTCGATAGTCACCAGAACAGCTGAGTAACGCGAGGCCACTGCAAAAGCCTCCTCGAAATGTCTGACAGTCCCCGGCGAAATGTATCCATTTACCTCAATCCATAAAACAGAATCCTGCTCTGCCAGCGCGCCATGTACTGCTATCAGCAAAGCCAACAGCAGTAGTATCCTCATTCTTTTTTCTTAGTTTGCTGGCCTATCATGCCGAGAAGTGTTCCCAGCTCTCTAGAAGATGAATCTGTCACAACTATCATATTCTTTTCCCTGGCTATCTCGCTCCATGTCTGAAGCTCCCTAAGTCTCAGGGCTATCGGGTGGGTGGCGTAGTAGTCGGCGGCCATAGCCATCTTCTCGGCGGCCATCAGCTCACCCTCGGCGGCGATAATCCTACTTCTTCTCTCCCTTTCAGCTTCAGCCTGCTTCGCTATGGCCCTCTGCATCATCTCAGGTATGACGACATCCCTTAAGGCAACAGTGGTTACCTTAATCCCCCATGGCTCGGTCGCCTCATCCAATATCTGCTGTAGCCTTTTGTTCAACTCATCCCTGCGAGTGAGCAGGTCGTCTAACTCAACCTGTCCTATCACATCACGCAACGTTGTCTGTGCAAGCAGGGCTGAGGCCGTGAAATAATCTTTAACTTTCAAAACAGCCATCTGCGGGTCTATAACACGAAAGTACACAATGGCGTCAACATCAACAGTAACGTTATCTTTCGTAATAATCCTCTGCTTAGGCACGTCAAATGTCACCAGCCTTAGATCAATGATCCTCCTTCTATCTATCACTGGTAGGATTATCACTACGCCCGGTCCCTTAACGCCGACAAGCCTCCCAAGCCGAAATATAACCGCCCTCTCATACTCTGTGACTATTTTTATAGAGCTGGAAAGTATTATGAGTAAAAGTATTACGACAAAGAACAATGGTATGATTAAGTCAATCCCAATCGCCGCCGATACTAGCAATGGGTTAAGAACCGGCATAAGCCCAGAACACCACAAACATCTTCTTTCCATGTCTGTTTTTAACCTTATGCTACCCCGTTGATACCTAGGTAATTCTATAAAACATATTGGGGGAAGGGGAAAGCTGCAGCTGGGTACATAGCTTATATCATCCGGTGTTGCGTTAACGTTCGTAAAATGACAGAGAACGCAAGGGACATCGTTCAAGCAGAGGAGCAGGGAGGCCTTGAAGAAGAGCTGAAATCCGTGCTGAAAGACCTTGGGCTAAAGCCTAGTGAGTTGAGAAAGTACTTTAAAGCTGCGAAAAGACTTCGTGAGCTTGAGAGACAGTATGGGAAGTCTTACCAAGTCCTCCTCAGAGAGTACGAGAAGAAATTCCGGGAGAGCGTCAAACTCGAGTACCAAATAAACGAGCTTCTAGAGAGACGTCAGAAAATCGAGGAGGACTTGAAAGTTTACTTGGAGCAGCATAACCTTACGCTCGAAACAGTCAATAAAGTTATTGCAATTCTAATGAAGCTCCAACAATACTCACTTGATGTAACAGACCTTGAAAACATCGCAAGAGCTGCTGCCAAGATTAAGGAAATGGGTTTGGACGTGGAAACAGTGTTCGACAAATTCGCCAAACTTGAGGAGGCTGAACAACGTCTGCAAAGAGCCAGCGCGGAATATGAATCCATCTTGTCAAAGCTTGAGGCGATTAAGAAAGAGCTGGAATCTAAAGAAGCAGCGTTGAGGGACCTTATTAACTGGGAACCAGAGGTCAAAAGCCTCGCAGAAATGAGGCAGAGGCTCGAGAATGAGATAAGACAATTAGAGGAAAAGAAGAACGAGATGAGTGCTAAAGTCGAAGAGCTGGCACGAGAGTATGAGGCCCTTTATGGGTTTAAGGGCAGCGCTGAGGAAGTCTTTAAAGTTGTTGAGGAAAAGAAAGCCGAGCTCGAGCGGTTAACAGAGGAGGTGAACAAGAAGAGAGAGACGGTCGAGCTCTTGGAGGAAGAGGTTGCGTCAGCAAGGTCCTTGTTGATGCTTCTCCAAAACCCTGAGATGGTGAGTAAAGAAGATTTGGAGACACTAATTCGGCAGCTCACAAACATCGTCAACGTCAAGACCGGTGAGCTTTCCATGCTCAAACCGTTGGAAAAACCTCTTGTTGAAAACGTGCGTAGAAGAGTCGTCGAGCTTATCATGCCCGCTATAAAAAACGACCTTATACCCAAGTGGGTTTTCGAGAAGCTTGAAAGGGAGTTTAAGGAGGTCGTGGCTAGAAAAGCGCAGCTGGAGGAGGAGATTGAGAGGCTTAAGGCTTCAATTAGCCAGCAGGCGGTCCTTAAACAGCCCACAGCTGAGACAGAGGCTCAGAAGCCCTCAATGTTTTTCAGACTCTTAAAGAAGATGGTTTACCTGACTGAGGACGGTGGTGTAAAAATTAGGCTTAAATGCCCTTACTGTCAGTCAATAAACTTGGTTATACTGCCATCAAGGCAGGAACTGGAGAACGCGATGAATGACCGTGACCTACTTGTTATAACATGTCAATCATGCGGTAAAGATGTCTCCGTTGACCCAGGTTTTCTGAAGACGCGTTTTTACCCGGGGTGAATTGGGTTGAAAAGCACGAACCCCATCATTAGGATGCTGAAGTGGAAGACTAGGATTCTCAACGAAGATGAAATAATTCAGGTCTTGTCAGCCATAGCCAACATACACGTCTCTCCCTTCACTTTGACTAAGCTGCTTGAGGTTCTGCCCGAGCCGCTGGTAAGCGACGGCAAAAAACGCAGAAGTATCTCAACTTTCCTGTCAAATCTTGTGGAGATAGGTTACCTGTCGAAGCCGTCCGAGAGAAAATGGATAAAGAATGCTGCGTCATTCAGCCGTTATCTCAGTCCTCTCCTGATAGAGCTTAACGAAGTTGAGAAATCGCCTTCTGTTATCGAGAAAAAGGAGAGAAAAATAATTCAGGTTGAGGATAAACGGTAGGCGGTGAAATGGGGAGAAAACCGTCCAACCGTGAAAGCCCCCGCTACAAGGCACGTGTTGGCTACGAGGGGGAATACAGCCTTTTGAGAAAGTTTGTTGACGCCGGGGAGGCTGGCTACTATGCCGTGAGAACACCGGGCAGTGGTTCAGGCAAGATGCCTAAGCCCGACATTATCGCAGTAGACCACGGGGAGCTGATGGCCATAGAGGTCAAGAGTAGTGGTAAAGATTATGCTATGTTATCACGGGAACAGGTCCAGAGGCTGTTGGCGTTTGTCAACAGGTTTGAGGTATGCTGCCCACACTGTAAAAATAGGTTTAACCCAAGGCCCATAGCCGCTGTGAGGTTTGTCGGGAGAGGATGGAGGTTTGTTGACCTTAGCTCTCTTGAGGGTAGAGGACTTATCGTCAGGTGGGAAGACGATGGACGTTGAAGTTGATGAACTCGACAAAAAGATAATACAGCTACTTACCGAAGATGGCAGGCTGTCGTTCGCCGAGATTGGGAGGCGTCTAAACGTAAGCGAGAACACGATTCGTTTTAGGTACAATAGGCTTGTTGAGAAGGGAGTGATAAGGAGTGTCAGGGCGTTGGTGGACCATACCAAGCTCGGCCTTAAGAACTCCGCCGCCCTGATGCTCAAAATAGACCCCGAACATGTTGAAGAGGTTCTAGAAAAGTTGAAAAACTTCAGAGAGGTCACAAATATTTACCAGCTGTCAGGCGACTACGACGCCATAGCGGTGGTCATCGGATACAACCTTGACCACGTTAGAGAGGTTGTGGAGAGGATTAAGAAACTGCGCGGTATAACCTCCGTTAACACACTTGTCACCCTCAGGATAGTTAAAGCCGACACACGTTATGCCCTCACCTAAACATACAGTAAAATCATAGATAACCATCTTTCTGCCGTGCTAGCTCTAAAAGCCCTCACCATCCATGAACGATACAGGAATAGCTGCATAAACCTGATTGCGAGCGAAAATGTCTTAAGCCCAGCGGTAAAAAAAGCTCTAGCATCTGACATGGCCTCAAGGTATGCGTTGAGACCCGAGTTTTACGGCGGCACCGCCCGTATACATGATGTCTGGGAAATCGCGGAAAACCTTGGTAAGGAGGTGTTTAACGCGGATTACTGCCACGTATCACCCCTCTCAGGACATGTTGCCCTAATGATGTCACTCTACGTCACCGCTGGTAAAAACTCCACAATCGCATGCGTAGATCCGTCTGGAGATGGGTACCCGGGCTTGATGCCCGACAAAATCCCAGACCTGTTTAACTACAAGGTTGTCAACCTACCTTACCGCGACCACCAAATCTTAATCGATGAGGCTGTCCAATTCATCGAATCATTAAAACCCCGTGTCGTTGTTCTGGGCTCAAGCCTTATACTATACCCGTTTCCAGTGAAGGAGGTTTCGGAAGTGGTCCACGGATATGGAGGATATGTTGTTTACGACGGGTCCCATGTTTTGGGGTTGATTGCCGGAGGACGTTTTCAAAAACCCTTGGCTGAGGGGGCCGACATCCTTCTAGGCTCCACGCACAAATCCTTCTTCGGCCCGCAGGGTGGGATAATACTGACCAATAGCCCTGAGCTACATAAAGCCCTCAGCGAATCAACTTTCCACAAGTTTGTGGATAACATACACTTCAACCGTGTCGCGGCGCTCGCAGTAGCCCTTGACGAAATGAGGAGAAACGGGCGGCTCTATGCCGAGAGGGTAATTGAAAACGCGGTTGAGCTTGCCTCATGCCTTGACCGGCTTAGTTTAAAGCCCTTCAAGTCTTCCAGTGGTTACACAGAGTCGCATCAGGTGTATCTACCGTTTAACGTAAGCGAGGGTGTTAGGGTAAGGGACTTGCTGGAGAAGAATAGGATAATTGTCGATATGGCTGTGAGATTGGGCACCGCAGAGGTTACACGAAGAGGCATGGGCCTCAAGCAGATGTCTCAAATATCTAAACTGATTAAATCTGCTTTGAATGGGGAAGACGTCTCTGCAGAGGCCCGGTTACTGGCTTCCCGCTTCAGGACGGTAAGGTACACGTAGGTGTTCTCTGTGAAAGCCCAAGCCATAGCCCACACTATGGAGGGACTTGTAAAGTATCACGGCCTCAGGGACTGGGATTTACGTATACCATACCATGACAGCATCTCGGTCAACCTCCAGGCATTCACAGCCACCACCGAGGTCAGGTTTGGAAACTTCGGTAGAGACGAAGCATACATTGACGGAAAGCCAGTCACAGGACGTGAGCTGGAACGCATACTTACCGTAATAAACTATATCCGACGACTTGCAGGCATCGAAGACAATTTTTTCATGTCTTCGCAAAACTCGATACCGAAGGGGGCTGTTAAGGGGCTGGGCTTTTCTTCAGCCGGGGGTGCCGCCTTAGCGGCGGCAGCCTATAAAGCCGCAGGGCTCGATAAAGAATATGGCTGGAATCTGAGGCTGATTTCAAGAATTGCCAGAAGACTCGCGGGCTCTGCATGCAGGTCTGTCGTAGGATACTACTCAAGATGGTATGCCGGCAATTCCGACGAAGACTCATACGCAGAGTGCTTCGCCGACAACAAATCTCTCGAGATCAAAGTCGTCGTCGTGCCGTTCCAGGCTGAGTACTCGACAGAGGACGCACACCGTGAAGCCGAGAAGTCACCCTTTTTCAAGGAACGGATAAGGTCGGCTCAGGAGAGATGTGATCTGTTGGAGAAGGCTGTTCTTGAAGGTGATTTTCAAACCTTCGGCGAGCTCGCCGAAATGGACTCTCTAGAGCTTCACGCGGTAACTATGACCGGGCCGTCTAAGCTAGTCCTAATGCGGCCTGAAAGCCTGAGAGTTGTTAACGAGGTTCAGCGGTTAAGGTCTGAGAATGTATTGTGTTACTACTCTATGCAGACAGGGCCTACAGTATACATTAACACTTTGCCCGAGGATACAGACTACGTTAGGACACGCATTGAAGACCTTGGGTTTACTCCATACGTCTCATCAATAGGTGGGCCTGTCAGAACAACATAACAATTTATATGAGGCAGAAGGTCGTTGTAGTTGTAAAAATGGGTGAAGAAGGAGTAGGTTCAAGACTGAGAGAAATATTGGAAAGGAATAGGATAACAGTGGATATTCGTATGGGTTCCTCGGAAGAAGACATACCTTTTTTCGCTGAAGTGACTGCAGGCGGCAGAATTACTATCCCTGAGGAGATTAGGAAGATTTTCGAGATCAAGGACGGGGACGGCCTTATGTGCCGCATCCGAGTTGTCAGGCGCAAAGTGCAGCAAACGGAGCAGAAGGGTTGAAGGGCTTATATGCTGGTTTTTGATTTAGGGGGTAGGCATGGGAGACCCTAAGAGGATAAGGAAGAAGTACGAGACACCCGGTCATCCGTGGAGAAAGGAGAATCTTTCCGAGGAGTTAAAGCTTATGGGGGAATATGGGCTCAGGAACAAGAGGGAGATATGGCGTGCGACAAGTACTTTGAGGAAGTATAGGGCGCTGGCCCGTTCTCTCTTTACTGCAGTGGGTGAACGGAGGGCCGTAGAGGAGGCCAGGTTGATCGGGAGACTCTACAGGCTTGGTCTCCTACCCCAGAACGCGACGCTGGATGATGTCCTAAAACTGACTGTCAGGGACTTTCTCGACCGGAGGCTGCAAACCATGGTTTATCGACTTGGTATAGCTAAAACCCCATACCACGCAAGGCAACTTATAACTCATGGAAAAATCTACATAGGCTCCAAAAAAGTCAAGGCACCCAGTTACCATGTTTTGCGCGGCGAAGAGGAGAACATAAAACTTGCCGGGGCGTTGCTGGCCGGCAATCAGACATAAATACCTGTAGAGGCATGTGTCCGTAGATGGCAGAGCAAACAACGGAGGAACAAAAACCACAGGCCCCGACTCCACAACAGTTAAAGTGGGGAGTTGTACACATCTACTCTTCCTACAACAACATAATAGTGCATTTGACAGATTTGACAGGGGCGGAGACGATAGCTAGAGCTTCTGGCGGAATGTTTGTCGACGCAGGTAGGCTTGAGCCAACGCCTTATGCAGGCATGAGGGCGGCTGGTTACGTGATGGAGAAAGCCAAGGCGGCGGGGATCAACGCTGTTCACATCCTCGTCAGAGCACCCGGAGGAGTAAAGTCAAGAACACCCGGGCCCGCAACTCAAGCGGCTATAAGAACCATCGCTAGGTCCGGAGTCATGATTGGGCGGATCGAGGACGTCACACCCATCCCACATGACAGTGTCAGGAAGAAAGGAGGGCGTAGGGGTAGGCGGGTGTAGAACCCGCATAGCTTAATACAGGCCGCCGCGGAAAGATTTCCGATGCCATTTGGCGTTAAGACAGGTTGACGTATCTAGGAAACCAGTGCAGCGGCGAGAGGCTGTCGCAACAGGGAGGATTAAACTCAACCCTCGAACAATACAGCTAATCAAGGAAGGTAAGATTGAGAAGGGGGACCCGCTACAGTTAGCCCGCGTAGGCGGTATATTGGCCGCCAAACACACTCCCGAAATAATGCCCCTATGCCACCAGCTTAGACTGGAAGCTGTGGAGGTAAACCTGGAAATCCGAGATGACCATGTGGAGGCTGTATCACGCGTTGTGGCCTCCGAAAGGACGGGTGTTGAGATGGAGGCGTTAACGGCTGTTATTGGAGCTCTGCTCAACATATGGGATGCAGTTAAACAGTATGAGAAAGACTCCTCGGGCCAGTACCCTTCAACCGAGATTTACGGCGTTAAAGTGATCTCAAAGGTGAAGGTAGATGATGCCACATGAGAAACACAGAGCTGAAAGCCCGAAGAGAATCAAGGTAGCGGTTCTAACCGCCAGCAGCTCCCGCTACTTTAAGAAAATCCGTGGTGAGGATTATGTTGACGAGTCCGGGGAACTTGCGGTGGCTCTGCTCCAGAAACATGGCTATGAAGTCGTGTACCTTGGCGTAGTAAACGACGACGTATGGATGATTAGGGATTCTGTGGTCAAAGCCATAGCCGACGGAAATGATGTCGTGGTGATAACGGGTGGAACGGGAATTTCGCCCCGGGACGTAACCGTTGAGGCTGTGAGGCCCCTGCTAGATAAAGAAATGGAGGGGTTCGGCGAAATCTTCAGGGTTGAGAGCTATCGGCAGATCGGGCCCGCGGCGGCCATGAGTAGAGCTGTCGCGGGTACGGCTAACGGACGCCTCATACTTGCTCTTCCCGGCTCGCCTAAGGCAGTTGAGCTAGCCCTTGAACTATTCGCCAGCGAGATACCGCACATGCTACACATAGCTAGGGGCGGCCATTCATGCGGATGACAGTGCTCGGTGCAGGGAGTATAGTGGCTTCGCCGGAAAGATTCTCCAGCGGATTACTTGTCGAGTCCGAGGGCACGCGGCTATTATTGGATCTAGGTCCCGGTGTACTGGAAAAGCTCAGAAAGTTAGGTTTAGACCCTCATCTTTGCACAGCTTTTCTAATAACCCATTTTCACATAGACCACGTATCAGACCTTCTACCCTTGATAATGATGTGGCCTTACAAACCTGACGGGATACCTGACCAAAGTCCAAAACCCCTTCGAATTATCGGTCCAAACGGGCTGAAGAAACTGATCAAGACATTGACGGAGGATGTTGAAGCCTTCAGGTACCTGTCTGAGACAATGGGCTGCCGAAGATATCTAAACTTGTGGGAGATGGGGGACAACGGCCGGCTTGAACTGGAAACTATTGCAATAAAGTCAGCTGCAGTAGAGCACTATGGCGGTGTAGCTTACCGGATTGAGACCGAGGAGGGCATTATAGTGTTTTCAGGCGACACAGTGCCCGACCCGGCGCTCACGAAGCTTGCTAAAGGATGTGACGTCCTCGTACATGAGTGCAGCTTCCCCCACGAGTTTCTAATAGGTAAACATACATCGGATGTACAGCTGGCTAAGATAGCTGCTGAAGTGATGCCTAGAGTCTTAATAGTTACACATCTCTACCCGGTGTGGACGGGCCTGGAGCACAGGCTCCATAAATCACTCGGAGAGCTGGGGCTTGAAAAGGTTGTTATAGCAAAGGACGGGGAAATCATAGAGCTATAAATGGGCTTTAAGGTGAAAGAACGTGATTCTGTCGGACTTTGACCTATGGAACTACATCAGAAGCGGCAGGTTGGCCATAGAGCCTTTCTCAGAGGATATAGTACGCGAAAACGGGCTTGACCTGAGAATAGGGCGTCAAATAGCGCGCTTCAACAAAAACACCCAGGTCTTCGACACGAAAAATTCAAACAGCAAGGACTTCTACTACTTTGAGGAGGGCGACTCCTTCGTCATCAACCCCTCAGAGCACGTCCTCCTTCACACAATGGAGTACCTAGCTCTCCCGAAAGACTTGATGGGCTTTGTTAACTTGAGGAGCAGCTATGCGAGAATTGGTCTGACAATACCGCCTACAATAGTGGATGCGAACTTCGAGGGGCAGCTGACGATTGAGCTGGTTGGCGGAGACTTTCCCGTTAAGCTTTACGCTGGCGACCGATTCCTACACGTTGTCTTCGCTCGCCTCTCGTCAATAGTAGAGAAACCGTATAGCGGCAAATATCAAGGACAGAGGGGGGTTAGGCTTCCAAGCTTCTAGCCACCCGCTATAGGGGGGAGGACAACAACAACATCCCCGTCTTTGAGTCTAGTGTTTTTCCAATTTGCCAGGTCTACATTCTCTCCGTTAACGGCTACCGCAAACCCCTTTCGAAGCACCGGCCCATCAAACAAACCCATGAGTTTACCGGCATACCTCTCCGAAAACAGCTTCAGAAAATCGGCAACCGTCGAGCCCTCTTCCAGCTCAAACTCCTCATCTGAGCGGCCAAGCCTCTCCCGAATAAATGCGTAGTATTTCGTGTATACTTTCATGCCCCCTCAAGCCACGCTTCAGTACCGTCGACGTAAACTTCCTTCTTAAAGAGCGCCGGCTCCCTCTTATATCTCTCGACGGCCTTCCTGAGGCCTGCGAACGTTTCTTCACGTCCGGCCCCGGCCGCGGCAGCTACCACCACCGCCTCCCCCAAACCAAAGCTTCCCAGAAAATGCCACACCCCGACAAAACGTAGCCCGTATTCCTCCCTGACTTCCTCACATATCCTCTTCAAGGCCTTGTTGGCGTGTTCTTCGTAGCTCTCCATGTACAGTCCTACACTATCTTTCGAGCCCCTGCCCTGTCTCTTCACCAAACCTACAAAGAAAACAGCGGCCCCTGCTGAGCCGTCTCCAACATCCTCAAGCACGGACCTGAACAACTGCTCAATCCTGATTGAATTTTTACCATACACGCCGGGCGGGGGAGTCTTCATCGTTAAGATGATGTAAATGCTCCAATTATGTTTTTCCATGGCCAAATTTTTTAAGGCTTGCCGTACAAGGCACTCGACGTATTTTTTGGGCAGAAAAAACAAGAACACGTCAAAAAAATACAAAAAAATTTTCCAAGTCGTTAACAGAAAAGAATGATTTATATTTCATGATTCTTACGCGGAGGACGAGGTCAGCAGACTAGTAATGCTTGAAAGCAAAACCACAAGTAAACAGATTGTCGGAAAGCATGTATTCGGAAATCTCTACAACTGTCCAGTAGAACTTATCAGCGACCAAAAGTTTCTACGCCAGCTTGTGTTGAAAGCCGTTGAAGCCGCTAAGATGAACCTCGTTTCGCTGAGGTCGTGGAAGTTTGGCGGTGAAAAAGGAGGGGTATCTGTTATCGCCCTAATTATGGAAAGCCACATCGCGGTACACACATGGCGCGAATACAAATATGCCACGGTAGATATCTACACCTGCGGAGAAGAAAGTAAGCCAGAATTAGCCTTCGAGCTCATAGTAGATAGCTTAAAGCCAGAAAGGGTCGTGAGGTATTTCGCGGACAGGTCGTCTGGGTAAACGGTATAAGGTTTACCTTAAACCTTTCTTTTTATGAATTCCTCGCGACTCCAAGGCAGAAGTATTTGTTTGTTTTTTCGAACACTTACTACTCATAAAACGCAAGCCACATTAAACGACGACCATTGAGTTACTGAAACAACTGTGCAATACCCCAACCGATTCGTATACCTAAACCATAGTTATGCCTTTTAACCGGGCGCTGATAGTGGCACTAGGGGTATGTTACTATTTCCGTTAGGGATTAATTCAATCCCCGTTTAATTATAAATCGCATACTAAGTCAACGTTGGCTGCAATGCACTCCAAAGCCCCTTAACCTGTGTAAGCAGGATTGTTTCTATTTTCTGTTCGAAAAATAAAACAATACGAAAATCACGCTATTTCAGAATAGGGTAAAAGTTAAAAGGTAAAAGTTTTACCATAACTACATGCCAAAGAGAAACGTGGTCAACGATAAAATCTTACGGCAGGCTGTCGAGCAGGCTTTGAAGCAGCCGAGAATCGCTTTCTATTCGCCTCTTGCCGCTGGAATCTTGAATTACAGAAAAAGCGTAATACCGAGATACAGCATAAGTGATGAAATCGCCAAAATTGTTGAATCAGCTCTTAGAAAAAAGTATCCCGAACTTACACAGAAAACCAAAAACATCCTGCGAAAACTTAAGGAATCCGGTATGCAGCCCTCCTCCAAACAACCTTCACCTCGGGAACCGGTTGAGAGGGAGCGGCGGCGCGAAACGGAGGAGGGTTCCTAAGCCAGAGTCTTACATATCCTAACGCATTAGCTGCTGCCTCCTCTACGCTGTAGCCCTTCAGGAGAAGAGCTGTAAGCGCTCCCGTCAACATGTCGCCTGCTCCTGTGGTATCTACGGGGGTATGGTTATTCTGAACATTCAAAAACATGTAGTTACCTTCAGTCACGACCAGAACCCCTTCGACATACCCGACCAGTGTTGTTCTTGCACCAAGCCTTTGGAGTGCTTCAGCAACTTCCGCAGGCCCAGTAAAACCAGTCAACACGGCGGCCTCTTCCTCTGAGCAATGAAAGACGTCTGCTAGAGGTGCAATCTCTTTCATGGCTGGCGTCTTTAAACTTACTAGTCCATTCTCGCCTACATTCCTTAGAAAACCCTGCAAATCAACGACCAGTAGCTCGGTCCTATCCCTTAAAAGAGATAAATGCTCAACACTTATCTCTTTAAACACGGGTGAAGCGATGACCGCATCCGCCCTAATGTCTTCGAGGGCCTGGAGCGGTATTTCAGGACCCATTGAAATCATGCTCAACATTCTCTTACCGGCTTTGAAGACAGCCTTAAAACGATACGACGGCATGTCTTTCACACGGGTTGCCGAGAGCTCGATTCCAAGTTCTGTCAGCCTTTTGATGAGTGGTTGTGGAAAATCATCCCCTACAGCTGTGTAGGCTTTCACATGGGCTCCGAGTGCTTTGGCGGCTTGCCCTGCGTAAACAGGCGGCCCCCCGAGCACAGGGCTGCTTGAGTCGCCTAGGTAATCGAGGGTAAGGGCGCCTACAATGGCAACCTCCACAGCTTCAGCATCACTTCGGCGTATATAAGGAAAGATTTAATGCCTCGCCTCAAGTGCTACGGCTAGGATGGCTCAGACAATACCTGTATCGGAAATCGCTAGAAAACCTTTCAGGGATAGTGTGAAGTTTGAAAACAGGTTTAAGGAGGCGGGCTACAGGATTGTTGGGAGACATTCAGCGGTCAAGGTCTGCCACTGGACAAAATCGGCGCTGAAAGGTGGAAAAGCATGCTATAAGAGCTGGTATGGCATCGAGAGCCATCGATGCATTCAGATGACACCTTCACTACAGTACTGCAATATGATGTGCGTCTTTTGCTGGCGTTTCCACACACTGAATAGGGTGCAGCCATATGACGGGGAATGGGACAAGCCGGCCGAGATACTGGACATGATTATCGAGGAGCAGCGGCAGCTTCTTTCAGGCTTCGGAGGAAATCCAAAGGTATCGAAGAAGAAATTCGAGGAAGCTAACATGCCGAAACATATAGCTATATCGCTTGACGGCGAGCCGACACTTTACCCCCATCTAGCTGACTTCATATTGGAGGCCCGCCGCCGGGGGATGACTACTTTCTTGGTTAGTAACGGAACGATGCCCATGCGTCTTAGGGAGCTTCTCGATAAAGCGGAGCCAACAACACTATACATTAGCCTTTATGGTCCCGACAAAGAGACCCATATCAAAACATGCAAACCACTGATACCCGATAGCTGGGAAAGGCTTATGGAGTCTCTTACCTTGATGTCCAAATTTAGATGCAGAAAAGTTATACGCCTAACACTTGTGAAAGACGTCAACATGCACTCACCCGACAAATATGCTGAACTGATTAAGATTGCATCACCTGACTTCGTTGAATGTAAGGGGTATACACATGTTGGCGAGTCTCAGCTTAGGCTCAGGAAGGAGAACATGCCCTCGGTACAGGATTTAAGGGTCTTCGGTAAAGAACTTGCGGAGCATCTAAACTTCATACAGGTTGCAGAGGATGAGGTAAGCAGGGTTGTTTTGCTGTCAAACCCCAACTCACCCTATTATCTTGATGTCGTTAACCGTCTGAGCTCCGGATAGCGTTTAGAAGCTTCTCATAGCTTTGGTCTATTGTCTCGGGAAGTACACGTGTCTCGGATATTACCGTCATGAAGTTTGTGTCACCTCTCCAGCGCGGGACGACATGGACATGAAGGTGGTCCTCTATACCAGCTCCTGCAACCCTGCCTAAGTTCAATCCTACGTTGAAGCCATCGGGGTTGAGTGACTGTTTAATCACCTTAACGGAAAGTTTTACATGCCGCATCATCTCAAGCAGTTCTTCATCGGTCAAATCTGTCAGCGACGCGGTGTGACGGATAGGTGAGACCATTAGGTGTCCGTTGTTGTATGGGTAAAGATTCATGATGATGAATGAAAGCTTTCCCTTAAGTAGGACATACCTAGACCTTAGGTCCTGGGCGTTGGCGGCTTCGCAGAAAATGCATTCTTTCTCATCCTTCGCGGATTTTATATAACCCATCCTCCACGGTGCCCAAAGCCTATCCAATCTACCCTATTGACTCCCTACTAGGATTTAAGCTGTTAACCGAATATTTCATACCATGTTTCTGAGAGTTTTTTATGGGTTGTGATGTTGGAGAGTAGGTTGACGTGGTTCCGTAACAACTCAGGCATCGCCTTAACCGGAACTATAAAGACATTGTTAAGTTGCCGAGCGGCAGGCTCATAAACTGTAAGGACAACGGTTGTAAAGAAAACTGTATGGGTTCCAGGTGTTTTCTCCGAAAGCCATTCAGTCATATACAGGGTTCTGTTTCTAGCTCTGCCAACCACCTGCTCCAAGGTTTTACCCGCTAAACGTTTACCCCATCTCTTACAGTCAAATATAATACAGTGGGTAGAGGTGTAGGCGATCAAATCTATCTGGAATCTTCGCCCGTTAACCTTTAGATTCAGGTTTTTCACAGAACCAAGTCCCGCTGCTTTGGCTGCATCCGCGGTAAACTCCTCCATCTCTCTCCAAGTCAGGTATCGGGCAATTCGTTGCGGGTCTGCTCCATACTCAACGGCCGCAAGCCCCAAAGCAACACGACCTGATGACCCAAACCGCAGTACTACTTCATCCAACAGTCTTTCAACATCACCAACATCCACCCTAGCTGCTAAAGCTAATTCAGCCGCCTCAAGCATTGACCCTGGCCGGGAAATTTCAAGAGTCTTCTCCAAAATTTTGAGCGCAACCACTCTATCTAAAGAGGTCTTCATTCTTATCACGAATTATAACCCTGGCTGGCAGGTTTGACCGGTCATATTTGTAGCCTCGAATAATCGCGGCTGGTATGGCTTCGTCAGCTTGTCCCATGACAAGTTCGGCCGCCGACGCAAGCTCGTCGGCAATGCAGGTTACTTTTGAAAGCAATGTCCTGCCAAAGAGGTCTTTTTCCCCACGCCTATCCCACAAAGGGTTTATGCCGCTGCAGCCTATGGCCACGTTTATTGTCCCCTTTCGGAAAGGTCTACCAAAGGTATCGCTTATAATGACCGCCACATCGACACCCGTCAACTCCTTCACCTTTCTCCTTATGTTTTCAGCTGATTTATCGGGGTCTTTCGGGAGCGCTATCACTATGTCGGTACCGCCTGAGTTAGATGCATCCACGCCCGCATTTGCACAGACAAAACCATGAGGTGTCTCGCATATCAGTACTCCATCACCCATTCTAACTATTTTCCTACAGTTCCGTAGGATGACTTCAACCTGTCGCGGGTCCTTCCCAGTAGCTTCAGCTATTTTCTGTGCAAATGCTGATGGGACCACCTCTTTTAGACTTATGGACATACCTTCGGCACGGGAGACAATTGAGTGTGCAATCACAAGGATGTCTCCGTCGATAAAGCTCTCGCCCATATCTTTAACTGCCTTAACTATTATTTCACCAACGTCAACTCCTTTTTCTATTATCGGGAGACCGGTGACCGGTATTATCTCCAATTTAGGCATGAATAAAATCGTTGAAGCCCTGCTTTAACGGTTTATAGACCAAGCCTGTCAAGTTTTTTCCTCGCCTTATTGGCGGCAACCATCTGCGGTGTTTTCGGCTCATCCTCAGCTGTTTTCCTTTTTACGAATATACCGCATCGGCCATCGGGCAGTAGCTTCATCTGGTTACATTGAGCGTAGGGGCACTGGTACCCAATGCATGGCGCATCCACCCAATTGCACCATGGAGGGTTACGTCTAAAGTCAAGGGCTTTCTTTGCACACCTGAAGAATCTGCAAAGAGGGTTGCAGATCGGGGTCGGCTCTTTGCTCAAGGTCCAACTCTGCAATCTCTAACCCTCTCTATGTTAGTGGGTTAACGTATAGGTTGAATTTTAACGTTGCCTAACTCCCCGCATCCTTAACAAAAGAACTGCAACAGAGACCGCTAAAATAGCAGCTAGAATAGCGGATGCAACATTCTCGACCGAGACAAGCCCGCCCCCTAGTGACACGTGTCCGGGAAGACGTATCTCGACGGATTGCGGCCCTTCAACACCGAGCCTTTCTCTAACAAGCAACGCCCCATCTTGATACAGGTCTATCTGGAGGTTTGCCGGGAGCTCCAAGGTTAGATATATTGGTTGGACGCCCGTCTTATCAGAGACCTTCTCCACACCGTCGACGTATATCTTGACATGTAACCCGGGTACTAAGTTGCTTAAGGCATCATAGACACTCACCCTCACGGGGAAGTTGATGTTTGTAAGCCGTATGTCCATGTTTGCCCCCGTTATCTCGACTGGTCTATTGTAGACCTGGACATTTTTGTAGAATATTCTTAACTCATTAAGGCCCGGGAAAAGGTTGGCTTCAGCAGCACCGTCCTTGACCGTTGCGTTGACAACGCGGCCTGTCTGTGGATCTAAAACCTTAAGCTCCGCGTTGTTTACCCCACGTCCTTCATAATCTACGATGCGGAATAAGACCTTCTGGAAACTAAGCCTCAAGCTGGCGGTGTAGAAGGCCTCCGACAATTTCACCGTCTCCTTCTGGATAGGTGTACGTCCTCTGAATAGGTAGATGGTGTAGTCGCCGGCCTTTGAGGACAGGGGGAGGTATCCCAAACTAAACAAGCCATCTTCCCCTGTTATTCCGCTTGTGAAGTTGCCGGCAAGCCTTGAGCCAACCAGCACGCCAACGCCTTTGACCGGTTTGTTGTCTGGGTCGAGGACCTTAACAGCTAGCTCACCGACATCGGCTCCTATGGAGATTTCCGCATCTGATTCTAGGCTCAAAAATGAAGAATACACGGTGACCGGGACGCGTCCAAGCTTCACGGAAAGAGTGGCATTATACCTTCCTACAACATCGGAGGACACCAGCCTCTTGACCGAGGCCTTCCCGTCAGCCAAATCTATTTTCTTCGAATAATTTCCAGCCACCAGAGCCAAGGAGGCCGATATCGGCGCAACCTTACCCTCCAAGTTTAGAACGGTGAAGTTTACATTAATGAGCGCTGAACGAAGTATCAGCGTTCTTGACGTTCTGTTCAGAAATGTTTCGGCTGATGCCACTTCCTGCCCTTCCTGGGAGACTTTTACACTGTATGGTCCCCCTACGCTTGATACGTTGGAGAAGGGAAGGTCTGTGAAGACGGCGTAGCCCGTGGCGTTGGTTCTCTGAGTGGTTGATATAACCTTCGATGTAGAGGTTAATGTAACGAATATGCCGTCAACTCTCCGTCCGGCTCTGTCTAAAACCTCCACTGCAAGTCTACCTAGAGGAGCTACTACAACTAACTCCCTTATGTTAGGGAAATCTATCTTAACCCGTTTAAGCTCGATGTTCTGCATCAGAATAACCAAGTCATAGGAGCCGGGCTGCAGCTGTCTGAAAACAGCATAACCCGTTGAATTGGTGACCACAGTCTCACGAAATCCCTGTGCCTCGGCGGTGACCGTCAATCCCTGCTTGGGGAGTCCATCAGGTGTGACGACCCTCACAGTTAAGGCCTGACCTGTTTCCTGACCGAACACGACGGCCGGCATTAGGAGCAGGAGTAAAGTTAGCGATGTGGAGAGAATTTTCTTCATAGCCCCTCGCCTAGCAGGCTTTTTAAATATGTATCCGCGGCTGATTTTTCAAGAAGTTGTCTGCCTCGATAAGTGTCTCTTTTGCGGTTTTAAAGGTAAGCCTCTCAAGGGCTTTGTCGAAGGGCAGCCAAACGAAGTCCAAATGCTCTGCGGATAGTTGGACAATCTTTGTAGGGGCCCTGCCCACGTAGAAGACAACCTCTTTTCTTACAAGCCTACCGTCCTTCATAAACATGTATGAGATGACTTTTCTAAAACCGTTGATTATCTCAATGTTTGCTATGCCTGTCTCCTCTTTTACCTCCCTCAAAACAGCAGCCATCTCGTTTTCGTTCTTCTCTATGTGGCCCTTGGGAAAGTCCCAGTGGCCCGCCCCATATTTGAGCAAGAGGTACTGTAAACCCGTTGGCTCCTCGTAGAAAACCACGGCTCCCGCGGACCGTTCATCTACTTTCTGCCTCAACCCATGTTAAAGCGATTAATGCATACATATATGCTTAAATTTACAAGGTATAAGTCATATCTGATGCAGGCTCTCGCTAAACCTAGTTGGATTAAAGCCCGTCTACCTAGCGAAGGGCTATACCCCCAGGTAAAAGCAATCCTACGCCGTCACAGACTTCACACAGTTTGCGAAGAGGCGCTCTGCCCAAACCTAGGAGAATGCTGGGGAGGGGGTACGGCTACTATCATGATTTTGGGAGATATATGTACACGTGCCTGCCGGTTTTGCGCAGTTAAATCAGGTAACCCCAACGGCTATGTCGACGAAATGGAGCCTGTTAATGTTGCAAAAGCCGTCAAAGAGATGGGGTTGAAATATGTTGTTCTGACCTCTGTCTGCAGAGACGACCTATACGACGGCGGTGCCTCGATTTACGCAAAAACAGTGCGGGCTATCAGAGAGTATGTTGGTGATGTCTTCGTTGAAGTGTTGATTCCAGATTTCAATGGGGATAGGGATGCTTTGGAGAAGGTCGTGGCAGCTGGCCCTGACGTTGTCGCCCACAACATCGAGACCATACGTCGACTAACTCCCGTCGTCAGAGACAGGCGGGCATCATATGACAAGTCTTTGTCTGTTCTTAAGTTGGTCAAGGAAATTAGCCCTTCAACCTACACCAAGTCCTCTATAATGGTTGGCTTGGGTGAGAAGCCTGAAGAGGTCTTGGAGGCGATGAGGGATTTGAGGGATTCAGGTGTAGACTTCATAACAGTAGGACAGTACCTCCGCCCTACTTTGAGCCACATACCTGTGGCTGAATACGTTCATCCATCGGTTTTTGAATACTACCGGTCGGAGGCGTTAAAAATGGGGTTTAAGTACGCGGCGTGTGGCCCGCTTGTGAGGAGCTCCTATAAGGCGGGCGAGTTTTACCTGGCGTCAGTCATTAGAGGAGGGTGATGGTTTGCCACTTTTGTATATGGCTCAAGCCCTTAACCTAGCGCTCCGGGAGGAGATGGCGCGGGATGAAAGGGTTGTTGTCCTAGGCGAGGATGTTGGGAAACGGGGAGGTGTCTTCCTCATAACAGAGGGGCTTTACGAGCTATTCGGCCCTGATAGAGTTATAGACACACCTTTGTCGGAGGCTGCAATCATAGGAGTTGCGGCGGGGATGGCGATGAACGGCCTCCGACCGGTCGCGGAAATACAGTTTGCTGACTTCATTTTTGGTGGCTTCGACCAGATTGTCTCTAATGTTGCAAAAATCCGGTACAGAACAGGTGGCCAGTTCTCAGTCCCACTTGTTGTGAGGGCGCCCGTCGGCGGGGGAGTTAAGGGAGGGATGTTCCACAGCCAGAGTCCGGAGGCATACTTTGTACACACACCGGGGCTTAAAGTTGTGACACCTTCAACACCTTATGACGCTAAAGGCCTCCTCATATCTGCGATAAGGGACGAAGACCCCGTCATTTTTTTCGAGCCCAAAAGAATATACAGGACTTTCAGAGAAGAGGTGCCTGAGGGAGACTACACAGTTCCGCTTGGAGTGGCGCGGGTAGCGAGAGAGGGGGCGGACGTGTCTCTTATCACCTACGCCGCAACAGTCCATGACTGTCTTAGCGCAGCCGAGAAAGCAAAGTCTGAGGGGATTGACTGCGAGGTCATAGACCTCAGAACACTTCTTCCGTTTGACAGGGAAGCTATCGACAGAACCGTTAAAAAGACGGGACGTGTTGTCATCGTTCACGAGGCCCCGAAGACCGGGGGGTTTGGAGCCGAAATAGCGGCATACATAGCTGAGAGGCTTCTCTTCAGCCTCGAGGCCCCTGTCTTAAGAGTTACGGGATACGACACACCCTTCCCGTTCGCCCACGAAAACCTCTACATGCCCAACGAAAAACGCATACTTAACGCTGTCAGGAAATCGGCGTCATTCTAGGTGTCATGCATGGAGCGGTTTGGAGCAGTTGTCATTGGCGGTGGCCCAGCGGGCTACGTAGCCGCAATACGTTTATCCCAGCTCGGTGTTAAAACTGCTTTGGTTGAGAAGGAGGAGCTGGGTGGCGAGTGTACAAATTATGGATGCATTCCAAGCAAATATCTTATTACAGTTGCGAGAAAGGCTTGGGCTGTTAAGGAGCTCGCCGACAAAGGCGTTTTCAAAACATCTTTGGAGGTTGACATGACCCGTGTGACCGATGGAATGCGAGCAGTTGTAGGGAGGCTGAGGCAGGGCATAGGATATTTGCTGAGGGAATATGGGGCTAAACATATCAAAGGGTTCGCGGAGGTAATTGACCAGAACACGGTAAGGGTGACAAATGGGGGAAACATGACGGAGTTAGAGACGGAGAACATTTTGATAGCCACGGGGACAGAACCCTCAACACTTCCCACAATCCCAACAGACCAGAACAGGGTGGTGGATTACCGCAAGATGCTTTATCTCGGGAAAATTCCGAAAACACTGCTTGTCGTTGGCGGGGGTGCTGTGGGGATGGAGATAGGGACTGCCTACGCAATGCTCGGAACCGCCACCACCGTCGTCGAGGTAATGGACCAGCTGCTGCCAGGAATGGATGCAGACGCTGCAAGAGCGGTTAAAAGGGGGGCTGAGAAAATCGGTGTAAAAACCTACCTTAAGACGACTGTCAAGTCATACTCCTACGTGGACGGCGGCGTGGAGGTGGAGTTGAGCAACGGAGAAAAAGGTGTTTTTGAGTATGTCTTGGTCTCGGTGGGTAAAAGGCCGTCAGGCTGGGTCCAGGGTCTCAAAAATATCGGTGTGGAGCAGGACGAAAAGGGATTCATAAAGACGGATGACAAAATGCGCAGCTCCGTCAGCAATATCTACGCCGCTGGCGACGTTACCGGGCCGCCGTTCCTAGCCCACAAATCTTTCAAGCAAGGGTTTGTAGCGGCTGAAGCCATCGCCGGAAAGCAGGCCAGATACAGCTCAGTCATCCCCTACGGTGTCTTTACATATCCGGAGGTTGCCTCTGTGGGGAAAGTTTCGGGGGATGGGCTTAGTGTGGCTAGGTTTCCCTTCCTCGCCCTCGGTAGGGCCTTGGCTGACGCTGAAGAAGGGTTTGTGAAAATTTTCGCGGAGCAGTCTGGGAGACTTGTGGGCGCTGTTGCGGTGGGGCCGCATGCCACGGAAGTAATCCAAGTAGTAACACCGCTTATCGAGAAAGGTGCAAGCGTCGATGACGTTGCAAACGCGGTCTACATACACCCAACCTACGCCGAAGCATTGGGGGAGGCAGCCCACATACTGTTAAAGAAGGCGATACACTATGTCGTCAAATGAGGTCTGCTTCTACGACCTAGGGCTGATAGAATACCGGGAAGCTCATAGAATTATGTTAAACCTCCTACAGAAACGTATAGCGAACGAAATAGGGGACACAGTCCTCCTCCTAGAACATTTCGACGTCTATACTCTTGGGAGAAAGGGCGTGGAGGAGAATGTAATAGACCGAACAATCCCGGTATACCGTGTTGAGAGAGGCGGTGACGCGACATACCATGGTCCTGGCCAACTAGTCGCCTACCCTATTGTCAGCCTCACCGCTTTGGGGCTGGGCGTGGCTGATTTCGTCAACCTGTTGGAGGAGGCCTGCATACGTTTGTTGAAAGGTTATGGAGTTGACGCCGGCCGGGTCGAGGGTAAGCCCGGTGTCTGGGTGGGGGGTAAGAAAATCGCCTCAATAGGGCTGGCGGTCAAAAACTGGGTCACATACCACGGAATCGCACTCAACGTTAACACAGACCTTACCAAGTTTTACGGGATAAGGCCATGCGGAATGGACGCCGAGACCATGACCTCAATGGAAAGAGTTCTCGGAAGAAAGGTGAGTATTACTGAGGTGAAAAAAGCTTTTGCGTTCGAGTTAGCCCGGCTTCTTGACAGGGTACCTGTGTTGGCGGCTTCCGGAATCCCTATTTAAATCCTTATAAAGTATTTAAACAGTATAAAAGCCGTGGCAAAAGGTCCTCCACCAAAGGTTGAGATACAGAACGTCGTATCAAGCGTTACACTATTTCAACGACTCGACCTTGCACAAATACAGAGAACCTTTCCCGAGGTCGAGTACAAGCCAGCCCAGTTTCCTGGACTGGTTTTCAGGCTCGCCAAACCAAAGACCGCAACTCTCATCTTTAGCAGCGGTAAGATGGTCTGCACGGGGGCCAAGAGCGAGGAGGAGTCGATCAGGGCTGTGAGGACTGTTGTTAAGGCGTTGAAGAAGGAGGGGTTCCTGATTAAGGAGGAGCCCCAGATAGAGATACAGAATATAGTCGCGTCCATAGACCTGCACGGTAGAATTGATTTGGAGATGGCCGCCCAGACTCTGGAGAACGTCATGTATGAGCCCGAGCAGTTCCCAGGCCTCATTTACCGTATGATGAGCCCTAAGGTTGTTATATTGATGTTTGCCAGCGGGAAGCTTGTCTGCACTGGAGCTAAGTACGAGAAGGATGTTCACGACGCGGTCGCAAAGCTGCAGGAGCTGCTCGAGGAAAAGGGTTTGATAACCTACGATTAAGACGGGAAGAACATCCTCAGGTATGGTATTGTTTTTACAGGCTCGAGGCCCATGACTTTAACTGAAACGGCCAAAATGAATAATACCACCGCAGCCACAAGAAAGATAACATCATTTCTCTTCATTTCAAGCACACGCAAGCTCGTCCTCTTTTTGGCGGCGCCGAAGCACTTAACCTCCATAGCCTCAGCAAGCTCGTATGATCTGCGGATTACATTGACCAGCAAAGGTACTAGAACGGGGACAAGGTTTCTGAGCCTTCTCATGAAAGGCCCCTTGTCCAGCTCAAGGCCCCGAGATCTCTGAGCATCCATAACCGTCTTTAACTCCTCCGCCATTACTGGCGTGAACCTAATGGCTGATACGAATGCAAAACTGTATTCGTATGGAAGCCTCAGCGTCTGAAGAGTTAGGGCTATTTCATCAGGACTTGTGGTGAGGAAAAATAGTGAAAAAGATGAGAGAAAGACTATCAGCCTAAGGGAGTAGGCCAGTGAATATCCAGCCGCAACCAAGAGCTGCGGCTCACGACTGTACTGACTTATGAACGTAATGACGAAGACTAGAACGGCCAGTTGAATCGACCCGCGTAACGTTTTCCTCCAGAGTCTTCCAACCTTGGCGGCAGACACCAACGCCGCTTCCAGAGCTAGAAGAGATACAACAATCAGCACATCGACGTATATTATGGCTGTGGTTAGCAGGGCAAGGGACACCAGAAGCTTTACACGTGGGTCTAAACGGTGAATAAAGGTGTTTCCCGGTCTAAACCTAAGCCCCTCAAACAAGCTCATGTTTCAGAACACTTGCTACAATCTCAGCGGCTACGTCAACATCTAAAACCTTCCGCTGCACACCCAAATCGCTAAGTCTCTCTAGGACACTCACAACCTGGGGTGGTATGAGTGAAGCCTTCTTCAAAAGTTCTCCATCCGTTAGGATTTCCTGACTTTTTCCATCGGCCAAAACCTTCCCCCTAGACAATACTACGACCCTGGGTTTTAGGTCCGCGATAAACTCGACGTCATGGCTTGCCAAAATGACGGTCCGCCCCTGCATGTTGAGCATCTTAATCATGTGCATCATTTTCTCTTTCTGGACACTGTCCTGCCCAATGGTCGGCTCATCCAGACAGATTATCGAAGGACTCCAGGCAAGTATGATGGCCATCGCGAGCCTCTTCTTCTCCCCTCCACTCAAAAGAAAGGGGGAGTGGTCTTTGTACTGCTCCAGCTCGAAAAACTTCAACGCCCACTCAACCCTTTTCCGTACCTTTTCCTCGTCGTAGCCGAAATTTCTTAAGGCGAAGGCGACTTCGTTGTAGACTGTTGACTCAAAAAACATGTCTTCAGCATTTTGGAAGACAAGCCCGACTTTCTGGGACAGCTCCGCAATTGATGCCGAGGTGGTTTCAACACCGTCCACCAGCACCCTTCCAACCGTAGGCTTTAACAAACCGTTCATGTGTTTTAACAGCGTCGTCTTCCCCGACCCATTTTCACCCATCAACGCCACAACCTCCCCTCTCTCAAAAACCAAGTCAACCCCCCTCAACGCTTCGACATTCGACTGATAGGTGTAATGGACGTTTTCAAAAACCACGGACACGGCGTCTAACCTCCCTCTCAAACTCCTCGGGACTAAGGCATAAGGTGTTCCAGCTTTCTACCAGCTTACCGACCTTCATGCTTAGCTGAACAACCCTTGGCACCGATACACCGTAAACATGCGGCTCATACTCGCTGAAAAAATTCCTTAGACCACCGTCGTACACAACCCGGCCTCCAGATAATAATACGACACGTGTGGCCCTAGCTGCGGCCAAGTCGACTCTATGCTCAACAATGAGGACAGTTAATCCGAGTTTCTTTCTTACATAGTCTATGGTTTCAAATAGATGCAGGGCCGAAAGCGGGTCCAAAAAAGAGGTCGGTTCGTCCAGAAGTATGATTTCAGGCCTCATTGCGAGTACCGAGGCTATGGCGACCTTTTGCTGCTGGCCTCCCGATAGCTCGAATGGCGACCTATCTTTGAGGTGCTGTAGGTTTAGAAGCTCCAAGATTTCGTCAACCCTCGCCCTTATTTCTTGACGTGGAAACCCTAGGTTTTCTAGTGGAAAGGCTATGTCGGCCTCAACCGAGAGTGAGAATAGCTGGTTCTGCGGGTTTTGAAAGACCATTCCGATGTGCTGGGAAAGTATGTGGGTCGGTGTATCGGCTACTTTTAGGCCGCATACAGTAACCGAGCCCTTGTATTCGCCCTCGTAGAAGTGGGGTATCAGACCGTTGAGGCATCTGCACAGGGTTGACTTTCCTCCCCCGCTAGGCCCTACTATCAGTATGAATTCGCCTTCAGAGACCTCGAGGTTAACATCCATTATCGCAGGGGACTTTGCTCCAGCGTATGTGAATGTCAGCCCATTTACCTCTATAACACTCATCTCTAACCCTGAATCTCCATTACTCCGACTCCAAGCAGCGTCGAGAGACCTTTCACGGACTCCGCTAAAGCCGTCTCAACGGATGTCTTAAGCCTCACCCTTGCGGCGGCCGCGTGTCCTCCTCCATCTCCCTCAAACCTCTTGGTAAGATATCTGGTCAAGTCATCGCCCAAGCTTAGGCCGGCGTATTTCTGAAAATCAGGTGATGCCCTCAGGGATATTACGGTGTAGCCCTCCTGCACTCCACCCACCAAAGCCACATGCGCACCAGCATTTACAAGAACCCTCGCCACAGCTGACTGGTAGCTGTTTACCTGTGCTGTGGCAGTGTACCAATCTCCGAGCTTGTAGACCGATATGCGTTTCAACGCTTTCAGCCTCGCCAGCCTCTCCGATTCATCCATCTTCGGCTCCAACATGCCCACGATTTCAGCGGGGTTAACTCGTTGAAGAAGCCTTCCAACCTTTGACGCAAGCTCTTTGTCTGCGACAGAGAGTCTGACGGTATCGTAGTACATACCAAGGAAAAGCGCTTCAGCAAAACCCTCAGACAAATCCAACTCTAGATAATCAACCAAGTCGTACAGTATCTCTGCCGTTGCTTGGTATTTTGTCGAAGCTATGCTCAATGTTGTTTCGGCTGCATCTCTTGGTAGGTGGTGGTCTATTGATATCACGGGCTTACCGGACTCGACTACAGTTTCACGGTAATGACCCAGCTGGTTCATGCTTCCAACATCGACTAAAATGTAGAGGTCGGGGTCTGCCACCAGCTTCTCACTTAATCCCAGTAGCCGCATTAATACGGCCGTATGGGATGAAGGATCTTCCGGTACGATGAAGCCGACGTCAGATGCAGTATAGATGTTTTCGAGAAGCCGTTTGAGGACGTATGAGCTGCCTACGGCGTCTGCGTCGCCGCCCCAGTGTGTCAGTATCTGGGCCTTTTTACCCGGTACGTGTGCTGCGAGAGATCCGTGGAGCTTTCTGATTAGGTAGAGGTCTCTCATTCTGGGTAAACAGGTTCGCCCTGATGCTTTAAACCCTATTCAACCACTACTTTGCCCGCCTGAAAGAAGCCGTTGGACCTCTTTCTGTAGAGACTCCAGCTGCCCCCTGGCCCTTGCCTCCTGTCTCTCCAGGACTTTAAGACGTGTGTCGGCCAGTTCTTTTCTCTCAGTTAGTTCGGCGACCATTTTTTCCTTTGTGGTTTGGATTAGCACGGGGCCTACTGCCTTGAAAACTACGGCTACGTCGTCCATCTTCCCCAACTCCTCAATTGCGGCGTTCACCTCGGCCAGCTCCGCCTCAATTCTCTGCTTCTCCGAAAGCAGTACGGCGAGGCTTTGCTGCAGCTGCTGGAGCCTCAGTACCTGTTGCTGAACGTTGGGAGGTAGCTCTTTATCAGACGTCCCCTAACACCTCCAACGTCCTTATTGAGGCTTCCGCCAACCTTATCAATGTGTTGGCTGCAGCACGGGCGGATGTCAGGTCGGCTGAATGTAGGTCGAAGACAATACCATCACTGTGTGTTGCTAGGCTGGCCTTAGTACGTCTTCCCACCATAGTTCTCACCTCCGGCTCCATGCTTCTGTACATTATCTCTGCCTGCCGGCTGGGTAAAAAAACTTTGAAACTTAATGTTACTGAGGCCATTTTATTTCTCAGCCCTCGGTGTGTAGGCCTGTCCAGCAAATTTGTAGCCGCATCTTCCACACTGCCAGATGCCAACCGCAACGCGTCTGACCTTAAATGCGCCGCATCTTTCACAGGTGTATGTTGCTCTGCTAGCGGCGACAGACTCGGCCCACCTCTTTCTGAGCGTTGAGCCGTATCGCGCTCCAAGCCCCTTCGCGATGCTATACTTGTTTCTGGCCATCTCTAACCGCCTCTAAAAGCTTCGACCTCAGTTTAACCGATTGTTCAAGCCCTAATTTAACCATCTCGCGAAGCATCGGAACAGGTAATAGCCCGGGGGCGCTTTTCTGGATGGCGGCCACAACAGTCTCAGAGCTATACCCCAACGTAACTATTGTGTCTGCAACTTCTTCCTCAGCGGGTAGCGGGTCGACCACAACCTTGTCCCTGATCAGACCCATCGTTACGCTAACTGGTATGTTACGTAACTCGAGCTTAAATTTCTCGCCGGGCACCTGTTCAACTCTTCCGTCAACAACTTTGTAGACGGGTATTGAGCAGCTCATCAAAGCAGCAACAGCAGAAAGCACTGCCGCGTCAAAATAGTTTCCGTCGTAGTCGAGGACATAGCAGTCGATGTAGAGCATGTAAACCTTCTGACCCTCTACTAGAACAAGTTTCTGAAGGTCTAGGGCCTGTCCCTCCCTTAAACACCTGTCAACCACCCGGGAGAGCTCTATAGCCCTCTCGTCCGGTGGGCCTGGTTCAAACGTTTTTGACGCAAGCGGGAGAAGCTCGGCATTCACTGTGAATACCCCTTCGTCGGGCCTGTCTGGATAGGGCGTACCAACCTCTACCTTAATTCCCGTCAATATCTTTGTCTTCCCAACCGAAACAAGTGCTGAACCATCAGCTTTAGCAACAACGCCGGTCAAAACGCGTACCTCGCGAAACTGTTCAGGGGCTCTCTCATCGATTCTCTTACCCATCTTAAGAAGCTCGTAGATCTTATTCTTCATTATCTTGACGGCGTAACCCCTTTTTTCCCCGCTCAGGCTCAAATCTCAGACCCCTCCGGCTCTACTTTATACTTGTTTTTCAAAGCCTCGATCTGTAGGCTATGTATCTTTTTTATTGCTTCCTGCGCCATCTCCAGCCCTTTGAAGATCTCTTCAACGGTCATCCTACCGTTCAACTGAAGTAGGACTATTGAGTTAAGGTTCGGGGCCATCGCCACCGGCATGTCTGCCTCACCATACTTATCCTCAAGCTCATTTATGTCTAAAACAAGCTGTCCCTCAACTTTTCCGACAGCTGTCGCAGCAATCAAGTCGGCCATCGGTATTCCTGCGTCGGCCAGCGCCAGTGATGCAGCTGTGATTCCCGCAGTCCTCGTTCCACCGTCCGCCTGGATTACCTCAACAAATATATCCACCATCATTCTCGGGAACTCCCCTAGGAAGACAACGGTTTCCAACGCCTCCCTTATTACCTTGGACAGCTCTATCTCCCGCCTCGTCATTCCTAGGGGTTTACGCTCGTCAACGCTGAAGGAGGCCATGTGGTATCTGCAGTTTATTATTCCTCTGTCAGGTAACTCAAGATGTTTCGGATGAACCTCCCTCGGCCCTATGACGCCCGCATATATCTTTGTCCCCCCTACCTCTATGTAGGCTGAGCCGTCTGTCTTCTCCAAAACACCAACCTCCATTCTTATCTTCCTCAACTCGTCGGGGCGTCGACCATCCGCCCTTAACCCATTTTCATCAATCAACTTAGGCTTGCTCACCCGAACCACCTCTAAACTTTCTCAACAGCTGCAACACTCTCTCGGTCAGCCCTGGTTTATGGGCCTCTCTATCTATGAGGTTGATGACGGCTATCGCGGCAAACTCACTGCTCGGGTCTGGGCCATTAATAACTATCAATCCGTTACGGCCGACCCAGAAGTCGCAGCCTGACTCCCTTCTCAACAGCTGTATCATCGAGCCTTTACGTCCGATTAGCCTCGGTACTTTAGCGGAGTTGATTGTTACAAGAATACCGGACGGGATTTTTTGAAGACCCTCATTTGACAGAAGGATTCCCCGCAAACCAGTGGATTTGACTTCAGCGTAGACACAGTCCCCGATATCGAGGTTTAAGGGTGGACTCTCCCTTTCCGGCAGCTTTAAAACCGCGACCATTTCCCCGCCTAAATCGACTTCGACGACGTTAGGTTTGACGTCAGCGACGATGCCTATTACTTTATCCCCTCTTTCAGGCTTGTAGCGACCGCTCACAGGGATGACGCGGACCCCGCCGTTGATTGTTTTCACTATCCCAGTTGTAGAGGCATACACCTTTCCCTCTCTGACGTATGTTCCAAATCCTCGCTTACGTGTGTCATCCGTCAGAAGCTGCCCGGGGACAACAACCTCATTTTCCCTGAAGTACTGCATTCAACCCACCGGCTTAATCTCCACCCTTCCTCCGCATATCTTGTTAAGCCTGTCAACTAGGTCGGCATGTAGACCGGTAGGTACCTCCGCCAAGCATCTCCAGCTCCCGTCACCCAACCATTTCTCCTCAACTATATTCCCCATGTTCTTTATCAGCCCGTAGACTTTCCCCATGTACTCGCCCCCAACCCTTATTTCAACCCTCATACTGCCTATTTTAATCGGAAGTATTCGGCGGAGCTTTTCAACAGCCTTCATGGCTTCCTGCTTGGCGTCTGAGAAAGGCTCTATCGAAAGCCCAACCTGTTCCAACGCCAGCTCTATTCTCTGAGGTGGATGCGGTGTATTAGTTCGCGGGTCTATCGCATTCCTTGCGATGAAGTCGATAATCTGCCTTTTCTTCTCCTCTATGAGACGCCGCCTTTGCTCGGCAGTAATCAACACCTCGCCTTCTGCGAGAATCTTCTCTGCAACCGCCCGAACATCTGTAACGCCGAAAGACTTCTTCAAATCAGCCTCTGACGCCCTAATGCCCTTCTTCCAGTCTTTAAACACCTCCTCATAGGCAAGCATTTTAGACACAGGTATCTTCTCCCCCAGCTTATACCTCAAGGCGAGCTCCGGGTCCACCAGAATCTCATACGTAGCGTCTCCTTTACCCAGTCTCGCAACCGTGTATGTCTCTTTTTGTTTCGGCATCCCCTAGCTCATCTACTTTTTAGATTTAAGGAGCTCAGTAAGCTTAGCTTGGAGCTCAGCCTGCGGCATCATGGTGTACTTCCTGGTTGTTGTAGGGATTGTTACCAGCCTCACTGTCCATCCCTCCTCAATTTTGTCAACAGATTCAACCAACGCCCTTAAGGCCAAATCAACGCCCTCGGCTAGAGGCATGCTTTTTGAGTACGAGGCCTCGAAAATCTCTCTAACTTTTTCAGCTCCCCTGCCGATTGCCCATGCATTGTATTCTAGGACGAGCCCGCTTGGCTCCGTGTAGAAAAGCCTAGAGCCGGTTTTGTCGACGCCGCCGATGAGGAGAGCTGTCCCGAAAGGCCTTACCCCTGCATGCTGTGTGTAAATCTGCATGATGTCCCCGATTCTTCGCGCAACCGCCTCTACGAGAGGTTCCTCATCATATGTCAGCCTAAGTGTCTGTGCATACACCCTGGCGTTGTCCACTAGAACTCTTGCGTCGGAGTTTAGCCCCGCTGTGGCGGAGCCGATGTGCTCATCTATCTGAAAAATCTTCCACGAAAAATCAGGGCTCTGCAGCTTTGTATGCATCCTTTCTTCAACAGCGAGAACAACTCCCTCGTTAAGGGTGATAGAGAGGGCGGTTGAGCCCGACCTAACTGTTTCTAATGCGTATTCGACTTGGTATAGCCTGCCCTGGGGTGAAAATACGGTTATGGCACGGTCGTATGCACCCGTCATTCCCAAAGCCATCTTTCAAAACACCTGTTAAAACAGACTTTGCTGGGATTAAATAAAGTTACCGCAGGCATGCAAACCTATATACGGCGGTTAGTTAGTGGATGTGGGAAATGCCATACTGCTTTGAATGCGGCGGTGAGATGTTTTACGACAGGGAGGTGAGGAGCTATGTTTGCCAGAAATGCGGCTCAACCTACACAACTCAGGACCTCCTCCTTGAGCGGGAGAAGAGGTTCAACAGCAAGTTTAAGACAGATGAAAAAAGGAGGAGAAGAGAGGAATATCTACAGTGGTGGCTGAGCTCCAAGTAGCCTCTCAAAGGCATAAGCTGTTCTTAAAAGCTCCAAGTCACATCCCACGTCGGCGACAAGCTGGAGACCGGTTGGTAGGCCCTCCCTGGTAAAGCCGTTGGGTATGCTTATGGCTGGAACTGCGAAAAAGTTGAAGACCTCTGTGTTTTTGAGGGACGCTGTTCTGACATCGTACTCCTCACCCTGAACCTCAACTTTCTCCTCTTCAAGGCGGTGAGCAGGTATTATGGTTGTCGGAAGAGCTATGACATCGCATTCCCTGAAAACACGGCGGAACTCTTGCGTCAATTTTTTTCTGGATTTTAACGCATTAATGTAAACAGACGCAGGTATCGAAAGCCCGCCAACAATCCTGCTCCTAACTTCTTCACTGTAGTCCTGCATACTTCCTCTGCTCAGGGCAAGGTGTAGAGCTGCGGCCTCGGAGAACGCGATGATGAACCGTGCATAGGCCGCGAGCTTGGCATCCTCTACTTTAACGGATTTTACTACGCAGCCTTCTGAAGCAGCCTTTTCCATGGCATCCTCAAAATTTGCCCTAACGTCGTCATGGAGGTGGTCGAGGAAATAGTTACTTGGAACACCTATCTTCAAACCCTTCAGGTTACGTGGCCTTACATCCAAGGGCTTTGCTAGCCCGTCCAAACAGGACGAGAAAAGACATGCAGCGTCCCAAACACTCTTAGTCAGAAAACCGACATGATCCAACGACCAGCTTAATGGAAAAACACCCCTCCTGCTGATTAGATGCTGGGTGGGTTTAAAACCTACAACTCCGCAGAAGGATGCGGGTATCCTGACGGAGCCTGCGGTGTCCGTTCCCAGTGCTGCATCACACATCCCCAAAGCCACAGCGACGGCCGAACCGCCGCTCGAGCCGCCTGAAACATGTTTATCACTGTATGGGTTTATGCAGTCGCCGAAGTGAGGGTTTTTGTTCGAAACGCCGAAGGCAAATTCATGAAGGTTTGTTTTTCCGTTAACAACAGCGCCTGCGTCCAGAAGCCTCTCCACTGCTTCTGCGGTGATTCTTGCTTTTTCCCGATAAGCCTTCGAACCAGCCGTCGTCACATACCCCTTTATGTGGAAAACGTCTTTAACAGCTAACGACACCCCGTGAAGCGGCCTATTTCTGAAGTCTCTTCGCCGAAGCAGGTTGCGGAAAACATGTATGTAGGCGTGGTACTTGTCGTTAAGCTTGCGTATTTTTTCATACTGAGCTGAGTAGTCTGTTTCAGCTCTCTGCTTGACTATCTCTTTAAAGGTCGGTGTCTTATTCACTTGTCCCACCCCAGGGGTTTTCCTCTGCCTCAACATGTTCAAACAGCTTTTCCAAAACATCCACAGCTCTCTCAGCATACTTCTCAAGGATCGGCAGATAGGACTGGTCGAGCCCAACAATTTCGAGCAGTTTTTTTAAGTATGACGGCATAGGTGAACGCAGTCATCCTCCGTAATATCTTTGCTCCCGGCAAAGTCTAAATAGCGTCTTTCCTAGTCAACCATGGGAGTTCAGCAGACTTGACCGACGTCATGAATGTCGCTTTTGTGGTTGGGACCGCGGGCTCGGGGAAGTCTTCTCTCACAGGGGTGTTCAGCGAGTGGTTGAGGGACCATGAGCAGATGACCGCGACTGTGAACCTCGACCCCGCGGCAATAGCCCTACCTTACGAACCCGACCTAGACGTGCGTGAGTATGTAGACTACGAGAGGGTTATGGCGACGAAAAACCTTGGACCAAACGGGGCGTTAATAGCCTCCGTCAGAGAGGTTGCCAGAAACATCGACGAGCTTGCCGGCGGTGTCAAGGAGTTGAAGGCAGACTGGCTTCTCGTAGACACACCTGGGCAGCTTGAGTTATTCGCGTTCAGGAAGGAAGGGCGCATCATCTCTAAAAAGCTGTGTCAAGGCCGTAAAGTCTTGCTTTTTTTGATGGACTCCGTTTTTTGCGTAAGCCCAAGAAACTATGCAGCATCCCTTTTTCTAAGCGCTTCAACGGCTTTGTCGCTTGGGCTACCGACAATAAATCTATTGAGCCGTTGTGACGCGGTCCCTGCCCGTTATATCGCGCGGATGTTCAGATGGCATAGCTCAGAGGACTCGTTTGACATACCGGTTTCCGGCTCTGTTAACGAGCTACAGGCATCTTTAACCCGTGAAATTGTCCAGAGCGTTTGGTACATAGCAAGCAGCATACCTTTAATAGCTGTTTCTTCAAAAAATCTTGAAGGGTTTACGGAGCTGTTCGGAACACTAACACGTATGTGTGGTGAAGGGGAGATGGAACTGAGATGACGGAGGAAAACATTTCAGCTGTTGAGGAGGAGATTTTCCAGATAAGAAGCAAGCTGAGCGAGCTTAGACGTAGGCAGGCAGAGTTCGAGGAGATGGCGCGGGCAGAGATGGAGAAACGGGACAAAATCCATGAACGCATAAAAGAGATCAAAGAAAGAAACTCCGAATACCTTAACAGGATGCAGGAAATTCGAAACAACATCGCTGAGATGAGGGCTAGGCTGGATGAGGTCGTGAAGAAAATAAATGAGTTGAGGACGTTGAAGGAAAATCTCCTCTCGCAGCATGTGGGCGACAACCTGAAGGGTTACTCTGGCTATGATGTGATGCGGAGAATAAGAGAGTTAGAGGAACGTATAGAAACAAGTATTTTGAGGCCTGAAGAGGAGAGGAAGCTATATGAAGAGCTACGGAATCTGACGAAGATTTTGGCAGAGGTCCAGAAACGTGAGGATATTGCGGAAAAGGTTAAAGAATACAATTCACAGTTGGCGCCACTAGTAGAGGAGGCCAGAAAACTAAGGGAGCAAATCCGCCTTAAAAGAGAAGAGCTGAACTCGATGAAGGAGACCATTCAGGCGGTGAAGGATGCGATACAGGAGCTTAAGCCTGAAGCAGACAAACATCACCAGGCGTACCTCGACTACAAAAATAAAGCAGCCATGGCGGACGCTGAGAGTATTCTGCTAACTTCGAGACTTGTGGAGCTGCAGGAGTTTGTTAAGAAACGCAGAGAGGTTGAGTTGAAGACTAGGGAATACATGCTTAAGGAGAAGGTTAAGAGCAGGGCTATTGAGAAGCTCGCCCATGGGGAGAAGCTGACGTTCGACGAGATGAAGGTGTTGATGGAAGATGAGGAGGCCTGGGCAGCTGCTGTACGAAAACCGGCAGCTAACGAGAAAAGCTAGACCTACTCTTCTTCGACGAACTGTGATATAGTCGGAACCTCAGGCGGCAATCCCTTCCTCTTCCTAATTTCCTGAATAACCTTGTCCCTCAGGGTGGCGGGAACAGGCCTCCACTGACTGAACTCCGTCGCCCAGAAAGCCTTCCCCATCGTAGCGCTCCTCATCGCCTCACTCAAATCAAAGGTCTCGGAGGCAGGTATTTCACCCACGACCACGGTCACATATTCGGCCTGCTTAACGTCCAAAACACGGCCCCTCTTGCTTGTGATCGTTGAAGTAACCGCACCCATGAACTCTGCCGAAACCTTCGCCTCTATCTTGAGAACAGGCTCGAGCAACACAGGAGACGCCGATAGAACGCTTGCATAGAGACTTCTCCAAGTGGCTGGGGCGATCTGGGCATAACCCCTGTGGACAGGGTCCTCATGTAGCTCAACCTGTGTAAGGACGGCCTTCACCCCCCTCATGTTTTCAGCCGCCAAAGGCCCTTCTTGCATAACTCTCTGCCATCCACCAATAATCATCATCTTGGACTCATGCAGATATTGTGCACCCTTTGTGGCGTCGACAAGTATGTTCCCACGTCCGTCTATCTGCCAGACGTTGCGTGCCTCCTCGGCGTCCCACCCGTATTCACGGAGTATCTTCGCGACCTGTTTACGGTCCATTTCGTCAAAAAGCTCTCCCTTCCTAATCAGTTCAACAATCTCGGGTTCAAGCGGCTCGACCCTTGTGTATATCCTGTTGTGTCTATTGGGGGATTTGCCTTCAAACTCTCTGCCCTTCGCGGTCACGGTCTCTCTATACAGTATGATGGGTTTTCCGGCCACCACCTCTAGCCCCGCTTTCTGAATCCATGTGAGGGCTATTTCGAGATGAAGCGTACCCATGCCGCTAATAAGATACTCGCCGGTTTCAGGCCTCACAACCGTAACTAGGGTCGGGTCCTCTATGGTGAGCTTGTTCAGAAATTCAACGAGCTTAGGCAGGTCCCTGCTGTACTTCGGCTCAACAGCTATTGTCACTACGGGCTCCGAGACATATTTGAGAGATTCAAAAGGTATTGTTTCAACTGTGGCAAGGGTGTCACCGGCCCTAACGTCATTTATTCCTAGGACTGCAGGTATGTTGCCGGCGGGAATTGTGCCTACTAGTTCTCTGGCGGGGCCCATGTATACCCCGACCTGTTGCACGCGGCCTGTGATATTTCTGCCCACAAGTATAACGGAGTCGCCCTCCGTAATTGTTCCGCTGAAGAGCCTTCCTGTGGCAACCACGCCCGCCTGTGGGTCAACCCTAACATCGGTCACCGCCATAACCGTTGGACCGTTCTCGTCACAGTTCAGCATAGCTTGCCCGACCTCGCTCTCCAAATCACCTCTCCAGATCTTGGAGATTCTGTATTTCTGTGCAACATGGGGTGGTGGATGTTTGCTTATGACCATTTCAAGCAGAGCTTCATGTAACGGGACTTTCTGCCTAAGCCATTCAATGTCATCACGTGAAAAAGCATCTATTACATCGCTGAACTTTATCCCCTTTTGCTGCGCCTGTTTAACAGTGAAGCCCCACCGGTCCTTACTGCTGCCTAAAGCCACAGTGTTATCCGCAAAACTCACCTTCCATTTATCCCTGTACTCTGGTTCAGCATACATCTCAACCAAATTGTTGACCTCCCGAACTATTCGGGCAAGTGTTTCCTGAATCTTTTCAGGAGGCAGGCGAAGCTCCTTAACCAGCCTATCAATTTTGTTAATGTATAGAACAGGCCTGACCCTCTCACCTAATGCCTGTCTAATTACGGTCTCCGTTTGAGTCATGACACCCTCAACCGCGTCAACAACAACAATCGCACCGTCTATAGCCCTAAGCGCCCTCGTGACTCTACCGGAAAAGTCGACGTGTCCCGGTGTGTCAATCAGGTTAATTATGTAGGGCTTGCCGTCTGCTTCATAGTAAAGGGAGACGTTTGCAGCCTTTATCGTCATCTGCCTCTGCTGCTCTTCCTCAAGATAGTCTAAGGCAAGAGCTTTCCCTGCCAGGGAAGGGGAGAGAAGCCCTGCAGCCGCCAGCAAAGAGTCGGAGGTCGTGGTCTTGCCGTGGTCAACGTGTGCGATTATCCCAATGTTACGTATCTGTTCCTTCTGCTTGAGGATGTCGACGACCTCTGATATTTTCTTAACTCTTCCCATTTCCTCCCACTAACCCTTGCTCTGTGTATTTAAAGTAGATTCCATCAGTCTAACATCAATTTATTAAAACCGATTAAAGCAGCACGGCATAAGCCAGCCAATACTGAGGCATGCGGATACGTTGGGCGGGAATTTGGGTGTGAATGCTTCAACCTATATAAAGCACATCCTCGGAAAAGTGGTTGGATGAGTAAGGCGTTGCCTAGACAGCCGGAGGTTAATGTGGGTTTAATCGGACATGTTGACAACGGTAAAACAACGCTTGTTGAGGCCCTATCGGGTGTTTGGACGGGGCGTCACAGCGAGGAGCTTAGGCGGGGCATAACCATCAGGATTGGGTATGCTGATACGGGGGTTTACCGCTGCCCCATGTGTCAGGAGCCCTTCAACTACATGACAAGCGAGCAGTGCCCGTTACACGGTGTCAAAACAGAGTTCGTTAGGGCTGTTAGCTTTGTAGACTGCCCGGGGCATCACAGTCTTATGGTTACGATGCTCTCCGGGGCAGCCCTGTTCGACGGGGCTTTGTTTGTCGCGGACGCCCGGGCACCCTTCCCGCAGCCCCAAGACGGCGAGCACTTACTGGCTGCTAAGATACTGGGCATCAATAAGTTGGTTGTTGTTCAGAACAAGATAGATTTAGTCAGCCGTGATAGAGCCGTTAAAAACTACGAAGAAATAACCAATTACCTTGAGAGGGAAGGTTTTGGCGAATTCCCGGTTGTACCCGTGTCCGCCCAACACCGCTTAGGAATCGAGCCACTCCTCTACGCTTTGCAGGAGATAGTTCCAACACCAGTCCGCGACCCATCGAAGCCCAGCAGGATGCCGGTACTCAGATCTTTCGACGTAAACGTTCCGGGTACTCCGGCTAAGGCTTTGAAGGGGGCGGTCATAGGCGGCTCTATTACTCAAGGTGTGCTGCGTGTTGGGGATGAGCTGGAAATAGTGCCTGGGCTGGCTAGGCAGAAGCAGGGAAGGACTGTTTACGAGCCTCTTCACACATGGGTGACAAGCCTTATGGCGGGGGGTAGGAGGGTGGAGCAGGCCTTCCCGGGTGGTTTAACAGGCGTCGAAACTACTTTAGACCCCTCGCTGGGAAAGAGTGACGGACTGGTGGGAAACATAGCGGGAGCTCCCGGCACCCTTCCCCCAACATGGACAACCTTAACTCTCGAGTATACTTTGTTTGAGAAGGTTTTGGGGGTTGAGGGAGATGTGGCTGTTAAACAGTTGGCTGAGAAAGAGGTTTTAGTCATAAACGCGTTATCCTCGGTGTCTACAGGCGTTGTAGCTAAGCGCGGCCATGACAGGGTGGAGATACAGCTGACACGTCCTGTCGCAGCCGACCCTGGAAGCAAGGTTGCTATTTCAAGAAAAATAGGCACAGGGTGGAGGCTTATAGGCTACGGCATCATTGTGGGAAGTTAGATGAAGGCCTTGGTTGACACCAGCTTCCTAATTTTCTCAGCGCAGAGGGGAAGGGATTTTCTCGCCATTCTGGAGGAATTTATTGGTGATAGGGTTGAACCCGTCATACTTAAGAGCGTTTTGCAGGAGTTGAAGAGGATGGCTGAGAAACCCGGGAAAAAAGGGAAGTCTGCCAGCGCAGCCCTCCGGATGGCTGAAGGCATGGAGGTTGTCGAGGACGTATCGGCCGGGGATGTAGATGAATCGATTAAAACCTACGCGTCATTACACAGAATTCCCGTGATAACCGTGGATAGGGGTCTTGTAGAGAAACTTGACGCGGAGGGGGTTCCTTACATGACCTTTACTAGGACGGGTAGGCCCATAGTTAGCCTTATATTGCGTTAAAATCATAACTAATGAAATCAGATAAAGGGTGTCGGTGTAAGTTGTTCACGATTGTTGAAGCATTAGAGATTGTGGGTATTTCCCCAAGCGATTTCGGGAAGCCACTAGAACGGGTAGTGCTCGAGAACCTCAAGAGTAGGTATGAGGGAGCGGTTGACGAAGAACTCGGATACGTTATTCTGGTGATCGATGCTAAGGTAAGCAAAATTGGACGGCTTCTTCCACGAGACGGGGCCACCTATCACAGGTGCACATTCAGGCTCCTTTCCTACATCCCAGAGGTTAATGAAGTGGTCGTGGGTGAGGTTGTTGAGATTACTGATTTCGGCTGCTTCGTCCGTGTAGGGCCTTTGGATGGACTGCTTCACATATCCCAAATTTTAGACGACTACATTACCTATGATGAGAAAAACAACATGCTTTTCGGTAAGAAGACCGGGCGGAGGCTGGTTGTTGGCGAGGACGTCCGAGCGAGGGTGAACGCCGTCTCCTTTTCCGCAGGAGCCGGTGGAAAGGTTTCGCTTGTCACACGTCAGCCTTTAATGGGCTCGTTCAAATGGATAGAGGAAGATTTGGCGAAGTTGGTGCAGTCAAGTGTCGGCCAAAGCTAGGGCTTGCAGGAAATGCCGTAGAATAGTTGTCGGAAACATCTGCGACGCATGTGGCTCGACGGATTTAAGCACTAGCTATTCAGGGCTGCTGATAATACTTGATGTAGAGAGCTCTCATATTGCACATGAACTTGGTTTAAAAAAACCTGGAAGGTATGCTGTGAAAGTTGACTGAAGAAATATGGAGCAAAACAATCCATTTCTCAGAGCAGGTTAAGGATATGGTTCGAAAACCTCTTGGAGACCTTTACTATGGTAATGTTAGCTATAGTCGGGAACTTGCAGAGGCGAAACCACTCGTGGTCGTGGGTGATTATACATTTACGCTTCTCGTAAAAGCAGGGGTTAGGCCGTCTGTCGCCGTTTTGGATGCAAAGATTGAGCGTGGGACGGTGGGCCTCCCACCCCTCGAAGGCTACCGTATCGTAAAGGTGAGAAACAATCCCGGCACAATTTCACCAGAGGCCGCGGAAGCAGTGACCGAGGCGGTTAGAACTGGCAATGTCGCTGTGGTGGTTGAAGGGGAGGAAGACCTGCTTGCTCTCCCAGCCATATATGCCCTACCAGAGACCGGGATGCTGGTTTATGGCCAGCCCAAAGTGGGTTATGTGGTCGTTAGGGGCGGGGAGGAGGCTCGTAGAAAAGTGGTTGAAATTGTCGCGTTAGCCTCTAGGACTTGAACTTTGTGTAGCCGCATTTCCCGCAGGTAAGCCGGTCGGCGTGGTTTGCGAGGAAGAAGCCGGGTCCGCAACGGGGGCATGAGTTAAGCTCCTTTACAAGCTTGCCGTCTTTAATACTGTAGTGCTGCCAAAGACTTTTTCGCGTCATTTCTTCTCCTTCTCCACCAGCTTGTTTCTTATAAGAATGTATTTTGGCTCGTTTTTCTTAGCGGCCTCAACAGAGTCGTAAACGTGTGCATGGAGTTTGATGAGACGCGTCCCTGTAAGGTAGGTGGCTTTCCTTATAATTACATTAAGCGGGTCGACGCTGAAGTGTTTCGCAATAATTTGCTTTAAGTCGTCGCGTGTAAGGTTTTTCGAATATGCTATGATTGCTTCAACGTCTCTCCTACCTATGAGCTTGTCATCCTTTAGGTTTGATGATACTATGGACATTTACTCCACCTTGTTCCTGACAATGACCGTGTTAATCTGTGCAGTTGATTCGCTTATCATGTTTCCCCTCACCGTTACTCTCTTTCTGACACCTTTCACGGGCCTTCTGTTACGCCGTTTCTTCCTTTTTGACGGCGGCTTCCTTTTAGGGTGGTAGCCAACACCGCCAGTTAGCAGGACTTGGATTTTTCTAGGTCCTGAGATGTCGGGACGCATGGGGAAGCCGTCTTTGTCAGAACCACCGGTAATCTTGAGTGATGCGTCCTTGAAGCCGAATGGGGAGCCGCTTACGATATCACCTATTTTCTTCCCTATTAGTAGGCTGAACTGCTGTGGTGTCAGCTGTACAGTTGTGGCTTTACCTAGTTGAGGGTCTGAAACAACCATCCTCGGACCTGCTGCCGCTTCTGACATCCTTCGCTATACCGCTTTGTTCAGCAATTTAAAATTAAACAAAACCATTCTACATTGGTCCGGCCAGGTTTTCTCGTAATATGGGGGGTGTTAGACCCGCTGGAATTATCTGGCATAACTTTAGACGCCTAATACCTCTTTCAACAGTTTTCTGTAGTCGATCTTTCTCGGCTTCCCGACGGGTGGGGAGAGCTCGTAAACAAGCGGCACCGGCTTCTTAGCCCTCAGCTCGTTCAGCTCCTGCCTGAACTTCTCCGTGAGGTCTTCTGATACTATGACCAGCCCTACGTCAGGCCTTTGCACCAGCTCCCTTATCCTTTGATAAGCTTCTTCGGCGGATGTGACGACGACGCCGTCCGCTCCGGCAAGCCTGAACCCGTTAACAAAGGTGGGCCCACCCACCGCGACAACCTTCAAAACAGGCTCGTGTAACAGGTTTGAGGGACGCATTTAACGTTAACCATATAGCTCCACCACGTCGGCGTCCTCTAGAACATGAGCCGGGCCAACACGCTGGCCCTGTATCTTCACAGACCTACCCCACACTCTGGCGAATTTAAGCTCCCGTGCTATTTCCTTATGTATGAGCTGTGCGAGTTCACCCACGGTGGTCCCATGACTTACAACGATGGGCCTTCTGCTGACCACGCCGTCTTTCTGTGTGTAAACACGTATGAGTCCGAGCTGATCATAGGTTTTTTCGACAAATTCCTTGAGCGTGTCGGGTTGGGCTGTTGAAACCTGCAGAACCTCTATACCCAGCGTAGTCAGCCTCTGGCGAAGGTCCTCAACCTCGCTCATACGGGCTAGGTCGGCCCTACCAACGACTATAATGGCTTTCTTGTGTACAACTTGTCTCATGACGGTATCTATGATATCCTCCAGCCCCGCTTCTCCGTGGATTTTCACCACGGCGTTTCTGATACCGGCCTGCTGTAGGGCCTGCTTTACGTCCTCAAAGCTTGCCTGAAGCCTTCCATGAACTAGGAGCCTTATTCCGCCGCTGTCTTTTTTCTCCACAACTATTTCAGACTTTTTCTCACGGAGCTGTATACCTGCTTCATCGAGTAGTGAGAGAAGTTTCTCGAACTGTTGGACTATGTTTTTGGAGCCGTCGAGGGTTAGGGCTATGAGGTCTGCGTTGCGGGCTACGGCTAAGCTGCGGGTTGTGAAAGGTGTCTCCTCCAGGTCGGACGTAAGTATTGCCGGGAGTTCAACTAGCTGGATACCGACGTCCTTTACAAACATCATGGCTGGCACGGGCCTCTTGGTTGTCAGCTCATAGCTCCCTATTTCGGGGTTGGCGTTGGTGAGGGCTTTGAGTATTGAGGATTTCCCGGAGTTGGATACCCCCAATAAAACCACCGTGGCAGCGCCCTCTTTCTTGACGGCAAACATGTCATGCCTTGATGCCTTAACCGTCTTCTTTCGTTCGAGCTCCCTCCGGAGCTTGGCCAGAGTTGTCTTTAGCTGGGCCCGCATCTTCTCGGTCCCCTTGTGGTCAGGTATGAGCGGTAAAGCCTCCTCCAAGGCCCTTATCTTCTCCTCAATCGTCTTCGCCTCCTGGTACTTCGCCAACGCGGCCTGGGCCTCGGCCGGTAGGTTTGTCGGCATATCCTACATAACCATCGAGTACGAAGGGATAAATTTTTTAGTGGTAGTTTAGGAGCAGATAGACCAGTACGCCGAGCGCTAGGCTAACCGTCCAAGCCCTCACAGCCCACCGCCCGACAGCCCTATGCCTAGTCTTTCCAACCATACCGACGTCAAGAGTCCAGCCCGTCAAGACGTTGTATAGGACGAGGGGGACCGAAACAATTGAGAGACCGAGATGTATGGTGAGGGCTGGCAGGTAAACAAAGTTCCTGATAATGGCGGGCCCCGTGAACTCCTTCACGCCCCCAAGGTAGAGCCGGGTAACGTACATCAAGAGGAAAGACGCTATAAGTATGAATGAGGCTGTCATCAAAATTTTATGCCTTCTAACCCTTTTCCTCCTGATTGCCGTGTAGCCTGAAAGTATGACGGCTATGTTTGCCGCGTTAACACCTGCTATGGCGTGCGGTAGAAGTTCTACAAGCGGGTTCCCAGGAGCCGGAGGCGTCCTCGGCCCCAAAAGGAGGTAGCCGAGCACAACGTATGAGGCAAGAGTTGCTAGGAGGGTGAGGAGGGCATGTTTGGACGGCACGGGTTTGGTGTTAACGGGCGGTAATTATACCTGAGGCAGGATGCCGCAAGCCGTTAAATCCATCTTTACAGCAACTACTCTGGATGAAGAGGCTGCTGGATGAGGCGCGTGGGTTGCTTGAGAGCTTAGGCATAGCGGAGCCTAGGTTGGACTTTCCGAAAAAGCCTGGCTTCGGTGATGTATCAAGTGCAGCAGCATTCGAGCTTGCTAAGGCGAAGGGAGAAAACCCAGCAGAGGTTGCTAAGAAAATTGCGGCAGCCATAGATGTTTCCAAGACAAGGTATATTGAACGAGTTGAGGCTGTCGGGGGTTTTGTCAACTTTTACGCGAGATGGGACACGGTTGCATACGATATTCTCTCAGAAGCACTGACCAAGGGCGTAGGTTACGGCGAGATCGTTGCAGGCGGAGGCAGAAGCGTGTTGATAGAGCACACAAGCGTAAACCCAAACAAAGCACTACACATAGGCCACGCCAGGAACGTTTGCCTTGGAGACAGCTTAGCAAGGCTCTACCTCAAGACGGGCCATAAGGTAAGTGTTGCTAACTACATAGACGACAGCGGGACACAGATGGCGGAGATACTTCTCGCATTCATGTACCTGGGATACAGCCTCGACCCAGGAGCATCCAGGTTCGACGAATACTGCGGCCGAGTCTACAGCGAGGTAAGTAGGAAAATCGAGCAGGACCCCAGACTGTCCGAGATTAGGAAAAAAATATCAGCCGAGCTTGAGAACCCCGACTCCCATACATTCAAGCTGAACAGACAGGTCGTCGACAGGGTTTTGAGGCATCAACTCCAGACATGCTGGAGGCTGGGAGCCAGATACGACATACTCAACCGTGAAAGCGACATAATCGTATTCAACCTCTGGGATGAGGTCTTTGAGAGACTAAGGCAGGCTTCCGCGTTATACCTTGAAAATGAGGGGCCTAAGAAAGGCTGCTGGCTGATAAAACTCTCAGAGCACCCCGTTCTAGGCAAGGAGGGTGACGAGGTTCTCGTCAAGAGCGACGGTGTGACAACCTATGTTGGAAGAGACATAGGCTACGCCGCCTGGAAGCTCGGCCTCCTCGAGGCGGATTTTAGGTGGAGGAGATGGGGTGAGAACCCCGACGGCACACCAATATATATAACGGATATGGATGGCGGCCCTGGCCCCGCGGTTTCGGGCGCATCTCTCACGATAAACGTCGTCGATGTCAGGCAGAGGCGGCCGCAGGAGATAGTGAGGTATGCGCTGAAGAAGCTGGGTGCAGACCCCGGCAGGTATGTACACTTCGCCTACGAGGTTGTCTCCCTCAGCAAAGCTGATGCGGAACGGCTTCAGGTCGCGGCCACGGAGAATCAGGAATTTGTACAAATGAGCGGCAGAGCTGGAATCTACGTGAACGTCGACCCCCTTCTCGACCATGTTAAGTCAAAAGCCTTGGAGGAAGCCGTCAAACGCCACCCCGACTGGCCGAAGGAAAAGCTAGAGGAGGTCGCGGAAAAAATCGCAGTTGCTGCTTTGAGGTATTTCATGGTTAGGTCGGACCCGGACAAAATGATAGTCTTCGACAGCGAGGAAGCCTCCGACCTAGAGGGCGACACAGGCCCATACATCCAATACGCCTATGCAAGGGCCTGCCGCATACTGGAAAAATCCGGCTCGGAGCCAAGCCCGAAGCCTTACTCGAAGAACCTAGACCCGGCTGAGAAGGAGTTGGTAAAAACCATAGGAATGTTGCCGCTGGTCAACGAGAACGCTTTAAGACTCATGTCAGTCAAAGTGGTGGCAGGTTATGCACGGGAGTTGGCGGTATGCTTCAACAACTTCTACGAGAGATGCCCCGTTCTGACGGCCGAAGAACCCGTGAGGTCGTTTAGGCTGGGCCTTGTGGAGGGCTTCAGAGCCGCCCTCACCACAGCCGCCTGGATTGTGGGAATACCGCTCCTGACTGAAATGTAGCTACGCGCCCCTCAAGAGGGCGGCGGCGAAGATGATAAACACGCTCAATAGGACGGCTGCGGTTAAATGCGCTTTGATAAAGCCCGTAACCTCCCCGCATTTGCTGCACCTGTACTCGGTCGGCTGGTCGTTTTGATGCGTTTTGAGATGGCTTACTGTTCGCGGGTATACACGTACTGTGACGGACAGGGCTACAGCAATCAGAGCTGCAACAAGGACGAGCTTCAACAGCAATATGTTGCCATAGTATGTTCCCGTGAGACTGTTAATAGACGATATGCCCATGACGGCTACTGCTCTGTAAAGACCTGTGGACGCGACAACAGCTATACTCAGCCATACCAGAGTTAGGAAGCGGCGGAAAAGCCGTGGGACAAGCACAGCCCTATCCCTCAGGGAGACGGTTGGGAGGGCTGGAATCAGGACAAAGAGGGTATATCCGACTCCTCCTATCCAGAAGACCACGGCCAGCAGATGAAGTGTGTGCAGTATTGTTGCAATCATAACCCAGCCGTTCTAATTTAAAGAAATAATAAATAGCTGTCCCGCACTAAACGTATGCGATTCGAGATCAGGAACAGGCCTTCATATGCGTTGCTCGAGGTTGAGCTTATGCCCGGTGAGTCCATCGAGGCAGAGGCGGGAGCTATGACGTACATGACCCCCAACATCAGGATCAGCACCAAGATAAGGGAGGAGAGCTTCCTGTCGGCCCTAGGACTGAAAATTCTTGGTGGACAGTCATTCTTCGTAAATGAGTACACTGCTTCCGAGAGGCCGGGGAGAGTTGCTCTTGTTTCCGCTCCCTTAGGGGACATGGCCCACCTCAAGGTATCTCCGGGGAATGGCTACATCATCCAGAAATCGGGCTATGTCGCGTCAACGCCTCAAGTAGACCTTGACATTAAATGGCAGGGCTTTACCCGCGGCATTTTCGGGCAAGGGCTTTTCATGATAAGGGTTACAGGGTCCGGCGACCTCTTCATCAACACCTTCGGTGCCTTGGAGAAAATTGAGCTACAGCCTAACGAGGAGCTTGTGGTGGACAACTTCCACCTAGCAGCGTTCTCCGAGTCATGCCGCTACGAAGTAAGGAAATTCGGTGGTTTAAAGTCTACAATCCTAGGTGGGGAAGGGTTGGTCGTCAGCGTTAAAGGACCTGGAGACGTCTACATACAGACCAAAAACCCTGCTGAGTTTGCGGAGTGGTTGTGGAGCCTGCTGGAGCCCTACGTAAGGTCGAGGGCGAGATAGGCAAACCGTTTAAAGCAGGTTGACGGCATGGCCTTTAACGGGTAGTAAGACACTAGCCCCCGGCAGGGTTTCCTCAACCATTTTCCTGTAGAGAACCGGTTTCTCAGTATGTATAGGAATGACTTTCCTTGGGTTTATTCTGGATATCATGTTTAGAAGTCTGGGGCCGGAGGCGTGCCCCGATGCGTGGACATGCAACATCTCTAGGTTAAGGAGCCTGGCCCAGTTCTCTATCTTATCCATCTCTATTTGCTGCTCCTCGCTATGGGGTTCGCTTGTAGAGATTATGAAGGGAGAGCCGGGGTCAGGCCCCATGCCGGCGAGGTCAATCACATCCTCCGCCTTGCTCAAGACAAGCACGTACCTGTCCTTGTCTTTTTTGACTTCTTCCTCCCGCACGGTGGGAACATTATCTATGAGTTCAGCCATCCAGCCGGGGTAGTCCTTATCCGAGTATGTCCCAGACCTCCTTTTTTCAAGGTATGCGACAAGCCTGTCCTCGGCCAGCTTCGGTACATCTATCCTGAGGCCTTTTCCATCCAGCGAGCGCAGCACATGGGCGTGGTGTAGGGATACTGCCGGCACCCTGCCGGCCTCGATGGAGGCTGAGATTACGGTGTTAAGCCTGTCAAAGTCAAGCATGCCAACCACAACCGCGACAAGCTTGCCTTCAGCCCTGGAGATTATTTCGCCGATTTTCGCGCCCACAGCTTTTTCCGAGACTGTTTCCGACTCCTCCAGCCGCGTCCCCTCTATAATCAGGGTCTCAACACCTTTTTCCACACACCTCTGGACGAAGTCCTCCGTCATGTCGCTGCGGGGGCCGTGGTCCCTTAGGTCCCCTGTGTATGCGGCTACCCCCTCTTCGTCCTCGAAAATGAAGCCGTAGGCCGCGGGTATTGAGTGGTCTACGTGGGTTGGGTGGAACTTTATACCGGCTACCTCAAATGTGTCTCCCGTTCTGAAGGTGTTCACGCGGCGGTTTTGGTTGAAAAGGGTTTCAAGACTCTGCGGTCTAACCTCTTCACGGGCTTTAACGAGAACCGCCGCCCCCTCCCCCATGTGGACGGGTATGTCATCTCTTAGTAGTCCTGCGTGACCGTAATGGTCGGTGTGTGCATGCGAGAGTATGACGGCCTCTATTGATGGTGTTGGGGAGGAGAACTTTGTGGCCGCCGGCCCCAGCAAATCCTCTCTGTACAGGCCTTTAATCGGTGGGACAACATCGGTGAGTATGTAGTCTGCGATGTAGGAGAAACGCCGTGGCTGGAGGAAGGTGCTGAAATACTTGCTGCGTGCGTTGAAGTCAACGCCGAAGTCGAGGAAGACCCTTCCCTCAACACCTTCAAGCAGTATCTTGTTTCCCCCTATGGTGTCAACCCCGCCGTAAAATACGGCCCTCAACATTTGTTTCTACGGCGTGTATGGTTAAAATCTCTTACGCTATTCTTAAAAACAGGCAGCGCCGTTATTAGCCGTGGACGCACCCATACTTGTTGACGAGCCCCCGATAAGGCCGCGGATACTTGTTGCAGGGCTTCCTGACATGGGTAACGTGGCCGGCATCGCGGTCGAGCATCTCGTTAAGAAGCTTGAGATGAAGGTGTTCGCGGCCCTGAAAGGGTCTTGGCCCCCATTCGTCTACCATAAGGGGGGAAGAGTTTTCTACCGACGTTCCGCGTTTAGGTTTTACAAATCTGAAAGGCATCTCCAGCTCGTGGTTTTCACAGGCGACTACCAGCCACATGAGGCCTACGCCCTATATGCGCTCGCCGAATCGGTTGCCTACTTCACAAAAAGGCTCGGTGTAGAGCGGTTCATAACTGTGGGAGCCGCCCACAGAGGCCCGACCAGCCTCGACAGGGTCTTCTACGCCTCCACAGATGATGAAACCGCGAAAGAAGCCGAGGACGCGGGGGCAATAGCCCTATCGGACGAAGGCTACATAACCGGCTTTAACGGACTCCTGCTTGGAATAGGTAGGGAGCTTAACATCTCGGGCATATGCCTGCTGGGTGAGATAGACAACCCTGAGATTCCGCAGCCCCGTGCAGCCGGTAACGTTTTACGGGTTTTGGCCAAAACGGTCGGGATTGAGACGTTGGATGTTTCGGAGCTTGAGGAGGCTTATGAGCGGATTAGGGCGGAGATGAGATTGGCGGAGGAGGCTCTGAGGTTCAGACGTGGGCTGGGAGGTGTTCCTCCCGGCGTTGTTTAGACTGGTTTAAATAACGCCGTTATAAAAGTCCGCTGGAATGGAGCTAAAAATAGTCGACCTACACGCCAGCGTAGAAGGCAGACAGATATTGCGAGGCGTAAACCTCACCGTCAGAGAGGGGGAGATACACAGCCTTATGGGCCCCAACGGCTCAGGCAAAAGCACCCTGGCATCCGTCATAATGGGACACCCAAAATACACAGTGGACAGCGGCGACATACTCCTAGACGGCGAGAGTATAGTAAACCTCTCGCCGGACGAAAGAGCTAGAAGAGGCCTCTTCCTAGCCTTCCAATACCCAGTCGAGATATCCGGGGTGACGTTGGCGAACTTTCTCCGCAGGGCTTATATCAACCTAAAGTACGGGAAGGACGCCGGGAAAGAGAAGGAGAGACTTGGTGTATTGGAGTTTCAGAAAATCCTCAAAGAGAAAATCGAGATGCTGAAGCTTGACCCTTCAATCGCGAAAAGATATCTTAACGAAGGGTTTTCTGGCGGTGAGAAGAAGAGGTGTGAAATACTGCAGATGGCGATACTTCAGCCGAGGATAGCTGTTTTAGATGAGACCGACTCGGGGTTGGATATCGACGGGGTTAAAATCGTCGCCGAAGGTGTTAGGGCTGTCTCATCGCAGACAGGTATGGGCGCCCTCGTAATCACACACTACCTAAGGATTCTTAACTACCTGAAGCCTGACGTGGTCCATGTGATGTATGGAGGCCGCATCGTGGAAACGGGCGGCTACGAACTGGCCCAGCTTCTAGAGGAGAAGGGCTACAGCGTCATAGAACAAAAGTATGGCGGTGTCAGCGGCTGACCGCGGGCTGAGCAATCCTAGCCCTAACGGCCTTATAGACAGGTATTGCAACAGCCGAGCCCACGACAACCTGTCCAATGTTCAGGGGGACTTCAGCTACCGGTATTATGTCTGGTAGTATGCCTAGCGTGACCGCGAGCGATTCATAGAGGAAGTAGCCGGCAACCATTACAAAACCCGCTGTCAGAAGCGAGAGAACAAGCCATCCCTCAACCTCGTTTTTCCTGAGAACATAGTAGGCCGGAACCGCCGTGCCGAGGAGCGCTAACACAACCCATGTTATGGGGCTTACGGTCAACTCTAACAACTGGCCCGACGCCAAGGTGATCTCTACTGCGCCCGTCATTAGGTAGACACCGACGGTTACGATGATTAGGAAATATAGGCCGACTATGGCGGCTGAGAAACCCAGCATGCCCGGCACCCTCAGCCTGCTCAGCCGTCTGTAAAGCAGGCCGGCAACCGCGCCTTCCGCGGCCTTAATTACTAGGGTTCCGGGGGCGAAAGCGTTGTAGCCGAGAAGTATGTCAGCCAGAGCTGAGCCTACGCCGCCTGCGAAGGCGCCGACGAAAGGCCCGCCAACCAACGCCGATAAATACACCATGGTTTCTCCGAGGTTGAAGTATCCCCGGGTCAACGGGAAGTATACGCTAAGCACCATGGTGGCGGCCGTGACCAAGGCTGTGAAAACGACCGTTAAAGCTATCTGGGAGGACTTCACGGTATCGTAAATTTCACAACCAATAGATATATTTTTAAGCCCTACAACCCGAGAGTTTAAATGGCTTTCGCGTCCGCAGGCTTTCGTCGAGGTTTTGCACAACCTTCCCGATGTTGAAACCCATCCATTTCTTAACATCTACATTAAACTCGGCCCTGGCCCTCCGGAGTATTGATTCAAAGCCTTTTTCATCACCTTTCTGGAGATGGACGAAGGCCGCGGCGGTGAGTATGAGGCCGTGGAACAGCTTTCTGTCTATGTTGGATGACATGCGCCAGACCGGTTCAAGTGTTTCATGCGACTCCCAGAACCGCTCTGCGTCGAATAGCCTGACAGCCTGCTCCAACGCCTTTGGAGCATCTTGCACATTTCTGGTGCTCAAGTCAACCAGCTCTAACAACTCAAACCCCTCAACGACGGGAGGGCTTTCAGATAGCATGTCGAACTCAATATGCTCTGTCCCGATTCTAACGTCGACAACCGCCTTACCCGAGGCCCTAGCGCCGTCAAGTAGCTTAGCTCTATCTAAGGGCCTGTATCCTTTATTCCGGACTATCAGGATGTAACGCTTCAAGCCTGGGTTGATTCAAGAACCCATTCGAGGTAGGGCTTGTTGACGTCGACGGGGCTGAGTTCGACGATGCTGGGGACTTTGTAGGGGTGTTCGCGTGCAACCGTCTCCTTCAACGCCTGAACAGCGGCGGTGCTGGTTTTCATGATGAGAAGAACCTCGTCATCCTCCTGCACCCTGCCCTCCCACCTGTAGAATGATTTGAGCTCAACTACGTTAACGCAGGCGGCCAGTTTTCTTTCGACGAGGCTTCTACACCACGTCATATAGTTGCCGGCCCTAGGGTATGTTACCAACAGGACCGCCATCACGTAATCAAACATGCATCGGGGCCTGATATAGGTTTAGGAGGCCATGGACCATACCCTGAAGAACTCCTTAGTATAAAGGGCCGCAACATCGCTATCAGCTATGACGACGTAGTTTTCATCGTTTCTTTCCTCCGCCGCCGTAGACCAGTTGTAGCTACCGGTCAAGACAATCTCGCCGTCAACTATCATGAATTTGTGATGCATTAGGTCTGGGTTGTTGTCAAGCCTAACATCAACACCGGCGTTTTTCAGGAAAAGATACTCTGAGCCAGAGCCGAAGGCATTATCTCTCTCAATAACAACTTTTACATCGAGGCCTCTTCTACTTGCGTCCACCAAGGCATTAGCCAGCCCATCCCTCGTAAAAGAGTAAACAGCAACATACACGCTCTTCTTCGCAGTTCCTATCACCTGAATTATCCTCATGTCACATGCCTCGGTTCTGCTGAAGCAGACCTGCTTAATTACTCCCTTTGTGATTGTAGTTGTTACATGATGGGTTTCAGTCACCATGTAAGTGGTGGTGTAGGTTGTTGTAGTGGTGGTTCGCTGGGTGGCTGTTACGGTCGTTGTAACTGTTGATGCCGGAGCTAAAACCAGGCCCAGAATTATGCCGACTACAACTCCTATCAGCAGAGCCGGAGCTGCTAAACGCGCCATGCTGGCCAGACATACTTTAAGTCAGATTAAAATTATTGCGTGAAACCGTGTTCTGGAGAGGTATGCTTCCGCTCGCGCCTTGGTTTTCATGGGTTATTCCGCTTATCGGAAGCCTCTTAATACCGTTGGTGTTCAGGGCCGGGAAGAGGGTTGGCGAAGTCTTCGCGGTGGCTGTGGCATTCGCGGCAGCCGCCTTCAGCATCTCAATGATACCCGATGTATATGGCCTGAGCAAGGGAATCGTGATTAAAGTTCCATGGATACCTCTGGGCGACGGGAGGTTTCTAGAGGCCAGCCTGCTACTCGACCCCTTGAGCGTCATGATGGCTTCGATAGCCACAGGCATCGGAGCCCTGATTGTTCTCTACAGCGTTGGCTACATGGCTCATGAGGAGGGGTTGCCGAGATACTACTTCTTCATGCTCTTCTTCATAGGCGGGATGACCCTTCTCGTCCTCTCTGAAAACTTCCTAATGCTCTACATAGGCTGGGAGATTGTGGGCATGTGCAGCTACGCTTTAATCGGTTTCTACAACAAAAGACCCGAGGCGAACCATGCCGGGATAAAGGCATTCGTGACCACGAGGGTGGGCGACGCCCTCATGCTGATTGGAATAGTTATGCTATTCATACAATTCGGGACCTTCAGCTTCACAGGTCTTGAGAAAAACATGGCCTCCTCAGTTGAGAAGGGGCATGCCTCGTTCCAGTCTCTGCTGCTACCGCTCCTGCTTATTTTCGGCGGCGCAGTCGGCAAGTCGGCACAGTTCCCCCTGCATGTCTGGCTGCCTGACGCCATGGAGGGCCCGACCCCCGTATCGGCTCTCATACACGCCGCCACAATGGTGAAGGCGGGAGTTTACCTCGTTGCGCGGATGGTCCTCACAGTAATACCTTTCGATGCCTTCCCACCAGCGGCCCTATCCCAATGGTATTTGACAATAGCGATGATAGCGGGCTTTACAGCCTTCTTCGCCGCCACCATGGGGCTTGTCTCGAACGACATAAAACGTGTAGTAGCTTATTCGACCATAAGCCAGCTGGCCCTTATGTTCGCAGCCCTAGCCATGGCTTCTGAAACAGGTTTGCTGGGCGGCACATTCCACGTCCTCAGCCACAGCATCTTCAAGGCACTACTATTCCTTGCGGCGGGCTCGGTCATACATGCGGTCCACACAAACAACCTTGACGAGATGGGGGGCCTCCGCTCCAAGATGCCTATAACCTTCTGGACCTCGGCCGTGGGTGTCCTCTCCCTGTCAGGCGTCCCCCTGTTCAGCGGTTTCTGGAGCAAGGACTTGGTGATCGAGTCAACGTTAGAGGCCGGCAACACAGTTGTCTACCTGCTGGTTGTAGCCGCATCCGTGTTGACGGTTACCTACAGCCTTCGCTGGCTCTACAAAGTTTTTCTAGCACCCCCGAAAGGCCATGCCTCCGAACACGCCCACGAATCACCGCTCGTCATGACTGTGCCGTTGTTAATTCTCGCAGCCCTCTCGGTTGCAGTTGGGGTAACCGGCCCGTTCTTCGAGGAGAACTTCCACCATTACCTCGGACTCCACGGAGAAGTTAAGACGGGGCTGACGACGTACCTGACCTCGGCCGCGGTACTACTTACCGGCGCGGGCCTCGCATACGTGTACTATCTGGGCGGGGTGTCAAGCCCTGAAAACGTTTGGCGGGCTGGGATAGGTGCCCAGCTTCACAGGCTGCTGGTAAACAGATACTATATCGACGCATTTTACTACAGGGTTTTCGTCAACGGGCTTGACAGGCTGGGCGCAGCACTTCTTAAATTCGTCGAGCTGAAAGTGATCGACGGCTTCAACTACGCATTATCAAAAGCCACGGTAGCCTTCGTACAGTTCTTCAGAAACATCCAGACAGGGGAGAGCAACATCAACATAAGCGGCTTGATAATAGGGCTGGCCATACTCCTCCTCCTGTTCCTCAGGTTTCTGTTTATGGCTGCTTAACGATATGGCACTGGAAGACGCAGCGTCTCCCACCTTTTGATATGCACTCGGTCTCGCTTAACTCGGCCCCAGCCCCGAGAACACACCCTGTCACACCCCTAACAAGGTCTGTTATGGCTTCACCGCAAATTGGGCTGAGAAGACTGGGCTCCTTGCATAGCCTACAATCCCTGACCTCCAGCAAGTAGGTGTTTTCCGCCCTTCTGCTGAATTTGATATCTTTACCTACAACTGTTTCGAGGATGTTTTCAACTGCTGTGCTGTAATCCTCACCGGTGTACTGCATCGCGTAGACATACATTCTTGCGAAAAACTCTCGCATACCTCTAATCCTTCTGCCGACCTCCTCCTTGGGTAAATCCACGCCGAGGTAGCTGCAGAGCTCGCCGAGAAACGCAACCGACTCCGGATGTGTCAGCATCCTAAGCATCGATACATAGTTCTTTAAACGCTCCTTCAACACCGTGGGTGCCTTCTTCTCAACCGCAAGGTAGCCGTTGTAGACGTACTCAGCCACCTTCCTGTAAAAGTTTTCCGGCATGTCCTGGAATATCTCCCCTATCCAGGCAAGTCTCAAACCGACCAGCTCCCTAACAATGAAGTACTCGCTTACAGGGATGTTTTTGGCGGGTGTAACGCCCCAAGCCAGAACTCCTTCTCTGTCTACCGCAAGTTTTAGGGCAAGGTCTTCGACGGCGGCGGGGCTGAGTGTTTTGCTGGGGAATATCTTCAACTCCCCTTGTTCGTAGGCATAGCTTATGGGCTTTAGATGGTATTCGGGGCTTGATATCCGTATTGGTGTGAAAGCGTACTCGACCCCGCTCTGGAGACGTTGCACCTCTATCTCCAGCGCTCCATCCACAACTGCCATCAGCTTCCTCTCAAAGCTGGCGAAGGTTCCTTTTGGGAGTAGGAAGAACTCGATGCTTCCTGTTCTCTTTATGTCGGATATTATGTTGTCGACTAGTTTTAGGACTATTTCCTCCCCGTGGCGGACGACGAGCTCCTGCAGGTATGTGTGGATGAGGACCCGCTTGTTCAGGTTTTTCCTCAACCTGCTAAGCTGGATGGAGACATCCTGCGGGTTGTCTAACTCGATATACAGCTTTCTAGGGTCTCCCGGGCTTTGACGGGTTGAGACCACCTCGGCGACGGGGTGGTCTTTGAGCAGGCTGAGGAGAAAAAGCCTGCCCTCATGCATCGTCTCGTCGAGGACTAGTACCGCCATTCCGTAAGAGAGCCCGACTATCTCGTCGAAGACCCTGTTTCCCGTGTAAAACCTATTCGCAACCTCCTCTATGTGCCCGGCTTCGCGCTCCACAAC